>JGI12316J15310_10000280_pt1 | contig 17258 bp, 20 predicted proteins | sample MarCyaLeptolynsp_FD_15310 | JGI IMG/M metagenome (IMG submission 15310)
AGGACGACCGACTTCTTGCCCCGGTTGATGGAGGCGAAGTTCTCGCTGTAACCGTCATGGATCGGCGGCCAGGTGCGCATGGCATCGCCCGAAGCGCGTTCGACCTTGATGATTTCGGCCCCCATATCGGCCAGAAGCATGCCGCAGAACGGCCCGGCGGCGACCTCGCAGAATTCGATAATCCGTTTTCCCGTCAGGGGCATCATGTCCGTTTGTCCTTCGGTCGCGCATCCGGTGCGTTGATTGTATCGGCCGCTGTGGGCGGTTTTGTCCACTCACAAAGGGGCGTAAAACCCGGCAACCCCGTTCGGAAGTGCCGGACGCAACCGCAATCCTGGCGGTTGGATGCAGCAATACGAATTCCTTGCCCTAATTTCCAGCACCTGCCACTGCAGCGGCAGGGAGTTTGCTCCTGTCGCCGATGGGTACGCCGGCCAGGGCGGCATGTCTGATCATGTGTGCGATACTGGGATTGAGCTGGAAATCGAAATCGCCCGCAAGGGTATAGTCGGGAAAGGTCTTGCGAACGAAATCTGCCGCCGCGCGCGCTTCCTTCTCATTTCCCAGAAGCATGTGTGCAGCCGCCAGATAGACGAATTTCTTGTGGTGGGGCGGTGCATCCGCGAGGGCTGAAATTGTCGCCTCGTAGTCCTCGGTATAAAAGGTGGTAACGGCCAATCCAAGCCTGTGCCAGGGCGGCCCCTTGGGATTGAGGAAAAGTGCCTTTTGCGCCCACTCCTTCGGTGTTTTGCCAACCATACCCACGGTAATGCTCTGCAATGCGGACATAGCCAGAATATCCGGGTTGTTGGGTGAATGTTCCACAGCGGTTAAAACCGATCTTCTCGCTGCCTCTATCCGCCCCTCGGCCACGTGGACGGTCGACATCATGAAGATGACAAACGCATCATGGGGTTCATGCGAAAACGCCTTGCGAATGGCGGTACGGCTTTCTTCCTCCAGCCGTTCGCGCACATCATCCTTGCTGACGTCGGAGATCCAGAGCTTCATCAAACCGATCATCGCCAAGGCGCGCCCATAATCCGGGTCAATCTCCACGGCTTTGTGAAAATGCTTCAAAGCCTTGCCATAATCTGCCTTCGTCCATTGAATGTTTCGGATCCCCAAGAGAAATTGCTCATAGGCCGTAAGGCTGGGACCGGACTTCTTCTCTGCCTTCTGCGCAATTGCACGATTGAGGGCTCCGAACCAGAAATAGGCAACCAAGCTGGCATGGGCCCGAGTGACAATGTCATCTTGAATGGCAAGATAGTTTTCCGGGTTTCGGTGCCATTTCTCAGACCACAACACTGTGCCCTCCTCCACATCGAGGAGACGGGCGGAAATACGGAGGACATTGCGTTGCGCCTGAATATCGCCGTCCAATGCAAACGTGGCATTCAGATTGCGTCCCGCATCCAATGTATCGAGCGCGGCAACATCAAAAGCTGTCTCACTGCCGATGACCCCGATTTTGGAGTTTGTTGCCAGTTCATTTGCGATATCGATCGACAATCCGCGCCCCAGTCGTTTCCAGCGATCGTCCCCTGTGAGGTCTTCGAAGGGCAACACTACGATGGTTGGTTGATCGGAGATCGCGACGCTGCTTGAAAATACGGTCCATATGCCCAGGACGGCGAACAATACCACCACAGCAATTGTTGCGACGTGTTTCAGCGAGTGCGGCGCGGTCCGGTTGGACGATTCGACGCGGCTCGTCTTCGTCGCCACCAGCCGGTAACCCTTTTTGGGAACGGTCTGAATAATCCGGTGATCCTTGTCGCCAATAGCACGGCGAATATCGGATATGCACTGCATGAGGCTGTCATCGCTGACATGAACGCCGGACCAGACGGTATCGAGCAAATGATCGCGCGCAACCAGTTGCCCCTGCCGATTGATCAACTCCAGCAAGACTTCCACAGACTGGGGGCGTAGCGCGATTGGTTCACCGCCAATGCCGGTCAAAATTCGACTGGCGAGGTCAAACCGAGTATTTCCCAGCTCAATCCTTGAGTTTTCATGTTGCATGACGGCCCGATCACTGCGTTGGAGCGGTCTTTGGGCGCAGACTGCTATTTTCAGGAAGCAGAGCAAGCCTGAGAATGCCTGTTTCAGAAATTTTCGTCAATTTTCAGCACCGATTTCAGGACTTTCGGACGCAATCCCCTCAGATTTCCCTCAAGCAGATGGCCTGCACGACTCTGTAAATCCCACTGTGTGAGGTAGAAAGTCTATGGGTCGATATTCGACGGCGGCGCTTACCATTTCTCTGATCCTGCCGGCAGTTTTGCCGGCGGCGATTGCCGGAGAGGTGTCGGGCGAGGGACGTTTGCAACTGCTCGCCAAACACCTTGTTTTATGGATCGGTGCCCATACGGATTATGATGTGTCCCGCATACCCCTGCCGAACATCGTCGAAATGTCGCCGAAGGACCTGACAACTGAAGCCTATTCCGATAATCCCAAACAGATTCCAAAAAGCGGGATCGATGACCGCGTGATTGCGCTTTACAGTTTCGAGGATGGGGCCAACGGCACAATCTACATCCTGGCAGCCCGCTACGCCGACGATGGCGCAGCCCCCGGCGATCCACCTGAGAACAATCCCATTTTCCAGGAACGACTGCTGCACGAACTGGTGCATCACGTCCAGCGCATCTCCGGCGCTTACGAAACGTTTCCATGCCGTAACTTTGGCGAGCATGAAGCCTATGAACTTGGCGGTAAATTTCTGAAAGCGAACCACACGGCAGACCCGCTGCCGAACCGTGTGTTCTGGTCGCGGATCTACAGTCGATGCTGACCCAGCGCACGGAGCCTTGCGGGAAGCGTGAACCAACAGGGGCTGACAGGACCCCTGGTTCGGCTTCGATGTCGCTGACACCGCCCCGATATCCATGACCGGCTGCATCGGTCTTGAGAGTTGCCATCGCTTAAGATGAAAGGACGAAACATGCCCCATTACCTGTTCCAGGCCGAATTCACGGCCGTCACCAAACATGCCATGATTGACAACCCGACCAACCGGGAAGAAGCAGCTAAACCGGTTCTTGAAGCCGTGGGCGGCAAGATGATCCGATATTACTGCTCGGCAGACATGACACGGTTGTTCGCATTGTTCGAAGCGCCCGATGACACAGCCAGTGCCGCAGTCGCACTTGCTGTTGGTGCAACGGGGGGATTTACTGCGACTTCAATTACAAAAGTTCTAACAGCGAGTGAAGCGATGGAGCCCCTGGCCAAGGCCAGGCTGGCGGCTTCGGCCTATGTCCCCCCGGCCGGCTAAAGCGGTTTGCGTTCAATAGACATTATTGAAGCGAGGGCGCCGGAGGAGTTGTTACGAATTCCGAATTACAAGACGGCTCTGATCCACAATTTTGACACGTGCGGCGATGTTTCCGCCGCGAACCGGATCAGTGCAGGCTGAGAAGCACTTCCAGGTCGCGGCTGCTTAGGCGTTGCATCAGCGCTCGTTCTTCCTGGTTTAACGAGCGGCCGCCGGCAATGCGGTCGCGGATCAGCCGTGCGACCTGACTTGTCGGCTGGTAATAGAGGTCCGGGTTCTCCCGGCTTACCTCGCTCACCAGTCGGCGCAGCAGGACCTTTTGCCTTTCCGCATCGGTTTCGGACTTCTTGTCTTGCAGCATCGCGGGCCTGAACGTGTAGGATTACACAATATATAGGGTGCTGCTTCGCCCAGTGAACCCGGATTTAGAGCAAATACGCTCTGTATGATAACAGTTTTTGCGGGTCCCGCATGGAACCGCCGCTGACTTTGGGAGCACGCGCTGATGACCGGTCGTCTGATGACCCTGATCAAACGCATCGCGAGCGGCGAGGCGCCTGACACCAAAACCTCTGCGAACCTCAACGGGGATACCGGCGTGCCTTTTGACGATCGGATAGAGGGGCTGAATATCGATCCCTATCTGATGGTTGCCGACACCGGACTGCGATTGATTTCGGTCTTCGATGACCTTCATTACGACCGTGCCGATCTTGACATGCTGTCGGGCCCGATGCGGCGTCATGCGTTGACCCGGCTGGTCCCTCTCGGTTTCAAGCAGCGCTCGGGTTCGGTGATCGAGAACCGGGCCGAGGACGTCCTCATCCATATGCCGAAGTTCCGGGCGCTCGGGGCCTCGCCCTTCGATGCGCTCCGCGACACGGTGCTGCGGGTGCAGGACTACGCCCTGCTGACCCCGACACAGGTGGCGGCGCAGATCATTACCGAGCATCCAACGGATGTGGCGATGGAGCGGCTTTCGGCGCTGGTGGTCAAACATCCGGTCAATCTGTTGCGCCTTTTCGACTATCTTGAGCCGATCCCGACCCATCGGGCTTTCAGGAACGTCCTGGGGCAACTCGTCTTTCTCCAACGCAAGGCGGTCTCGATGGAGCCGCTGAAAACCCGCCGCGCCCTGAGATAGGCTGCCGCATCTTTGAACCGGAACGGCGCCGGACCCTGTTGGATGCGAACTGTCCTGCCTGATCCGCGCTCCCAGGCTATTGAAACCGCGCCCTGATCGCCTGCGAAAATCCCGTCCGGTCTTCATCCTCGAAAGCCTGTGCCAGATCCTTGATGTTGAAGTGCGCGCGGGCCGCGTCATAGCCGAGGTCGGTATCGATGATGTCGAGGCGGTGGGCGATCTTGTCGACAGTGTCGGGGAACAGGTAGCGGACGTGCCAGGCGGGGATGGGTTTGGCGGCGAACTTGCGGGTGTGTCTGACGATGTTGGTCGTGCAATTGTTGAAGATCGTATGGTAGAATTCCGGCGTTACGCCGAGCTTGTTCACTCGCAGTAAAATATCCAGAAACACCGATCTGATCTTTTCGATTTCGGTCCTGATCGGATAGAGCCGCACATCGTTTCCGGCGCAATTTGTCCTCAGCCAGATGACGTCCGATTCATCGGCGATCACATACATGAGCTCGAACTGGCGCAGCATGCCCGGCAGCGCACCGAATTGCCGGCCCCTGGTGCGGCGGACTTCGACGGACACATTGATATAGGTGCCGTCGTTGAAGCCGAAGGACAGAAAGGCATGCGCGGCGCCAAACCCGGCAAAGGGAGAAATCGCCAGCCATGCATTGGCCAGATCGTTCAGGTCAAATTCACGGTCATAGTGGCGAACGTCGTGATCCCGGGCGGTGCGGTAGTGAATCGATCGGATGTTTCGAATGACGACTCTGCCGGTCGGCGGGCAGGACGCGGGGGCGGCATCGGTGCCGTGAAATTCGACAAGCGGCAAGACCTCCTGATCGGGCGACCAGTCCCTGTCCAGGGACGGCTTGATCCGCAGCATGTTAAACATCCTGACCAGACCGGACCAAACCATCACCCCAACTCCGGAAAATACCCCTCATCCCCGTCGGCCAGTTCAACTCCCGCCTCCATCGGCGTGAAAAAACAGGTCCGCCGCCCGGTATGGCAGGCCGCCCCGGTCTGGTCGACGATCAGAAGGATCGTGTCGCCGTCGCAATCGAGCCGCGCTTCGATGAGGACCTGGACGTGGCCCGACGTGTCGCCCTTGCGCCAGAATTCCTTGCGCGAGCGCGACCAGTAGCAGACGCGCTTGGTGGCAAGCGTCTCGGCGAGCGTGTCCCGGTTCATCCACGCCATCATCAGGACCTCGCCGCTGCCCCTTTGCTGGGTGATGGCGGGTACCAGCCCGTCGGCGTTGAAGCGGACCTTGTCCAGAATCGGGAAATCCATGGCGAACCTCGGTGAGCGGGTTTTGAACGCGCGATATGTGCCCGGTTTGCCGCAACTTTGCAAAACCAATTTCGTCCCGCCACCCGGCGCCGCACGGCTCTCGAAACCTCGCATTCGGTCACATTGCCGTTGGCGGCCTTGCCTGCCGCACCGTCAACGCCATCTCCTTTCAAACCGCCGGGCGCGTGCCGCCCGGGGGAACACGGTGATATGAATGGGGTGACTTGCCATGCGATCAGGCCTGAGCGTGCTTGCGGGACTGCTGTTGATGATGGCCGGGGCGGCCAATGCGCGTGACCTGCTGCGCGATATGGCGCACGGCCTCACCGAAGACCAGGCCTTCGCGCGCCAGCAGCTGGTCAACACGGTCCTGCTGTACGACCGGCACTTCCGGGTCGCAAAAACCGGCCAGTACCGGGACGGGATCCGCTTCGACCGGGACCCGCAGACCAGCTCCCTCTCCTCGATCGCTTCCACCGGCATCGGTCTGATGTCGCTGGCCATCGGCGACCGGCTCGGCGTGGTCGAGGATGCCGAGGAAAAGGCGCTGGTGACGCTGACCAACCTTCTGAACGAAGACAAGCAAGCCGATTTCTTCACCCAGCGCTCCAACAGCGGCTGGTTCCATCACTTCATCAACGTGCATACCGGCGAGGCGGTCGGCGGCAGCAAGAAACTCTATTCCACCATCGACACGGCGATTCTTGCCGCGGGCACGGCGATCGCCGGCAATTATTTCGCCGACAAGGCGCAGCGCGCCGGCGGCGGCCCGATGCCAAAGGTCTCCGATCTCGCCTGGGACCTGATCTATTCCATCGACTGGGCGCAATCGATCAGGAGCATCGACTTTCCCGGCATCCACCAGGTGTTCCGCGGCGTCGAGGAAAAGACGGAAAACCGCTTCTGGTCCCTGCCGTTCGATGAATATGTGGTGCTGCCCTGTCTCGGCCACGCCTCGGAACAGATGCTCGGCAAGCCCGGCCGCGCCACGGAATTCTTCGACCGGCACCTGTCGGAAATCCGCAACCTGCCCCAGCGCGCCTATCGCGGCCACACCATCCTGTCGACCGGCGGCAACCGCTTCGTCTCCCATTTCACCCTGCAGTTCGGCTTCTATTTCTGCCGCAATCTGGCGACCGACCCGACCTATGTCGCCGAACTCACAGATGCGAAAAAGGCCGACCGCCTGTGGTTCGAGCGCAACGGCAAGGGCGCCTATCCCGCCCGCTACTGGGGCCTTGGAGCCGGGTCGGAAATCGTCTGGGACGCGGCGCGCACCAGACCGGTCAAGTGGCGCTACGGCGTCTCCTCGCTGCGCAAGAACCCCAATCACATGTTTTCCCCCGCCATCATGGCCGGCTTCCTTCCGGCCGAACTGGCGGGAAAAGACACAGACACCCCCGGGCCATCGCCGATCATCGGCGACCTGCGGGCGCTGCACGACAACGGGGAATGCCTGCACCGGATCGGCGATCTGGAAATCCTGTGGCGCTGTTCGGCCTTCAACGCCCGGGTGCCGGTGCGCAGCGCCCAGGGCATCGACCTGTCGACCTACATGCTCGGCCTCGCCGCCTTCGACCCGCTGCTCGGCATGGACTTCTACAAGGCTTATGCGCCGGGTGCGGAATCGACCATGGCGATCATGATGACGGCGCCGGCGACATCCAAAAATTAGGCACGGGCAAAAATTGGGTCCCGGCCAAAAATCAGCACCCGCCTCCGGATTTCATTGAAACCGCCGGCGCGAGGTTGCACTATGGCGGCAGATCCGGCGCCCGCCGGGTCGCCAACCGAAAGCTTTCGATGAAACTGGCCACCCTGAAGAACGGAACCCGCGACGGCCACCTGGTCGTCGTCTCCAAGGATCTGACCCGCTGCACCTCGGCCGAACTGATCGCGCCGACGCTTCAGGCCGCGCTCGACGATTGGGAGACGCTGTCCCCGAAACTGCAGATGCTCGCCGACGATCTCGAACTGAACGCGGTGCCGGCCGACCGGTTTCATGAAAAGGCGGCGGATTCGCCCCTGCCGCGCGCCTATCAATGGGCCGACGGCTCCGCCTACGTCAACCATGTCGAACTGGTGCGCAGGGCGCGCGGCGCCGAAATGCCGGCAAGCTTCTGGACCGACCCGCTGATGTATCAGGGCGGCTCGGACGCCTTTCTCGGCCCCCGCGACCCGATCGCGCTCGCCGACGCGGCCTGGGGCATCGACATGGAGGGCGAGATCGCGGTGATCGTCGACGACGTTCCCATGGGCGTCGCGGTCGAGGATGCGGGCGACTATGTCGCGCTCGTCATGCTGGTCAACGACGTCTCGCTGCGCAATCTCATTCCGGCCGAACTCGGCAAGGGCTTCGGCTTCTTCCAGGCCAAACCCTCGTCGGCCTTTTCCCCGGTCGCCGTCACGCCGGGCGGTCTCGGCGACGCCTGGGACGGCGGCCGGCTCAACTTGCCGCTTCGGGTCGACTTCAACGGCGAACCGTTCGGTCGCGCCGATGCCGGCACCGACATGACCTTCGATTTCCGGCAATTGATCGCCCACGCGGCGAAAACCCGGCCCCTGTCGGCGGGCGCGATCATCGGCTCGGGCACCGTTTCCAACAAGCTTGACGGCGGCCCCGGCAAACCGATCGCAGAAGGCGGTGTCGGCTTTGCCTGCATCGCCGAGGTGCGGATGATCGAAACCATCGAACAGGGCGCGCCGAAAACTCCTTTCATGCAATTCGGAGATTCCGTGCGTATCGAGATGTTCGATGCCGCGGGGCATTCGATCTTCGGGGCGATCGAGCAGACGGTGGAGGAGTATGAGGGGTGAGGCCGGGCGGGTTTGAACGCCCCTAAAGCAGCGTCACTTCGTAGCTGGAAAAAAACGGATCGACCGACAACAGCGTCAGGTTTTCGATGTGCGCCTGCACGACAAGCAAACGGTCGAACGGGTCGCGATGATGGTGCAACTGGTCGGCGACAGCTTCGGCGAGGTACGTCGGAGGTTTCATTTCATGTAATCCCTGAAACCCTCGAGCGGCGCGTCGAAATCGTCCGACATCCATATTTCGCCCTTGAACGCGCCGATACGCGGCAATTTTGGACGTGCCTGCGCGGCCTCAAGCCGGGCAACGGGTTTGCCGTGGCGGGTCACAACGACGGTTTCACCCGCCTCCGCAAGCTTGAGAATTTCGGAAAACCGGGCCTTGGCATCCGCGACACTGATTTCCATGATCACCTCCTTATGGCTACAATTTAAGCCATATTTATACGGATTGCACGATCACAATTTACAACTTTACCACACACTCTGCCCCCCGAATTGACCCTATTGTGACACCATCGACAAAATCGCCTTGAGCTTTTCGCAAGGGGTGGGCAAGGTCGTCCGGGAAGACGTTCAATTATCCGAACGCAAGGCAAACCCGACGGCAAAGCGGGGCACAATCGACCGGAGGAATTTCATGAGCGACGTCATCCTGTACGATTACTGGCGGTCTTCGGCGAGCTATCGCGTGCGCATCGCCCTCAACCTTTTGGGCATCGCCTACGAGGCGGTTCCGGTCGACCTGATCAAGAAAGGCCATCTCGCGCCCGAACACATGGCCCGCAATCCGCAGGGCCTGGTGCCGGCGCTCGCAATCGACGGACGCATGCTGACCCAGTCGCTCGTCGCGCTGGAATATCTGGCCGAAACGCGCGGGAACACGGATCTCGTCCCCGACGACATGGATGCCCGGATCCGGGTCCGGACGCTCGCCGACGCCATCGCCATGGACATTCATCCGATCTGCAACCTGCATGTGGTCAGCCACGTCATGGAGATGAGCGACGACGGCGACCAGGCGCGGCTCGACTGGATGAGCACCTTCATCGGCCGCGGCCTTGCCGGGTTCGAACGGCTGCTCGATCATCCCGCAACCGGCGCCTTCTGCCACGGCGACCGGCCGAGCATGGCGGATTGCTGTCTGATGCCGCAAGTGTTCAACGCCAGGCGCTGGGGCGTGGACCTCACGGGCTTTCCCGAAATCAACCGGATTGTGGCGCATTGCGAGACCCTTCCGGCATTTGCCGCCGCGCATCCGGATGAGATCGGGCCGCCTTAAACCCTCTTCAGGTCAGTTTCATGTCTTCGCCGCTCTTGAGGCGGCGATCCGGCAGGCCGCCCCTTCCGGGACCGCGATTGGCCGCTTCACGGGAGGGTCCCGCCTGCGCGGGACGGACGTATGGGGGAGCGGTCGCGCCCGAAAATGGCAGGCGCCGCGCTTTCCATTTCACACCACCACTATGCCCCATGTGCGTCGCCGGGCTTGATCCGGCGTCCAGAAGATCGAAGGTCGAACAATATCCGAAGATGACCTGTTCGCAGCCCGGCTTTTGCAACCGGCCAGGCGCGCGCAGACAGTCTGCAATCGCGTCCTGTACCGGAGCGGACCGGCTCTTTCGCGAGATTACACCAGCCTCTGTTGCGGGATCGGATGGCTTTTGCGGAACACCGGCATACTGCGCCGTCCTCAGTCCCCCGTCCGGAGCAACGCCCCGGGCCAGCGTGCTGGCGATGACGCCAATCAGCATGGCGCGCCGCGCTTCCTGTGGTTTTCCACGCGACGGCGGATTTCCCGCATGGCGGATTCCGGTCCGGTGAGCACGGGGATATCCGTCACGGCACGCACGGACTTTGCCGCCCCCGCCATCGAGAACTGCCCGAGCAGGATGACATCGGCCTCTTCGATCCGCGACGCCAGTTCCGCGATCTTCTGATCGTGCGCTTCCTGGTTCCCGGAGCGTTTTGCGTCCAGGGCGCCGGGACAGAAATAGGACGCCATCCCGGCACCGCTTCCCCGCGCTTGGGCCGCTTCCCGGAATTCGTCTTCCATCCCCGCAGCGGCGGGCTCGAAGGTTGTCACGAGTGCGATGCGATCCCCGTGGGCGAAGGCGGCTTCGAACATCGCTTCATTGGGTTTCATGATCGGAACAGGGGACGTGTTTGCGGCTGCCTCAATCGCCGCGCCAAATGCCGAGCAGGTGAACAGGACACCATCCGCACCGGCCGCTTTCGCGTAATCCGCCAAGGCAAGAATACGGGCATGCATTGTCTCGGAAAGGCGGATCTCCCTGGCACGATCGACCGACAAGCTCTCTTCCAAGATGGTGATCGTTTCGGCGTCCGGCCAAACCGTGCGGGCTGCCGCTTCGATGGGATCGATGGCAACGCGGGTTGCGTGGATCAAGGCGATGCGGGGACGGTCGGCCATGGCACAGCTGCTTCAAAAGGAGGTGTGACGCTGTCCGAGGACGGCATCACCGGGTTTGCGGACGGTCAGGTCCGCCGGGAGGAGGTGTCAGGCGGCAACGGCTTCCTGCGCCACGGCATCGGCAACAAATCGGCCGAACGCGTCGGTATTTACTTCGCCGCCAAGGTCTCTTGTGCGCCTGGCGGGATCGTCAATGACGGCATCCACAGCGTCCGCGATCGCCTTGCCCGCCTCGATCAGTTTGGGAACACCGCGTCGTTCACCGAGCCAGGTCAGCATCATCGCAGCCGACAGGATCAGCGATGTCGGATTGGCAACATTCCTGCCGGCAATGTCCGGTGCGGAACCGTGCTGCGCCTGCGCACAGCACAGACCGGTTTCCGCATTGGCGTTGATCGACCCCGCCAGACCCAGCGAGCCGGAAAGTTCGGACGCGAGGTCGGACAGGATATCGCCATAGAAATTGGTCGCGACGACGACGTCATAGGTTTCCGGTTTCCGCACCAGAAGGGCGGCGAAGGCATCCACGATCAGCTCCTGGGTTTCGACCTCCGGATAGTTCTTGGCCACCTCGCGAAAGCATTCCAGGAACAGACCATCGGTCATCAGGAAGGAATTGGCCTTGTGGATCGCGGCGACCTGTCTCTTGCGCTGCATCGCCAGTTTGAAAGCTTCCCGGCAGATGCGCATCGAGCCGTGCCGCGTGATCTTGCGGACCGACAGGGCCATATCCGGATCCGGCATCATCTCACCCACGCCCTTGAACATGTTCCGGTCGGGGTAAAACCCTTCGGTCGCTTCACGCATGATCACCAGATCCATGCCCGGTGCCTTGTTCGGCAGGAAATCACGGGATCGGGCGGGGCGGACATTGGCATAAAGGTCGAGACCGATCCGAAACCCGGCCGAGACGTTCCGCCCGCCTTCGGCGACGGGCGGATAATCCATATGGGATTGGGTGCCCAGGATCACACCGTCGAACTCGGTGCGGGCCCGGTCCAGAACCTCTTCGCGCAAGGTGATGCCGTGCTTGCTGAGGCTGTCAAAACCGGACTCTTCCTCATGAAAAGCAAGGCCCAAATCAAAGCGGGCACTGGCCGCCCCCATGACCTGCAGCGTTGCGGCCATGATCTCCGGACCAATCCCGTCACAGGGCAAGGTCATGATCTTCATTGGCAAAACTCCTCCCGGCCAGCCGACCGTCTCATTTCTTCTTTCATATTGGCCTTTTACAGAAATATATGCAATCTTCAAGGCGAAAAAGCAATCATGATCAAGGCAAGGTAGTTCAATGAATGCCTCTCTCTGCACCATATTTGGGACAAAAGCGTCAGTTTTGGCCGCTGAAAGCTGTTTCAGAAGGGATTGATGTCAATTTTGCATTTTCAGTTGACAACATGCAATTTATACTTTTATTGCACTGAATGTTTTAAAAATGCAAAATGATCAAAGGGAGGAAACCATGATCATGCGTCGAACCTTCACACTGCTTGCAGCCGCAACAGTCGCATCGGCCCTGGCCCTGCCCGCTGCGGCGGACGATTACCCGTCCAAGCGGCTGACCTATACAATCGCCTTTGGCCCGGGCGGCGGAAACGACCGGATGTCCCGCACGGTTGTGGATGTCCTTCGCCAGTACGACCTTTACGCAAACGATATCGTGGTCGAGAACCGCGAAGGCGGCAGCGGCGCTGTCGGCTTCAGCTTCGTGAGCCGGAAAGCGGGCGACCCTTATCGTCTGACCTCCACAAGCGGCAACTTCATCGGCACGCCCCTGGTGGCTGACACCGATTGGACCTATGCCAATTTCACACCGATCGGCCTGCTCGCCAGTGACGCCATGCTGCTGGTTGTGCGTTCGGATTCCGATTTCGGCGACGTCGATGCATTCGTTTCAGCTGCCAAAGCCGGACGCGTGACGATCGCCGGGAGCGGCTCCGCCGGCCCCGAGCGCGTCACGGCCGCTCTGTTCGCCAAAGCCGCGGGTATCGAGTTTGAATATGTCCCCATCGGATCGGGTGGCGAGTTGGTGACGGCCCTGACTTCGGGCAGCGTGGATGCTGTTGTCGCCAACCCTTCGGAAGTTGCCGGCCAGCTGGAAGCCGGAACGCTCAAGGCGCTTGCCTTCTCCGACTCGGCCCGCAGCACCAACAATCCCGATGTGCCGACCTTCAAGGAACTCGGTTTTGATTTCAGCTTTTCGTTGCCGCGCGGCGTTGTCATGCCGTCCGGCCTTGATCCCTCGGTTCAGGATTGGTGGATCGCAACGCTGAAAAAAGTGGTCGAGACACCGGAATGGCAGGAGTACCTGGTCAAGAACGGCATGTCCGGCAATCCGGTCTGGGGCGGTGATTTCGCGGCCTATCTTGAAGAAACCAGCAAGCAGTACCGCGCGACACTCGTTGAGATCGGGGCCATCAAAAAATAGCGGCAAACCGATCCGGTGGGCGCAGATCCTCTGTGCCCACTGACGTCCTCAAATGCAAATCGGGAGGAGAGGACCGATGAAAAAGTGGTTCGCGGCAGGCCTGCTCGCACTGGCCATCGGCTACACGATCCATGGGCTCGGCACGTTGACTTTGCTGACGTCTTCCGGGCGCCCGGCCGCCGGTTTCTTTCCACTCGTTGTCGGCATGCTTCTGGTCATCTCCTGTGTCGTCAACCTGTGGGGCGATGTGCGCGAGTGGCTGGAAGAGAAACGAACCGGCGTGGCGCCCGTGCATCAGGCGGAACCGGAGGCGGAGGCAAAGGCCGATGCACTTGGCGTTGACGCGCATGCGATCGATGGCGGTCCCGAATATGGCCGCGATGTGCTGATCGTCTTCCTCTATATCTGCGGTTTCGTGGCGATTATGAACCTCGTCGGTGCGCTTCTCGCCATGGTGATCTTCATGCTCGCCTATCTCTTCACCTTCAATCGACCGCATATCCGGAGCAATCTGGTTTACAGCGTCGCGCTGCCGGGTTTCCTCTACGGCCTCTTCAAGATCCTGTTGAATGCATCGCTGCCTGTCGGTCCGCTCGGCCTTTAACGTCGCTTGAAAGGAAATCTCCGATGCTTGCCGATATCGCATCAAATCTCGCTCTGGGGCTCAGCGTTGCGGCTTCACCCGAAGGATTTCTGTTTCTTGTCCTTGGCGCGTTCCTTGGAATGATCGTCGGGCTGTTCCCCGGTTTCGGGCCGGCTGCGGGGATCGCCGTGCTGATCCCGATGACCTTCGGATTGCAGCCGACCATCGCAATCATCATGCTGGCCGGCATTTATTACGGCTCCATGTATGGCGGGACGATCACCTCGATCCTGATCAACACGCCGGGCGAGTCCGCAACCGTCGCCTCCACCATCGACGGCTATCCACTGGCCCGCAAGGGGCGGGCGGGGCCGGCGCTTGTCATGCAGGCCGTCGCCTCCTTCTTCGGCGGGACCGTCGGCGTTATTCTGGTCACCGCACTTGCGCCATCGCTGGCGACCTTCGCGGCGTCCTTCGGTCCCTCGGAATATTTTCTGATCATTGCTGTCGGCCTCCTGATGCTGACCACCATGATGGGGGAGAAAAAGTTCAAGGGGTTCATCTCCGCCCTGATCGGTTTTGCGATCGGCACGGTCGGCGTCGATGTCATGAGCGGCCAGCAGCGTTATACGTTCGGCTCGCCCGAACTGATCGGCGGGGTCTATTTCGTGGCGGTGGCCATCGGTCTCTTCGGGATAGGCGAATTGCTCCACTGCATCTTCAACGGACAGCATCGCCAGCCCGCGAAACGTCTGCGGATCAGTTTTCGGGACAAGGAATTCTGGCCTTCGCGAAAAGACTATCATGAGTCCCGTTGGACCTTCTGGCGCGGCTCCGCAATCGGCTTCGTCGCCGGTGTCCTGCCCGGATCCGGCGCGACGCTGGGGTCGATCATCGGATATTCCGTCGAGAAAAAGGTCGCGAAGGATCCCGAGAAGTTCGGCAAGGGCGAAATGCGCGGGCTCGTTGCCCCGGAGGCCGCCAACAACGCCGCGTCGGCGGGAGCGATGGTGCCGCTCCTCTCCCTCGGAATTCCGGGCTCCGGCGCAACAGCCGTCCTCCTCGGAGCATTCCTGATGTGGGGCCTCCAGCCCGGCCCGTTGCTGATCGTCAACGATCCGGAGTTTGTCTGGGGTCTGATCGCCAGCATGTATCTGGGCAACATGATCCTGATCGCAATGAGCATCTTCGCCATCCCGCTTTTCGTGAAGTTCCTCGATATCCCCTATGTGAATGTTGTGCCGGTGATCGTGCTTTTATGCGTGATCGGTGCCTTCGCCATCAATGCCAGCATTGTCGAGACCTGGATCCTCGTGCTCAGCGGATTGGTCGGCTTCTCGATGAAGAAATACGGCTATTCGCCCGCCGCAACCGTGCTTGCGCTTGTGCTGGGGTCCATGGCCGAAGAGACTTTTCTCCAGACCTATATCATCTCGCAGGGAACCATGAGCCTCTTCTGGGAGCGTCCTGTTTCGCTGGTTCTGTCGATTGTGCTGCTGACCATCATTGTGGTGCCGACAGTGCTGTCCCTGCGCCAGCGCGCAAAAGACGATCAATTCGATGCAAACCGAAAAACCTCTTGAGCCACAGATATGCGGCGAAAGGGATGACAAGCGGCGGTCGGCAAAACAGGGATTTTGCATCGAAAGCACTTGAAAATCCCAAAACTGCTTACTTTTTTAGTCAAAAAATGCAATTTGCGTACCTATGATCGGAACGGCTCCAAGGTTCCGTGGAACTCTATGGAACGGGCCTGACACATGCGAACAAGCGACCTTTCTCAACGCATTTCGCGACGTCTGCTGCAGGACATCGCCGCGGGCGCCATCCGGGCCGGTGAGCATCTTGGCGCGCAGCAGCTCGCTGACCGCTACGGCGTGTCGCGGACACCGGTTCGCGAAGCCATGAATATTCTCGAGACAAACGGATTTCTCGTACGACAACAGAACCGGGGCTATTTTGTCGCGGAGCCGGATCCTGAGGTCCTCACCGAACTGCTGGATCAGCAACCGGCATCGCTCAATGACGAATATCATCGACTGGCGGAAGACTGGCTGACGGGCCGGCTTCCCGAAGAGGTCACGGAACAGTTTCTGCGCCAGCAATATGGATGGTCGAGGGCGGGAGCCAACGACATTCTGGTGCGCGCAGTCCGCGAAGGCTGGATTGAACGGAAAGAAGGCTATGGCTGGCGCTTTCTGGCCGTCGCAAACACGCCGGAAGCCTTCGATGAGATTTATCGGTTTCGCATGGCAATCGAACCCGCCGCCATGCTGGAGCCGTCATTCGAACTGGACCGGAAAATCCTGAGCGAGCAACGCCGCATTCAGGAAGGCATGCTCGAGATGGATTTTAGCGCGGTCCCCGCGGAGTCGCTGCTTGAGAATGGCGCGCTCTTCCATGAGGAATTGATCAAACTCTCCGGCAATCCCTATTTTCTGATGGCGCTGCAACGGGTCAATCGCATGCGGCGCCTGATGGAGTACCGCGCCGAGGTCAACCACGAGCGCCTGGTCGAACAGTGCAGCGAGCATCTTGAAATCCTGGCGCTTCTGGAGGCGGGAAACATTGTCGATGCCTCCTATCGTATGCGCCAGCATCTCAGCGGAGCGCTGAAACGAAAATCGCCCATTGCCTGGAATTGGGCGGCTGACAAACAGGCACCGCATCCGTTGAAGATTGCCAAGTGACGAACGTCGCACGCGTCGCGCGCGACAAAAGAGAGGCCGGATGATTGCGTGGGTGTGAAAGCACAGGACCGCTCCGTCGCGATTGACCCTGTGCGGGGCGGGCGGCGATGGCTTCCCGCGTCCATGGGTACAACGTAAGGAGGGTATAACGCGTTGGGAAAATGACCTGTAAGGCGCGTATAAGGCGGCAAACTGTCGGCCGGCACGTTTGCCATTTCACACCGCCGCTCCCCCATGCCCCTCGCCGGGCTCGCCCGGCCTCAGGTTACCGGCCCCGACGAATCCGCCCGGCGATAGACCGTCATCACGACACCGTTCGAAACGGCTTCGGATCTCGCCAGCGCCAGGTGCCGCGACGGCCCGCCGGCTTCAAAGAGCCGTTGTCCCGACCCGACCAGCACGGGAAACGTCCACAGCCGGAATTCATCAACGAGATCGTGCGCAACCAGGGTCTGCACGAGCCGGGCGCTGCCGTGCACCTGCAGCAGCGGCCCGTCCCGCTGTTTCAGACGCCGGATTTGCGCCGGAATGTCGCCGGTGACGAGATGGGAATTTGTCCAGCCGAGATCCGGCGCCCCGCCGGAAACGACATATT
>JGI12316J15310_10000061_pt25 | contig 17224 bp, 14 predicted proteins | sample MarCyaLeptolynsp_FD_15310 | JGI IMG/M metagenome (IMG submission 15310)
TTGGCTCGATTCCTACGTTACCGACTTTCTCACGCGCGCACGCGCCAGCGGGCACGCCGTTCCGGATGAGCGCTTCAAGCTCGCACTGACCCGCTTGCGCAACTATGTCAGCACCGCGCCTGACGTCACCAGGGACGGCGGCATGGCGCTCTCCTACGCGCTCTACGTTCTGGCACGCAACGGCATGGCACCTGTGGGGGACGTACGCTACATCGCCGACGTGAAGCTCGATGCGCTCGCCACGCCCATGGCGCAAGCCGAGATCGGCGCGGCGCTGGCGATGCTCGGCGACAGCGTGCGGGCGGAGAAGGCGTTCCGTGCGGCGGCCGGCGCGCTTCCCCAAGAGAAGGCCGCGCAGGGCGGGCGCATCGACTTCGGGTCGCGGGTGCGCGATGCCGCGGCCGTCGTTGCGTTCGCCGCGGAGGGCAATGCCGCCACGCCGATCCTGGTGAGTGCCACGAAACAGATCGGCGAGGCCCGCGCGCAAGCTGTCCGCACCTCGACACAGGACGATGCCTGGCTCGTACTCGCAGCGAGAGCCTTAGGGCAACAAGACGTGGCCCTTGCCGTCGAAGACCGCTCCGGCGGGGCGACCGAGATCTCCGGTCCTCTTTACCGCTCGTTCAGCGAGGAGGACATTGGCATCAATCCGGTGACGGTGACCAATGCCGGCGATGCACCGGTCGACGCCGTCATCTCGGTGAGCGGCGCACCCACGACGCCGGAGCCGGCGGCCGATCACGGCTTCGCCCTGGAACGGACCTTCCACCGGCTCGACGGCGAGGCGGTGGACATCGCGACCGCGATGCAGACGGAGCGCTTCGTCGTGGTGCTGACGGTCACCGAGGCGAAGCCGCAATTCGGACGGGTGGCGCTCACCGACTACGTGCCCGCGGGCTTTGAGATCGACAATCCGCGTCTTGTCTCGTCCGCCAATACCGGGGGGCTGCCGTGGATCACACAAGCGGGGAGCCCTGTGCACACCGAGTTCCGTGACAATCGCTTCGTGGCCGCCTTCGATCGCAACGCCGACAGCCCCGTGGTCTTCCGGGTCGCCTATGTGGTCCGGGCAGTCTCGCGGGGCGCCTATACGCTGCCGCAAGCCGTGGTGGAGGACATGTACCGGCCCGACCGCTTCGGCCGCACGAACACCGGCGCCGTCACGGTGACCGCCCGCCAATGAGCACCTGGAGACGCCGCACGACCTACGCCGCGATCGGCGCCGTATGGCTCGCCGCGGCGACCGCGGGCGCAATCACCGGACTGACCGACGCGCTTGGGCCTGCCTCTCTCGGCAAGGACCTCGACTACTCCCCCACCGTCCTTGACCGCGAAGGCAACCTCCTGCGTGGTTACCTCACGAAAGAAGGCCGCTGGCGTCTCCCGGCGACGCGCGACGATGTGGACCCTCGGTTTCTCGACGCAGTGCTCGCCTTCGAGGACAAGCGCTTCTTCGACCACCACGGCGTTGACCCGCTGGCCATGATGCGGGCGGCCTATCAACTGGCCAGTGCGGGGTACATCGTCTCCGGCGGCTCGACCATCTCCATGCAGGTGGCGCGGCTTCTGGAGCCACGGCGCAAGCGGTCCTTCTCCACCAAGATCCGCCAGATGGTGCGGGCGTTTCAGCTTGAGGCGGCGCTCGACAAGGATGAGGTCCTGGCGCTCTACCTCTCGCTCGCACCTTATGGCGGCAATCTGGAGGGCGTCCGGGCAGCGTCCCTGGCCTATTTCGGGAAGGAACCGCGCCGGCTGACGCTGGGCGAGACGGCGCTTCTGGTGGCCTTGCCGCAAGCGCCCGAAATGCGCCGTCCCGACAGACACCCGGAACGAGCCCGCGCGGCGCGCGACCGCGTGCTGGACCGCATCGCCGGCAGTGGCCAGTTCAACCCGGCAGAGATTGCCCACGCCAAGGCGGAGCCTGTGCCCATGACGCGCAGGCCCATGCCGCTCAACGCCCCACACGCCGCCGACGAAGCGAAGTCCGTGGCCCTGTCGCGCCGGTCCGTGCGGCTCACCATCGACGGACGTCTTCAGCGCCGATTAGAACGGCTCGCCCGGGAGCGCGCGGCCGCATTGGGAGATGCCATGTCCGCCGCCATCGTCGTGGTGAAGACCGACACCGGCGAGATTCTCGCGCGGGTCGCCTCCCCCGATTATTTCGACGAGGCCCGGGCCGGCCAAGTGGACCTGACACGGGCGGTCCGGTCGCCGGGGTCGGCCCTGAAGCCCTTCATCTATGGCCTCGGCTTCGAGGATGGGCTGATCCACCCGGAGACGCTGATCGAGGACCGGCCGATCCGCTATGGCGATTATGCACCCGAGAATTTCGATCTGACCTTTCAAGGCACGGTCACCGTGCGCCGGGCGCTGCAATTCTCGTTGAACGTCCCGGCCGTCGCCGTGCTCGACGCGGTGGGACCGAGCCGGCTCTTGGCCCGCCTGGGGGCAGCGGGCATACCCCTCAAACTGCCGAAGCACGAGACCGCAGGACTGGCGCTTGGGCTCGGCGGCATCGGCGTGCGGTTGATCGACCTCACCGCGCTTTACGCAGGTCTCGCCCGGCAGGGCACGCTCATGCCCCTTCGTGAGCGGCTGGGTGAGGCTCCGCGCCCGCCGGCCCGGCTGATGGAGGCGCCCGCCGCGTGGCATGTCGGCGACGTTCTGCGGGGGGCGCCACCGCCACCCAATGCCCTTGGCGGCCGCATCGCCTTCAAGACCGGCACCAGCTACGGCTATCGCGATGCCTGGGCGCTCGGGTTCGATGGCGCGCATACGGTGGGGGTGTGGGTCGGACGGCCGGACGGCGCGCCCGTTGCGGGGCTTCTCGGCCGCACGGCCGCGGCTCCCATCCTGTTCGACACGTTCGCGCGGCTGACGCAGTCGCCCAAGCCTCTGCCGCCCGCGCCCACAGGTGCGGTGACGGCCCGGACCGCGCAACTGCCGCCGCCGCTGCGGCGTTTCGCATCCCACGGCAACCAAGGCGAAGCCATGAGCCCGCGCGTGCGTATCGTGTTCCCGCCGAACGGGGCAAGCCTGGCACTGGAGCGGGACGGCGATGCGCTCGATCCCATCGCGGTGAAGATCGCGGGGGGTACGCCGCCGCTCAACGTGCTGGTGAACGGCCTGCCGTTTGAGGCCACCAACGCCCCGCGCACTCTCTTCTTCGCGCCGGACGGGCCGGGCTTCGTGCGGCTGACCGTGACCGACGCAACCGGCGCCGCCGACAGCGTGACTGTGCGCCTGCAATAGCGCGGCCTATGGAGAGGCATCCTTGCCGGGCCATGGTCTTGCCCGCCTTCACGGGTATCACCACATGCGAACCCTTGACGAACAGGGCTCTTGAGCCCAACAAACGGTCAATGACCAAAGCTGCGAAAAAGCTGCATATCAAGACCTTCGGCTGCCAGATGAATGCCTACGATTCTGAGCGCATGGCCGAAGCGCTGGCGCCTGCGGGGTACGAACCGACCGAGGTCATGGCGGACGCGGACCTTGTCATTCTGAACACCTGCCATATCCGGGAGAAGGCCGCCGAGAAGGTCTATTCCGAACTCGGCCGGGTGCGGCAGATGAAGGAGGCGCGCAAAGATCGAGGCCGCGAAACGACAGTGGCGGTCGCCGGCTGCGTCGCCCAAGCCGAAGGCGAGGAGATCATCGCCCGCGCGCCCGTGGTGGACATTGTCGTCGGCCCGCAGAGCCTTCACCGCCTGGCCGACCTCGTGGCGGACGCATCAACAACCGGCAAGCGCGCGGTCGAAACGGAGTTCCCCGCACAGGACAAGTTCGCGAGCCTGCCCCAACGCGTGCCCGGCAAGCGTCAAGTGTCCGCCTTCGTGACCGTGCAAGAGGGCTGCGACAAGTTCTGCACGTTTTGCGTGGTGCCCTATACGCGCGGCGCGGAGTACTCGCGCAGCGCCACCGAGATCGTCGCCGAGGTCGAGCGGCTGGCCGCGCGGGGCGTCCGCGAGGTGACGCTCCTCGGGCAAAACGTGAATGCCTATCATGGCGACGGAGCGGACGGCGCCACCTGGTCATTGGCGCGGCTGTTGCGCCGGCTTGCAGAGGTTCCCGCGATCGACCGCTTGCGCTTCACCACCAGCCACCCGCGCGACATGGACGACGATCTTATCGCGCTCTTCGGTGACGAGCCGGCGCTGATGCCCTATCTGCATCTGCCTTACCAGGCGGGTTCCGATCGCATCTTGAAGGCGATGAACCGCAAGCACACGGCCGAGCACTATGAAACGCTGATTGGGCGCATCCGTCAGGCGCGTCCCGACATCGCGCTTTCCACCGACATCATTGTCGGCTTCCCGGGCGAATCGGATGAGGACTTCGAGGAGACTTTGGCGCTGGCCCGGCGCGTCCGCTTCGCCCAGGCCTTCTCCTTTAAGTATAGCGCGCGGCCCGGCACACCCGCCGCGGACCTCGACGGCCAAGTGCCCGAGTCGGTCAAGAAGGAGCGCCTCGCCGCGCTCCAGGCGCTCTTGGAGGAGAGCCGCCGGGACTTCGATAAGGCCACCGTGGGGCGCAGGCTTCCCGTTCTGTTCGAAGGAAAAGGGCGGAAACCCGGGCAACTCAGCGGGCGTTCACCCTATCTTCAGTCGGTGTATGCGGAAGCCCCAGACTCGTTGATTGGCCATATCGTCGAGGTTGACATCTCGGCCGCTGGGCCGAACAGTCTTAGCGGTGTCATGAAATCGAGATTTGAATGGCGCGAGCCAGCTCAGGCAGCCGTGTGACCAACAAGGCGAGCGTTCGGAAGACATCATTGGCCCGCGGGCGTGGATCAACGGCAAGGCGCTTAGAAGCGCAGACCAACAGAGGCGCAGAGCCCCTGGTCGTCTACTTCGACGATATCCAGCTCGTGCGCGACCTCCTCGGAGACTATGACGCAAACCTCGCCGTATTGGAGGATCGCCTTGGCGTGGAGGCGACGGTGAACGGCAACGCCATAGCCTTGCGCGGGCCGGACGCCGCTCGCGCCGCCGCGAAAGCGGTGCTGGAGCAACTCTATGCGCGGTTGGCCCGAGGGGAAGCGATCGGCGCGGGCGACGTGGCGGGCGCCATCCGCCATGCGACCGAGGCCGGCGGCGAGGCGCCTTCGAAGGGCGCCGCGGCCCAGATCCGCACGCGCAAGCGGCTCATCACGGCCCGCACGCCCGCTCAAAGCGCTTATCTGGAATCGCTGAAGCGCAACGACCTCGTGTTCGCCACGGGGCCCGCCGGCACCGGCAAGACTTATCTTGCAGTGGTGTTCGCCGCGGCATGCTTGGAAGCCGGTCGCTGCGACAGGCTGATCCTCTCGCGGCCCGCGGTGGAGGCCGGAGAAAGGCTGGGCTTCCTGCCGGGCGACATGCGCGAGAAGGTCGATCCTTACCTGCGTCCGCTTTACGATGCACTCTACGACGTCCTGGCGCCGGAGCGGGTCGAGCGCGGCCTTGAGACCGGCGTCATCGAAATCGCGCCTCTTGCCTTCATGCGCGGACGGACGCTTTCCCATGCCATCGTGATCCTCGATGAGGCGCAGAACTGCACGGCGGTGCAGCTCAAGATGTTCCTCACGCGCCTCGGCGAGGAGAGCAAGATGATCGTGACCGGCGATCCGACGCAGGTGGACTTGCCGCCGGGCAAGGACTCCGGTCTCACCGAGGCCATCGCCCTCTTGCGCGGGATCGACGACGTCGACCACATCGCCTTCTCCAAGGCGGACGTGGTCCGCCGTGAGCTCGTCGGCCGTATTGTCGAAGCCTACGAGGCGGCCCCCAAGGCGCCGAAGAAGCCGAGCCCGGCCGCGCCTCCCAACCCTTCGGCACCGCAATGAGCGAGGACGGCCCTCATCGGCGCAGCGATGATCCCACGCCGGCCGCAGCGCTCGCGGTTGAAGTGGTGCGCCATGGCGATGCCTGGGCGCAAAGCGCGATTGGCGACCCCGCCATCGAACTCGCAGCCCATGCGGCCTTCACCGCGGCGCTGCCGGCCGAGCGCACGCCATGCGAGATCACCATCGCCCTGACCGACGACGCGGAAATCCGCAATCTCAATCGAACTTGGCGCGACAAGGACCAACCGACAAATGTCCTGTCGTTTCCCGCAGGCGATGCACCGGGCGCGCTCAGAACGCTCGGCGACGTAGTGATCGCGTACGAGACCACGGAGCGCGAGGCGGAGGCGGACGGCATCGCGCTTTCAGATCACGTTTCCCACCTCGTGGTACACGGGGTCCTCCACCTGCTCGGCTTCGACCACGGCGATGACGCGGAGGCCGAGCAGATGGAAGACTTGGAAAGACAGGCGCTTGCCTCGTTGGGGATCGCGGATCCTTACGCCAGCGAGGCCGCCGCGGAGGTGACACGATGAACAACGCCTCGCCCGAGCGCGCGCTTGAGAGCGAGCAAGCACAGCAGGCCGAGGAGGACCAGACGTGGTTCGACCGCTTGCTGCAAACATTTGGCATTGGTGAAGAACCCGATCTGCGCGAGCTGATCGAAAGCGCGCTTGAGCGCAGCAAGAGCGACACGCTGCGCCCGCAAGAGCGCAACATGATGCGGCGCATCTTGCGGTTCGGCGACCTCACGGTGGAGGACGTCATGGTGCCGCGGGCCGACATCGTCGCGGTGGAAGACAGTACTAGCATCGAGGAGTTGATGCGCGTGTTCCGCGATGCGGAGCACTCGCGCCTGCCGGTGTACCATCAGACGCTCGACGACCCGCGCGGCATGATCCACATCCGCGACCTCATGTCTTGGATCACTGAACAAGCGAACGACGACCGCGAGCTTGGTCTCGGCAAAGTCGACCTCAAGCGAAGCGTGGGGTCGATCAAGATTGCCCGCGAGCTCATCTATGTGCCCGCCTCCATGTCGGTGCTCGACCTTCTCTTGAAGATGCAGTCGATGCAGCTTCACCTGGCGCTGGTGGTCGATGAGTATGGCGGCACTGACGGGCTCGTCTCCATCGAGGACCTGGTGGAGGAGATCGTGGGCGAGATCGCCGACGAGCACGACGTGGAGGACGAGCCGTTCATTCAGGTCGATCCCCGTCTCGGACTGGTATGCGACGCACGCACGCCCGTGGAGGACCTGGAAGAGCATCTCAAGATCGACCTGCTCTCCGATGAAGACGAAGAGGACGTCGACACGCTGGGTGGTGTCGTCTTCTCGATCACCGGGCGCATACCGGCGCGCGGCGAGCTTGTACCCCACCCGTCGGGAATCGAGTTCGAGGTGCTGGACGCCGATCCGCGGCGCATCAAGAAGCTCCGCATTCACGGTCCGAAGGACCAACAAGATCCGGTCACCGCCGACGCCAAGCCGGACCAGAGCACGTCCTAAGTGTCCCGCCCGGCCCCCATGTCCCGCGCCGCGGCCTGGGTTGGTGGATTGGCGGGTGTCCGCCGCGCCGCTCTGGCGCTGGCACTGGGGGCGCTTTCTGTCTTGGCGTTCGCGCCGGTCCATGCCTGGCCCGTTCTGTTCATCAGCTTCGGCGGCCTTGTGTGGCTACTCGATGGATGCCAAGCCGCCAACGCAGACCTCAGGACCCGCCTGACATGCGCAGGTGTCACGGGGTTCTGGTTCGGCTTCGGCTTCTTTCTCGCCGGGCTCTATTGGGTCGCCGAGGCCTTCTTGGTGGAACCCACCCGGCATGCCTGGCTCATCCCTTTCGCGATGGCCGGGCTTTGCGGCGGCATGGCATTGTTCTTCGCCGCGGCCTGTGCAGGCGCCATGGCGCTGTGGCGCTCGGGCCCGGGCCGCGTCTTTGCGCTGGCGATGACCTTTGGCTTGGCGGAGTACGCCCGCGGCCATGTGTTCACCGGGCTCCCGTGGAACCTGATCGGCTACGCGCTCCTGCCCGATGGGCCCATGATGCAGATGGCCGCGCTTCTCGGCGTCTACGCGCTGAGCCTTTTGGCGGTGATCCTGTTCGCCGCGCCGGCAGCAATCTTTGACCCCGGCGGCGGGCGGAGCCCGGGCGCGGTCCTACTCGCCTGGTTGATGGTGGCGCTGCTTGCCGTGGGTTACCTCTGGGGTGAGCGGCGGCTTGCGGCCGCCACGGATGGCGAAACCGATATTCGTCTTCGCATTGTCCAGGCGAATATCGACCAGGCGGAGAAGTGGCGTCCGGAGAACCGAGCGGCCATCTTCGCCGACTATATCGACCTCACGCGCGTCGAAGGCATCGAGGATATCGACCTGGTCATTTGGCCCGAGACGGCGCTGCCGTTCTTCCTCGCCGATAGCGCAGGCGCCCTTGCGGCGGTCGGCGATGCCTTGCCGGAGAGAACATCTCTTCTGGTCGGCGCCGGTCGCATCGTGCAGGAACGCGCCCCAGACGGTACGCGTATCGGCGAGCGCGTCTACAACAGCCTCCTGCTCGTCGACGACGACGGCCGCGTGCAGGAAACCTACGACAAGGTCCATTTGGTGCCTTTCGGAGAGTACCTGCCATTCCAGGATTTTCTGGAAAGCCTCGGCGTCATGCAGATGACCGGCGTCCGTGGCGGCTTCAGCGAGGGCACGGGTACGCGGCTATTGCAGCCTCCGGGCACACCGCCGGTGCGCCCTCTCATCTGCTATGAGATCATCTTCCCCTACGAGGTGGCCGATACGCCGTCCCGCCCTGGCTGGTTGCTCAACGTCACCAACGATGCGTGGTTCGGCACCAGCGCCGGCCCCTACCAGCATTTTCACCAAGCCCAAGTGCGCGCCGTGGAGCAAGGTTTGCCCCTGGCAAGGGCGGCCAATACCGGTATTTCCGCCATGATCGACGCTTACGGACGTGTCGTCGCCGAGATCGGGCTCAACGAGCGCGGTCTCATCGACACGACTTTGACCAAAGCGGGCCCGCGAACCCTTTTCGCATCTGCGAAAATTCGCCCCGAATTCCTGGTTTTGCTCGTTTCGTTCTTGGCTTGGGCGACTTCCCGCACCGGTCGTAAAGGTGCAACCTTGACGGGCTCATAAGCCGCCCCTATGAACCACGGCTGGGAAGGGGAAGGTCCCAACAAGACTCTGACTGAGCTTTTCTTTTTGCGGCTAAGGACTCTAGAAAACACATGGCAGGAAAGAAGCCCAACCCCGTTGACACGCACGTGGGGAGCCGCGTGCGGTTGCGTCGAATGTTGCTTGGCATGAGCCAAGAGCGTCTCGGCGAGAGCATGGGACTGACGTTTCAGCAGGTTCAAAAGTACGAGAAGGGCGTGAATCGCATTGGTGCGAGCCGTCTGTTTCAGATCTCCAAGATTCTCGATGTCCCGGTGCAGTTCTTCTTTGAAGAAGCCCCCAATGTGGGCGAGCCGGGACAAGCCTCAGGTCTCGCGGAACCGGACTCCGAGGCCTTTATCTTGGAGTTCCTCAACAGCCGCGAAGGGCTGGAACTGAACCGCGCATTCGTCAAGATCGCCGACTCCAAGGTTCGCAAGAGCGTCGTGGATTTGGTGCGCGCTCTAGGTGCCGGCGGAGCGGGCGCCTAACGCGCGACCCTTTCGGGTCTTGACCTCCGGCTTTGTCGTTGCCAGAACCGGGCCCAATCTCCTGGCCGCCGGGCCTATCGTCATGTCAATTGAGGGGGAACCCGTGCCCCGCGGAAATTATCTCTTCACCAGCGAATCCGTATCCGAAGGCCATCCGGATAAGGTCTGCGACCGTATCTCCGATGCCGTTGTCGACCTGTACCTCGCGGCCGACCCGCACTCTCGCGTCGCCTGCGAGACGCTCGTCACCACCAACAGGATCGTGTTGGCCGGAGAGGTGCGCGGGCCTGAGAGCGTGACGCCTGCTGCAATCGAGGAAGCCGCGCGCCGGGCGGTGCGCGAGATCGGGTACGAGCAAGAGGGCTTTCACTGGGAACTGGCGGAGTTCCAAAACCACCTGCATGAACAGTCCGTCGACATCGCCCGCGGCGTGGACCTCGATGAGGAGAGCGGCAAAGACGAAGGTGCGGGCGATCAAGGGATCATGTTCGGCTTTGCTTGCCGCGAGACCGAGCCGCTTATGCCGGCGCCAATCTATTACGCCCACCGCCTTCTGGAAGAGATGGCGAAGGCGCGCCACGCCGGCCGCACGCCGGAGTTGGGCCCCGATTCCAAGAGCCAGGTGACGCTCGTCTACGAGGACGGCAAGCCGGTGCGCGCCGACTCCGTCGTGGTGTCGACCCAGCACGACGAGAGCGTGAGCACGGAGCGCGTCGTGGAAATCGTCCGCAGCTTCGTGGACGACGTCATGCCGAAGGGCTGGGTCAACGGCACCACGAAGCTCTACGTCAATCCCACGGGCCGCTTCGTCATCGGCGGACCGGATGGGGATACCGGTCTCACCGGGCGCAAGATCATCGTCGACACTTATGGTGGTGCGGCACCCCATGGGGGCGGCGCTTTTTCCGGCAAGGACCCCACCAAGGTGGACCGTTCGGCCGCCTACGCGGCGCGCTACCTGGCCAAGAACGTCGTGGCGGCAGGGCTCGCCGACAAATGCACGCTGCAGCTTTCCTACGCGATCGGCGTGTCGCAGCCGCTGTCGCTCTACGCAGACCTGCATGGGACGGGCACGGTCTCCGAGGATGCCCTGGAGAAGGCACTGCGCGAGGTGATGGACCTCAGCCCGCGCGGCATTCGCGAGCATCTGGGTTTGAGCCGGCCGATCTACGAGCGAACCGCGGCCTATGGCCATTTCGGCCAGCAGCCCGACAACGATGGCGGCTTCTCCTGGGAGCGTTTGGATCTCGTGGAGCCGGTCCGGGGCGCGCTCAGCTAGAACGCCCTCACGTTTTTTGGGATGGAAAACTGCCTCAAGTCCCGGCACAAGGCCGGGCATGAGGACGGATCATCCCAAGAAGGACCATCCAGAGTCCAAACCGCTCAGGACTTATGGCCGGCGCAAGGGCAAGCGCTTAAGCCCGCGAAAAGAGCGGCTGGTCGCGGACCTGCTGCCAGCGCTGCGACCGGACCTGAGCCGGCCCGCACCCACTGACCTCGCCACCCTGTTCGCCTGCCCCGTGCGCGAGGTCTGGCTGGAGATCGGGTTCGGCGCGGGTGAGCATCTCGTTTGGCAAGCCGAGCACCATCCGGATGTCGGGATCATCGGCTGCGAACCCTTCCTCAATGGCGTGGCAGCACTCCTCGGCGCGATCGATGACCGCGGACTTGGCACCGTGCTGGTCTACGACGGCGATGCCCGTGAGGTGCTGGCGTGGCTGCCTGAAGGCTCGATCGCCCAGGCGTTCATCTTGTTTCCCGATCCTTGGCCGAAGAAGCGTCAGTTGAAGCGGCGGCTGGTCACGTTGGACACGGTGGCGGCGCTGGCGCGCGTTCTTGCGCCCGGCGGGCGCTTGCGCTTTGCCAGCGATGACACGGACTATGCGGGGCAGGCTTTGCTGGCGGTCACGCGAAGCGGTGCTTTCACCTGGCTTGCGAAAAGAGCGGCCGATTGGCGGGAACGCCCGGCGGATTGGCCCCAGACCCGCTATGAGCGCAAGGCTTTGGGCGATGGGCGGAACTCCGTTTACCTAGAGTGGCAGCGTCTGTAGCCGGGACGTGCCCCCGAAAGGACCCCGTGGAAACCCAGCCCTTGGGCCGCCCAAGCGGCTTGAACCCAATCAGAAAGCACGTATATTACGGACTGAAACTCATGATTGCTTTAGATCAGGAGTGGGCCGCGGCCCGCTCCTTTTTGTTAGGGTCTCCGGTTGCCGGGGTTTCCGGCCTTGTCTTTCGGGGAGCTATTAGCGTCGCCATCGATGCCAAACCCCGCTTCAAGCGATGACCGTCTATTCGTCCAGGAAACGGGGCCGGAGCGCGCCGTGGCCGATCTTGCCGAGCCCGTGCTTCAGGAACTCGGCTTCCGGCTGGTGCGCGTGAAGATCTCAGGCCGCGACGGCGGCACGGTACAGATCATGGCCGAACGGCCGAACGGTGAGATGTCAGTGGACGATTGCGCGACCATCAGCCGGAGACTGTCTCCGGTGTTCGACGCTTACGACCCCATGCCGGGGCAGTATCGCTTGGAGATCTCCTCGCCCGGCATCGACCGGCCGCTGGTGCGGCCGAGCGACTTTGCCGCGTGTGTAGGCCACACGGCAAAAATCGAGCTGAGGGAGCCGGTGGATGGACGCAAGCGGTTCAAAGGTACGATCGAAGACGTGACCGACGATGAAGTGCATTTGAAGATTGAGCTGGATGGCAAGGCCGACCCGGTGGTCATCGGCCTTCCCTTCCCGCTCATTGGCGAGGCGAAACTCGTCGTCGATCTCGACGGCCTTAGAGCGGATCTTTCGGGCGAGACGCCCGTGCATTGAATCAACTGCGGGCCATGACGGGCCCGCGAGCCGAACGCAACGAAGTTGGAGGCTGAAGTAATGTCTCAGGCAGGCGTGAGCGCCAATAGGTTGGAGCTCTTGCAAATCGCCGACGCGGTCGCACGCGAGAAGGCGATCGACCGCGAGGTTGTGATCACCGCCATGGAGGACGCCATCCAAAAGGCGGCGAAGTCCCGCTATGGCAGCGAGAACGAGATCAAGGCCGAGGTGGACCCCAAGACCGGGGAGATTTCGCTCGCGCGGCTCCTGGAGGTCGTCGAGGACGTGACCATGGAGGCAACGCAGATCGCGCTTGCCGAAGCGCGCCGCAAGAACCCGGCCGCGCAAGTGGGCGACTTCATCGCTGAACCCCTGCCCCCACTCGATTTTGGGCGTGTGGCGGCACAGAACGCCAAACAGGTGATCGTTCAGAAAGTGCGCGAGGCGGAGCGTGAGCGCCAATACGACGAGTACAAGGATCGTGTCGGCGAGATCGTCAACGGCATCGTCAAGCGCGTGGAGTATGGCAACGTGATCGTCGATCTCGGCCGGGCCGAGGCCATCGTACGCCGCGACGAGACCTTGCCGCGCGAGAACTTCCGCTATGGCGACCGCATTCGCGCTTACGTCTACGACGTGCGGCGCGAGCAGCGCGGCCCGCAGATCTTCCTGTCGCGAACTCATCCGGAGTTCATGGCCAAGCTGTTCGCCCAGGAAGTCCCCGAAGTTTATGAGGGTATCGTCACCATCAAGTCCGTGGCGCGCGATCCAGGCAGCCGTGCCAAGATCGCAGTCGTGTCCCGGGACGCTTCCATCGACCCGGTCGGCGCTTGCGTTGGCATGCGCGGCAGCCGCGTGCAGGCGGTGGTGAACGAGCTCCAGGGCGAGAAGATCGACATCATTCAGTGGTCGCCCGACGCCGCCACTTTCATCGTGAACGCACTGGCGCCCGCGGAAGTGGTCAAGGTCGTTCTCGACGAGGACGCCGAGCGCATCGAGGTGGTCGTGCCGGACGAGCAATTGTCGCTTGCCATCGGCCGTAAGGGCCAGAACGTGCGGCTCGCCTCGCAGCTCACCGGCTGGGACATCGATATCATGACCGAGGCCTCGGAGTCGGAGCGCCGCCAGGCGGAGTTCGCCGAGCGTTCGGCGAAATTCATGGAAGCGCTCGACGTCGACGAGGTGATCGCGCAGTTGCTCGCATCGGAAGGCTTCTCCTCGGTGGAAGAAGTGGCCTTCGTGGAGCCTGCGGAAATCTCCTCCATCGAGGGGTTCGATGAGGAAACCGCCACTGAGATCCAAGCACGCGCGCAAGAACACCTTGAGAAGCTGGAGGCGGAACTCGACGCCAAACGGAAAGAGCTCGGCGTGGCCGACGAATTGCTGGAGGTGCCGGGTCTCAACACAGCAATGCTGGTGGCCCTTGGCGAGAACGGCGTGAAGACCGTCGAGGACCTGGCCGACTGTGCCACTGACGATCTCGCGGGCTGGAATGAGCGCCAGGAGAAAGAAACCACCCACTATGATGGGTTCCTGGAGGGGGCCGGCCTAACCCGTACCCAGTGTGAGGACCTGATCCTGGCCGCGCGCGTGAAGGCGGGCTGGATCGATGAGGCCGACCTCGTCGCGGACGAGGAGACGGGCGAAGGCGAAGAAGGCGAAGGCGAGGCTGAGGGCGAGACCGAGACCGAACCTGAGACGGACGCCCAAGAGGGCGATACACCATCAGAGGGCGATAAGCCCACGACCAGTGACGCAACCGCGTCATGAGGCGATTAGGAGACAGGGCTGTTGCGGTTGGAAGCGACGGAGCGAGACGAGGGCATCGGGCGGCCGGCAGTGGATTCGCTGCGCCGCTGTGCCGTCACGCGCGTCCGGCGTTCTAAAGACGACCTCATCCGCTTCGTGCTGGGTCCCGACGGCACCGTCGTTCCCGATCTTAAAGACAAGCTCCCGGGTCGCGGCGTTTGGCTGACCGCCGACCACGAGACCGTGGCGCAAGCGGTCAAACGAAAGGCGTTCGCCCGGGCGCTGAAAGCGGAGGCCAAGGCGCCGGACAGTCTCCCCGACCAGGTGGGTGTGCTTCTCACCGAGGCTGCGCTGCGGGCCTTTGGGCTGGCGAACAAGGCGGGAGACGTGGTTTTCGGCTTCACCAAGGTCGAGGAGGCCTTGAGCAAAGGCCCCCTTTGTGCGCTGGTCCACGCCGCTGACGCGGCCGACGATGGGTGCCGGAAACTCGACGGGAAGGCCCTGGCTGCCACCCAGGGGCGCGGATTTCCGACAGTTCGCGCCTTTACCGCCGATGAATTGAGTTTGGCATCGGGTAGGCCAAATGTGATACATGCTGCCCTAATCCCGGGCGGAGTGGCTCGAAAGTTCTTAGCGGCGGCCTCGCGCATTGAGCGATACCGTGCGGGATACTCCGCATTTGCGGACAGATGAGAATTGGATACGGACTGGAATGAGCGAAACGAACGAGACCGAAGGCAAGACTCGCGGGCGCAAGATGACGCTCAATGTGCGCCGGACCGTGGAGTCTGGCCATGTGCGCCAGAGCTTCAGCCATGGGCGCTCCAAATCCGTTCTGGTCGAGAAGAAGAAGCGCCGATCGATCGGCTCGGGCGCGGCCGCCGCGCAGCCGGCCGAAGAGCCGAAGGCCAAACCCAAGGCCAAGCCGAAGGCGGCCGAGCCTGCGCCTAAACCCGCCGAGGAAAAGCAGCGCCGGCCTGGCGTCGTCCTGAAGCAGCTTTCCGACGAGGAGAAGGACGCGCGCGCCCGGGCGCTGGCCGGGGCGCGCCAGCGCGATGCCCAGGAGCGGGAGCGCGCGAAGGAGACCGCGGCCCAAGAGGCCCTTGAGGCCGAGCAGCGCGCGAAGGAAGCCGAGGAGGCTGAGGAGCGGGAACGCAAAGAGAAAGAAGAGGAAGCTGCCAAGAAGGCCGCCGAGGCGAAGGCCAAACCCAAGGCGGAGGAGGCCCCGCGCGCCAAGCACGCCAAGCCGGAGCCCGAGAAACAGCCGGCGCGCACTCCCGATGCGCGCCACAAGAAGGGCCCCGCCGCACCGCGACGCGGGGAGGAGCGGCGCGTCCGTGGCCGTCTCACCATCACCAACGCGCTCGATGAGGAGCAGCGCCAGCGGAGCCTTGCCTCCCTCAAGCGCCACCGCGAACGTCAAAAGAAACAAGTCACCGGGCAACCCTCTGCGCAGAAGATTGCGCGCGAGGTGACGATCCCCGAAGTCATCACCATTCAGGAGCTCGCCAACCGCATGGCGGAGCGCGGCGTCGACGTCATCAAGTACCTGATGAAAGACGGCGCCATGCACAAGATCAACGACGCGATCGACGGCGACACGGCGCAGCTCATCGCCGAGGAGTTCGGTCACACGGCCCGGCGGGTGTCGGAGGCCGACGTTGAAGAAGGCTTCATCGGCGCCGAAGACACGGCGGAGGACCTCGAGCCCCGCGCGCCGATCGTCACGATCATGGGCCATGTCGATCACGGCAAGACGTCGCTGCTGGACGCCGTCCGTGCCGCGAACGTCGTGGCCTCAGAGGCGGGCGGTATCACGCAGCATATCGGCGCCTATCAGGTCTCGGTCCCCTCGGGGCAGAAGATCACCTTCATCGACACACCAGGCCACGAGGCCTTCACCGCCATGCGTGCCCGCGGCGCCAAGGTCACCGACATCGTGATCCTGGTCGTGGCGGCTGACGACGGCGTGAAGCCGCAGACCATCGAGGCGATCAACCACGCAAAGGCCGCCGAGGTGCCGCTGATCGTGGCCATCAACAAGATCGACAAGCAAGGCGCCGATCCGGCCCGCGTCCGCACCGAGTTGCTCAACCACGAGATCGTCGTGGAGAGCATGGGCGGCGATACGCTGGAGATCGAGGTTTCGGCGCTGAAGCAGACCAACCTCGACAGGCTGCTCGAGGCGGTCCTGCTGCAGGCGGAAGTGCTTGAGCTTACCGCGAACCCCAACCGTCCGGCCGAGGGCGTCATCGTCGAGGCTAAGCTGGAGCGGGGCCGTGGCCCGGTGGGCACCGCGCTCATCCAGCGCGGCACGCTGAAGCTCGGCGACATCGTTGTCGCGGGATCCGCCTGGGGCCGGGTCCGCGCGCTGATCAACGATCTCGGGGACCAAGTCAAAGAGGCTGGTCCTTCGGTCCCGGTGGAGGTTCTCGGTTTCGACTCCGCGCCGGAAGCCGGCGATCAGTTCGCCGTCGTGGAGAACGAGGCGCGGGCGCGCGAAATCACCGACTATCGCGAGCGCGAGCGGCGCAAGCGGCTGGCCGTGGCCGGCCAGCGCGGCAGCCTCGAACAGATGATGAGCCAGCTGAAGGAAACCGGAGTCCAAGAGTTTCCGCTGCTCATCAAGGGCGACGTGCAGGGCTCGGTGGAAGCCATTGCGGCCGCACTTGCCAAACTCGGCACCGATGAGGTCCGTGCCCGCGTGGTGCATGCGGGCGTCGGCGGCATCACAGAGTCGGATGTGTCGCTGGCCTCAACATCGGGCGCGGTGCTGCTCGCCTTCAACGTGCGCGCCAACGCTCAAGCCCGGGAGCACGCCGAACGCGACGGCATCGAGATTCGCCAATACGCCGTGATCTACGATCTCGTGGACGATATCAAGCAGGCCATGTCCGGCCTGCTGGCACCCACGGTGCGCGAGACGTTCCTCGGCAACGCCGAGATTCTGGAGGTCTTCAACATCTCCAAGGTCGGCAAGGTGGCGGGCTGCCGCGTGACCGATGGCAAGGTTGAGCGGGGCGCCCATGTCCGGCTGATCCGTGACAACGTCGTGGTCCACGAAGGCAAGCTCTCCACCCTCAAGCGCTTCAAGGATGAGGTGAAAGAGGTGGTGGCCGGCCAGGAATGCGGCATGGCGTTCGAGAACTATCAAGACATGCGCCAAGGCGACGTGATCGAG
>JGI12316J15310_10000041_pt136 | contig 17203 bp, 16 predicted proteins | sample MarCyaLeptolynsp_FD_15310 | JGI IMG/M metagenome (IMG submission 15310)
TGACGGTCGCTCATCCACGTTGGTACTGCGGCGGGGCGTCGCGCCGTCGCTGATCAGGTCTCCAACACATCCCGTAGCGCCGAAGGTGGAATCTCGGAGACCTGCCTGAACACACGCGAGAAATGGGCGAGGTCGGAGAACCCCGTGCAGAAGGCGACCTCGGTCAGGCTGAGCCGACCTGCCGTGATCAGCGAATGTGCGGCTTCGACCCGGGCCCGCTGAAGTGTGTTGGAGAACGTGGTGCCTTCAGTGCGAAGGGCTCGCTGCAGGTTGCGCGTGGAGACGCCGAGGCGACGCGCCGCCTGACCAACGCGCCAAGACTCCACGAGGTCGGTGTTGAACAGGTCGACCAGTGAACGCGTCATCTGACCGGGCTCGACCGCGTCGTCGTTCGTGTTGCCTATCGGGCCACTCGCCCATTCGAAGTGGAGCGTCTGGGTCTCGGTCGGAAGCTCGCCAATCACCGTCTCGCCATCGAGCACGAGCTCGACGTCGTCCGCGACGCTCGCTCGCACGACGGCAAAGCCTCCGAGTTCCACGAGCGCGACCATCAGGCCCCAGATGAAGAGGTCGTCGATGGGATCGATCGCCGCGCCGTCGGTGCTGATGTGGCGAAGCGCGAGCCAGTTCGAGCTCGAGTCGACGATCTCGGTGCGGTGCGTGGTGTGACCGAAACGCTCGAGCCGGATCCACCGCTGCACGATTCCGCTCGGGTTGCGGGCGGCGAGAATCGCCTGCATGACCGGGCGGTCTCGAAGCGTGTGGATCTGCCGACCAACGTCGAAAACCGCAGCGGGGCCTCGCGCCCGCAGGACTGCGCGCAGCATCGTCGCCTTGTCGGCCTCTTCGGCCCCCTCGACGTACTCGCGTGCCGCGTCCGCGATCATCGAGCGGAGCGCAGCGCTCGTGAGCTGAGCGCTAGCACCCACGTCGGTCGGACTGCTCGGCGAGGACGGCGAGGAGCTCGGTGTTGAACGCGTCACCCGAGAAGGGATTTTGACTCGTGACCAGGTTGCCGTCACGTTGTGCGCCGGGCTTTCCCGGGAACGACCGCCGGTGGCGGTAGCCTTTGGCGCCGAGCTGGCGAGCGATCTTGCGATCGAGCGCGCGGCCCTTCATCACGAAACGCTCGATATAGAACTCCTCGAAACCGGACACTGAGGTCACGGTTCGGCCAGCGAAGGGGTTTGTGCGGTCGGGAATACGCGTCAGCAACGCCGGCGCGTGGCAGATGAGTCCGACTGCGCGGCCCGAAGCCCCGTACTCGACGACGAGCGCGTGCAGGTCGGCGTCGTCGACGAGGTCGATCATCACGCCCTGCCCGCCGGGGACGACGAGGCCGATGTACTCGTTGGAGCGCTGGCGAACGTCGGGCAGCGATAGTGGCGTGGCAAAGCGCGGATCGTCGGACACGAGCGCGAGGGCTTCGTCTTTCCACGTCGGATGGGCCTCCCAGTAGTCTCCCTCGAGGCTCTCCGGGTCGACGACGGGCGCTCGGCCGTCGGTCGTCGCGATGGCCACGTCGTATCCGGCGTCCACCACGGCTCGGTAGGCCTCGTAGAACTCGCTGAGAAAGAAGCCGGTGGCGCGCGTCTTGCCGTTTCTCAGCGTCTGCTCGCCCGCGGCGCTCAGCACGAAGAGGATGGTGGGCGACGCTGTCACCGCGCACGGGGTCGGCGCCTCGACGTCGTGCTCGGCCGGCCGTGTCGCACAGCCCGATCCGACGCTGAGGACCAGCGCGGTGGCGCCGACCGATGCCAGGAAGCTCTTGCTGTTGGCCATGGACTCAACATGGCGCCGGCCGGCGAGTACAGCTTGAACGATCGCGCCAATCCGCGGCGCAAAGTGCCTACCGCTGCGGCGGGGGTCGGTGGACCTCTTCGAACAGCAGCTCTCGGCTCGGTGGGTCGAAGGTATGGCGCCACACGAACAACCCGTCGGGGCTCCATTGCTCCTCGCCCTTTTCGTCGAAGTCACCGTCGCAGACCGTCGTGACGCTGCCGTCGCACGGATCGATGTCGACGATCACGCAGCGCACGAGCTCCGTGATGCCGCATTCGACCGTCTCACCCGGCTCCGCTTCGTTGCGGGCATACCCGCAGAACGCCTCGTCGGACACGCCGAGGACGACGATGTGCACTTCATCCGAGTCGGGCGGCTCCGTGGCCTTGGCGCTCTGGGCGGCGGTGTCGCGTCGCTCGGCAAAGCAACGACCCTCGTAGGCCGTACCTCCACCCGAGCCGTAGTTGCCGAAGCCGCAGGCGCACGACCAGATCTCATCGCTGCACGCCGGGCTTCGGTGCGGCTGGCAGTCGAGCTCGACGTTCGGGGCGGGTGCCTCGACGGTTTGTGTTGAGAGGGCGAGATAGTCGTCGCGGGACCGGGGTTCCTCGGTTGCGGTCGCATCGTCGGGGGCCGGCGGAGTCCCAGGAACACGTACGGAGGGTGCGCAGCTCGTCCACGCGAGCAACACGAGCAAAGCGACTCCGGGGGTTCGGCGCACACGGACGCCTCAACGTGCTGCCGGGGCCCATCAATCCCTCGTAGGCTGCGGAATTTCGCAGAAGTCACATATGCGGCGGAGCGCCTCTACCAACCTGACGATGAGGGGTTGGGAGTTCTCGGTCCGCGGTGTGCGCTACTGGCTTGGGGCCCAGCCGATCCAAGCCATGGACGCGCTCGGGAGCTGCGAGCTCGAGCTGCTCCTCCATCAGTGGGCGTTCGAGGGCCATGGGGCGATCCTCCTCGACCTGTTGCACCAACTGGGCGTTGGGTCCCGGGCCTCGGAAGACCCGTTGGCGCTCGCGGACCAGCTCATGCGCTACCTCGACACGGGGGTGGCCGTGTTGTCCCGCGAGCCACAGTCCGAGCGTCAGCTCGAGCCACCGCCCGAGCAGGTCGACATTGCAGAGCTGCTGCCGCCACCATTGGCGCCGCCCGAGGCTGATGCGGATCATTGGATCGAGGTCGTCCTGCTGGACTCGGGCGAGCAACCGATCGGCAACGAACGCTTCGAGCTCGTCCTACCCGACGGCAAGGTGCACAGCGGTCGCACCGACGACGACGGTCTGCTGCGCGTCGACCCGATCTTCAAGGCCGGCAACTGCCGCTTGTACTTTCCGGACTTGCAGCAGCAACTCGCCGGATCACTGTGAGCGATGGAGGACGGCCCGACCATCACCTTGCCGGAATCGGCCGAGGTCGAGCTGTCGACCGACCGCCTTCATCGGCTGATCGTTCCCGCGGTTCGCCTCGTTGCGCTTCGGCTGCTGACGTTCGAGCACGAAGCGATCGCCAACGCTGCGTGTCGTCTGCGCGTGTCGGGTCGCGACATCGAAGGCACCACGGATGGCGATGGCAAGGTGTCGTTCCGGGTTGTCGCTGCGGCGGAGTCGTTCGAGGCGCAGCTCGTCATCGAGACCGACGCACTTGGCTGGGATTCGGCGCACAGCCTCGAGCTCGCACCACTGCCGGATGTCAGCACACCGGAGGGACAACGCATCCGCTTGGACAACCTGGGCTACGTGCCTGTGTTCCATGACGAACCGGACGAGCAAGACGCTCCCAGCACTTGGGCCATCGAGGAGTTTCAGTGCGAACACGGGCTGACCGTCGACGGGGACTGTGGTCCCAATTCCCAGGCCAAGCTGGTCGAGGTGCATGGACACTGACCGATGAGCGAGCCGGCGACACCTGCTCCCACGTATGGCCTCGTTCCGCCGAGCCGCCTCGTCGTGCGTCGCTCCGAGACCCGACCGGTAGGCGACGATCAGCACACGACGGCCCGAGTTGGGCTGCGGCCGATCGCCGCGTGGCGCATGGACTACGGCCGCTTCGAGTTCGACAGCTCGTTCGTGGAGCCTCAGGCGGCGGCCGAGCTTCCGCACCTCATCGACCTTGCCCGCCGCTTTCCGGACAGTCCCGTCTCGCTGTTTGGGCACACCGATCCCACCGGGGACGACCACTACAACAAGGCCCTGAGCGGGCGGAGGGCGCTGGCGGTGTACGGACTACTCGTGCGCGACGTGGAGCTGTGGGACGAGCTGTACCAGCAGGAGTACAGCGGTGACCGGTGGGGTCCCCGTTCGGTGCAGCGCATGCTTGCCGAGCTGCCCGACGAAAACGACGAGCCCTACTACGACGGCACCGTCGACGACTGGTTCGGCCCCGGCTCGCAGCAAGCCTTGAAGCACTTTCAAGCGGACAATGATCTCGACGTCGACGGGGTTCCGGGGCCGCTGTCCCGCAAGGCGCTGTATCTCGCGTATATGGACCGGTTGTGCACCCATCCCGATGGTGAGGTGTTCGTACTGACCGACGAAGACTTTCTCGCCCGCGGCAAGGACCCGGACCACCGGGGAGACGTGCAGGGCTGCAGTGAGGCCAACCCCGCGATGGTCTTCAGCCAGGAGGAGCACACCCACTTCCAGGCGTGGGCCAACCGAGAGGAGCGCAACCGAGAAAATGCCGTCAACCGGCGCGTGGTGGTGTTCTTCTACCCGGAACACGCCGAGGTCGATGTCGAGACCTGGTGGCCATGTCCTGCTGCACGCGAGGGATTCGCGACGTGCCAGAAACGATTTTGGGCCGATTCGAGCCAGCGCCGCAGTCCGCAGGACAGCCGCCGCCACTTCGATGGGGACTTCGACACGTTCGGGTGCCGCTTCTATCACCACATCGGCAACAACACGCCGGGCGAGACGCCCCTGCATCTGAAGCACTCGTTCGACGTCTACCACTATCACGCGGTCGGGAGTGCAGAAGGCGGTCGGTTTCGACTGCGGTCGGCGGACGGCGAGGTCGACGTCACCCGGCCCGCGGCTGATGGGGTCGTGCTCCGCTCGGGGCCGGACGGAGAGGTCCGTTGCCTGCGCCTCACCGGACTCGGTGCACGCCAGCGGCTGACGCTGTCGTACGAGAGTCCCGACGGCGAAGAAGCCCCCGTGACGCTCATCGAGGACTTCACGATCGCGGAGTATCTCGCCGCGGACGCGGGCGACACCGAACGACCGGAAGTGTCCTACGTCCGGATGGACGACGAGTCGTTTCTGACCTACGTGGAGCCGGCTCCGAACGGTGCTGTCGACTGGTCGAAGCCGCCCGACCCCGAACACTGGCAGGTCGAATCGGACGAGGTCGAAGACGGCGGCCTGAAGATCACCCTCACCAGCATCTCGGAGCAAGGCAATGGGTGACACAGACGCGGTTGCCAAGCAGCAGAAGGAAAACCCCGCTCACGCTGGGGTGACGTCCTTCTTTCTCGTCAACCACGAGAACTTCGAGTTGATCGGTGACCCGCTTGCAGACGATGGGAAGCACAAGGACGGCATCGACCCGCGCAAGGGGCCGATCGCGATGTCGAAGGACGAGCTTTGGCCAGTGGGCACCGCGGAGCTCGAGCAGGCGAAGAAGGCCGGTTCGGTCACCCAGTACGTGGCAAAGCACCGGGTGAAGAACCGCTTCGTCTACGTCTTCTCGATGCTCCACGCGAAGTTCTTCAACACGCCGACGTTTCGCTACGAGCTCTACGTCGACGACCAAGGTCGCGTTCACTCGCTATCGCGCGACGACTTCATGGCGCGACACGCCGATCCCGATGCCGTCGCCGAAGAAACCAACGCGCAGTACATCGCCGGGACGAAGTGGGAGGGCGGAAAGCAGCAGTTCTTCCAGCAGAAGCTTCCGCTCATCAAACACAACAAGGGGGTCAGCTGGCACTTCTTCGCGGTGCCATTCCACCTGTCCAAGCCTGCGGTCGAGAAGATCGAGCTCAACGAGGGATACCTGTCGCCCGACCCCGGTTTCGATCCCACTGCGCCCGAGAAGTCCAAGGTCGAGGGCGTGACGGTCATCAAGCACGGATCGCGGGTGGCCGTGGCCAACGGAATGCTCGTACGGGTGCTCGACCCGCTGCACATTGGCGAGAGCATGCACGCAGAGCTCGCGGCCGCAGTTGCCGACACGATGACGTTCTCGTTGCCGATCGGGAAATCGAAGCGCGCCGAGATGACGGAGCGTCGAACGCTCGTCTCCGCGATTGCGGGGTGTGCGACCGGTGTCATCGACCGGTCCAACAACGTCGATCTCAAGCCGGACACGATCGCTTTGGCGTCGAAGTCGTGGCCGGAGCTGGAAGGCCGCTGCTTTACGGCCAAAGAGATCGACATCATCAACGATCTCACGCCGACCAAGAAGGCCTTGGCTGACGTGGTACACGGGCACGAGTTCTTCCTGATGATGGAGAAGCGCCTGCGCGAGGAGTATCACCGCCGACAGGCGAAAGCGGCGGTCAAGACCCTGCTGTGGTTGACCTCGATGCCTTGGGCGTTCGTCGAACGCGAGACGCACGGCCGGACGTGGAGGATCGAGGCCTTTGGGCATGCGTTCGTGTGCGCGATGTCCAATGCCCTGGCCCAGGCCTGCGATACGGACGTCGGCCGCAACTATCTCAATGCGCTGATCGAGGCGTGCGAGGACCAACCGGACAACGACAAGGTCCCCAACGCCTTCACCACCCAGAACTTCGTGATCCGGGACAAGCCGGCGCCGGACAAGGGCGCCCAAGCCAAGACCATGATCAAGGCGGGGAAAGCTCCGTACGACCTCTGGTCGAGGCTGGTCACCCTCTACGGGGCAAAGAACAAGGAGTTTCTCGACAAGGTCCTCAAGGGCAAGGGCTTCGACCAGAAGATCATCGACAAGCTGCAGGACCTCATCCCCCAGAAGAGGGTCCTGTCACTGGCCGGTCTGCTCATGGCGCGGCGGCTCAACCACAGCTTCGGCTTCGATCTGGTGACGGCCGACATCACCGGCATTTTCGCGCCCGAAGGCAAGAAGGCGGTGGTCGTCTTCTCGAATGCGAAGAAGGGGAGCACCGGGGTCGACCGCTCCTACTCCCTGGTCTTCGACACGCCAGACGACCTCGACCATCAGATCAAGGACCTTCAGAAGAAGGGCGGAATCGTCAATCCGAAGCCCCGCGGCTTTCAGAAGCTCGAGTTCGATCACGTCTCGACGGTGATGGGCTTCGTCAACATGTTCTTCGCCGCGCGCGACATCTACCTCGCCGCCAAGAACGACAAGGCTTTCGACGCCGCCAAGTCCTCGTTCGCGCTGTTCAACTCGATCTACTCGATGCCGTGGGTCCAAAAGAAGCTGGCCTCGAGGATGCAGAACCTGTCGCTATCCTTCTTGTCGAAGGAGGCGAACGTCTGGGTCGCCGCGCGGGGCATCCCGGTCGTTGCGTTCGCGATCCAAGTGATCACGGTTGCGTTTGCCGCCGAAGACCTCTGGAAGAAGGCCAAAGACGGGACCACCGAGGAGGTCGTGGGCAGCGCGCTGGCGTTGACCGGTGAGATCTTGATCTTGATCTCGATGGGCATGGTCGTTGCCTCCGGCGGCGTGGCGACGCCTGCCTCGGCTGCCTTGGCGCTCATCGGGCTGGCGCTGACGCTGTCGAGTTTCGTCTACACGCAGTTCATCCCCACCGACCAGCACTACGCGCTGCAGCACTGCGTCTTCGGCAAAGAGTTCCCGAGCAACAAGACGGGGCGCCCGTGGCAGCGCTGCCTCGGTCGCCAGCTTCACTACTACGACTACACCAACAAGACAGGGGCCAAGGAGCTTGAAACGTACCGGCGGCAGATTTCGGCGTTCTCGAACCTCATCCACAACTTCAACCTGCAGGTGAAGCTGTCGGACGACATCGTCGACCGAGCCGCGAAGATCGTGATTCAGCCCAGCGCGGTGCCTCGCACGGCGTACTTCGAGATTGCGATCGCGATGGAGTGGTGGGTCAAGGGCAAGAACGACGATGTCACGTGGACCAAGACCCTGCGCTTTCTCTACTTCCCGTACCCGGACAATCTCGAGCCGCTGTCCGAGCCGGCGAAGAGTGCGACGCTCTACAACTCGATGCACAATCGGGGCATCGCGGCGCCCAGCGGCGGGAGCTTCAACGTGTACTCCTCCAAGCAAGGGGACCATCCGATCGAGCTGACGGTGTCGCCGATGGCGGGTGACGCGGCGGAGTGGTTCGGTGACCTCGAGAACGTCATCGGGAGCACAAAGACGCCTGTGCACGTGTCGCTGCGCTACGACGAGGCGTACTCGGCTCAGTCGAAGGTCAGCTTGGACGGGAGCAAGCTCGGCGTTCGGATGATCTACCTGGCCGAAACCACCGGTGGCCTGTCGGTGTCGGCGCTCAACATCACAGTTGCGCTTCAGGCCTACATCGAGAACCAGCCGTTCGGAGTCCCGGAGAACAAGACCTTCTCGGTCACGGACTGGGAGACCGAGATCAACCAACACGGTCGCGAGACGATCAAGTTCGTGGTGCCGATCGACGCAGGAGACTTCGGCCAGCGGAGGGTGGCAGGGTTTCGAATTCATCCGGTCTATAAGGACGGCACGCTGGGAGAGACCGGGATCAACCCGGGCGAGACCGAGCCCATGACTCCGGGGGTTTCGAAGCTGGTGTTGCGTCCGATCGAGAAGGACAAGTCGACCAAGGCGTTCAACTTCACGCTGCACTACGCCGCGCGCATGGTCCACACGGGCGACGCGGTGGTCTTCGACTTCAAGACGATGTCGTCCACGCTTTCGGATCCCAACGACGCGACGAAGTTCCGCAACGACGTCATCGCGATCGACAAGCTCGTCGTGCAGTATGTCGTCAATCCTCAGCCGGACGGCACGGCTCACGGTGGCTCGTTCTCCAAGCCCTTGTGGAAGCAGATGGCGGTCGTGCCGCCGGCCGAGGATCTTGCATTCAGGGCGAAGGTGACCGGAGCCATCCTCCCCTACGACGAGGTCGCCGTGCGGTTCACGGCGAACGTGCACGATGCGAGCGGCAACGAGGTGTGGACGGCAGGGCCGTTCGCAAAGGACAAGCTCGGAGCGTCGCTCGTTGCCGGACTCGGCTGGGAAAAGCGCGGGGACGAGGGGCTCACCAAGACCGGTGGTCGGATCAAGTCCGCCAAGTGCGAGGTGACGATGGTGATGGACGGTGACCCTGCCACCGGCAAGTTCATGCCCAATAGCATCGTCAACCAGTCGGGGCGGGCCGAGGTGACGACCAAGGCGAAGTTTCTCGATCTCGAGCGCGGCGTGGCGATCGGTACCGACAGCGACGAAGCGGCGGCGATCGACGCGTGCAAGTGCTGAGTCAGACCGAGGACCAGTGCGTGTGCAGCTGCTCGTTGACTTCGTCGGCGCGGGTGATCGTCACCGCATGGGCACCGTCGAGCGTGCAGAAGCGGGAGCCCGCGATGGCTTCGTGGAGCTGTTGGCCGTACGCCGGAGTGGCGATTCGATCGGTCTTGCCGGAGAGAACCAGAGTGGGGATCTCGGCGAGAGCAGCCTGGCCCGCCGAGGGGTCGTAAGCTCGCATCGCGCCGACGTGCTTCATGACGTGCTCTGGCTGGTCGGCAAGATCGCGCCCGTAGATCTCGTGCAACGACTGCGCGAAGACTTCGAGGTCGTCGATGTCGGCGAGGTCGCTGGGATCGAAGACGAGCTCGAGCGCGGCTCGCCGGCGAGCGCTTCGTGATCCGACCCGCATGCGCAGCGCCTTCCAGAACATCCACCAGGACAGGCCCGCTCCCTGAGCGCCGGTTCGAAAGGTGCACAGCAGCGCCAGCGACCGCACCCGCTCCGGAGCGGCGATCGCCATCGCTTGCGCGATCAGACCACCCATCGAATGGCCGGCGACATGGGCCGACGTCCAGCCCAGTGCGTCCATGACGGCCAAGCCGTCCTGCGCGAGCGTCTCGATGGTGAGCTTGCCCGGCGGAAGGGGGGTACCTCCGATGCCGCGATTGTCGAACCACGCCAGCTCATGGCGGTCCGCCAGCCCCTCGACCTGCGGCTGCCAGCCCGAGCCCGGAACGCCGGCGCCCTGAACCAGGAGAACCGGTGGTCCCTCGCCGCGGACGTCGTAGGCGATCGTCGCGCCGTCGCGTTGCGTTTGGCGGCTCGCCATCGTGCAGCCGCAATGATTGCCTCATGCGCTCGCAGGGCGCAATGCGAACCGATCAGCGGATCGGTTGCTGGTTGATCCCATCGAATGCGGAGGGCCCCGCCGCCGTCGGCTTGGTCGGCATCTGGCCAGGACCCAAGAACTCTCCGGTGTCCGAGACCATGTAGAGGGCGTCCTCGAAGAAGAACAGCAGACGTGCCGTCGCGGGACCATCGGGCAGCGGGGCGTCCGAGCTGGCGACTTCCTCGCTGAGGGCGGCGAGCAAGCAGCGGTCGCCTTCCGAGTCGATGAGCACGCCCTTGGTGAGCGACGGCTCGGTGATCTGCCCCTTGCGCGTCACCCACGTCACCTCCAGCTGGAGGCCATAGATCGCATGCCGGGCAAACGCTTGGCCGTAGCATTCGGTCAGCGCGTCACGCCGGGCGACGATCGCCTCACGAGCGCGGCTGCGAGCACCTCGACCCGCCGGGTCGGTCGCTTTCATGACGCGCACGAGACCTCGCGGCCCGTGAATCAGCTCGACCCCGTGCTGGGTGAGCACGGGCCCCGTCCGCGAAAAGGCACCCCGCGCCCGCCGCTGGACGTCGGGGTCTTCGAGCCGCTGATCACGGCTGGATTTCACTCGAACCTCGCGAATCTCCCCACCGTCGGCGCTCTTGCGTTTGCGTGATGCCGCAGGCTTTCGCGCAGACGGCTCGGATCCCGTGGCCTCCGATGCCGCAGCCAAAACCGTGAGCTCGGCATCCGTGGTTTCGGGAGCTCCATCCTCGGGAAGCGCAGCCTCGAGCTGCGCCTCGACGTCGCCGAGTTGCTCAAAGAGATCGCTGCGCATCGCGTCCGCCTCGGCGGGCGTCAGCTTGGCCGCGACCTCTGGGAACCCAGCCAGCCGCGTGAACAGCCGCTGGCGCGCGTCCAGCACGAAGCTCAGATCGTCGGTCGACGTCCATGCGGTCAGCTGCAGGAAGGTCAGGCGCGCCTCGAGCTGATGGCGCAGCTTCGGGTCGACATCGTCGGGCGAGGCCTCGAGCGACTCTTGCAGAAGAGCAACCGACCCTGGCACGTCGCCGTCGGCGTAGCGAGCTTCGGCCAGGCGATAGAGCTCGCGAGCGTCCGATTCCGGATGGCGCTTGGATGGCTTGGGTGTAGCCGCACGCTTGCCCTCAGCGGGAGTCGAGGCTTCGGGCTCGGACGTTGGGGTCAGAACGGGCGCGTAGACGTTGCACGCCGTCGCCACGACAACGGCGGTCAATCCTGCGAGGTGGCGACGCACGCGGAATCAATGCGGTAGCGGCGGCGTGCTTACACCCAGCTTCCTGCAAAATTCCGGATGTATGCACGACTACTGTGCTGTGACGTCGTCTGCGAACACCGTCGTCGAAATCAGGCCCGCCTCGACGATCACGCGCTCGAACTCCAATCCGGGATCCGCTTGCTCGTCTTTTTTCAGCAAGAGTGAAGAGAAATCGCCTGCATCGATATCCCTCCTCCGTGATGAGGAAGATCCAAACCGCCGGACGCCCGCTTGGGCCCCGCAAGCGGGCGCTGAGACCGGATTTCGAGGTGTCCGCGGACTCCTCGCGCGAGGGCTGCCACCGGACCGGTCACGCGTTCCGCGGCGCGATGGCCGATGAGGTCATCGATGGTCGGCAATGCCAAGCACGCAGTGGAGGCCTTGCTGCGTCACCAGGGCCTCGACGTCACGGCGTCGGCCCAGGACGCCGCGCCGAGTCCCGGGGAGTCCCGGGATTCTCAGCCGCAACCGAGCGGCTGAGCGCTGGTTTCGTGACGCCGCACTCGAGGGTGGCCCACGAACACGGCGCGGATGCTGCCCGGCAGCAGGGCTTTTGGCCCCGATTCGGCTTCGGAGTGGAGGGACCGCCGCTCCGCGGGAAGTCCGTGCTCGAGCTCGGCTGCGGAACCGGGACGCGCTGCTTCGCGCTGGCGGGCGCGGGCGCGGGCCGGGTCGTCGGAGTCGACCCCTTCGAGAAGAGCATCCTCAAGGCTCGCGAGAGCCTCGAGACGCAGCCAGCGCTTCGAGACACGGTCGAGTTCCACATCAGCACGATCCACGACCTGGCGGAGAGCGACTTCGATGCGGTCGTGTCCGAGGATGCCTTCGAGCACATCTTGGACCTGCCCCAAACCCTCGCCGCGATTCGGGCGCGCCTACGAGTCGGAGGGCGGGCCTACATCGGGTTCGGGCCGCTGTACCATAGTCCGATCGGGGACCACGGTTGGATCCGGGCTGCGCTGCCGTTTGGTGACCGCGTTCAGGTTCCCTGGGGGCACCTCATCGCGCCGAAGAAGTGGATCATGAAGCGGATCGCTCGCCGCGAGGGCAAACCGGCGCACAACACCTTCGATTGGCCGTTCCTAGCGCTCAACCAGGTCACAGCGAGACAGTTTCGTCGGCTGTTCGAGGAGTCGGGAATGCGGGTGGTCTCGTGCCGCAGCAACGTGAACTACAGCCTCGCGGGGCGACTGTTCGGACTGGTCGGGCGCATCCCGATCCTCGAGAAGTACTTCACGCTCAACATGTACACGATTCTGCAGCGTGTGTGATCTCGTGGCTCGAGGGAGGTGAGCCCATGATCAGAGACGCCGCACAGGACATTCTCCGCTACATCCGGACGCGAATCTGGCTGCAGGCCCAATGGCCCGACCCGGAGGTCGTTTACCGGCGCGGTGGGATGCTCGCGATTGCCAACCTCTTGCGTCAGACATCGAGCCCTGGGGTGACCAACGACGTGCTGCGCCGCTTTGGCGCTGACATCCATCCCGATTGCCACCCGATCGGCCCTGGGATCACGGTGCACGAGTACGTCGATTCGTTCAAGAACCTCAAAGTCGGCGCGCACGTGCACATCGGCAAGGAGGTCTTCCTCGATCTGACCGACAAGATCATCATCGAGGATAGCGTGGGGGTCGGCATGAGGGTCGTCATCCTGACGCACCTCATCCTGGGCGACTACCCCAACAAGCCGATCTCGAAGATGTACCCGCGCAAGATCAAGCCCACGATCCTGCGACGCGGCTGCTCGATCGGCGCCGGGTCGGTCATCGCCTCCGGAGTCGAGATCGGCGAGGACGCGATCGTGAACGCCAATGTGCTGGTCGATCGCGATGTCCCCCCGCGCACCGTCGTCCACAGCACAACCCCACGCAAGCACGTCCGGCTACCCGACCGGCTGTTCGAGAAGTACAAGTCGACATAGCGAGCGCCCGGATCGCCGCAGCAGATCAAAGCGCATCGAGCCAAGGGTGAGCGGGTAGGGCGGTCGTCAGGTGCTCACGGGCAGCGGCTGCGGCCTGTTCGTAGCCGGGGTCACTTGCTTCCCGAAGAGCGCGGGCAGCCTCGACGCGATTGGCGAGCGCGATCGCGGCGGCCCAGGTTTCTGCACAGCCGCATTCCGCATCCAGGTGCGCGGCCGCGGCCTCCGCGAATCGTCCCTCGCGCGCAAGCAGCTTGCCGCGTACGAGCTGACCCAAAGCACGAAACATTGGCAGCTCGAGCAGGGAGATTTCAAGGTCGACGGCGGAGAGCGCCTGCTCGCTGCTGATGCTGTCGTCCAGGAGCGGAGTGACCAGCGCGATGAGGCTTGCCGTTGTCCTCCAGGCCGCAGGCTTTCGCTTCAGTCGCTCCAGCGCCTCGGCATCCGCCACGCCAACGATCGCGGAGTACGCCGCCTGCAACTCTTGGGCAATCGCGAGAAACACGACATCGAGCTCCTCCGCCGCCCAGGCCTCGTCGAGGATGGCCTTGACGCTCTCGAGGTCGCCACGCGCGAGCAGGATCTGGCCCTGGACGAGCTTGGCACCGAGCACGGCGGTTCCACGTTGACCGTAGTGCTTGACGGACAGCGCCAGTGCTTCGTTCGCGTGGCTCAACGCAGCGTCGAGCTCGAAGTCCCGAAGTCGTTGACCGGCGAGGTCGGTCATCGGTGAGAGCAGCTGCAGCGAGTCAGGTCCGTAGGTCTGCCCGATGCTCGCAATGACCTGCTCGTACTGGGGGCCCACGCGATCCTCGAACCCCAGGTCGGCGTAGAGCTTGGCGACGTTGGTCAGCGCCCGGATCGTGAAGGGGCTGTCGGGGCCGTAGCTTTCCGTCGCGATTGCGATCTGCCGCTCGATGTCCGCCAGGGCGGCATCAGGGTCTCCACTGTTGCGGAGAAGCCGAGCGCGATTTTCGAGGAGCTCGATCATTCCGGCGGCGGGAGACCCGACTCGAACGAGGGCGGCTTCCCAGCGCTCGAAGCTCTCCACCGGGTCTGCGTCCATGCTCTGACCGTCGGCGCGGCGGATCTTTTCTTGCGCGTACCAGAGCTCGGCGAGCACGTACAACAGCTCGACGCGTGAGTCCTGGGCAAGCTGAGAGGCTTCTTGCAGCCTCTGAAAGCCGAACTCGAGGTTCTGCCCGACGACCAGCAGCCCGTGTCCCTCTCGCAGCGCCAGCTCGGCGAGCGCCGGCGGGAAGTTCGTCGCGGCCAGGCGGGCCTTGGCCGTCATCGCTCCCGCGAACTCCTCCTCGAAGCTGATGTTGGGATCGCCGTAGTACGACGCGGCCACGCGGTACGCCGCAATGCGAACGTCGAGATAGGCGTCGAGCACCTCGCGACGTTCCACGGGATCGGTCGGGTACGCGTACGTGGCGCTTACCAGCTTCTCGTTCTCGCACTCGCTGGGGAGATAGAACGGCAGGTAGTCACCGCTCGCTGCGGTGGCACGCGCGGCCGGCTCCAGGCTGCGCGCCGTCTCGACGCGAACCCGGAGGATGTTCCATCGCCGATCGAGGCAGGTCTGGCGCTGGGCGAACAGCATCGGCGAGTCTTCGCGTTCGTTGCCCTCACAGCTCCGGTCGTAGATCCGGATCCAGTCCTCTTGCCACTGGTCGAGGACGCGTTGCTCTGCCGTCCACCACTGCTGCGCTCTCGGGGCGGCGGCGCCGTACCGTGCGTCCAACTCCTGGCGTACGGCATCATCCCAAACGCCAGCGAAGCGTGCTTCGGCCGAGGTGCACTTAGCGTCGGCGACGACTTCGGCTTCCGTCGGGGCGGGTCGGGTCGCCGCCCACCCGATCACACCGGCGGTTGCCGACACGAGAGCAATTGAGACCGCGGCTCGTCGCTGGCGAATGGGTGCTGAGCGAATCGCACTCAGCTCGTCCAGCAGCGCCCGCATGTTTGGCCAACGCGCATCGGCTTCGACCGAGAGCCCACGAACGAGCGCCCGACGAAGCCGAGCCGGTCCGCGGGTATCGACTTCGGTGAAGTTGCCCCGCGTGACCTTGAGCGTCAGCTCCCGCACCGTCTTGCCTCCGAACGGACGTCGCCCGTACGCGGCTTCCCACAGCGCGACGCAGAAGCTGAACTGATCGGCCGATGCATCGGTGACCTGGCCACGCAGCTGCTCCGGCGACATGTACGCCGGCGTGCCGAGAATCGTGCCTGTCTGCGTCAGCGACTCACCGAGCTTGCCGGAACCGCTCGGGGCAGCCGTTTCGAGCATGGCGAAGTCGTCGCCGATCTCTTCGGGCTCTTCGCCTCCGGGAGGCGTCCCTTCTCCAGTCTTGCGCGCGAGTCCAAAGTCGAGGATCCGCGGTCGACCATCCTCGCCGATGATGACGTTCGTCGGTTTGAAGTCACGATGGATCAGGTCGCGATCGTGCGCCGCGGCGAGCCCCGAACCCGCGGCGATGAAGACGTCCAAGAGCCGAGCGAGCGCGGGCGTCTCTTCGGCAATCCAGGTGTCGAGCGTACGCCCGCCGACCAGTTCCATGGCGATGAACAGCCGGTCGTTCCACGCCCCAACTTCGTAGACTTGCACCACGTTGGGATGCGAGAGCTGGGCGAGCGCCTTGGCCTCGCGAAGCAGGCGATCGCGGTGGACGTCGCTGATGTCGGCGTGGAGGAGCTTGACCGCAACCGGGCGCTCGAGCTCGTCGTCGAACGCGGCAAGGACCTCGCCCATGCCCCCTTTGCCTAGTGGGCGCTCGATGCGAAACCGCCCGACGAGCTCGTCCTTCACGGGCCGTACGATCGCATGCCGCGTCCTGCATGGGAGCCCGGTCCGAGTGGCGTTGGATCACACCCGTACGAGGCACACCGTCGATCGGATCGACGACCCGGGGCTCAGCGAGGCCGACCTCACACGAGCATCGTCGGGCTCGAACCCGACTGACACGCTTCACACATCAAAGACATGTGCTCCACCCTTCGACTCGCCGGTCTAGCCCTGTTCCTCGTCGCCTGCGGCGCGACAAACGAAGGGCTCGGGGACGGCAGCGACTCCGCGATGCTCCGCTGCGAGGACGACATTCCTGCAACGGAGGTCTACTGCGACGCTGACGATACCGACTGCCTCTCGGCCGCGATCGAAGCCGGCGGGGCGTTCAGCTACGGATCGAGTACATCCGAGAACTTCGGGCAGTTCAACTCGTCCCGCACCACCTGGATCGTCGGCAACACCGCATGGCAGCAACACTCGGGGGTCGAAGATCTGTGCGAAGGCGACTCGCTGGAGATCGTCGTCAACGAGGCCTTCGAGAGTTGCGAGGACTTCGAGTGCATCCTCGATGCCGTCGACGCGGGCGAGCGCGCCGTCTGCTACGACACCTGGGACTGCGGCGGGGTCTGACCGCCGGGATGGGGATGCTCGTGGTCGAGACGGCGGCCGTCCGTCAGTTCGCCTTCGCAGATTGCTTGACGATGCCGTAGACCTTCTTCGCGAGCTCCTCGGGGTAGGCGCTCCCGGGGGTCATGAACGCGTCCGGAGTTCGCTCGCCCCGGAACGCGTAGACGGCTCCTTCCTTTTCGAGGGCGTAGACGAAATGGGACTCGGGTTCGTACGTGTGCCCGTTGGCTTCGTCGTTCATCTGGTGGGTGAACACGAAGCCGGCGGGGTCATCGACCACCTTCTTGCCGTTCTTGTAGCTGGAGTGATTGATCGTCAACGCCTCACCCCACTCGACGGCTTCCTTCGCCGTGCTCACGGCCAAGTTGCTCACGGTGATCATGTAGTGGTCGGCGAGAACGATGTCGACGCCGCCGTTTCCGTTCTTGGTCAGCTTCGCGGTCTTGGGCAGCTTGACCGTGACGGGGATCAGGCTCGCGGTCTGCCCGAGGTTCGTCTCGACCCAGCTTGCTTCGTCGATCTCGAGGGTGGGTGCCTCGGGCTGCGCGTTCGCGGGGGCGTCGCCAGCGGCTTGCGGCTTGCCGGCCGACTTGG
>JGI12316J15310_10000443_pt6 | contig 17200 bp, 14 predicted proteins | sample MarCyaLeptolynsp_FD_15310 | JGI IMG/M metagenome (IMG submission 15310)
GATACCGGGTATGGGTATTGAGTTCTTTGGCCTGATTGTAAAGTGCCTCGACCACATGGGGGTGGCAATGGCCTACGGTTGGCACATTGTTATAACAATCCAGATATTTTTTACCATCAGCATCGGTCAGCCAAACGCCGTCCCCTTTTACAAGGTGAAGTGGTTTTTCATAAAAGATCGGATTATTGGGGCCAAAAAGCTGTGTCCTCTTGGCGATCATTTGTTCGATGTTCATGGCATTTTCACTTGATGTTGTGCTTAATTAAAATATATACTAGACTATAGTCGAGTTTTAAAAAGTCAAGTTCATTCTGGTTATGAGGCCTGCGTCACAGAAAGATTTCGGAAAAAGGACTTGCCCCATTTCATACAAAAGTTAACAATCTGACCATGTTAAAAACGCGCAAAAAAACCACCCAAAGCAGAGGACGCGAAAGACGTAAAGCTCTGTTAGAGGCCACAAAAAAGCTGCTTCAGGAAACAAGCATGGATCAATTAAGCCTGGGTGATGTGGCGAAAGAGGCAGATATACCCAAAGGGTCCGCCTATTATTTTTATGATAATATTGAAGATATCTATCACAGTCTTGTTGACGAATTCAGCGCGTCTTTTGTTGACATAATTTCTCAGAGAATGGCCAGAGAACCTGCATCCTGGATGGATATCATTGATGTGGCTTTTATGGAGGCGGTAGAATATTACCGCAGCAATCCGGCGGCATGTCAGTTGATTATTGGCCCTAAAACCAGTCCGGAAATCAAAAGACAGGACCGTGAAAATGATTTGTCATTGGGCTGGGCCTTAAAAACACAAATCGAGCAATTCTTCATTCTGCCGGAAAATGACGATTATGAAGGTATTTTTCACCGTACAATCGAAATAGCTGATTTAATGTTTTGTCTTTCCATGTCAGAACACAATCAGATCACAGAAAAAATGGCCCAAGAAGCCATTAAAGCATCCCAAGCCTATTTGAAGATTTATTTATCTGAAGAATTACCCCGAAGATAGATACGGACTTGAATATCGTATCCGAATCTTAATGATGCCCGCATTTGTCATCTATGGCTTTTGGGTTAATAAACGCATTCATTACAAATGGCTGTATTCCTGTGACCTCCAGTTATGATGTCCTAGTTCCTGGTACTTATAGTCTATTTGGGATAGCGCGCTGAATAGCTCTAATGTGCTAGTAAAGGCTGAAAAGATTCGAGGAGATTTAAAAATGAAAAAATATCTGGGGAAAATCTCATCTTTGTTGCTGTCTTCAGTGTTGACCATGCAAGTTGTGTGGGCAGATGATAATGGCGGGACAACGCCGTTTCTTCCTGGAAGTGAATGGCGTGTTCATGATCATAAGAGGCCATTACCACCTGTTGTGAACCCTGGGAGTTTTTCACATGCTCCTCCATCAGATAGTATCGTTCTTTTGGGCGCGCAGACCGGTTTGGAACAATGGGAATATATCGAAACAGGTGCAGTTCCCTGGGTATTTGAAAAAGGCATTCTCAAAACCAACCCAACAAATGCAGCATCTTATGATGTGAAAATAAGCTCCCTGCGCACAAAAGAAAAATTTGGCGACATACAATTGCATCTGGAATTTAAAGTTCCCCTTTATGAAGCGGAAGTCACAGGACAAAAATATGGAAATAGTGGCATCTTTTTGATGGGCTTATATGAAATTCAGGTATTGAATTCGTATGAAAATCAAACATATGCCGATGGGCAGGCGGGCGCACTTTATGGCTGGAAACCGCCGATTGTGAATGCCAGCCTTCCTCCCGGACATTGGCAGAGTTATGATATTATTTTTGAAGCGCCACAATTTGAGGCCAATGGCAAATTGGCAAAAGCCGCTTATGTGACGGTGTTTCATAACGGCGTTTTAATACACCACAGACAGAAATTCCTAGGGGCGACCACATTCAGGGAAATTGCCAAATATTCAGCCCATGACAAAGAGTTGCCATTGGTTCTGCAGCATCATGGGGAAACGGTTCATTTCAGGAATATCTGGGTGCGCAGATTATCTGGTCTGAACTAAAATAATCAAAAGTCAAATAACACTGTCTCAAAAGTGATATTTGAATCCATCAGCAGTAATGCGAAAAACTTGTGAAGAAACAAGAAAAGGAATCGCAGCGCATGCTGATACTGAATCAAACGGTGGTTACAAAGCTGTTGACCATGGATGTTGCCATAGCATCAATGGCAGAAGCCATGACGGCAACCTCAAAAGGCGACGTCAATTTGCCTCCCCGGATCATTGCACCGCTTGCGGCGGGTAATGGCATCATTGCCGCGATGCCCAGTTCCTGTAAAAGCCTCTCATCTTACGGTTCCAAACTTGTCAGCCTTCATCCGGCTAACCCTTCTGAAGGTCGGCCTGCGGTTCAAGGTATTGTGTTGTTATTTAATACCGATACCGGCGAGCCTGTCGCGATTGTTGATGGTGCATCGGTAACAGGTATTCGTACGGCAGCAGCCTCTGGTCTGGCTACAAAAGTACTGGCCAGAGAAGATGCAGACACTCTGGGTATCATGGGCACAGGTGTGCAGGCCATTCATCATATTGATGCGATAACAGCGGTGCGGCCCATCAAAAAAATTCTTATCTGGGGCCGGGATCTGAAAAAAGCGCAGGATTTGGCAGCCTCTCAGGCAAAAAGAACAGGGTTTGATATTGCCGCGACCAGTGATCCGGCCGAAGCTGCGGCATGTGATGTTGTGGCGACAGTTACCGGGGCTTCTGAACCCATTCTGAAAGGAAGCTGGTTGCAGGAAGGCGCGCATCTGAATCTGGTCGGGGCGCATGCACCAAATAAACGTGAAGTTGATGGCGACTGCATGAAACGGTCGAGCATTTTCGTTGATTTGGAGGAAAGTGCCTACAACGAAGCTGGTGAAATCCTGATGGCCATTGAAGAAAATTGTATCACGAAATCAGATGTCAAAGGTGAAATCGGGGCAGTGCTCAATGGTGATATCCCCGGTCGCTCGAGCTCTTCGGAGATTACCGTCTACAAATCCGTAGGCATTGCCACGCAAGACATATTTGCCTGTAACACTGTATTCGAACTGGCACAGAAACAGGACATTGGCGTTTCTGTCGCCTGGTAAAAAAATAAGTTCCAAAGGAACATCCAAGGACTAGTTATGTTAATAGAGGTGAGGGATGACCCGATCTGAACATTCTTCTGTATGCTTTGGGGTGATTGGCACCCATCATGTTCATGTTTATGACCTGACGAATGATCTGCTTTCTGCCGAGGCAGCCTTGAAGGGTTTTTGTTCTGATGAGGATTCTTCTGCTGAAGCGTACATAAAATATTATGATGATGTTACGCGCGTTGCTGACAACAAAGAAATTCTGAATGATCCCGAAATTGATCTGGTTGTTGTCTGTGTGTTGCCGCCGGACCGTGCCGATATTGCCTGTGCGGCAATGCGTGCTGGTAAGGACGTTCTGCTTGAAAAGCCCGGTGCGCTGAAGCTTGAAGATATTGCGAAAATTCGCCAAACCAGAATAGAAACAGGCAGAATCTGCCATGTTGTCTATGGTGAACTGCTCCTGCCATCCACATTAAAGGCGCTTGAGCTTTACCAGCAGGGCCGCATTGGTGATCTTGTCTCCATAGAAGGCTTTGGTCCGCACAGCGAGGGAACGACCAGGCCCGACTGGTTCTATGATAAATCCGTGGGTGGCGGCATTTTGACAGACATTGGTTGTCATCAGGCCGCCCAGTTCATGGAATTTACCGATGATGATGCACCTAAAATTCTCTCAGCTACTTGCGGTAATATTGCGCATCCCGAAAAAGAGAACTTTTTTGATACGGGTACTTTCCTGCTGAAAAGTGGTCAGGTCACGGGCTATACGCGCATGGACTGGTTCATTCCTGAAGGGCTCGGCATATGGGGGGATATTCGCACCGTTATTACCGGTACAAAAGGATATCTGGATGTCAGGAAAACCATCGATCTGTCACGACCGGGCACGCGCGATACCTTGTTTGTTGTGGATCAGCATAATATCGAACACATTGAATGCACCCATCCTCATGCCCCGTTTTTTGATCGTTTGCTGGAAGATATCCGGTCGCGCGAGGAAACGGCTGCCAGTCAGGAGCGGGGATTGAGAGCGATGGAAATCGTCATTGAAGCTCAAACCCTTGCTGAGGAAAGTGGTAAGGCAGTCAAATGAGCGACAAAACACTTAAAGTCGGCATCGTGGGGACAGGCAATATTGCTGATTATCATGCGAAGGCTTTCAAATCGCTTGCACCAAAGTTCGAGATTGTGGCGATCGCAGATTTGCAAAAAGATCGGGCTGTTGATTTTGCTGAAAAACATGATGTGCCCAACATCTGTGCTGACCTAGAAGAATTATTGGTTTTCTCTGATCTGGATGTCGTCGATTTATGTACGCCGCCGCGTTTTCATGTTGAACAGATTTTATCCAGCCTTGATGCGGGTCTTAATGTGATATGCGAAAAACCTGTGGCAGGATCCTTGGCGGATATGGACCGGATTATCGCCAAAGAGACTGAGACAGGCAATTGGTTGATGCCCATTTTTCAGAACCGTTTCGATTTGGAATATCGTAAAATCAAGGCTCTGCGGGATGCTGATCTGACCGGGCGTCATCACATGTCTATTCTGGAAACATCCTGGCTGCGCGGTGATGCATATTATGATGGGACGGGGCGTGGTATTCTGAAAAATGAGCTGGGTGGTACCTTGGCGACCCATGTCATCCATGCCCATGATTTACTCTATCACCTGGTGGACAGACCGTCGCAGGTTTTTGCCCGCACCAGCATTCGCCGTGATGGTCTGGAAAGCGAAGATCTCGCAATAGTATCCTTTGGTTTTGCAGATGGCTCCATGGCGTCCTCAACAGCGACTTTGGCCAGCCAACGAGAGATCAGCAGATACAGTTTCATGTTTGATCACCTGACCGTTCAGGGCGAAGTGGATATGGAATCCTGGGATGCCGGCAGTTGGCGTTTCATTGCCTCTGATCCTGAAGTCAATGCCAAGGTTCAAGCTGTATTGGACTCAGTTCCTGATCTGCCTGGTCAGTTTGCGGGGCAGTTTTTGGCACTTTATGGCGCGCTATTGGCTGGGCAAAAGCCGCCTGTCACAACAGGTCATGCAAAAGATTCCATCGAACTATTAACGGCGATGTATTTTTCGGTGGCACATAGCACAGATGTGACATTGCCGATCCTGCCTGAACATCCTTATTACTATGGCTGGTTAAATTTAGATCAGCTCTGAAATCAATCCCGATTATTTAATTGAGCGAACTCGAGAGGGTAACACATGAGCACACGTAAAATTGGAATCATCATGCACGGGGTCACCGGACGCATGGGACTTAATCAGCATCTGGAACGGTCAATCGTGGCCCTTCGCGATCAGGGCGGTATCCTGCTTAAAAATGGCGATCGTCTGATCCCGGACCCTATTTTGGTTGGCCGGAATGCTGACAAAGTGGAAGCCTTGGCCAAGCGGTTTGGTATAGAGCGCTGGACCACGGACATGGATGCAGCCCTTGCAAATAAAGATGATGAAATCTTTTTTGATGCCGGTTCGACGGAAATGCGGGCAGGTTTACTCAAGAAAGCCATCGCGGCAGGTAAACATGTCTATTGTGAAAAACCCACGGCAACGACACTGGATGTAGCCATTGACATCGCCCGGGTCGCAACCGAAGCTGGCGTGAAAAACGGTGCGGTTCAGGACAAACTTTTCCTGCCAGGTCTCAGAAAACTGGCGATGTTAAGAGACAGCGGCTTTTTCGGTAAAATCCTCTCAGTACGCGGAGAATTCGGATATTGGGTTTTTGAAGGCGACTGGCAGGAAGCCCAGAGACCCAGCTGGAATTACCGCGAGGAAGATGGCGGTGGTATCATTATTGATATGCTTTGCCACTGGCGTTATGTGCTGGACAATTTGTTTGGCAAAGTGAAATCCGTCAGTTGCCTGGGCGCAACCCATGTACCATCGCGGGTTGACGAAGGCGGAACGCCTTATGCGGCGACAGCGGATGATGCGGCCTATGCAACATTTGAATTGGAAGATGGTGTGATTGCCACCATCAATTCCAGTTGGTGTGTACGGGTGCGGCGCGATGATTTGGTTACTTTCCAGGTGGACGGCACACATGGTTCTGCTGTTGCGGGACTGACCAAATGTTACACCCAGCATCGGGTAAATACGCCACGTCCCGTCTGGAATCCTGACCAACCGCAGACCCATGAATTTTATCAGGACTGGGAAGAGGTTCCTGATAATCAGAGTTATGATAATGGCTTTAAAATTCAGTGGGAATATTTCCTGAGACATGTGGTCGAGGATGCACCTTATCGTTGGACACTTGCAGAAGCCGCAAAAGGTGTGCAATTGGCAGAAGCTGGTCTTGAAAGCTGGAAAGAACGCCGTTGGGTAGATCTGCCGGAATTGGATTGTTAACAAGATATCGGAATGCCGAATATGGATTCTAATATAGACATTCCATTGGTCAGAATTCTGCGGATTGATGCTGCAGAACATGCGATTAACTTGCGTATGCCGTTCAAGTTTGGGGCATCAATCGTAAAACAGGTCAATCAGCTGTTTGTCAGTGTGCTTGTGGAAATGCCTGGTGGTGAAACCGTCACAGGCATTTCGAGTGAATTGATGGTTCCTAAATGGTTTGACAAGTCCCCGTCGCTGGATAACGAAACCAATATCGCACATTTGCGCCGGTCAGTGGAACTGGCCTCGACCGCCTATTGTAAAGATGGGAAGGCCGGTACGGTCTTTGATCATCATGTCAAACATGTTGATGACCATGAAAGGCGCTGCGCTGAAGAAGGTTTGCGCCCATTGGTGGCAAGTTATGGTATTGCTCTGATTGACCGGGCCATCATTGACGGACTGGGTAAGGCGTTTGACCTGCCGGCTCATATGTTGGTTCGGCAAAACCTATTGGGCATCGATAATCGAACAACGCCGGATCTTGCCAATACACAGATCGATGAAACGCTGACTTCACTCGATCCACAGCCGTATATCCATGTGCGGCATACCATCGGCATGCTGGATGCTTTAAGCAAAGAAGAAATCGCAGCGGAAGAAAGACTGAGTGATGGTCTTCCGCAATCTTTGGATCAGGTGATAGAGCGATATGGTCATCGCTATTTCAAAATCAAGATCGGAAATGATAACGAGGCTAATATAATCAGGCTCAGGAAAATCTCAGCTGTATTTGAAGAAATGGTTCCTGATTATTTTGCCAGTCTTGATGCTAATGAACAATATCCTGACCAACAAGGTCCGATTGATCTGATAAAACGCCTTCGGGAAACGGCGGATATGGAAAAATTCGTCAATCGAATTCTGTATCTTGAACAGCCAATCGATAGGGATGTCGCTTTGACAAGGGATATCAAGGAATTGGCAGCCCTGGTTCCCCTAGAGATTGATGAGTCTGATGCACAAATGGAAAGTTTCAGAACGGCACAATCTCTGGGATACACCGGTGTTTCCAGCAAATCCTGTAAAGGTTTTTATCGCTCATTATTGAACCGTGTCCGTTGTGATGTGATGAACAACAAGACAGATGATGAGCCCTTTTTCATGACGGCAGAGGATCTGACAACGCCGGGTGGTCTTCCGGTACAGCAGGATTTGGCCTTGGCGTCCTTGATTGGCTGTACCCATATTGAGCGAAACGGTCATCATTATATTCAAGGCATGCATGCTGTTACTGACATTGAGCGGGCGGCTTTTGTCGATCATCACGGCGATCTTTATCACAACTCAAATGGCGTTTCTCTTTTGTCTATTAAAGATGGAAAACTCTCTTTAGCCAGCGTTCATAATGCCCCGGGGTTGGGTTATGAGGGCACCGTCGGAGACGCTCTGAACTGGCGCCAGTTATCTTAACTTTTTGAAAAGCAGAATAAATATGACCCTTCAGATCAATTTACCAAATGCCGACCGTACATTGGAGAATTTTACTCTTGGCGAACCGTTGTCTTTTTCCACGGCCAGCAAAGGAACCTGGAATAGGATTGCTTATTCAGCGGCCCATGTGGTGGCGGATGCGACTTCGGCTTCTGACTGGCATGCTGGTGGCGCCATAGACTGGGATGCTACCATTGCATACCGTCACTATCTCTGGGATCTGGGGCTTGGCGTGGCAGAAGCCATGGATACGGCCCAGAGGGGTATGGGGCTGGGCTGGCCGGAAGCACTTGAGTTGATCCAAAGGTCTTCAGCGGCAGCAGCCTCCAGGGGGGATGCTCTCATCGCTTCTGGCGTGGGCACGGATCATCTTGATCTGGACACAACGAAAAATATTGATGAAATCATTGCCGCCTACGAAATGCAGCTTGAGGCGGTTGAGAATGCCGGATCCAGGGTGATTTTGATGGCCAGCCGCGCTTTGGCAAGGGTTGCCCAATCGCCGGACGATTATGCGACAGTCTATGGTCGCATTCTCTCACAAGTTAAAGAACCTGTTATTTTGCATTGGCTTGGCGATATGTTTGATCCGGCCCTGGCGGGTTATTGGGGCAGTGATGATGATCTGAAAGCCATGGACGCTTGTCTGGATGTGATTAATGCCCATGCCGATAAGGTAGGTGGTATCAAGATATCATTACTGGATAAAAATAAAGAAATATTCATGCGCCGGAAATTACCGGCGTCTGTACGAATGTATACCGGAGATGATTTTAATTATGCTGAGCTGATTGCGGGCGATGAAGTTGGTCATTCGGATGCTCTTCTGGGTATATTTGATGCCATTGCACCCGCTGCCTCCGCAGCCCTTCATGAACTTACAGAAGGAAGTGAAGCACGGTTTCATGAAATTCTGGAACCGACAGTGCCTCTAAGCCGCAAGATATTTGAAGCTCCAACCCGATATTACAAAACGGGTGTTGTCTTCCTGAGTTGGTTGAATGGTATGCAGGATCATTTCGCCATGATCGGGGGGCAACAATCCGCCCGTTCCATTGTTCATCTGGCTGAAGTATTCCGTCTGGCCTCCGAGGCCGGATTATTAGCGAAACCGGAACTGGCTGTGCGACGCATGGAAGCGCTACTAACCACTTGGGGGATTGAGGCATGACAAAATCAACCAATATAAAACAACTGTCATTGAATTATGCCACGGTGAAAGAACAATTCACGTTGGAAGAAGCCATTCGGGTTTGTGCCGATGCGGGTATCCCTGCCATCGCGCCCTGGAGAGACGCGCTTCAGGCATGTGGGGTCGACCGTGCTGCACGTCTGATTAAGGAACATGATCTTTCTGTCAGCAGTTTATGCCGCGGTGGTTTTTTTCCATATAGCAATGCGAAAGAACGCCAAGCATCACTGGATGATAATCGCCGGGCCATTGAGGAAGCAGCCATTATCGGCGCAGAATGTCTGGTGCTGGTTGTTGGGGGGCTTCCTGGTCATTCCAAAGATATCGCTGGTGCCCGCACGCAGGTGGAAGAAATGATTGCCGAGGTTCTGCCCGACGCACGTGCGGCGAATATGCCTTTGGCCATTGAACCCTTACATTCCATGTATGCCGCCGATCGTGCCTGTGTGAACACATTGGGACAGGCAAATGACATTTGTGAAAGACTGGGCAAAGGTGTTGGGGTTGCCATCGATGTGTATCATGTATGGTGGGACCCCGACCTTCAGGCCGAGATCAAAAGGGCAGGAGCCGCGGGCACAATTTTTGGTTTTCATCTCTGTGACTGGCTTGTGCCAACGCGGGACCTGTTGGTAGACAGGGGTATGATGGGCGATGGCGTCATTGACCTGCCACTCATTCGCAGCTGGATAGAAGACGCAGGGTATAATTCTTTCTACGAAGTTGAAATTTTTTCAGCACTCGACTGGTGGAAAAAGCCGGGCCGTGAAGTCGTGGATACGGTTATCGAGCGTTTTATGACGGTCTGCTAATCGGCAACTCATAAACGGGTTTGCCGTTAGCGTCTAACAGGCGAATGTTCGCGCCTTCTGTTGGTTGCCAAACGACTTCCAGCCAACCTGCGCCGGATCTGAAAAAGGGTTGTGTCACGTCTTTGGCTGACATGACAATCGGGTCCAGGACCAGATCAGGGGCCGCTGCACCACAACATAGCTCGTGAATTTGGCCTTTATATATGGCGTGGTATTGCCAATGTCTGTCGCCGCTTAAAATGACGGTATTTTTGGCCAGTCCTGTTTCGATCAACCAGTCCAGAAACGCCCGCCCTTCTGTCATGAAACCGTTTTTATTGGCATGGCTGTCGTTTTTATAATCCTTGTCCAGACCAACCATCGGGGTCGGAGAAACAACACATTTTAGGGCGGCATCGCTCGTTGCCAGACCTTCCATCAGCCAGGCTTTTTGTTCTGGACCCCAAATTGTTTTGTCTGGGCCGTCGGGCATATCATTAGGGGACCTGAATTCACGTACTTCCAACAGCCAGAATTCAACAGCTTTGCCCCTACGGAAACGGCGATAGGGCAAGTCTGATGAAGGGTAAACTGTGTTAAAGATACGCACCCCGTTTTCATGATCTATCCAGCCTTCATCAAAAACAAACGCGCCATTTTCATCTTCGTATCGGTCTGTGATGATCGATCTGCCAGGTTCAATTCTGGATTCAGGAATCCAGGCCCCGCGGCTTTTAGGACCCGCATCGTCAAAGCGGTAATCATGATCATCTTTCATAAAATATGTGGGCAGGGATGAAACGATATCCCGGTAGGCGGGCAGGCCAAAGATTTTCTGATAGGCTTCAAAACATTCTGGGACGTTGCGGGCATACCAGTCATATTCCATGCCATCATAATAGACATTGTCGCCGCTGAAAATTACCGCATCTGGGGCGCTTGCCTGTAAAGCACGCATCGTTGGCTCGCCAGAAGTATGCTGACAGGTTGTCATGGCCAATAGAACAGCGGTGTTATTTTCTTTGGATGACGCCGTTTTGAAATACCGGACCGGTGGCTTTGGAATATTTTTATCTTCCCGTTCGAGTGACAGACCATAAACTGTTCCGGGATTCAATCCATCCAGAACAAATTGTGTGTAAAAGTCATTTTCTGCCTCAGTGGTTTGCCAACCGGTAATGATGTCAGGTGTTGTACTGTTTTCAGCTTGAATTCTCAGACGAACACGCTGGCTTTGTCCTGTGACCACTGGTCCGGTAATGCCTCTGACTGGCACACTTGTCCGAAACTGAGCAATTGCTGAAGAGGCCGTCACTTCACCAATTCTCAATCCTATGTTCAGTCCGGCTGCTGTCCAGGAACGTGAGGTTTCAGCAGGGTTTGATAAAGGTGTACAACCCGACAGCAAGGTTGCGCCTGAATATGTCAGGAACCTTCTGCGATTAAGTTTCGTCAAAATGCGTTTAATGAATTCTTGTCGCTTCACGATCATCGCCCATTCTATCTATATTCCTCCGATCTGCCTGAAAGAGTCTTACAAAATACATCAACCTGTAAATAGTATAATTAGGCTAGCTATGTCGGAAACGATAAGAAAACAGCCGTCATCGTTTAATCCTCCTATTTAGGATATATGCGACCATTCCCCAAAAAGACTAAAAGTTAGAAAAGATGGTTTCGCGCCTTTTATGCTTGAAGGGGCGATTGATAATCTCACAGGACCTATGGTTTTTATATTCAAAGCGATCACGTTGGAAGAGCAGATACTGAAGTTTCCCGACAGAAAAAATTAAATTAGGATTTTAAATAATGAAAATTGGATTATGTGGGTTAGGTAAGCGTTTGGCGAATGTCATTAGAGTATTTGATCAACTTATTCCTGAACTGGAATTGGTTGCTTATGCTGATCCGTCACCTATTGGCCTGGATTATCTGCTGGAACGAGATATTAATCCTGGTAAAGCCTATAACGACCTTGAAACGATGCTGAATAATGAAACACTTGATTTATTAATGATTGGTTCGCCTAATCATATGCATCTGGAACAAATCCACCTCGGTTTGAACAAAGGGCTTAAAATTTTTACAGAAAAGCCGGTTGTAATTTCTGATAGTCAGACATTTGAATTGTTGCGACTATTAAAGGAATATGGCACTGATCAGGTCATGGTGGGTTTGGTATTACGCTATTCACCACTTTACAGAGACTTGCAAAATACCGTCGCCTCTGGACGGTTAGGGGATATTATCAGTATCGAGGCAAGCGAGCATCTCAGCCCCAGTCATGGTGCGTTTTTTCAGAAAGACTGGCGCCGGTTGCAGGAATTTGCCGGCCCTTTTATGCTTGAAAAATGTTGTCATGACCTGGACCTTTATCAAGGTGTTGTTAATCAGCGTCCGATGCGGGTGGCCAGTTTCGGTGGTCGGAAAATGTTTGTGCCAGAACATGCCAGCCTTGAAAGTGAAAAAATATATCGTCACTGGGAACCGGGATGGTCGGGTGTGGATTCCACTTTCACAAGCGATGCAGATATTGTTGATCATCAGACGGCAATAGTTGAATATGAAGGGGGCGCCAATCTATGTTTCCATACGAATTTGAACGTACCGGATGAATTCCGTCGTTTCTGTGTGATTGGGACCAAAGGTATGGCTGAAGGTGATTTTATACGTGGTTTTTATCGTGTTCATGATGCTGTTACATCAGAACAGATCGAAAGAAAAACCTATGAACATAGCGACGCAGACCAACATTATGGTGCGGAAGATATCATGGCCAGAGATTTTCGGGCACATTTTGTCGATAAGGCGCCTCTGCCCGTATCTGTGTTGGATGCGCTTGAGGCTGGTGTGACGGCACTGAAAATTGAAGAAGCCCGCAAGACAAAACAGGTCATTCATTTGAAACCATTTTGGGACCAGTTCGACAGTTACGGCCTGCGTTAGAATTTAAATGAAAAACTCTGATGATAACAATTGTCGATTGGGCTATTGGCGTTGTTTATACGGATATGATCTGTTCGTCGTCAGGTAAATTGGCACAACCTAGGGTTTGAACTATCAGGGTATTTGATCCTATCTATGTTGGATGTACTAAGACAACAGCAGTAATCGTTTAATACTCCTATTTTGGATATATCCGTTCTCTCCCTAAAAAGAATAAAGTTCAGAAATCATTATTTATCAGGGAAGAGGGAAGATTATATGTTGGATAAAATTGGAAAGCAGCATGCGCTTATGAGATATAGTCTCCACTTCAGTTTGTTATTGATAGTGGTTTTTTTAACAACCGCCTGTTTATCAGAACAGGGAACTGTTAAACATGATCGGCCGCCAAATGTGATCATTATTCTGGCCGATGACATGGGTTATGGGGATATCGGCATTTATGGCAGTGAGAACAACCTGACGCCTAACCTGGACCGTCTTGGTATGGAAGGTCAAAAATGGACCAATTTCTATGCGGCTTCTTCCGTCTGTACCCCCAGTCGGGCCGGATTGCTCACAGGTATCGAACCTTCCAAGATTGGCATGGCCAGTGATGGCGAGGCCTATAGGGTGCTCTTTCCAGATTCCAAAAATGGTCTGCCGCAAAATGTGAAAACCATAGCCCGGGTTTTAAAAGATGAAAATTATCAGACGGCGATCATAGGGAAATGGCATTTAGGGCACAAACCTGAAAATATGCCCACATCCCACGGTTTCGATTATTTTTACGGTATTCCATACAGCAACAACATGAATTCAAAAGACTGGTCTGTAGAATTGCTGTTGGATCCACAATCGTCAGAAAACTTTGATGTTCCCCTGATGGAAAACGAACAGGAAATTGAAAGGCCCCTGGACCAAACGACCATCACCAGACGATATACGGAAAAGGCCGTCGAATTTATCAATGCAAACGTGGACACTCCCTTTTTCCTGTATCTTTCTCACAACATGCCACACACGCCCTTATTTCGCGGTGACGAATTTGCGGGGCGCAGTAAAGGCGGCATTTACGGTGATGTGATTGAAGAACTGGACTGGAGTGTCGGACAAATCATGACTGCTCTGGAACAGAATGAAATCGCTGAAAATACGCTTGTTATTTTCACGTCGGATAATGGTCCCTGGTTTTTGATGCAGCATCATGGCGGTTCTGCCGGACGTCTGCGGGACGGCAAGGGGACAACCTGGGAGGGCGGTATCCGTGTGCCAGCCATATTCTGGTGGCCGTCTCAGATTAAACCCACGCCAATGTCCACCACAGGGTCCTTTTTTGATATTCTGCCAACCATCATTGAATTGACCGGTGCAAAATCAACGACTGATGGCCTGGACGGCATATCGCTAAAACCCTTCTTGATGAATGTTGCGGATAAACGCACCGAACCGCTTTACTTTTATCGTGAAGGCCAAATCTATGCCATTCGCCTTGGTGATTATAAGGCCCATTTCATCACCGAGACCGAATATCTTGAAGACAATGGCTATACTGAGCATTTTGAGAAACCGTTGTTGTATAATGTCATGACGGATCCCGGTGAATTATATGATGTTGGCAATCAACACCCTGAGATCGTTGAAGAGATGAAATTTCTTAGGGAAAAACAGATCAAAACTGTCAAATTACCGCGCAGCTTATTACTTGATCTGGAATGAGTCTGTTTATAGCTCAATTGTCACATTGACGATTCACTTATTATTTCCAAAATGAGGGCAGGGAAGAAAGGCCAGCATCATTGGTAATAAAAAAACCGATCATGTCAGGAAGCCTGTCTGAGAATAATAAATTTAACCATATATGAATCATTGGAGATCGCGGTGCAGGCTAAAAATCAGAAATGGATATTCCTGACAGTTTTTTTTGCGTTTATGAGTTTTTCTTTGAACTTGCGGGCACAGGATGACCGCTTTGGGCCTTATGAATATCCCCAGGCCGTGGCGGGTGAGCGCTGGTTCGAGCGATATACAAATGATCGCATTGCCAAAGAAGAACTTTCCGGCTTCCCGGTTTCCAATTTCGCTGTGACGGCAGCTGTTGCGAAAGATGGTGAGATATTTGGCCGGTTATTGCGTAACCCAGGCCAATTGGGTGCGTGGTTGGAGGATCGGGGCAGCATTGATGTGAAAATCAAGTCGGGCAAGAATGCCTTCAGCCTTTCAGATTTTAAAAAGATCGACAACAACAGGCAGTTTCCGGTTTCCAGAATATCCTATAAAGACCTTGCCTCCAGTGATATCGAGATTGATCTGGTCACTTGGGCGCCCATCAAAGCGGGTGATGCAGATATCACGGCACTGCCTCTGGTGATGACGGAAATGAGTTTTTCCAATCCCTCACAAGAGAGCTTGGAATTTACGCTTGTCTTCGGCTTCAAAGAATTCTTCGGATATTACGGGGCATATTATTATGAAACTTCGGATCGGCAAGGCCCACAAGATAGTGCGCAAGGCTTTGCCATCGATTTGCCATCCAGCTGGAATGCGGAAAAGATGGAACAATCCGTGACCATTAAATTGGCACCCGGCGAGACCAAGACTGCAAAAATCGCGCTGGCGTTTCATGATAGTTTATGGACAACAGCCAGAACCCATATTTATGCTGATGCATTGCTGGAACATGCTTATGCGGCATGGGATGACCTGTATGACGTGACAGCCGGTTTTTCAAAATCCCTTGATTACGGCGTAGATGAAAAAGTTGCTGAATATATGCGCTGGTATGTAACGTCGGCATTCTCGCTTACCAAGATCACCTATCAAGGTGATGTGCTGACCATGGGCTACAACGAACTTAATCAGCGCGATAGTTACTGGACCAGTTGGCTGCATCTGGCTTTGTTCCCAGAGCTGGAAAAGACCATGATCCGTGAGTCAGGAGAATATCTGACCGTACAGGGTAAAGTACCTACGACGATCTTACCGATTATCGAGCGTCAGGATGACTTGGACATCAATGCTTTTTATCTTTTACGCATGGCCCGATATTGGCGGGTTCATAACGACAAAGATTTTGTGAAAGAAGAGTGGTCAAATCTGGTCAGAGCCATGGATTGGCTGATCAGCCGGGATCTTGATAAGGATGGTTTGCCAGATTTCCGTTCTTATTGGGGCGACTGGAAGGACGTGCCTGGCATTAATGGCAGACAATATGCGCCTTTCACATCTTTCCTGTATCTTGCGGCGCTGAAAGAAATGGCCTCTATGGCCAAGGAGCTGGGTGAAGATGATCTGAAAAGTCGTTATAAAGCTGCTTATGATAAAGGCTACAAACTTGTTAATAAGCCTGTCTCCAAAGGGGGGCAATGGGCCGATACACATTATGTCCAGACGTTTTATGACGGGCGCGAAAATAACAAGGTATTGTTAGACCAGTCAATCGGTGTGCTTTTCGGGGTAGTCCCCCAAGATCGAGCCGCTAAAACCTTGGATAAATTAACTGAAAATAACCTTACGCCATATGGCATGGCAGAGACCTTTCCGTATTATCCTGCCGATTTTGGCTATAATCCGGGGGAATATCACAATGGTGCCGTTTGGCCGTGGCTTGCCTTTATGGATATCTGGGCACGCATCAGAGAAGGTCGAACAGATGAAGCGATTAAGTTGATTAATCTGGTGGCCAAAGCAGACCTTGTAGAGTCTGGTGACTGGGCACCAAACGAACATATCAACAGCATCAATGGTACGAACCTGGGATTCTTTTTGCAGGGATGGAATGCGGCCCTTTTTGGTGTGGTTCATTTTGGCTTAGCTGAACAGGCACAATCTCCATATCCACCATTGAAAAAATAAGCTGATTACGGGTCATAAACCTAAACCGGACGTGGCCTTTACAGCCAATAAGAAAGAGAATTTAAGCATGCAGAGTGTAGAAATTTTGAAGACAGGTTTATCCAGATTTTGTGCGGTGATTTTACTGGCAGGTCTATTGAGTGCCTGTCAGGAAACACCAGACCAGTCTTCTTCGGGAAAAAATAATCAACCTGAAACAACTCAGTCAGAGTTAGAATTCAGTGTGGTTCAGGGTGAACAGCTCAATTATTTTTACCGCAAGGGACCTGTGGCGGCACATGTGATCAAACCGATCACAAAACAGCCATTCTTCAGAGTGGCATTCCCGGCAGGCAATTCCGGAATGCAAATCCAGGCGACCAACAGTACGACTGAGGACTGGGGCGCGGTGGATAACATGACGCCTATTCGTTTTGAATCTGATAAAGAACGTCCATTTCATGGTGTCTCTTTTGACGTTTCCAGTGCAAAGAGC
>JGI12316J15310_10000235_pt35 | contig 17120 bp, 16 predicted proteins | sample MarCyaLeptolynsp_FD_15310 | JGI IMG/M metagenome (IMG submission 15310)
CACGAGGTAGGTTTTCAGTGATACCACCTCCTGTCACATGGCATAAGCCATGTATCTCGCATTGCTGGATTAATTCAAGGATAACTTTGACGTAAATTTTTGTTGGTGTAAGGAGACTTTCACCCAGAGTGCTGCCGGAAAAACTATCGTGTAGTGATAAGCCTTTTTGTTCTATGAGTTTATTGACTAGTGAAAAGCCATTGGAGTGCACGCCACTGGAGTGCAAACCAATAATGGAATCGCCTGCTTTTACTTTGTCACCGGTAATAATGCTTTCTTTATCGGCAACACCGACGCAAAAACCTGCCAGGTCATATTCTCCGTCAGCATACATGCCGGGCATCTCAGCAGTTTCCCCACCAATCAAGGCTGCACCGGCCTGTTTGCATCCCTCGGCAATGCCAGTCACAACTGCTGCACTGTCATTTACATCAAGTTTGCCGGTGGCAAAGTAGTCTAGAAAAAATAGTGGCTCTGCGCCTTGAACAATAACATCGTTGACACACATAGCGACCAAATCAATACCTATCGTGTCATGTATGTTTAATTGGTGAGCCAGTTTTAACTTGGTTCCGACGCCGTCCGTACCTGATACCAGAATAGGTTGCTTGTATTTGTGAGCGGCCAGCTCAAACAATCCGCCAAATCCGCCTAAGTCTGAAATGACCCCGTCACGATGTGTGCTCTTGACTGCGCCTTTTATTCGATTAACAAGCTCATTGCCGGCATCAATGTCTACGCCGGCGTCTTTATATGTCAGTCCCATGGAATATGCTTACTAGTAAGATGTTGAAATTAAAAGAATTACATCTAACCACTTGAAATACAAGGGTTTTGCTGAAAAAATTTGTGTGACTATGGTATCTTTGTAGTTAGTAAATACTATAACACCGCATAGCGTAGTTACTGAAATGCGGGAAATCCAGGAGATTACCTGCCATGTTTAAGGCCCGATACATACCGAATGTCATCACTGGCACTCGAATACTTTGCGTTCCATGCTTGATTTGGATGCTTTTTCATCATCAGTTTGAGCGCTCTTTGATACTCATATTATTTATGGGTGTGTCAGATGCGCTCGATGGGTTTCTGGCGCGTTGCTATAACTGGAAAACAACATTAGGTGCTTACCTGGATCCGATGGCAGATAAGCTTATGTTGCTGAGCGCATTTGTTGCTTTTGCAGTACTAGGTTGGATTCCCTGGTGGTTGGCCGCGATTGTTGTTGCGCGTGATGTAATTTTGCTAATTGGTGCTGTCTCGTATCATATGGTTACACGACAATTGAAAATGGAGCCGCTGCAAATCAGTAAAATAAATACATTTGCGCAAATTATTTTGGCAGTGAGTTTAATTTACACGCAGGTGAATCCAATGCATCCACAGTTACTCAATGCTCTGATGGCTATTGTTCTATGTACTACAGTGGCAAGTGGGGTGCGTTATGTAGTGGAATGGTCCAGACGGGCGGTACGTGCTGCACATAAACACATGTAGCTTAGCTGAACAATCTAAACACTTTATACTAATTTTCTCCTGACTTGTTTTTTAAATAAGTCAGCTAGACGTATTGTATAAGTAAATAAGCACAAGCAGATTATTAAATGGGACATTCACAGCAAGCATTAAACTTGCAACTTGCGCAAGCCAATACTTTTGATACATTTTATGCGGGGTCTGACCCCACGCTGATTAGTGTGTTAAAGAATGTTGCTGCAGGCGTGCTTGAAGAGCCGCAAATTTTTCTTTGGGGTGTTTCCAATACTGGCAAAACTCATGTGTTGCAGGCTATGTGTCATATTGCAACTTCCTCTAATAAGCGTGCAATGTACCTTCCAATGAAAGAACTGGTTGAGCAGCAACCGGCTTGTATTGAAGGCTTGCAAGATATGCAGTTAATTTGCATCGATGATGTGCATGTCATTGCTAACAATGCTGAGTGGGAAAAAGCATTGTTCAACTTTATTAATGAGCATCGCGCCAACAACACAACGTTGATTATTTCTTCTTTATATACACCGGCAGATAATATTTTTGCATTGGCTGACCTTAATTCTCGTGCCGTGTGGGGACCGGTATATAAACTCACCCCGATTGATGAAGATAAGCTTGATGATGCTTTGGCCTTTCATGCTCACGTGCGTGGTTTGGAGCTATCCAGTGATGTAAGAAAATACTTACTGACACGTTATCAGCGTGATGTGTCAACGCTTGTGGGAATGATTGAAGCGTTGGATAAAGCGTCACTTGAAGCGCAGCATAAAGTAACCATCCCTTTTTTAAAGAAGACACTTAACTAGATTGGTTGTCTTGGTCTTTTTCCGGGCGCGTATCATTCTGGCGGCAATAAAGAATCGCAAATAAAAATATCGCTAAACTCATAGCCACTTGCAGAGTACCTAAAGGCCACTGAAAACTGCTTGCGCAATTCCATACGCCAATAATGAAGTACAGCCATATAAATAATGTTATCCATTTAAACGTTTTAAAGCGTGCATGTAATAACCCGCGTAATGGTAAAAGCAAAGGCGCAACAATGAATATCAAAGTAATGCTCTTGGGCATAACCGGAGAGGGGTTAAGCCAGCCAATCCAAAGCACTTGACCAAATAATAAAAAGAAATAACAAACCAGGGTAAGTGTGTAATACATCGTAAGCTAATGATGGCTGTGTGTTTTAAATGCCGCGAAGGATTACGAATACAATTTCATAGCCATATCAGCAACACGTTTACCCAATGCCAGACAGAGCCGAGATTCTTCATCCGACAAAGGCAAGTCGCTATTGGGTCCCGCATAATGGCTGGCACCATAAGGAGTGCCACCAGTAGAAGTCTTGGCTAAATCAGGTTCACTATAGGGTAAGCCAACCATCACCATGCCATGATGAAGCAGTGGCATCATCATAGAAATTAAGGTTGTTTCCTGGCCGCCATGCAAACTGCTGGTAGAAGTGAATACGGCTGCAGGTTTATTTTGCAGTGTGCCTTTTAACCACAGGCCACTGGTGCCATCCAGGAAATACTTCATCGGAGCCGCCATATTGCCAAAGCGCGTGGGGCTACCCAGAATTAGGCCGCAACAGTCTTGTAAGTCACTGAGTTCGACATAAATGTCGCCAGATTCAGGGATATCGGGTTCCGTGGCCTCGCAAGTTGTCGAAACAGCGGGGACGGTGCGAATTTTTACCTCGACAGATGCTTGTTCTGCGCCATGGGCAATTTTATATGCCATTTCTCGTGTGGCGCCATTTCGGCTATAGTACAAAACGAGGATTGGGTCCATTTATAGAACCTCCAATACCCTTTCGGGAGGTCTCGCAATAACAGCTTTGCCATTGGCAAGTACTATGGGACGCTGTAGAAGAATAGGGTGCTGAATAATCGCATTAATCAAATCATCATCTGATGCTGTTTCAATGTCGAGCCCGGTCTGAGCCCATTCATTTTCACCAGTGCGTATCATGTGCTTTGCAGAAATGCCTAAGCTAATAATGTGCCTGAGTTCTTCTTGAGTCGGGGTAGTGTTTAAATACTCGATTACTTCGGTTTGAATATTCTTTTCGTCAAGAATAGATTTGGTTTGATTGCACTTTGAGCAGTTACAGTTATAGTAAATTATCGTTTTTTGCATAATGTGTTTAAAAAAGAATTTGCTTGCTGAGACTTATTTTAGATCACTTATTATAGGTCAATATGAAGCTATACGCTTAATTTAAATAAATTTGATGCTTTATCGATGAATAGTAAGAAATCCTTAATAGGAGTGGTTTGTACATTCTACAATACAAATGGTGGAATAAGTTCGTATGTAAAAGGATTGGAAGTCGAATTTAGAAAAATCAATCAATCAATCTCCATTATTTCTCCCGATATATATACAGATAAAAATATTTCTCATATCAATGTTGCTAGTAAGGGTCGGGTATGGGTCATTATTAAAACAGTTAAAAAATTATTAGAGTTAAAGCCGGCTGAAATTCATTGCCATGGCACATGGTATTTGCTTTTATCTTGTCTCATATATAAATGGGTTTCTTTTTTTTCTTTAAAAGATGTTCCAATCGCAGCAGTTAAGCATACTGAGATAACTAAAAATAGAAGGTCGATAAAATTTAAAATATTAAGTTGGATTGATCGACGCTGTGATTGCTTAGTTTTTGTTTCAAATAAATTTAGAGAGTCTTATTTGTCTGTTCATGAAAACATAGGAGCTATAAGAACAGAAGTTATTTGGCCTGGTGTAAATGATATCTTAAAAGAAGCTTCATCAAATAACATTTATTTGAAATATAAAAGTGAAAAAAACGATTTTGTTATTACATATATGGGCTTAATGGAATACCAGCAGAAAGTTGATGGGTTGATTATGCTTTTAAGTGCATTCTCTGTAATTTGTAGTAGATATTCAAATATGAAACTATTGATTGCTGGTGGAGGAGCGTTAGAAGCGCAAGTGGATAAAAAAATTAGCGATCTTGGGATTAAAGATTGCGCTATTAGAGTGGGTTTAGTGGAAAATAAAGCAGATTTTTATTCTATATCAAATCTTCATTGTCATATTTCATTTAAAGATATATTTCCAATTGTGATACTGGAAGCGCTTGCTTGTGGTGTTAATGTTATTGCTAATGATATAGGAGATTTAAGAAGGTTAAATATAGAGGGACTTAGAATTTGTGATCCTGAAATAGATGATATTGTTGATGAGATAGATTCAGTAATGACTAACTCTGAGGTTGTAAATTCCAGATATGTCATGGAAGTGATGGGTTGGTCTAAGTGCGTTGAAAAATTTCAGAAAATTTTTTGATATTAATGTCTAAGTTTAAATTAGTTGCTAAGTATGGGTTAATTCTTGTTATAGGCGCTGTTATCGCTAGGGGTATTAGCTTCATTCATCGATGGTGGGGCATGTATGCACTTGATCTAGAACAGTATGCCGATTTTGCGTTGATGGCCAGTTTATATTTTGCGGTTATCCCTATTGCTGGTTTTGGATTGACTTCATCTTTGGCAAGATTTCTAGCAAGTTCTGATAAGAATATGGGAAGTGATAATGAAATTTATTTGGCTTCTGTAACTATTGGGTTTTTTGCAGCACTAATTGGCGGTTTGCTGTTTATTCTTTTATTTCCTGATCTAGCAAATAATTATTCTGCTACTAGCATTGTTATAGCTGTCTTCATAGGTTTATTTGGGTCAGCATTAATGCAGATTAATATGGGGTTTGCACTTGGTAAAAAATTATTTATTAGATTGGCTGCTTGGGAAGTTGGTGAGGCAATTTCAAAATTTATAATACTTTTATTCCTGCTTATTGTCGGCATTAATCTCAGTTGGTTATCGTTTTTCTGGTCTCTAATTTTAGCTGCACCAGTAATTGTTATGATACTTGGTTTTAATAAGTTAAAAGTAATAGCTTTATCCTTAAGGAGTGATTATTCAGCAATAAGAATTGTCCAGATAATCAGGAAATTAACTCCTCATGCAGTTTCGGTAGTCATCATATCATTTTCAGTTTTGATTCTTGCTTATTTTTTGAGGTTATTTGCAAAAGATGGCGGGATTCAAGAGGTCTCTTATTTGGATGCGGCATTTGTATTTTATGGTATACCTAGACTGGTGTTTGCAGCATTAGTGAGACCAGTTATACCTATGAGTGCTTCTGACGATGAGCGAAACGGGTTAGCATTAAATTGGTGGGCGGCTTTATTAGTGATATTAGTGCCCATACCTATTGGTATTTTTATTGCGTTTACAGAAATGGGGGATTTGATTTTCTCAGTAATGAGTCTTTCAAATTATAATGTGTCTGCAATAGCTCTTGGTATTTTAGTATGTGGTTCAGGAGTTGATTTGCTATTTGGATATATATCTAGTCGTTTACAAGGAATTAATAAAGCTAATAATTTGGCTTGGATATGCGTTGTCTGTTTGCTTCCTTTTTTAATATACATATTAATTCTTTCTAATCATGGTAATGCGCAGATTGCCGCAATTATTTTTGTAAGTTATTACTGCGTGTTAACTATAAGCTCTGGAGTTTATCTTAAGATGATAACTGGAAATAAAACTTTATAAATATAAATAATTATTCATTAGATTATGCTTGTCAGAGAAAATAAAGCTCGTAAAGATAAATTTATATTATTTATTGGGTTATGGTTTGCGACTTTACCACTTAGCGCTACATATAGCTTAGGTGTAATTGGAGGGGTTGAGTTAACTATATCGCGGCTTGTTGGTATTTTGGTTGTCATATATGTAAGTTTAAATCTCCTGCTGGCCAGAAAAAGCAAGATCCCTACTCATTTATGGTGGGCTGTAGTGATTTTTATTCTTTATATGTTTACACATGTATTTTTCGGTGCTGATTGGCTTGGAGATCTTGGTGTTTTTATTCGTGCCTATGGGTCATTTGCACTTTTACTATATCTCTTGTGTGTACTAAATGATAGTAAAGCTGAACTGATAAAAAATGTTCTAATTTTTTTAGCTGTGCTAACAGCTGTATATACAATAGTTCAATATTTTATATTTTCTATATCCCCATCACTTGCAATAGAAATATTTGGGCGACAAGCATTTTGGGGTCAAGGCTCTGGCACTGTAAGGCCTGGAGGATTGCTTTTAGCTGCAGGTGGTTCTGCATCTATTATGTGTATGGGTGTAGTGCTGATTTTGAAGCGATATATAGAAAGGAATTTTAATTCTCGCTTATTATTTTACTTGGTTGTGATCGTCCTTGGGTTGGGTTTAAATTTTACGAGGACTTTTGTATTTTTATTGGTGCCTTTTATTTTAATAGTTCTGGTTAAATATGGAAAATGGAAGGGCGTCTTTTTATATGCAATTGTTGGTATTTTGTCGATTGGCTTCCTCGTGAATTTTCTAGGAGCAGATAGATTTATCAATAGATTTAATGATATTCCTCTTATCTCTAGCGAGAAAACTGAAAAGCCGGCATTTGAGGGTAGGTCTTTACTAATTAAAATAGTGTTAGATGCATATAAAAACGAATCATTTTTCAACCAAACTTTTGGACAAGATTACAGATGGGCTAGTCGACAAATAGAAAGTTATTATAAACGTGCGTATTCCATGCGCACCGGAGAGTCATCAACTCATAATGATTTTATTTGGTTGTTATCTATTCAAGGGTGGTTTGGATTGTTGCTCTATGTGATTGTAGTTACATCTCTAATTCTAAGCATAAAAGGAAGACAAAAATTCTTTGGTCGCCTCTTTGTGTTAATGTTCTTTGTTATATCTGGCCTAGGTGGAGAAAGTATCCCAATAGTAGGACATAGATATCTACAAGTAATGCTTATTGCTGTATTAATATATGAGGGTAGTAAAAGTCGTATTAAGTTACGCCAAGCAAGAAAGTCGGTATGAATTCTTTGAGTTTGCATAAAACATATTTAATTGCATTGCTCTTTCTTGCATTGATTTTTTTTTCAAATACTAGTTTTAGTACAGAGGTTATTAAAGATCGTCCCAGGCTTTTATTGACAAAAGACTTGGCAGTTAATATCAGTGCTGGGCTTAATCATTACCGCAAAGATGATTATCAATCTATTTTGAGATATGTAGATAGCAGAATAGTCAGTACGCCTCCATATGAGCTTGCTGAAGTTGGTTTTCAGCCATCTGTCATGTTTCCGATCTATGCGGCAGCATATTTTTCAACTAACGATAAGTATTTAAGTTATGCCAAAGAAGCAATTCTTAGTTTTGCTAGAGTATCACCAAATAAGGATACTGATTTACAGCAGCGATATAGATTAATGTTGTTGGCTGTAGGCTTTGATTGGTTCCATGAAAATTTTTCTGACGAGCATAAAAAAGAAATTATTTCAGCGGTAAAAGAATATATCAAAGTGTTAATGCCATATCTGGATAACCCAGTTTATATCGGAGGGCATAGTAGATTTGCTAGTACTGCTATTTTATATGGTTTGATTAGTATATGGGAGTATTGGGATGAAGTAACAAGAGAGGAGCTAATGTCGCAACTGGTATTGCAATGGGAAGAAGGTTATATGCCGTTGCAAAATCATATCGCTATAGATGGTGGTTATTTCATGGGTTGGCAGTATAGCGCTCAATTGTCACTTTGGCCTTACTTTGCATGGCAGGCAACAAATAATAAAGTGTTGAATGTGTTACCAGATTATATAAAGCAGCGTTCATACTGGTATTTATATGGTTTAAGAGGTGATGAAACATTCCCTAGATTGGGTGACATCAATGATGTCAGATTGGGAGAAAGTTGGAACCAAATAATTGCATTTTCAGCTGCAAATTTTAAAGATCCTTTTGCGGAGTGGTTTTATTTGGAATATCTAAATAATTCGTGGGAACCTTATAAAGTGTGGAGGTTTTTATTTAGAAATAATAATGTAGAAGCTATTTCTCCAGAAGGGAAACTACCATTTGATAGATTGTTTTCAAACAGTGGTGTAGCTATTTTTAGGGATGCCTGGAACATGGATACGACACAAGTGGTTTTTAAGTCATCTTCATTTAATAGCGTTACTCATCATCATAGAGATCAAAATCATTTCGAAGTATCTAGGAATGGATCTTTGTTAATAGATTCTGGTGTTTATGATGGATATGGCTCAAACCATTGGCTAAATTATTATTCTCGATCGATTGCACATAACACGCTGGTCTTGGAGACGGTAGATACTACTTTTAAAGTATTGCATAAAAATATTTCCAATGATGGTGGTCAAGTGTTTCCAGATCCGCCTTCTCCTCCTAAAGGTGAACAACCTAATAATTTAGAAGAACTTTTTTCTGAAAAGTATAAGCTTGACGGAATTCTGGAATTTGGAAGTGGGGCTGATTGTGGTTTTGCTATTGGTGAAGCCGCTAGAGCTTATAGAAGAGAAGATCTCAGTAAATTTGAGAGGCAACTAGTATTTGTTCGTCCAGAGGAGATGGGTTATCCGCCGCTGATAATTATTGTGGACAAAGTTGATAAGAAAATTAATACAGAAGCAAAAATACTATTTCACGCTAACTATAAACCAATAAAGAACAAAGATAGTTGGGATATAAATAATTTGAGTGGCACGATACTTAGACTGGAGGTTCCTAGAGGATTATTTAATGAGATTACATTAGTTGGTGGCGCTGGGTATGAGTGGTTTGTTGAAGGAAAGAATTACCCTCCGAACTCAAAAGAACTATTTAATGGGTACAAGCATAATAGAGACGCTGGTGCATGGAGATTGGAGTTACCAATTTACAATACTGAGGGAGTGTCTAGAACTGTATCTGTAATGCGGGTGTTTGATTCAGGTATGAACAGAGATATCGAAAAATCAGTAGCAGTAGATTATGAATGGGGAACAGTCGTACTGAGTGGAAGGGACTTGGTGATTATTCCGTCTGAGAGTAACTACATGAGTAAATTTATTGAGTTACTTGATTTTGATCGCAGAGCAGTCAAAAGGATATTAATTGCTTCGAATATGTATCAACACGATGATTTAATACAGATTAAATTAGGTGCGAATGGTGCCGACTACGATGGGCCAATATATTATTGTTATGGATAGTAATTTTTAAACATAGAATGGTTAATAATAGGAAATTAGCATTTATTGGGCCTATTTCTCCACCTGTTGGTGGGGTATCTGTTATGAATGAGAATATCCAAAAGCTATTGATGGCTGACTATGAAATTGAACGTTATAGCACGGCCAGTAGTAGACGGCACTCATGGTTGCTGTTGATATTTGATAAGCTGACGATATATGTTAAAGGCTTTAAATTTATACTAACTTCCAAAGCCAAAGTTATTAATATTTTTGTTACTTCTGGCGGTGCATTTGTACGAGAAGCATCATATATACTCATGTCTATATTGCTCGGAAAGAAAGTTGTAATACACCTTCATTCCAAGTCAAGTGGTGAGTTCTTTCTCCGAAAGTATTTAATAAATCTATTTGGTTTCGTGTTGAATTTTTCAGATGTGGTGATTGTTTTGTCTGAGAAACATAAAGATTTTTTTTCGAAATATATTAATAATAATAAACTTCAAGTGCTTGAAAATTTTGTTTTCGAAAAACAAGCTCTCGATCAGGAGAAAAGGTCTTATAATAATTTTATGTACATAGGTAGGTTAACAAAGATAAAGGGATTCTACGATTTAGTTGATGCTGTTAAATATGCATTAAAAGATATCCCAAATATTTGTATACATGCAGCTGGAGATGGTTTGCAAGCAGGTGAATATAACGAGTTGTTGAGGCATATTGAAACCTTAGGGTTGAAGGAAAATTTTTATTTTTATGGGGAAGTTGTCGGAGATAATAAAGATAATATTTTTTCAATATGCCCTGTGTTGATATTTCCGTCTCACTTTGAAAATTCTCCTGTGGTTCTTAAAGAGGCATTAGCAGCTAAACAAATTGTCATATGTAGCGATATAGGTGCAAATGTAATGACTTTAAATAGTAGCTGCCCTGATGCGGTATTCTATTATCCTGTGGGAGATTCGATTGCTTTATCCAAACTTATTGTATTGGTCTATGGGGAGCAAGAAAATTTACGCAAAATATCATGTAACATTCAATGTCCAAAAAAATCCACAAGTGATTATGCATTAGGAATGCTGCATAAGGTATATAGTAGATTGTTATGATAAATCTAGCATTTCGATATGAGTAAAGAAGCTATTTATCTGAGAATGCCAACAGCATTGCAAAATGTTGCTATGAGTGCATATGGGTTATATCTGAAGTCGAGAAGATATAATCAAGAATATAATAAGCTTGAAAAAATAATTCTTAATCGTTGGGCATTGTCGGCCGATGAGTTATGTAGTATTCAATTTCAGCGATTAAAAGAAATAATACATTTTGCTCAAGTATATGTGCCCTACTATAAAGAGCTGTTTAAAAGTCTTGATTTTTCTTACCAAGATATAAGATCACTTAAAGATATTGAGTTATTACCATTGTTAGACAAGCAAACAGTACGGTCTAATATTAAAAATTTTTACCCGGATAATTTAAGAGAGTTAAATTTTGCGATGGTGAAAACGAGCGGGACTACAGGTACAAGCCTTTCTTTCCCATTAACAATAGATGCTGAAAGAGAACAGTGGGCGATATGTTGGAGATATCGAGGGCAGTTCGGGTTGGATAGAAACACATGGTATGCGCATTTTTATGGTAAATCAGTCGTACCAATAACTCAAAATAAAGCGCCCTTCTGGCGTGTTAATTATCCTGGTAAACAAATTTTATTTTCCGCCTACCACATGAATGCGAGTAATTTAAGGTTTTATGTGGGGGCTCTTAATAAATTTAAGCCCCCTTGGATACAAGGTTACCCGTCTTTATTAGCATTGTTGTCTGACTACATCCTCTCTGAGAATATTGTTTTAGATTATGTTCCTAAAGTTGTTACTATAGGTTCTGAAAGTTTATTAATCCAACAAAAAGAAAAAATTGAAAAGGCTTTTGGCGCCAAATGTAGGCAACATTATGGCATGACAGAGGCGGTAGCGAACATTTCAGAATGTATACATGGTAGGCTCCATGTCGATGAGGATTTTGCATACACGGAGTTTTTGAAAAACGATACGGACAACTACAATATTGTATCAACAGGGTTTTCAAACAAAGGTTTTGTGTTAATAAGGTATATGTTGGGTGATATAGCTAGAATTAACGCTAATGATAATAAATGTCCTTGTGGAAATTCAGGTCGTATTGTTGATTCCATTGATGGAAGAAAAGAGGATTATGTGCTTTTGCCTGATGGAACTAAGATAGGGAGGTTAGATCATATCCTAAAGGATATGAGAGAGATTCGAGAATGTCAGATTGTTCAAAGTACTCGAAAAAGTATAGTGTTTCGTATTGTTAAGGCCAGCGGTTATAGTGAGCATGATGAGAAAAAACTACTTTCAGAAGCTGTTAAAAGACTTGGTAGTGAGTTAAATATTGGTATTGAATATGTTGATAAACTCGAACGCAGCAAGACAGGTAAGCTAAGATTTGTAGTTTCAGGCATAGAAAGTTCTAAAGTTGCTTGAATAATATTCTGGTTAATATGAAGCTCGCTTGGTATGTACGTCGTTTACGAGTTATGTCTCTACGTGAGATATTGCATCGAATAAATGAGCAAATATATTTATTTTATCTAAGAGTTTTTTTTGAATTTAATAAACAACTTTCCTATAAGATATATAGCGCAAAAGAATATATATTTTGTAGTACATGCGAAACAAGATTGCCTATTCTTGATTGGGATTTTGAACCAAGTTCTCTTGAAATCAAGCAATGGCTTGCGGGTAATTGGCCGGCCTTGAATTTTCCTTGGCGTTGGGAGAAAGATAGTGATTGCTGGAATATTGCACCTGATAAAAGAAATGCGTGGCCAGTATCTTTTTTCAACTCGATAAATTATAGGCCTGGCAATTCAGTTGGTGACGTTCGTATTGCATGGGAACCATCCCGGCTACAGCAATTAGTAGCACTAGCATTAGTTGTTCAAGATAATAAGTTTGACCGATCAAAACAAGCAGTTGACCTTATTGAAGCTCAGTTAAGAAACTGGCTTGAGTCTAATCAGTATCTTGCAGGTATAAACTATATCTCTTCTATGGAATGCGCCTTGCGCATCATTGCTGTTTGTTACGCTCTGGATATTGCTAGGGTGAATATTAAACCTGATTCATCTGTGTGGAATGATTTGTTGCGTATTGTTGAAGGCCATGCTTGCTTAATAGAAAAAAGGCTGTCTTTATATTCATCTAGTGGAAATCATACCATTGCTGAGTCGGTCGGTTTGTTATATGCGGGAATAAATTTCCCTGAATTCAAGCGTGCAAATATTTGGCGAAAAAAAGCATTGGCATTACTTAGAGATGAAGCGGATCGGCAGATTTTGAGTGATGGAGGTAGTATTGAGCAGTCATTTTGGTATTTGTTATTTGTAAGCGACTTATATGGTTTGGCTGATAAGCTCCTTGATCATTCCGGGAGCAGGGATCAAAAAGTACAATCTGCATTTGAAAGAGCAAGTGAATTCTTGAGTACATTTGCATCCAGTCCTGAGCAGCTTCCAGACATTGGAGATAGCGATAATGGATATGCGTTATCAAAGTTTCTACGTATATCGTTTAAAGGTGTTAAGAAAGAGATTGGTATTAGAACATTTGAGCAAAGCGGGTATACGCTGTGTAATGTTACTCCTAATGTTAGTTTGATAATGGATCATGGGTGTTTAGGAATGCCTCCATCGTTTGGTCACGGGCATGCGGATTGCTTATCTTTGCTTATGTCTTGTGGGGGCGAACAAGTGATTACAGATTGTGGTACTTATGGATATTCACTAAGCCAGGAATGGAGAAAATACTTTCGTGGAACATCTGCGCATAATACTGTGACAGTAGATGGTCATGATCAGGCTGACTATGTTAATAGTTTTATGTGGAAAGATACATATAATCCTAGATTACTTTTGCAACAAGAAGATGAGGCTGGTTTTTATATGTTGGCATCTCATGATGGTTATGAGTCTATTGGGGTAAGGTGCTCAAGAGGAATTTTTATTAATTATCAGCATGGATGTTTTGTATGGGATCGTTTAGATGGAGCCGGTAATCATAGTTTGATATTGAGATGGCATCTTGAAGTAGTAACTAGTATTAAAAATAATAAAATTTTTACCAATAATGATTCAATAGTGTTGAGTATTGGCGGGGCTGATGAAATTAAAAACTTTCGAGGTCAACTAAACCCTATATCAGGTTGGAAATCTAATGGATATGGTGATAAAGAACCAATATCAACCATAGAAGCAAATTATTATGGAAAGTTACCTCATGAGTTTAATACATATATTTCATGGAATAGTGATTCCAAAATGAATAGCGATTATGTTGAATTAATAGCTGAAAAATTTAGAGAAAAGATTAGTGCATCCTGAGCGTATAAAAATATGTGATGTTCCACTTGATTGTGTTGATATGAAATCAGCAGTTGATTATATCGATAGTGTAATTACTCATGGTAATAAATGCTCTGTTTTTGCGCTGAATCCAGAAAAGGTTATTTTTGCAAATAGAAATAATGAGCTTAAAGGTATTTTATCAAATGCTGGGTTACTGATCCCGGATGGCATCGGTGTTGTGTTAGCAGCAAAGTTGCAAGGTGTTAAAATTAAAGAAAGAGTACCTGGTTGTGAATTAGCTATTCAACTTTGTGAGCTAGCTGAAAAAAATGATTACAGTGTTTTTTTGTTGGGTGCAAAAGAGGAAACAAATCTTCTTGCTGCAGAAAAGTTAATTGAAAAGTATCCTGGGCTTAAAATTAGTGGAAGAAGGAATGGATATTTCACCGATGAACAAGATAGTGAAGTTGTAACGAAAATAAACGAATCCGGTGCGCATATCGTATTGGTTGCTTTGGGTAGTCCTAAGCAAGAGAAGTGGGTTGAAAAGCACCAGCACGAAATAAACGCAAATATCCTTCAGGGAGTTGGCGGAACATTAGATGTAATCGCAGGAAATGTAAAAAGAGCTCCAGTGCTATGGCGAGCAACACACCTCGAGTGGCTGTATCGTTTATTAAGTCAACCTCAGCGTATTTTTAGGCAGACAGCATTACCTACATTTGTATGGCAGGTGCTGACAAGTAAGATAAGAAATTAGGTAACTAAACCAGAATCTTTTTAACAGTATCTCCAATCTCTGCCAAGGTTCTTACTGTATGCACACCAGCTTTTTCTAGTGCTTTGTATTTATCATCTGCGGTACCTTTGCCGCCACTTATAATAGCGCCCGCATGCCCCATGCGTTTACCTGGGGGTGCACTTGCTCCGGCAATGTAACTGACCACAGGTTTGCTTACAGCAGTTTCAATAAATTCGGCAGCTTCTTCTTCTGCGGTACCGCCAATTTCTCCAACCATGACGATAACTTCTGTATCACTGTCATGTTCAAACATGGTTAAACATTCTATGAAGTCAAGGCCATGAATTGGATCTCCGCCAATGCCAATGCAAGTGGATTGACCATAATCTCGAGTTTGATTTACTGCTACATAAGTAAGTGTGCCCGAACGTGAAACAATACCTACGTTACCTGCTTTGTGAATACTACCGGGCATGATGCCGATTTTGCATTGACCGGGAGTGATAATCCCCGGGCAGTTGGGACCGATAAGTAATGACTGACTGGTTTCAAGGATGTCACTGACTGGAATCATATCTTGAACGGGAATACCTTCTGTAATGCAGACGATTAAGGGTATTTGCGCTTCGACCGCTTCCAGGATTGCATCTGCTGCAAATGCAGCGGGGACATAAATAACTGTGGCGTCGATGTCGTGTTGTTGAGTGGCAGTATAAACAGTATCGTAAACGGGTAAATCGAGATGGGTTGATCCACCTTTACCCGGTGTTACACCCGCAACCATCTGGCTGCCATATTCAATACACTTCTGAGTGTGAAAAGTGCCATTACTGCCAGTAATGCCTTGGCATAGAATGCGTGTGTGCTTATCTATTAATACACTCATGCTTTTTCCTCAGCTTGTTGAATGGCAAGTGTTGCACCTTCGGACAAATGGCTCGCAGGTATAATAAGTTTATGCTGGTCTTTTAGAATAGCTTTGCCTTGTTCGGCATTAGTGCCTTGTAACAATACAACTACTGGCATTGTTAGCTCAGTTTTTTCAAGCGCTTGTAGTATGCCCTGGGCAATTACGTCGCAACGCACAATGCCACCAAATATGTTGACGAAAATAGAACGTACATTTTCATCTTCAAGTAATAAATTAAATGCCTGGGTAACACGTTCAGCATTGGTGCCGCCGCCTACGTCCAGAAAATTCGCTGGTTCACCTCCATGGTGTTTAATTAAATCCATGGTCGCCATGGCCAAGCCAGCGCCGTTAACAATACAGCCGACATTGCCTTCAAGTTTTACATAATTCAGGTCATGCTGGCGGGCTTTGAGCTCTATGGGGTTTTCCTGGCTTGGATCTTTTAGTGAAGCAATCTTTTTATGGCGAAACAATGCATTATCATCAAAATTCATTTTAGCATCGAGTGCTAATAATGCTTCACTTTGCGTGATAATAAGCGGGTTGATTTCTATTAGTGATGCATCACTATCAAGGAATAGTGAATACATTTGCCTAAGAATATGCGAAAACTGTTTGAACTGCTCTTTGTTTAAGTCCAGGTTCCTGGCCAGTAGTCGACAATGGTAGCCTTGCACGCCAGATGTTTTGTGAATATTCACCGAAGCGATTTTTTCGGGTGACTTGGCTGCGACTTCTTCAATATTGACGCCGCCTTCAGCAGAGGCAATGGCAGTGATTTTTTTACTGGCTCGTTCTACTAATAAGCTCAAATAGATTTCACGTTTAATTTCAGCGGGCTTTTCAACTAGTAAAGTATTTATTGGCAGGCCAGCAGCATCCGTTTGCTTAGTGACAAGTTGCGTGCCGAGTAATTTATTAATGCTGTCTTTTAACTCATCTTTGGTGTGTGCCCATAGAATCCCGCCGGCTTTACCTCTGCCGCCAGCATGAACCTGGGCTTTAACAATCCATGATTCTCCGCCGAAATTGGCAATGAACTTTTCAATACTATCGCCCTGGGTAAAAACTTCGCTGCGTGGAACAGGAATTTCGTAGGTGTGGAGTAAACGTTTGGATTGGTATTCATGAATATACACAATAATGTCTCACACTCTTATTAATTAAGTGTGACATTAACATAGTCTTAAAAGTTCTTCTTCAGAAAATTTATAAATGAAACAACTGCAAATCTAGTACTTTTGTTTGATTAGTGAAGTGTGGCAACTTTGACGAGTCGCTCTCGCCAGTAAGGTTCGTTTATATTGGCGTAAGAAACTTGCTGGCCGGATTTTGGCGCATGAATAAATCGATCATTGCCGGTATAGATACCAACATGTGACACATTACTTCCATATATTCTAAAGAATAAAATGTCGCCAGGTTGGGCGGAATTTAATTGCTTGGACGGTCGATATTGAGCCTGTTGTCGTGTGGTGCGTGGTACTGTTATGTCTAGCTGTTGATGGGTATAGTACACTAGCCCACTGCAATCAAA
>JGI12316J15310_10000041_pt35 | contig 17112 bp, 18 predicted proteins | sample MarCyaLeptolynsp_FD_15310 | JGI IMG/M metagenome (IMG submission 15310)
CACTGACCGCTCCACGGGCTGTAGTAGACGCCAACGGCATGGTCGTGAATCGCGACGCCGCTCCCCGGCGGGTTCCAGTTGTGGGTCACGAACACCGCGGCGTAGGGGTTGTGGTTGATCCGCTCATCGTCGAGATAGGTGACGAAGGCCTCGGTGTTGGTCGAGTCCGTGGTGTGCGAAAAACTGCGCTCGCCTCCGAACGCGACCACGAAGTCGCGGTCGACCGGCATCGGCGAGAGGTCCTCGCGGTAGATGGCCCACCGTTCCGCGCTCCAGTAGTAGAAGACGCCGTGGTTGGAGGACGTCGGGGTCTCATCCTGGAACGCTGGCGTGATGATGAAGCGCGCGTCCGGGTCACCGTTGAGCTGCGGGTGATCGAGCATGAAGAAGACGCCGCTGGGATCGGTCGACGTGGCGACGTAGCCGTTCTCGTGCGTCTCGCCCGGCGGGAGGATGTGAATGTTGACCGATCCGGCCTTGCGCATGATCGTCGGCGACGTATTGCTGCAGAGCCCGTCAGAATAGAGGATCCACTCTCCGTACCGTTCCGACGGCGTCGACCCGTCGTAGCTCAGTGTGAGGTCGAAGATCCGCTCCTCCATCGGGAAGTTGTCACCACTCAGAGGATAGATGGAACCGTCATCTCCGACCCCCGGGAGGCAATAGCCACCGGAGATCTCGGGCGTCGGCGGCCCATTCGAGTCGAAGGCATCGCCATAGCAGGGGTAGACCGCCTCGATGACCTCGGGGATCGTGATCTGAGCGTGGGGTTCGCCATGGCACATCGTGCTTGTCACCCAACTAGGGCGGCGACGCACACGAAGAGTCACCGTGATCTCCTCGGCAACTCCCTCCGTGAACACGATGTCGGGTGGGAGCCCGTCGAGCGTCAGGATTCCGAAACCTCCTGACTCGGCGTGCGCCGTCGAGGCGGTCAGGAGCGCAGTTCCAGCGGCGAGCAGAGACAGAGCGAGGCGCATCGCTCGGTTGGTGCCCGCACCCGCCCGAGCGTTCCCAGGATTTCACCGTTCTCCGCGTCGTCGTGAGACGACGGAACGTCTACTGCATGGACTGGCACGAGGTGGGCAGGAACAGCGACGAGCCGTCCGCGTCCTCGAGGCACTCGGGCGCTGCGAGGTCGTCACGGCAGGCCTCGAGGTCGATGGTGTCGTCGGGTTCGCTGCAGCCCAGCTCGACGTAAAGGGACCGACAGCCGGCTTCGTCGTCAAAGGTGAGCTTCGCCGCGGTACCGCTGGCGACCGCACAGTCCCCGCATAGGCACGCTTCGGCGCAGATCGTTTCGCCGACCATCCTGCACAACGAGGCCTCCCCGTCGCCTCCATCGTCATCGTCACCGCAAGCGACGCCGAGCACCAGGCCAAGGCCAATGGCAAGGAGGGAGCGTTTCGCAAGCATGGTCGGCGTACGCTACCAGACCCTCCGGCTTCCCCAACCCCTCGCCGTACGTGAATCGCAGTCGACTCTCGTCTTTCCGTCCGGGTTGACGACGAATATCGTCAACCGGCTCAGCCTTTGAAGACGGCTTCGAGCGACGGCGCCGTCGCTGCGCGACTGAGCCATGCCTCGAGCTGGTCGGCGTCGCGCTGGGCCAGGATTCGGCCCTCGAGCGCGGCATCGACGACAAACTCGCGCGAGCGCAGTACGACGAGCAGAGCACGCGCTGCGCCGAGCGCTTCGCCCTGCTCTCGGCCCTCTTCCCGGCCCTCTTCTCGGCCTTCTTCCCGGCCTTCTTCTCGGCCCTCTTCCCGGCCGCGCGCAAAGTACTTCCGCGCGAACTCGCTCTGGTATTCGTAGTTTCCCGCTCGCATGAGTGCCTCCATCCGCTCGCGTATCGCGTCGGTGAGACCAGCTTCCAGTATATCAGCCAGCCTTCCCTCCGCATCCTCCATTGATCCCGCGAGCGCCTCGAACCGGTGGCCAGCATGCGGGACGCTTCGACCGGTCGGCCGGGTCCGTTGTCGATCCCCGCCTACGGCTCGCGGCACATTCGAGTCACGCTAGGCGTACCCGCGTCCACCGTACCCTGGCTCCACGATGTGGTCGCGTAGACCGCGTCATCGGTCAGAGCGAGGTCGACGACGGTCGAGCCAGGGAAGGTGGCGAACGTCGATTGGGTGCCCGTCGCCAGGTCGATCCGGTTGACGACGGTGCCGTCCGTGTCGAACACAGAGAAGAACACGTCGGTGTCGTCTGCTTCGACCATCACCCCGAGCCCCTGTTCGATGGTGGCGAGGTTGGTCGGGCTTCCGCCGGCCTTGGGTACCGCGCGAACACGACCCGGCAGGCCAGACTCGCCGCTCGCGATCTGCTCGATCCAGATCACGCGGTCGGTGGTCAGGGCCAAACCCGACGGCTCGGCAACTCCGGCCACCAAAACCGTCGGCGTTGCCGTCGCGTCGTCGATGTGGACCACCGCGCCAGCAACGAGCTGGCCGTCGAGCGCGTAGTCCTTGACCACGACGTAGTACGCGTCGTCGTCGGCGGCAGCGCCCATCGGAAACCCGATCGCGTCGAGCAGCATCGTGGGCTCGGTCGCCCCTTGCTCGAGTCGCATGACGTCCGCCGCCAGGACCCCCGAGCCTGCGTTCGTCCAGTACACCCGCGACCCGATTGCGCGAGGGAACACCGGGTTGTTCTGCCCCGTCACCAGCGGCTGCGACGACAGCTCGGTCAAGTCGAGCTCGGTCACCGTATCGTCCACGGTCAGCAGCATTCGGTCGCCGCTCACGAACAGATCGAGGTAGGGGTCGTCGTCGGATCCGAATAGCGGCTCGATCGCGGAGACCTCCTGCGGCGAGCGAACGATCTGACCGCCCAGCGTCGACCAATACAGCCACCCATCATCGATGACCGGTGACGCCGCCCCCTCCGGGTCGGTCGCCAAGATCGTCAGACACTCATCGGGCTCCGACTGCTGCCCCGAGTCCGACTGCGTATCGGGCTGTTCGCTGCCCGACGAGCCACTCCCGGTTCCGCCCTCGGCGTCGGCAACGGAGCCGAGCGTGGGCCCACAGCCCAGCACGATCAGGATTGCCCCCCTCCAACTCCACCGAAACCAATCCGCCATCGCGCCGAGCATGCCGCGTCAGCGACCGGCGCGCTACGATCGAGGGGCCGCCGCCGTAGGTCGACTCCGACGTTGTTTTGCGGGGGCCTCCCGGTCAACCCTCGCCGTACGTGAAGCGCATGAACATCTTGATGTGCTCGAGCTCGTCGGCGGCGATCTCTCCATCCGCCGCGGCAACCTCATACGCTCCGTCGATGAACACGGCCCGCTTCTTCTCGTCGATCGAGCGCAGCGCTCGACCCTCCACGTTCGGTGCGGCGGTCAGCCAGCCTTCGGCCTCCGCGTGCGCCTCGGCGCTCAGCTCGAGGCTTCCGAGGATCCGCTCGAGGACCGTCTTCTCCTGCGGTTGAACCACTCCGTCCGCCCACGCGAACGAGCACAAAAAGCGCATCAGCTCGAGGCGCTCGCTCTCGGTCAGGTCGTCGGTGTTCATCTCGGCGCAGTCTATCAACACCGATCAAAACGAGTCCGGGATGTCCCAGGACTGAATCGGCTGCGGGTCGATGATGTACATCGGCGAGAAGTACAGGCGGCCGTTAGGGCTGACCGTCACGCGGCCGGGACCGGGCATCACCTGAAAAGGGGTGACTTCGCCGGTGAACGGGGCGACGGTCACGACGTCGAAGTTACTGAGACTGACGTAGAGCAGGCCGCTGAACGCATCGAAGGACATGTTCGTGACGTCCTGGTCGACGAGGGCGATGATCTCGAGGGTCTGGGTCTCGACGTTGAACCGATAGATGGTGCCCCCAATCGTGGCGACCGCGATGTGCACCGCGGTCAACGGGGCCGCCGCGGTGACGCGCGCGTCCAACGTGGTGATCTGCTGCTGGGTGGCCATCTCGAGATCTGCGGTGTGCAGGTCCCCGTTGGCATCGGAGTTGCCGACGTAGAGCACCCGGTCGATCCCCCACGTGAGGCCGAAAGGACCACTGTCGGCACTCGCGGTCCCGAAGGGTCCGGTCCCGTCCGTCACCACGGCCGGGATGACCAACGGAAGCGGCGCATCCGGGTTGTCGTCGTCGAGGCGGGCAACGCCCTGCGGAGGATCGGTGAAGCAGCCGCACGTCGAGCAGCAGATGTACGTGATCGCCACCTCGCCGATCCCCTTGACCAACGTCGGAGGGGGCGGCTGCGTCGTGTAGTACGGCGTGGTCCCGATCGCCGGCGGCGGCGTCAGAGCCTTGAGCACCGCGACCTCGCCCATGTTGAGGTTGGAGACGCCCGCGTATTCGGTGAGCGTGCCGTCGGGGTCGAGACTGCGCACGAAGTCGGTACCGCTGCGCAGCGTCACCATCCATGCGGTGCAGTCGTCGGCGAAGTCCAGGTCGCCGATCTCCACGCTGAACGCACCATTGAGCAGATCGTCGCTCGGCGGCGTGCACTCGATGGCGCGTTCGCACGAGCAGAACGTGCCCCAGCACGATCCGTCGTCGATGCAGGCGACATCGGCACACGGGGGATACGGAATGCAGGCGCCCTGGTCGTCGCAGACCGAGCCCGGGCCACACTGCTGGTCGCCACAGGCCACGTAGGACCCCGAGAGGGCGCACTGCGCTGCCGCATCGACGCACTCTCCGGAGATGACGTCGCACACCGCATCGGGCCCGCACGGATCGGGCTGCTGCCCCTGGCACGTCGTCACGCACTGGTCGTCGATGCACGCCTGATTGGGCGCCGTGCAAAACGTGCAGTCGTCGGGCTCGCCCGTGGTCGTGTCCGCGCCGCCGCTGCTCCCGGAGGTGTCCGCAACCGACGTGGATGCGTCCTCAGGCGCGCTGCTCGAGGCCGAGTCGCTGCCGCCGGTGTCGGTGGCCGTCGCCGATACGCCCGGCGGAAGCATGGGCGCGTTGTCGTCCGCGCTGCTTTCGGAGCTGCATCCCCCGAGCAACATCGCAAGCGCGACGTTCGTGACGACATGAGTTCGCAGCGACAAGACCATTCGGTTCGATCCTCGACGGCGTCGGGTTTGCCGTCAAGGTGCGTATGGACAGCGAGATGCTGTCCGTGCGGTCGGGAGCGCGGGCCACTCACGTCCCTTCGAAGATGGGCGCCAGCTCGCGCAGCTGGGCCCACGCGTAGTCCACGAACAGCCGCACCCGCGCGTTGCGGCGTAGGTCCGCATGCACCCACAGCCACAGCTCGGTGCCCGCTTCGCGCACGGGATCGTGCAGTCGCTGCAGCCGCGGCTCGGCGTCGCCGGCAAAGCACGGCAGCATTCCTCGCATGCGGCCATTCGCCAGCAGGCAGACCATGCCCGGCACCGTATTCACGGTGAGGCGCGCCTCGGAACCGAACTTCTCCTGTCGCCATCGCACCGCGGACAGGTGCGACAGTTCCTCGGCATAGCCCGCCCACGGCAAGGCATCGGCCCCTTCGTTTGCGACCTCGCGGGGACCGTAGACCGACCACGCCAGTCCACACACCTTGCGCCCCACCGCTCCGTCGGGTGGCTCGCGCCCCGGCCGAATCGCCACGTCGGCCTCGCGACGGTCGAGCTCGAAGAAACGATCGCCGAGGCGGACGTCGAGCGAGATGTTCTCGTGGGCGTCGCGAAACCCGACCAGCGTCGGCGTGAGCAGCGGGAGCATCGACTCCGGTGCTGTCACGACCACCGTCCCGCGCGGTAGCGCATCACTGCCGGCGACGAGACGCTCGAGTCCGTAGACCTCCGACTCCACCGCCTCCGCGCGCGGCATCATCGAGGCGCCCACCTCCGTCAACGCGTAGCCCTGCGCACCGCGGTCGAACAGCTGCGCGCCCAGGGTGGTCTCCAAAGTGCGGATTCGGCGCCACGCGGTCGAGTGGTTGACGCCGAGATCGTCGGCCGCGCCAGAAAGGCTGCCAGAGCGTGCAACGGCCAGAAACACGCGGATATCGTCCCATCGAAGCCTTTGCACTTCTGCAAAAGCATATCGCAAAACTCGGCATTCTCTTGCGAAATAGGATGACTAATCTCGGGCCTCGAAGGAGGTCCCGAATGCAGACGCAGCTTCGCAAAGCCACCGATCGCGGCGCCGCCAACTGGGGTTGGCTCGACACGCGCCACACCTTCAGCTTCGCCAACTACTACGACCCGAGGCACATGGGCTTCGGTCCGCTCCGCGTGATCAACGAGGACCACGTCGTCGGCGGCGCCGGCTTTGGTGCGCACCCCCATCGCGACATGGAGATCATCACCTACGTGGTCGACGGCGCGCTCGCGCACCGCGACAGCAGCGGCGGCGGCGGCATGCTCCGCCACGGTGACGTTCAGACCATGAGCGCCGGGGGTGGTGTCGTGCACGAGGAGATGAACGGCTCGGACGACGACAACGTGCACTTCCTGCAGATCTGGCTCATGCCGCGCAAGCGTGGCGGTGCACCGAGCTACGACCAGAAGCACTTTGCGCTCACCCAGCGGGGCGCCGTGCTGGTGGTTTCCCCCGACGGTCGCGACGGCTCACTCGACGTCGACCAGGACGTCGACCTGTGGCGACTGCTGCTCGACGCGGGCGAGACCAAGGAGCACCGGCTTCGCGGGACGCGGGCTTGGGTGCAGGTGGTCACGGGCGAGCTGGAGGTCGCAGGCACTCGCCTGAAGGCTGGCGACGGCCTCGCGATCGAAGACACCGAAACCCTGGACATCAACGCCCACGAAGCGGTCGAGGCGTTGCTCTTCGACCTTCCCACCCCGACCCATTGAACGAGGACATCATGAGCGACGAGCTTCAGTACCAAAGTGGATTCGGCAACGCCCTGGCGTCCGAGGCAATCCCGGGCACGCTGCCCCGCACCCAGAACACCCCCCTACACACCGCGCACGGCCTGTACGCCGAGCAGATCAACGGCACAGGGTTCACGGTGCGACGTGCGGACAACCACCGCGTGTGGATGTACCGGCTGCGCCCTCAGCTTCCCGCCACCGGGTGGACCAAGATCGACCACGGCCGCTTCGTCGGCAACTTCGACGAGGGCGAGGTGAGCCCCGAGATCATGCGTCACCGCCCGCTTCCGTACCCCAACGGCAAGGTGGACTTCATTGAGGGCCTGTCCACATTCGCTGGGGCCGGCGATCCGCTGGCCAAGACCGGGTTTGCGATCCACGTCTACGCGGCCACCGCGGACATGATCGATCGCGCCTTCACGGACATCGATGGCGACCTCCTCGTCGTCCCGCAACAAGGCCGGCTGCGCATCCAAACCGAGCTCGGGTGGCTCGAGGTGGCGCCGGGAGAAATCGCCGTGCTGCCCCGCAGCATTCGGTTTCGCGTGTTGCTGCCCGACGGCAAGGCGCGCGGCTACGTGGGCGAGCTCTTCAATGGCCACTACCAGCTGCCGGAGCGCGGCCCCGTCGGCGCCAATGGCATGGCGGACGAGCGTCACTTCCTCGCCCCGGTCGCCGCCTATGAAGATCGCGAGACCACCTACGAAATCGTGCAGCGGCAGGGCGGCCAGCTGTGGTCGAGCGAGCTGAAGGCCAGTCCCTTCGACGTGGTCGCCTGGCACGGGAGCTACGCGCCGTTCAAGTACGACCTGATGTCGTTCAACTCGATGTGGAACGTCAACCACGACCACTCCGACCCGTCGATCCTGACGGTGCTCACTTCGCCGCACGATGACCACGGCCGCAACGCGGTCGACTTCGCGGTCTTTCGCGGGCGCTGGGACGCGACGGAGAACACGTTCCGTCCGCCCTACTTTCACCGCAACAGCGCGATCGAGTTCAACGCCGTGGTCAAAGCCCCGCGCACGGACGGTCCCTACGCACCGGGCACGACCACGTACACGCCCTATCTGTCGCCGCATGGCGTCAGCGTGGGCAACTACCAGGGGCAGCTGGCGCTCAGCGACGAGGAGGCCAACACGCCCCGCCGAGGCCCCGACGAAGAGCTGTGGATCCAATTCGAGTCGACGTACTCACTCCGGGTCATGCCCTGGGTGACCAACGCCGAGCACCGCGATCACTCGTACCTGGATCAGTTCCAGGGCTTTCCGAAGGCGAATACGAACCAATGAGCACCGACAACTCCGCCTGGCCCACGCTCCCGACCACCGCGTGGACCGACACTCTCGAGACGCTTCACCTGTGGACCCAAGTGGTCGGCAAGATCCGCATGGCCAAGGCGCCATGGCTCAACCACTCGTGGGGCGTGCCGCTCTACGTCACCTCGCGAGGCCTTGGCACGTCGCTCGTACCGTACGGGTCGGAGGGTTTCGAGCTCGACTTCGACTTCGTCGGACACACGCTGCAGCTGTCCACGACCAAAGGAGAGCAACGCAACATCGCCCTCGAGCCGACCACCGTCGCGGACTTCTACGCCAAGGTGATGGCCGCGATGACGTCGGTGGGCATGCCGGTGAAGATTCGGCCGGTGCCGTCGGAGATTCCCGAGGCGATTCCCTTTGCCGAGGACACCAAGCACGCTTCGTACGATCCGGAGCACGCCCAGACGCTGTGGCGCGCGCTGCTGCAGGCCAACCGCGTGATGAGTCAGTTCCGTGCGGGCTACCGCGGCAAGGGGAGTCCGGTGCACTTCTTCTGGGGCAGCTTCGATCTGGCCGTCACTCGGTTCTCCGGCGAGAAGGCGCCACCGCACGGCGGCGGCGTGCCCAACTTCCCACTCGACGTCGCCCGCGAGGCGTACTCGCACGAGGTCACCAGCGTGGGCTTCTGGCCGGGCAACCGCGAGGCGCCCGATCCGATCTTCTACGCGTACGCCTACCCGAGTCCCGAAGGCTTCGCCCAGGCCAAGGTCGCCCCGGAGGCCGCGTTTTGGCTCGAGGCGCTCGGAGAGTTCGCCCTGCCCTACGACGCGGTGGCCAAGGCCGACGATCCGGACGGAGACCTCATGGCGTTCTTCGAGAGCACCCATGCGGCGGCGGCAGAGCTGTCAAAGTGGCCCCGCGAGGCCCTGGAGTGCGAGCACCCGCACGGACCCGAGTGGTGGCGCAATCGACCGCATGAGTGATTGTTCGATTTTGTCCTAGCGACGCCCCCCGACCCGTTCGGTTGGGGGGCCGCCATGAAGTCATCGATTCCCAGCAGCCCGTGGACAAACCCTGACATCGACAGAACGCTGTCAGCGTCGACCGAGGCAAGGCGAGAAGAGGGCGTTTGTCGGGCACAAACAACCGATGAGCAACGAAGCCTCGGTCGACGGGGGCAGTGTTCTGGCATCGCGAGGGTTTTTCCACGGGCTGCTCGCATGTGTCTGCTCGTCGCCGTCGCGGTGGCGAGCCCCGGCTGCACGCTCATCAAGAGCATCGTCAAGTCGAAGAAGGAAAACGAAGTCGAGGATCTCGAGGCCGCCGGCGACTACGAAGGTTTGCAGGCGCTGTGCAGCGACGGGCGCAACTCCGCGTGCAAGGCCAAGCGTCGCGTCGGCGCCCAGCGGCTCGAGGCGAGCTCGTGCAGTGATCTGGTGCCCAACATCGAGAAGTACTACGTCAACCATGACGGAACACGCGAGGGCGACCTGGTCCTCGTCCAGCGGCTGCACGAGTGTGAACAGCACCAGGCGCTCTTCGCCCAAGATCTGCGGATTCGCTGGCTGTCGCAGTCGCTCGCGAAGGCCGACACGGGCGGGTCGGATCTGTTCACGCCGTTCGTCGCGCACCTCGCCGAGGAGAAGGCTGCGTACGCTGGGGACGCCGGCAATCACCAGATGCGGCGCCTCTCCGAGTGGCTGATTGCCGTGGGCGATGCCTCCCGCTGTCCCAAGCTCGCCGCGCAGTACGAGCACGTGGCCGAGGAGTCCCGTGGGTGGATGCTGCAGGTGTTCTACGAGGTGGGCTGCGGTCCCCAAGCCGTGCCCCATGCCCGTGACAACCTTCAGAGCGACGGCGCATGGGTGCGCGTGCAGGCGTGCGACATCCTCGGCAAATACGGGGATGCCAGCGACGTCGAGACGCTCGAGGTCCTCGCAACAACCGACGGCTACAAGGAAGAGCGCGAGATTCAAACGCCGTCGGGCGGCCTCGCGGTCGAGGTCTACCACCCGGTGCGGGAACGCTGTCAGGCGGCGGCGGGCAAGATCAAGGTACGCGGGGCGTGAGCCTCATGCCGCAGTCTTGAACACGCGGCTCAGCGTCAGCTCGACGTTGCTGCGAAACCAGGTGTCGAAGCGCAGACGCTCGCGCCGCGCGAGGTTGGGCACCGCCGTCTCCACCTCTTCGAGGAAGCGCCGCAGCAGGCTCAGTCGTGCCGACTCGAGCCACCGTGCCGCGGTGCCCCGATGCACGCCGTACATCTTGGCGAGGCGAGGCCCGCTCACGCCGCGGGCGTAGTGCAGCCGCAAGATCGTGCGGTCGCGTCGGGTCAGGCCCGCCGCTGCGCGCTCGAACGCCCCCTTGGCCAATCGTTGTTGGCGAACGTCGAGCACGCGCAGATCGAGGTCGCGTCCGCCGAGATCGTCTGGGGTCAGGGCGCGCGGGACGATGCCCGAGCGGAGCCTCGCCGCCTCGCGCACCGCGATCACGCGCACGAGTCCGCCGAGCCGACCGTCTCCCGCGTAGTGCAGCACCACGGCAGCGCCATCGCGCTGCGCAACGAACAGGCGAACACGAACGCGCTGGAGGACTTCGGCGCGCTCATCGTCGGACAAGCCGCGTTGGCGCAGCGCCCCCTCGACCGATTCGAGGTACCGACGCTCGAAGGCACGCATCGCCGCGGCAGAACCGGCCACGCAGGCCAATGCAAGCCAGCGCTCGGGTACGTCGGCGGGCTCGGACAACAGTGTCGCCGGCAGCGCCTCCACGACCCCGGGATCGACATCGGGCCAGGCGGCGGCCCCCTCCCGCAGCCACTCAGCCGACATCGCCACGCCCTTCCTCGATGCCTTCGCAGCGCCCTTGCGACCACACGGTCCGCATGTGGTCGGACCCGAGCATGTTGGTCAGGACGCCCAGTGCGCGGCGGCACAGCCGACTCGCCTCATGGTCGTACCCGAGATTGAACAGCGACACCGACTCTTCGATCGCAACCGCGGCGCCGAACATGCCGGGAGCTCCGGTTGCGCGTGCGCGACGGTACGCGCTCAAGGCGGCACGATGATCCCCCGCATCCGCCCGCAAACCTCCGAGGGTGGAATCGGCCAAAGGGTGCGGAAGGCCAAGCTCGTCTGCAATCGCGATCGCCTCGAGCACCGCGGACAAAGCCCGCCTTCGGTCGCCCAGCTCGCGCGACGTCCCCGCCAGGGCCGCCAGTACGTCGGACACGGCGATGTGCCCGGGGCCCAATCGATCTCGATGGAGCGCCACTGCGCGCTCCATCGAGGCGACGGCTCGTTCCGGCCGCCCCAACAGGAGCAGCAGGTCGCCGTATTCCGACGCGAGCATCGCGTCGAGTCCAGGACTCGAGTCCAAACACCGGTCGCAGCGCTCCCGCAGTGCGAACGCGTGGTCGTAGTGCGCCTCGGCGTCCACGAGCTCGTACGCGGTCGCTTCCATCATGCCGCGCACCAGCGCGAGCTCGACTTTCTCCCAGCCCTCGCGCTGCAGTGGCTCAGCCGCAGCGGCCCAGGTGCGCCCTTCGTCGAACGACCCGAGCAGCCGCAGCACCACCGGCAGCATCCGGGTTGCTCGCGCCGCCACGGCCTCGTGCCCACTTCGCATCGCCGTCGCATACGCCTCCTCGAAGTCGGCGATCGCCGCCTTGAAGTCACCGGTGTGCATCGTGGCCACCCCACGGTGCGCGAGCAGCTCGGCTTCCAGGGGCGGGTAGCTCAGGGTGGACGCTTGGTCGAGCAAGCGGTCGTAGGCGGGGAGCGCCTCTGGATCGCTGGCACGAGACCGCACCTGCACGATCTCCGCCTCGATGCGTAGATCGGCCACGATCCCCGCGAGCTCGGCGTCGTCGGGCTCCGGCGCGTTGCGCATGGCGAGGGCAGGATCGAGGCACGATCTTGGCGCGCGCAGAGCATCGACCACCGGCCCGAGGTGCGTCGCCCCGCCGTCGACCAGTGTCGAGACGGTTGCGTCGAGTCGTGCGCGCTTGCCCTGCAAGCAACTCCACTGGGCACGAGCGGTCGATGGCGCGGTGTCCAATCGGCGCGGCAATGCGGCGCAGACCTCGTCGAAGCCGGCGGCGAGCTCCTGGACGTGCCCATCGATCCGCTTCAACGCGTGCTCGATGGAACCGGTGACCCGGGGCCCCGTTGTCGGGCCGACCAGGGCATCAGAGAGAGCCTTGCGGTGCGCTTCGGTCCACACCCCGTCGAGCGGCCCACTGCACTGCGGAGGCGGACGCGTCTGCAGCCATCCGCCGGCCGCCGCAACGACGCCCACCGTGCCGAACAGCGCAGTGGCAAGCCGCCGGCGGGGCGCGGCACGGCACGCACGAAGGGCATCGACCACCGCCTGCATCGACGGATGTCGGTCCCCGGGTGCATAGGCGAGACCGCGAAGCAGCACCCGCCTCAGCGTTCCCGGTCCGGGGATCCGCCGGAGCACCCGGTCACTGGGACCCCGCTGCAGCACCCCTTGCCAGTCGACATCGACGCGAAGCTCGAACGGCCGCTCGCCGGTGAGCGCCTCTACGAGCGCCACACAAAACGCAAACTGGTCGGTCTGCGCCGAGACCCCCTCTCCCTCGAACTGCTCGGGCGCCATATAGGCCGGCGTCCCGAGTCGGCCCCGGGTGAGTCTCGACGAGGTTCCCGTTGCGGTTGGCGCCGACGACGTGGGTTCGTGGTACGCGAACGCCAGTCCAAGGTCGGTCACGGCCACGCGTCCCGAGGTCGAAACGATCACATTGGCGGGTTTGAAGTCGCGATGCACGACGCCGGCTTCGTGCGCCGCCACCAGACCCCGCGCGGCGTCGATGAATCGGTCGACGATCCGCGTCCATCCATGCTCGCCACGCGTGAGCCAACGATCGAGCGACTCGCCCTCGACGAGCTCCATCGCCAGGTAGACGACGTCGCCGCTCTCACCGGCGTCGTGCACCGACACGACGTTGGGATGGCGGATGCGCGCCAGCGTTCGCGCCTCTCGCAGCATCCGGAGCCGCCGCTCCTCCGTCGCCGGGACATCGCCCCGAAGCACCTTGACCGCCACTTCGCGGTCGAGCACCGGATCGTATGCGGCGTACACCGTGCCCATCGCCCCGCGCCCAACGACGCGCTCGATGCGGTACCTGCCCACGGCGTCCGGCCCGGGTTCGTCCAGGGCGCCGAGGTCGGCCAGCACCTCGAAACACGGGTCACACGCATCCACGTGGGCCTCGATCTCCGCTCGGGCGTCCCCGGTGAGGGTCCCCAACGCAAAATCGAGCAGCTGCGACTCCTCCGGACAGCGCACGTCGAACACGAGACGGAGCGAAAGCACCCAGATTGCAGCTGAGTGAGCCGCGCGATGCGTGCGTTATCAGGGCGTGACCAAGACCGCCCTCATATCGCTCTGTTTGGCCATCTTGCCGTGGTCCGCGCTCGCCAAGCCTGGCTCCCAGCCCAAGGCTCCGACCCCCGGGCACGCCCCGCTGCACGGCGCCGACAAGCAGCTCGGCACCCCCACCAAGAACGGAGGCATCGACATCACGTCGAGCACGCTCCGAGCGGTTCTCCATCCCGCCGCACTTGGAGCATCGTCCTCGGACCCGAAGGCGGTCACGGCCGGGCACGACCCCATGGAAATCCAGCTGGTCAGTGCGCCCAAGCACGCGCTGAAGACGAAGATCGGCACGGTGAAGTCGCTCGGCCCCGCCTTCGCCACCAAGGTCGAGGTCGACGGCACCAAGGGCTCGATCGTGCTGGCGGGCAAGCTCCCCGCGGACTTCGAGCTCGACCTCGGGCACAAGCTCGTGACGATCGCCGTCTTCGAGGCGCCAACGAGCAACGCCAAGGCGGACAAGCCGAGCGTCGCCGTGTTCCCGAGCATCGTCGGCCTCGAGAGCGCGCCCAAGAAGGGCAAGCAGCCGGGTGCCAAGATGGAACCCTACCTCGCGTTCGGCCTCCCGATCGTGGGCAAGACCAAGGCGCTGTTCGACTTCGACAAGCCGCTCACCTCGGTGAAGGACTCGGCGGTCTCGACCAAGGGAGCTTCAGCCGCGGGCAAGGACGACCTCGGCTTCTTCGCGTCCAAGCGGATCTACATCGGCCCGGCGACGGCGACCAAGGACGGCGTGCTCGGCTTGATCGCAGCCAAGGGCACGCTCACCGAGATCGGCTTCGGCATCGTCGAGTGACGATTAGAAGAAGGACTTGCCCACGTCGGCGGCGATCTTGTCCAGGTCGGCCTGACTCGCCGAGAGCTGGATGTGCACCAGCTCGCCGTCGGCGGTGATCTTGACGCTGTCGATCACCGACGAGGGAGCCACGCTCGCCGCCATGCTCTTGAGCCCTTGCCACTTGGAGTCGAGCTCGCCGCGAGTCTTGGCGGCGTCGGGCACCGCGAGGGACAGCTTCATCTTCATGCCCGCGGTGAGATCGATCCAGCCCGAGTAGCCCTGGATTTCGGTTCCGAGGGCGTCTGATGCCGCGTCGAGATCACCGAATGGCTTGCCGGCAAGCCACAGCGTCTTGCTCTGATCGGCGCGCGCGAGGTTCGGGCCGATGTCGTCGGCTGCGGACACGCCCTGCCCTTCGATCCGCTGCTCGAGCAAGGGCATCCACGCCGGGCTCGCGAAGGCGATTGCATCGTCGCTGAGCACGACTCCACCACCCGTCGCGTCCGACAGCCGCTTGCCGTCTGGCGACAGCTCGAAGTTGCCAATCTCCTTGGCGAGGCAGTCCAGCACGGGTCGTGTACCGATCCCTTCGGCCTCGACGACCATGGCCATGTCGTCGCCCTTGGGAGCGAAGCCGATGACGAAGTGCCGCCACTTGTCCTTGCCGACGCCGCACTCGGTTGCCGCATCGAGCTGGCCCCGCTGGCGACCTCCGAGCGAGGATTCGAGTCGGCCCCAGGTCGGCTGCGCCACGAGCTCTCGTAGGTTGGCACCGACGAGCACCACCGCCCCCTTGGGCAGCACCTCCAGGGACTGCACGGAGCGCTTGCCGGCCAGCGCATCCTGAAACGTCGTGGCGAGCCCCCGCCCCGGCCGTGTGCCGTCCCCATCCGGCTCCGGCTCCGCCGACGCGGCTGGTGACCGCGCATCACTGTCTTTCGGCGCCTCGTCGTCCTTGCAAGCGAGCACCAGCAGACACGACAACGCGACGACCCGAACCCGCACGAGCCGATGATACGTCAGTCGTCGGGCCCGCAGTACTCGGTCGAGCCGGTCTTGGTATTGACGTGCACGATCCAGTTCGCGAGACCGCCCTCGGACGACGGTCCGATCTTGCTGACGAGTCCCGGCGAGACGAGGTCATGGCACGGCTCGAGCTCGACGCCGAGACACTCGGTCACCGCCGCTGAGACGGTTTGAGGATCCGCCAGGGTGAGCGGCACGTCGATCGCATCGAGTGCAGCCCAGATGATCTCTCGGCGCTCGTCCTCGTTGTCGGTCGGCAACTCGAGGGAGTGGCCCGAGCGTGCCCAACCAGCGTGCACCTGAAAGTCGACCCACGCCGTGCCCTGAACGGGCTGGACGTAGGTGCGCGAGACGTCGACGTAGTCCGCGATCCAGTGCACGGCAGCCGTGGCCTCGAACAGCTCGTACAGCGGTTCCGTACCGTCCTCGGCGCAGTCGAGGCCTTCGCAATCGGGCACGACCGCGCCCAGGCTGCAGCGCCCGTAGTCGAAGACGTCGAAACGCGGCGAAGGGGGTACGAATTCTTCGTCGTCCGACGCGGAGTCTCCCCCACCGCCCAACTCACGGTCGGCGCACCCGCTGCTGGTGAGCGCGAACGCGAGCAGAAGGATCCGGCTCGAAGACATGCGATCTGTCCTTTCCCCGATGCCCGCGATCGGTTCCTCAAGCGGTGATCTTTTCCGCGAGGGCGGCGGCGATCTTGGCCCCGCCCGCCGCAGATGGCTCGATGTTGTGCACGAAGTCTTCCGGCGCATCACAGACCAGCCGCAGATCGAGCACCGACACGTCGCGCGCGCGGGCAGTCCGGCTGATCGAATCGTTGAACATCATGAGGGCCGTACGAATGCGGCGGGCTTGGGGTTGCTCGAAACTCGCGTTGTAGATCGTGCACACCGTGGTCGGCAGCCCCCGATTGAGCACGGCATCAAGGGCCCATTGGTACGACTGTTCGAACTCGGCCAATCGCTCGGCGAAACGATCGAGCGCCTCGCCAGCCGAACGCACCGGAAGCGAGAGCATGTCCGCATGTCCGAGCGCGTCGTTTCCGCCAAGGGAGAGGACTGCGTGCGTCGCGTGATCGGGGATGCGATCGAGCTGTGGGCCCAAGTCTCGGGTGGTCGATCCGTCGATCGCGCAGAGCGTGACCGTCCACGCGTCCCCGAGCGTTGCGCGCAGATGCGCGGCCACGTCGGGTGCGCCTCCCGTGTAGGTGTGATTGTCGAAGACCGAATCACCGAGCAGTACGACTGAGGGCATCGTTGTCGAGTCCTGAAAGGCGTGCGGACTTAGCACGCGACGAAACGCCGTCCAGTCCGAATGTGCCAACCGAATTGGCGAATCGTCGGCTTGGCCCGATTGCTGGGAACAATCGGCGCCGACCGACGTATGCTGCCGAAGATGGGACGGAGCTGGGTTGCGGTCGGTCTTTTGCTCGCGGTCGGATGTGAAGATCGGACGTCGCTCACTCCGATGGAGGAGGGGCCCCCCGTTTCGGAAGAAGGGGATGAGCCGATCGACGACCGTCCCGTTGTCCGCACCGGAACCCCACCTCCGCCGATCTTCGGCGGCACGCTGCACGTGTCGCCCGAGACCCGACTCGCCATTGCGGCGGACCCAGCTCGTGATCGGGTCAGCTTCATCGACCTCGACAACCGGGAGTACGCCGGCGAGCTCGCATTCGAGGACGGAGATCTTCCGTGGCGAATGACCGAAGCGCCGGAGGGCATCGTCTGGATCTCCCTTCGAGGCGCCGGGGCAATCGCGGCGATCGACGTCGAGGACCGAGCGATCACGCAGCGGGTCGACGTGTGCCCCAACGTTCGTGGCCTCGCGTACGACGAAGTCGACCACG
>JGI12316J15310_10000214_pt3 | contig 17044 bp, 14 predicted proteins | sample MarCyaLeptolynsp_FD_15310 | JGI IMG/M metagenome (IMG submission 15310)
GCCGCCAGAACGGCTTGCGGCTCTCCTGCCAGGCATCCGCCCGGTTCAAACCCATGTCGGTCAGGAGCCGGTCTTCAAGTCCGGCCAGACGGCGGCGTTCGGATGCGCGGGATTGCCATTCGAGAATTTTTTCGAGAACCGACCGCACACTCATGGGCTTGGGGCTGGTGGGCCGGGTCAGAAAATCCGGTGAGGCCGGGAGGGAAGCATGGGCGATTGTCATCGGTGCGATCCAGTTCTGTCTGTAACGTCAACAGACCCTGATCTATGGAAGCCGGGAACGCCTCACAAACGATCTTTTTTGTTATTCGAATAAGAAATACTAATGTGAAACTATTTCACCCAATGGACCGAAGTTGAACAGCACGCGTCGACAAATCTTCCTGCCACCAAATTATTCCATTTGTTTTTATTAACTTTTTCGACTTTTTCTGCGTTTCTCGAAATCGAACTGTGTGCTGCCGTGACGACATGCGGCTCCAATCGAAAGATCCGGGCGTTGAATTCCGGGATATTTTTGTTTATTGATTTGCGATGTCCGGACGGCTTCCATCCCTGAACGCCATGCGCGCTTTCGAGGCGGCCGCGCGCCACCTGAGCTTCACCCGCGCGGCCGAGGAACTCAATGTCACCCAGGCCGCGATCAGCCATCAGGTCAAGGCGCTGGAAGAAGACCTCGGCGTGCCCCTGTTCCGCCGGCTGAACCGGGCCCTGCTCCTGACCGGCGCCGGCCAGGCACTGCATCCAGCCATCGGCGAAGCCATGGCGATCCTGTCCAATGCGGTCGATCGACTGCACAAGGACGACCGGACCGGCGAACTTGCCGTCACGACCATGGATTCGTTTGCCGCGACCTGGCTGGTGCCGAAACTCGGCCGGTTCCGCAAGGCCTGGCCGGACATCGACGTGCGGGTCAGCACGTCCGACGACCCTGTCGACTTCAACCGAACCAATATCGATCTGGCAATCCGCTATGGCGCCGGCAACTGGCCTGGGCTCAGCGTCGAACGGCTGATGACCGAGGAGGTCTACCCGGTCTGCGCGCCGGAACTGCTGCAGGCAGACCCGCCGCTGATCTGCCCGTCCGACCTGAAACACCACACGCTTTTGCACGACGACACGCGGCTCGACTGGCGCATGTGGCTGATGGCGGTCGGGCAGCACACTATCGACCCGGACAAGGGGCCGGGATACCAGCATTCCAATCTGGTGATCCAGGCGGCCATGCAGGGCGACGGCATCGCCCTTGCCCGCAGCGTGCTGGTCGCGGAAGCCCTTGCATCGGGGCGGCTCGTCAAACCCTTCGACGTGGCGCTCGCGGCGGAATATGCCTATTATATCGTTTGCCCCCCGGCCAACCTCAACCGGCCGAAGGTCAAGGCATTCCGGGAATGGCTGATCGAGGAGGCGCGCGCCGACGATCTGGCCGGCGCATAGGACGGCGCGCAACAGAAGGAAGCAGACCATGGCCCGAACGATTCGAGCTGTTTTCGCGGCGGCGGCGCTGCAAACCCTGCTCCTGATCGTCCCCGCAGCTTACGCCCTGGCCGACGCCGCCGACTGGGTTGTCGCCAACCTGCCGAGGGACTATTCGGGCACGTTCCAATGGGACAATGACCCGACCGTTCAGGACGTGACGGTCCGCATCGATGCCGTTTCCATCGGATCGGACAGGCAGGTAACGGCGACCGGCAGCTCCGTCTACACGGCGCTCGGGCAGAAGACAGCGATCAACGTGACATGGCGGATCGACCCGGTCTCGGGCCGCTTCGAAATGTGGGAAAAGGATCCGACGAGCGCCGATTTCGTGACCGATGGATCCCATGTCGGCGCAATATCGACCGACCTCAGATCGATCAATGCCATGTGGACGACCCGGTCCAGCGGACAATTGGGCCAATTGTGCCTCTATTCCACGAACAGCAAACCCCGAGATCACCTCTGCTCGGCAAAGTCCGCCAGCCACGCGAAAACCGACATTACCGTGTTTTGACACGGGACCGCGGGGATGTGACACTCGACCTGCTCTGAAAAATCGGGAGGCGAGAATGCACGACGTCAGGGACATGTGGCGTTTCGTATCCATCCTGGGTCTTTGTATTGCCGGAATGGCCGCTTCGGCGCCCGCAAAGGCGGCACCACTCGCGCCCGGGCCCGGCCCGATAACGGTTCAGAACAGTGCCGAACGCCAACCGTCGACCTGCGCCGCGGTCGCGCAACGCCTGCCCGGGGTCACCTATGCGGCCTTCGAAACGGCCTCGGTTCCCGCGCATCAGGTCCGCATCACCTTTGCCGGTCATTCCACCTACCTGATCGAATCGGCCGGCGGCGTTGTCATCGCCACGGATTATGCCGGCTGGGCGGGCTCGGTTATCCCCAATGTGGCGACGATGAACCGGGCACACGAAACCCACTACACCGACTATCCGGATCCGGCGATTAAATATGTCCTGCATGGCTGGGGTCCCAAATTCGGCACCGAAGGCGACAAGGCGGAGCATCATCTGAGCGTCGAGGACGTGCTGATCCGAAATGTCACCACGGATATCGTGCGCGGCGGCCAGCGCTTCGTCGACCAGAACTCGATCTTCATCTTCGAGATCGCCGGCCTGTGCATCGGCCACCTCGGACATCTGCACCACGATCTGACCGATTCCCATTATGCCGATATCGGGCGCCTCGACATCGTCATGGTGCCGATCGATGGCGGTCTGACCTTGAGCATCGGCGGCATGGCGACCATCGCCAACCGGCTGCGCTCGAGCATCATCCTGCCGATGCACGCGCGCGGATGGGCAACGGCGGCGGATTTCATCGCCTCGCTCGGCGAGGGATTCGACCACGAATATCTGGACGGCAGCGATCTGACGGTGTCGCTGAACAGCCTGCCCGCACGACCGACCGTGATGGTGCCGAAAGGATTGTGACGCCCGACGCTCTGACAGGTCATTTTTTCTCACCGTCGATATGACACAGCAAGTGCAATCGGATATGAACGCACTTTCATCCGAATGACGGCGACACACCATGTCCGAGATCAACCTTCCCCTTATCCTCATCGCCGCCTTGATTGCCTCGGCCAGTCCGGGCCCGGCGACCCTGGCGATCGCCGGCACTTCGATGAATTCGGGCCGGCGCGCCGGTCTGGCGCTGGCCTCGGGCATCACGTCCGGGTCGCTGATCTGGTCCGTTTCGGCCGCCCTCGGTCTTGGCGCACTGATGCTCGCCAATGTGTGGGCCTTCGAACTGATGCGGTATGTCGGTGCGGCCTATCTTGTTTTTCTCGGGCTGAAATCGGCGAAATCCGCACTCACGCCCGGCACGCCGCAGACCCGGGCGGTCGCTGCCGGATCCCTGTCCGCCGCTTTCGCCAAGGGATTGGCGCTGCACGTGACCAATCCGAAGGCGATCCTGTTTTTCGGGTCGCTGTTTGCTATCGGCGTGCCTCCGGGCTCGGATCCGATGGATCTCGTCATGGTCATCGCCGCAATCGGCGCCCAGAGTTTCTGCGTCTTTCACGGTTACGCGCTGATATTTTCCACCCGTGGAATGACGGCCACCTATGCGCGATTGCGACGCTGGTTCGAAGCCCTGTTTGCGCTTGCCTTTGGCGCGGCCGGCCTTAAGATTCTGACCTCCGGCTAGGTCGATGGCCGGAGGCACGCAAATCACGGCTTGAACTTTTGTCTCCGCGGGGGCAAACCTTCCGCCGGAAAAACACAACCGCGACGCAACCATTCAAGGCACGGTCATGACGGAACTCTCGGCAGGCAAATTCTGGGGCCTGCGACGGCTGGCGGACGAAAACGGTGTTTTCAAGATCATCACAACCGATCAACGTCCGGCAATCAAGGATATCGTCGCCGAGAAGCGCGATGTCGAGGTGGCCGCCTACGAGGATATTGTTGCCGTCAAGCGCGCGCTCGTCGAGGCGCTGGCGCGTAACGGGTCTGCGACCGTCGTCGACCCGCATTACGGATATCCGGCCGCCTTCGACGTGCTGGCGCCGCAGCGCGGCCTGCTGATCGCGCTGGAAGATTCGGTTTTTGCCGAAACGCCGGACGGACGTCTGTCGAAGGAGATCGACGACTGGTCGGTGGAAAAAATCAAACGGGCCGGCGCCGACGGCGTCAAGGTCCTCAACTGGTACCGACCGGACGCCAATCCGAACGTGCTGGAGAACCAACGCGCATTCGCCAAGCGGGTCGGCGAAGCCTGCGACAAGTACGACATCGCCCTGGTGAAAAAGGTCCTCGTCTATTCGTTCCCGGAAGGCAGCGAGACCGAGATCGACTATTTCAAACAGCCGGAAAAGGGCACCGAACATGTGTTCGCTACGGTCGAGGAATTCGCCAAACCGGAATACGGCATCGACCTGCCGATCCTGCAAAGCCCGGTCATCCCCGCTCTGGTTCCGGCGCCAGACAGCGAAGACCAGGACGCGGTTGCTGCCTGTCAGGCGCATTTCGACGAAATGGCCCGATTGGCCAACAAACCCTGGGTAATCGCCTCAGCCGGCACGGACAGCGCCTCCTTCCGCCACATCCTGCACTATTCGCTGAAAGCCGGCGCTTCCGGTTATCTCGCCGGACGCGCGACCTGGTGGGATGTGTTTTCGGCCTTTCCCAACATGCCGGCCATGATCCGGACGCTGGAAGAGGAAAGCGCGCCGTTCCTGTCCGAACTCTCAAAGCTGGCGGACGAAGATGCGCTGCCCTGGACCAAACACCTCGCCTTTGCGCCGGACGGCCCGGTGCTCGCCGGCCTCAAGGATCAGGATTTCCGATCGAGTTATGGCGAATTCGAGGGCGAAGGTTGATTTTCCTCGAATAATTGCCTCTGAAGCGGTTTCCGCATTTCGTGTGCGTTCAGACGATTCCGTCTGAACGGGATAAGCTCTAAAACGGCCGCCGCTGCCGGACCGCGGCGGCGAGCGTGCCTTCGTCGAGATAATCCAGTTCGCCGCCGACCGGGACCCCGTGCGCCAGCCGCGACACGGTCACGCCGAGCCCGTCGAGCTGATCGGTAATATAGTGGGCCGTGGTCTGGCCTTCGACCGTCGCGTTGACCGCGATGATGACCTCGCTCACGGCTTCGTCGGAGGCCCGCTCCACCAGCTGTGCGATCGTCAGATCTTCCGGACCGATACCGTCAAGCGGCGACAGCGTGCCGCCGAGCACGTGATAGCGCGCGGTGATCGCCGACGCACGCTCCAGCGCCCAGAGGTCGGCGACGTCCTCGACAAGCACGATCTTGGAGGCGTCGCGGCGCGGATCGCAGCATATTGTGCAGGGATCGGACGTATCGATGTTTCCGCACTGCGAACAGATGCCGACCGCGTCCACGGCCACATTCATCGCCGCCGCCAGCGGGACCAGAAGCTGATCCTTTTTCTTGATCAGATGCAGGGCGGCGCGCCGGGCCGACCGGGGGCCCAGCCCCGGCAGTTTGGCAAGCAACTGGATGAGGCGCTCGATTTCGGCGCCCGTGACGGATCGACCGGCCATGTAAGGTGCCCCGATTCGGTGCAATGTGTCAGCATACGGGCCTGGCGGTTCGATTGCGATGCTAAGAACCGCCGGCATCTCCTACCCAGGGATCGACCTGTCGTTCCATTTAACCCATTGCACCGGAGAGACGGTCCGGGTGAGGGGCGCGCAAACGGTTCGGGCGATCCATCGGCACGATTCAGATCGGCAATTGCATGCCCGGCGGCAATTGCAGCCCACCGGTCAATTCCTTCATCTTTTCCTGCATGGCCGCTTCGGCCTTGCTCTTGGCGTCGTTGTGGGCCGCGACGATCAGATCCTCCAGGATTTCAGCCTCGTCTTCCTTGAACAGGGACGGATCGATCGCCACGCCGCGCATCTCACCCTTGCCGTTCAAGGTCACGCTGACCAGACCGGCGCCGGCGGCGCCCACGACTTCAATCTGGGCGATCTCTTCCTGCATGCTCGCCATCTTGCTCTGCAGGTCTTTCGCCTGCTTCATCATCTTCATGATATCCATTGCCAGCTCCTGATCGGCGGATTCGTGTATCGGGTGGTTCCGGCTAGTCCGTTTCCGCCCGCAGCGTCAAGGTTTCAATCGTCGAAATCCGGGTCATCGAGACCGGGATCGACAAGTGCGGGGTCATCGAGACCCGGGTCATCAACGTCGAGGTCGGCTGCCTCACCTTCCCGCGGCGAGATCCGGACATCGACGATCTTCGCGCCGGGAAACGCGCTCAGGACCGCGGCGACGTCGGGATGGGCGGCGGCATCGCTCATCACCCGCGCCTGTTCGCGCTGTTCGATCTCGTGCAGGGTCTGGCCGCCGGTCTCGCGGCTGACGACCACCATCCAGCGCATTCCGGTATTGTCCTGCAACACCTTGGAAAGCTGCTGGGCAAGATCCGGCGGCGCCCCGGGCTCCACCGAAATCTCCAGCTTGCCGGGCTGCATCGCCACCGGCCGGATCTGCCTTTCAACGGCGAATTTCAGCTTCAGATCCCGGTTTTCCCCCAAGAGATCGGCAATCTGACGCAGGGACGAAATCTCCACGATCCGATGCGGCGGTTCCGTACCGGCATCGACCGGCTCGGCAATCGGAATGGAATCGGCATCGGCATCCGTCGGGTCTTCAGGACTTTTTCCCGCCTCCTCACTCCCGACCGGATCGGGATGCGGTGCGGGCTCGGGCTCGGGCTCAAGGTCCGGTTTGCGCAGGGCGGCGGCGGCGGCGGATTGCCCGAACGCCCCGGAGACCACATTGGACGCGGCGTATGCGCTCGGACCCGCAGGATTTGCCTTGTCCGGTCCTTGCGGCGACGACACGGGCGCGGCAGATGATGGCGGGTTGCCCTGCGATTCGGGGGAACCGGTTAACCGGTCCGGTTCCGTCGCTCCGGTCTCGGGCTGAGCTGATTGTGAGGATTGAGCCGGAGGTTGTTGGGCTTGCGGTGGCTGGATCTGCGGGGCCTGCGCCGCGGCGCCATTGCCGGATGCGGCGGATCCGTCGGCCTGCTGCGCCCGCAGCTGCCGGGCCACTTCGTCCGGCGTCGGCAGGTCGGCCGCGTAACACAGACGCACCAGCACCATATCGGCTGCCGCAAGCGGACGCGGCGCCGCCTGGACTTCGGCGATGCCCTTCAAGAGGATCTGCCAGGCCCGTGACAGGACCCGCATCGACAGGGATTCGGCAAACTGACCGCCCCGGGTGCGTTCCAGTTCGGTGACCGCCTGCCCGCCTTCGTAATCGTCAGAGATCTTGAATTTCGTAACCAGATGCGTGAACTCGGCGAGATCGGTCAGAATGATTGCGGGCTCGGCACCGATGTCGAACTGCTCCTTGACGATCTCCAGCGCCAGCGCAATGTCGCCGCGCATCACCGCCTCGAACAGATCGATGACCCGGGCCCGGTCGGCAAGGCCGAGCATGGACCGGACCGTATCGCCGGAGACCGTTTCCGCGCCGTGGGCAATCGCCTGATCGAGCAGCGACAAGGCATCGCGGGCCGATCCTTCCGCGGCACGGGCAATCATCGACAGGGCTTCGGGCTCGATGCTGACGGATTCCGCATCGGCAATCCTTTGCAGGAACTCCACCATGCGGTCGGCATCGATCCGGCGCAGATCGAAGCGCTGGCAGCGCGACAGTACCGTGACCGGAACCTTGCGGATCTCCGTCGTGGCAAACAGGAACTTCACATGCTCCGGCGGCTCCTCAAGCGTCTTCAACAGGCCGTTGAAGGCCTGGTTGGAGAGCATGTGGACCTCATCGATGATGTAGACCTTGTAGCGTGCCGACACCGGTTTGTAGCGCGCGGCTTCGGTAATCTCGCGAATGTCGTTGATGCCGGTATGCGAAGCCGCATCCATCTCGATGACATCGACGTGCCGCCCTTCCATGATCGCCTGGCAATGACTGCCGAGATCCGGCATGTCGATGGTCGGCTGGTCGATCTGACCCGGAATTTCATAATTCAGGGCCCGGGCCAGAATGCGTGCGGTTGTGGTCTTGCCGACACCGCGCACGCCGGTCAGCATCCAGGCCTGGGCTATCCGTCCGGCGGCAAACGCATTCGACAGGGTCCGGACCATCGGTTCCTGGCCGACGAGATCGTCGAACCGCGTCGGGCGGTACTTTCGCGCCAGCACACGATAGCCGCGATCCTCGGTTTGCTGCGCACCGTCCATAATGCTCGCCGGTTAGAGTTTTTCACAGTTTCACCGAAACAGTGAAAAGCTCAAGATCCTCGTTTTCCGCATTTCTATCTGTTCAAACGAGTCCGTGTGAACAGGAAAAGCTCTCATGCAACGTTCAGGCGACAAACTCGCAACCGTCGGCAGCCGCGTCAATTGCCAGACGATGCTTTTTTCGACGATTCAGGGTTTTTCGCAGAAAATCGGAAAATCGTGTCGCCGGCGATCATCACCAAGTCGGTGTCGACGATCGCGGGCGTACGAAATAGGAGGCTGGCACGTGACCCGTGCCGGAGCTCGTTGGGGCTGCTTCCTTCCGGACCTGACCCGATTGGCGAGGGGCTCGTCCACCGCCAACCTCCCGCCGCCTTATAGGCACGAAACATGGCCCGGGAGCAAGGAAAAAACGCAAGCGTGCCATCCTCGACCCAAAACGTCGATCCGCGGGACAGATTCGAGCCCGCCATACCGAAATGTGACACCGGATTTCGGCACGACTGGCGCACGAAGCCCGGTTCACGGCAATCTCACTGAAAGGTGATCGGCGCCCGCTTCAGGCACGGTTTGCGGAGAATCCGCCCAATTCCGCATGCGGATGGCTGCCGGTACGGGATTTCTTTACCAATTCTTGACTCTGGGCGCCGGTTTTCGCCGCCGGTCAACGGAATCTCCGCCTTTGGGCCTCATGTTTGCGCGCAACGATGGTCATCAGACCACATTGCAACAGGAGGTCTCACTATGGGACAGGCGGGACATATGGGCCAGGCAGGGCATATGGGACAGACGGGTCCGTCGGCCTCGCGAATCGACTGGGTCGACTACGGCAAGGGCTTCTGCATCATTTTTGTCGTCATGATGCACGCGACCCTCGGCGTCGAAAAGGCAATCGGCGATACCGGCTGGATGGGCCTCGTGGTGGAGTGGGCGCGCCCGTTCCGGATGCCGGACTTCTTTCTGATTGCCGGCCTGTTCCTGTCGCGGGTGATCGCCAGGGACTGGCGCGATTTCCTCGATCGCAAGGTCGTGCATTTCGCCTACTTCTATGTGCTTTGGGTGACGATCCAGTTTGCCTTCAAGGCCCCGGTCATGGCCGGCGATATCGGCTGGCAGGACACGCTGATCGCCTATCTCACCACCTTCATAGAGCCCTACGGCACCCTGTGGTTCATCTATATGCTGCCGGTCTTTTTCGTGATCACCAAACTGACCCGGCGCATCCCGGCCGTGCTCGTGTGGGGCGCCGCCGCGGCCCTTGAAATCGCCGACATCCATACCGGACATCTGATGATCGACGAGACCGCATCCCGGTTCGTCTACTTCTTCTCCGGCTATGCGCTCGCCCCCTACATTTTCCAGCTGGCGGACTGGGTGAAGGAGAATGCGACGATCGCCCTGATCGGCCTTCCGGCCTGGGGTATCTTCAACGGGATCCTGGTGTTTTCCGGCTACGGCGACCTGCCCTTCGTTTCGCTGGCGCTCGGATTCCTTGGCGCCGCGGCTGTGGTGTCGGTTTCAGTGTTGTTGTCGAAATCCGACTGGATGGCGCCGATCCGGTATTGCGGCGAAAACTCGATCGTCATCTATCTCGGGTTCTTCCTGCCGATGGTCGTCACCCGGCTGGCGCTCTTGAAGACCGGCCTGATCACCGATATCGGCACCATGTCGGTCATCGTCACCGTCGCCGGCGTCGTCGGCGCCCTGATCATGTGGTGGGCGGTGCGCGGCTGGCGCTTCAGTTTCCTTTACGAACGACCGGGCTGGGCCCGGCTGGTGCCGAACTGGCGCCGCGATATGGTGCCGGCGGAATAACTGGACAATTCCGACTGCACAGAAACGGCGGGAGAGATCCCGCCGTTTTCCCTTTCTGCTTTCAACCCCGGGCGGTTTTCGGCATAGTCTGCGCAATCCAAACGTCAAAAGCCGCAGGCGAGTATGTCATCACCGAAACTGAAATCAGGCGACCATTTGTTTCTGGTCGACGGATCCTCCTATATTTTCCGGGCCTATCACGCGCTGCCGCCGCTGACGCGGAAATCCGACGGGCTGCCGGTCGGCGCCGTCGCCGGCTTCTGCAACATGCTGTGGAAATTGCTGCGTGACGCCGACAGTGCGGCGGACGTGGTCACTCCGACCCACCTGGCCGTGATCTTCGATGCCTCCGGCGACACGTTCCGCAACGAGATCTACGACGCCTACAAGGCGCACCGGCCGGAACTGCCGGAGGATCTGCGACCCCAGTTCGGCCTGATCCGCGATGCCGTCCGCGCCTTCAACGTGCACTCTATCGAACTGACCGGCTACGAGGCCGACGACCTGATCGCCACCTATTCCCGACTGGCCAGCGAAGCCGGCGCGGACGTGACCATGGTCGCCTCCGACAAGGATCTCATGCAACTGATCCAGCCCGGCGTGATCATGTACGACACGATGAAGGACAAGCGGATCTCCGACCCGGAAGTGTTCGACAAGTTCGGCGTCACGCCGGACAAGGTCGTCGACGTGCAGGCGCTTGCAGGCGATTCCGTCGACAATGTGCCCGGCGTTCCCGGCATCGGCGTCAAGACCGCGGCACAGCTGATCACCGAGTTCGGCGATCTGGAAACGCTGTTGGAAAAGGCCGACACGATCAAGCAGAACAAACGCCGTGAAAATCTGATCGAATTTGCCGAACAGGCCCGGATTTCCCGGCGGCTGGTGGAACTGCGCCAGGACGTGCCGATCGAAGTCCCGCTCGAGGATCTCGGCGTCCAGACCCTGGACGGTCCGAAACTGATCGGGTTTCTGAAGGCGATGGAATTCTCCACCCTGACGCGCCGTGTCGCCGAAGCGACCGAAAGCGACATCGAGGCGGTCGATGCCGCGGCCGTTGCGGTCAAGGGGTGGGAAAGCACCCCGGCCGCCGCGAGCACCGGCGGCCCGTCGGCGGATACCGGCGACGGGCCCTGGCCGCCGTCCGGCGTTCCCGACCGGAAACTGGCGCAGGCGCTTGCCGTTCCCATCGACGCGTCGACCTATGAATGTGTGCGCACGCTCGAAGCGCTTGATGCCTGGGTCGCGGAAGCGACCGACCTCGGCTATGTCGCCGTCGATACCGAGACGACGTCGCTCGACGCCATGCAATGCGATCTGGTCGGCGTGTCGCTGGCGATCAGGCCCGGCCGGGCCTGCTACATCCCGCTGCAGCACAAACAGGGCGACGATCTCCTCGGCGGCGGCATGTGCGAGGACCAGATCCCGCTCAAGGAAGCCATTGCCCGCCTGAAACCGCTCCTGGAAAATCCGTCCGTTCTCAAGATCGCCCAGAACCTGAAATATGACTGGCTGGTGCTGATCCGCTACGGCATCGAAGTCGCGCCCTTCGACGACACCATGCTGATGTCCTATGCGCTCGATGCCGGCAAGGGCAATCACGGCATGGACGAATTGTCGGTGCGCTGGCTGGAACACAAGCCGATCCCGTTCAAGGATTTGGCGGGAACAGGCAAGAACCAGTTGACCTTCGACCTGATCGAGATCGACAAGGCGACAGCCTATGCGGCCGAGGACGCCGACGTGACGCTGCGCCTGTGGATGGCGCTGAAATCGCGGCTCGCCGCGGAGAAGAAGACCGCAGTCTACGAGGTTCTGGAACGGCCGATGGTGCCGGTACTGGGGCGCATGGAGCGGCGCGGCATCAGTGTCGACAGGCAGATGCTGTCGCGCCTTTCGGGCGACTTCGCCCAGACCGCGGCCGGCCTGGAGGCGGAAATTCACGAGCTCGCGGGCGAGCGCTTCAATGTCGGGTCGCCGAAACAACTCGGTGAAATCCTGTTCGACAAGATGAACCTGCCCGGCGGCAAAAAGACCAAGACCGGGGCCTGGGCCACCGGCGCCGGCGTGCTGGAGGACCTTGCCGGCCAGGGCCACGACCTGCCGGTCAAGGTGCTGGAATGGCGGCAGATGTCGAAGCTGAAATCGACCTATACCGACGCCCTGCCGGGTTTCATCAATCCCGATACAAAGCGCGTGCACACGTCCTACGCGCTCGGCTCGACAACCACCGGACGCCTGTCCTCGTCGGACCCCAACCTGCAGAACATTCCCGTGCGCACCGAAGCCGGACGCAAGATCCGCCAGGCCTTTGTCAGCCCGCCGGGCCACAAGCTCCTGTCGGCGGACTATTCGCAGATCGAATTGCGGGTGCTGGCGCACATGGCCGACATTCCGCAATTGCGCCAGGCGTTTGCGGACGGTCTCGACATTCACGCCATGACCGCGTCGGAAATGTTCAACGTGCCGATCAAGGATATGGATCCGATGGTGCGGCGCCGGGCCAAGGCGATCAATTTCGGGATCATTTATGGCATTTCCGCCTTCGGACTGGCCAATCAGCTCGGCATTTCCCGCCAGGAAGCCAAGGATTACATCGACAAATATTTCGAACGCTTTCCAGGCATCCGCGGCTATATGGATGCAACCAAGGCGACCTGTCACCAAAAGGGCTACGTCGAGACGATCTTCGGCCGCGCGGCGCATTATCCCGAAATCAACACCAAGAACCCGAATATGCGCAGCTTCCTGGAACGGGCGGCGATCAACGCGCCGATCCAGGGCTCGGCGGCCGATATCATTCGCCGGGCGATGACCCGCATGGAAGCCCAGCTCGAAAAGGCCAGATTGTCGGCGCGCATGCTGCTGCAGGTGCATGACGAACTGATCTTCGAGGTTCCCGACGATGAGGTCGAGGCGACGATCCCGGTCGTCACCAGGGTGATGGAAAACGCGCCGATGCCGGCCGTTTCCCTGGCCGTGCCGCTCAAGGTGGACGCACGCGCGGCCGACAATTGGGACGAGGCGCATTAGTCCGGTTTATCCCCCGGAGCCCGAGCCCAAGCGCCATAGAAACGACGAAGCCACCGATGACAACGAACGGCAATTGTCCTGTCACCCCCGCATGAATGGGCAAGAGAACTCCATGGTGACCCTGATTGCAGGTCTGACCAATGCGGCAACCGCAATATGGCTGACGGTCTATGCGGCAGTGACCCTTGCGGTCGTTGCAATGCCTGTCCGCGGCGAAGCTTTCCCTGCTTGCGGATCGACGCCAGCCAAGCCCGGCGCATTCCAGGAGCGGATCTTTTCCATTGAAACGCCCGATGGCCGGATTGAAGGGACGATCGCCGCGCCCGCGGACGCCGTCCCGAAAGCCCTGACCCTGATGCTGCATGGATATACCGGCGCGCGAAACGAAAACGGCGGCATGTTTCGGCGGGCCGCCCGAAGCTTTGCCGCCCGGGGCATCGCCACCCTTCGGATCGACTTTATCGGATCGGGCCGCAGTGACGGCCGATGGGCCGACACCCGTTTTTCAACCCAGGCGCGGGATGCCGTGCGTGCAGCCGCGGCATTTCGCAGGGAATATGACGGCACGTTGCCCGTCAGCGTCCTGGGATACAGCCAGGGCGGTCTCGTTGCCCTGCGCGCGGCCGCATCCGATGATCCGTTTGCCCGAATGGCCTTGTGGAATCCCGTGATGGATCCGATGGCCACCTACGGGATTATTTTCGGGCGGGACACAATTGTCGAGGCTGCGCGACGTCATCGTGAGAACGGGGCAAAAGACGTCGTGGGCAATACCCGGCTACGCCCCGGCTTCTTCGCCGAAATCGCAAGCGCCGACCCGATCGCAGATGCCGCCGACACCAATGCCCAGGTTCTTATTGTCACCGGGCAGCGCGACCCGCTTGTCAAAAACGGCGCGACGCTTGCCGGACGCATTGCCGATGCGCGGTCAGCCGAGACGATGGTGCTCGACCTGAATGCCGGCCATGACCTGGGCGCCCTGCGCGACCCGCCCTTGCTGGATCACGTGATTGCCTGCACTGCGGATTTTCTGTTGGGCAAGGCAGACTAGGATCTGTGGACCGTCAGCAAAAAACAAAACGGGCGGCCGAAGCCGCCCAATTTGGTGTCGATTGCGTATTCTTGCTTGTTCTTTGCTTTGCTTTCCGTTGCGTCGCGGAAAGGGTGTCGCCAAGCCCGGCATGCGAATCGAACGCGCGTCTCAAGTCCCGGTATCCGGCGAAATCTGCTTTGGTAGACGAGAGATGGTATCGAACCGCCGGGTTTCAAGGCATTTCTCAAGGAAAGGTGATGATCCCGGCCTTTTTCAGTCCTGCGGCCGCCCGGTTACGGCAAGCCTTACCGCGAGACCGATGAAAAACAGGCCGGCAAAACCGTCGAGCCAGCGCGCGAAATTGTGTTTGGCGAGCCAGCTCGACGCCTTGCCCGCGGCACACCCGACAGACAGAAGAAAGATCAGGCCGATCAGGTTGTGAATACAGCCGAGGAGAAAGATCTGCAGCCCGACATGACCAAGATCGACACTGACGAATTGCGGCAGCAGGGCGAGATAAAACACCACGACTTTCGGATTGAGGATGTTGGTGATCAGGCCCTGACGGAAGACCGTAAGGACCGTGCCGTGTTGCTGCTCCCGCGCATCTGCCATTCCATCGTGCGTCGCCCGGCGGTTGACCCACCAGGACCGCACGGCCTGCAGGCCGAGCCAGGCAAGATAGGCGGCACCGGCATATCGCAACAGGTCGAACATAAACGGCGATGCGGCAATCAAAGCCGAAATTCCGAGCGCAGCGGCGAAGGCATGCAGGACGGAGCCGGCGCAGATGCCGAACGCGGACGCGACCGCGCCGCGAACCCGATGGCGCATGCCGTTTGCGATCACGAACAGGACATCCGGTCCAGGCGAAACGGCAAGCGCCGCCGCAAGAACGATGTACGCGCCGGTCAGGGCGGGATCCAGAAACATGACATCTCCACACTTGGGCGGATGACAGCATCCGGCGCGTGGAAACTCACACAATAATGACCCGGACGCAAACCTTGTGTGATAGACGTTGCAACACTTCCAAAACTGCAAGTGCTCCTTCTCCCATGCCGTCAAAGCCGTTGAAAACCGCCGAGTTCGTGGCGCTTTTGTCGTTGATCACATCGCTGACCGCGGTCAGCATCGATGCCGTGCTGCCGGCCCTGCGGACCATCGGAGCCGATCTGCAGGTCGCCCAGGCCAACAACACACAGCTCGTCGTCTCCCTCTTCATTTTTGGCATGGTGTTCGGCGAACTGATCTTCGGGCCCCTGTCGGATGCGATCGGGCGCAAGCCGGCGATTCTCATCGGACTGGCGATCTATGCGGCCGGTACGATCCTGGCGATGTCCGCCGGTTCGCTGGAAGTCCTTCTGATCGGCCGCATTGTGCAGGGGATCGGGGTCTCCGGTCCGAAAATCGCCTCGCGGGCCCTGGTGCGCGACCAGTTCGAGGGAGCGGCGATGGCCCGGGTCCTATCTTTCATCTTCATGGTGTTCATTCTGGTTCCGATGGTAGCGCCGGCCATCGGCCAATTGATTCTGCAGACGGCAGACTGGCGTACGATCTTTTTCCTCTATCTGGGCTTCGCGATCGTCATCGCGCTCTGGCTGACGCTCAGACAACCGGAGACCCTGGCGCCCGCACAGCGGATTGCCCTGTCTTTTCCCGCACTCGCGCAAAACGCGCTCCTGATCGTAAGACACAGACGGGTAATGGCCTATACACTGTCGGCAGGCCTGGTGTTCGGCGCGCAGCTCCTCTATCTCGGCACAGCCCAAGCGCTCTTCCACGATCTCTATGGGATCGGCGACAGCTTCCCATTCTATTTCGCGCTGCTCGCCTTCGGCATCGGATTGTCAGCGTTTTTCAACAGCCAGATGGTCATGCGGTTCGGCATGCACCGGCTCACCCTGATCGCGCTTTGCGGCCTGATCGGCTGCGGGTCGCTGCTGGTGGCGGCAGGCGTCGCGCGCGCGGGCATTCCGCCCTTCCCGGTGTTCATGGCCCTTTGTTTCGGTCTGTTTTGCTGCGTCGGCGCCCTGTTCGGCAATCTCAATGCCATGGCGATGCAATCCCTGGGGCGCGTCGCCGGGCTCGGGGCTTCGCTGATCGCCTCCCTGTCCAGCCTGCTGGCGGTCGCCGTGGCGATCCCGGTCGGATCGCTCTACGACAAGACCGTCCTGCCCCTCGGGTTCGGTTTTGCACTGGCCGGCTGTCTTGCGCTTGCGCTGGTTTTGCTGGCACACAGGAGCCCCGTCACAGACGTATAGACCGTTGTACTTTCCGACATCTTTCATTGGCTGGCGCCGGTTGCTACCATGGTTGCGGGACCGACGACGACCCATGACGCCGGACCCGATCGGGAGAAGACAATGTCGGCGAACGAGCATATCAGGGAGATCGACAATTTCTTGAGCGGCGCACAGTCGCAACGCGACGGGATCGTGCAGCAATCCTGGCGCCGCTGCGTCGATGAACACGGGCTTGATCCGACCAGGCCGAGCCCGCCGCATATCGTGCCGGAAACCAAGTTTCGCGAGCATCTGGAGCAATCGGAACGGCTGATCGCCATTGCCCGCAGCGGTCTGGAAACCCTGTTCCGGCAGGTTGCCGGACAGAATTACGTGCTGCTTCTGGCCGACAATGCCGGCATCACCGTCGACTATTTCGGCGACCCGAATTTCGAGCGCGCGCTGCGCGATGCCGGCCTCTATCTCGGATCGGACTGGTCGGAAAACCTGGCCGGGACCTGCGGCGTCGGTTCATGCATCGCGACCGGCGAAGCCATGACCATCCACCAGACCGACCATTTCGACCTGACCCATACGCCGCTCAGCTGCACCGCCGCGCCGATCTTCGACACCAATGGCGAATTGTCCGCCGTGCTCGACGTGTCGCTGCTGCGCTCGCCGCAGCCCAAGGTCAGCCAGTCGGCCGCACTGCAGCTGGTCAAGGCATCGGCGCGGCGGATCGAACTTGCCAACCTGATGGC
>JGI12316J15310_10000213_pt114 | contig 17039 bp, 15 predicted proteins | sample MarCyaLeptolynsp_FD_15310 | JGI IMG/M metagenome (IMG submission 15310)
TCGGACCGTTGATGCAGGAAAAGGCATTGACGGGCAAGATCGACCAGCCAACCGAAATGTTGCACATGAAGCTCGCCGAGTTCGGGTCGCCGGATCGGTCAGACGAACTGTTGGCAGAGCTGGACGGCTTTCTTAAAGAACCGAACATTCCCAATGCATTGCGCAACGCAAGGACGCTGACATCCTCGATATCTCGGCTTGCAAAGCTCAACTCGTCGGCATCCTACGAGACTTCGAAATTCCCCCATCTGATCAATGACACGCTGCTGAGTGTCGTCATCGAGACGTCCGTGATGGTGAAGAACGGCAAAATGCTGAGCGCCAAGGACAGCATCAACACGTGGGACAAGATGCTGGTTCCCGTTCAGGGCGGCCAGTTCAAGGTCGCTGCCGACGGCGCCTCCCGTGCAACGATCGAAAACTTCAAAAACCTCAAAGGGCCGAAGGCGGACATCCTGCGCGATAAAGCGGCGGCCTTCAGAAGCGCAAATCTCGCCTATCAGTCTGCAGGCGCGAAACTGCTCTCCTCCACGATTAAGGGCTCAAGTGGCGGTGACATTACCAACGAGCAGCTGAACGTCATACAGCCCGACTTCGTGCGCACGATTTTCGCCCTCTGGCAGGTGGCAGCGGACTATCTGCACGAAGACCTGCAGGAACAACGGGCCGAAACGCTGTTTGCGGTTGCCCTCGCTGGCCTTGTCGGCGGCCTTGTGATCATTGCCGCCTTTGCCATCGCCGTCGCACTAAGCAGGGCACTGGCGGTCCGCACCCAGGAAGAATTCGATAACCTCGGATTTCACGATCCGCTGACGGGCCTGCCCAACCGCCGCGCCCTTTTGAAGACAATCAGAGCCATGCCCAGCGCGCAGGAGACGGATCGCGCCGGCCTCGTGATCATCGATGTCAGGCATTTCAAGAAGGTCAACGATCTGTTTGGCGACCAGAACGGTGACGCGATCCTGAGGGACGTTGCCGAAGAACTGGTCCAGTTCGCGGACGCTCAGGACTTTTTGTGCCGCACGGGCGGTACCGAATTCACGCTGATGCGTCCGCGTGTCACCGACACGGAAGACTTCGAAAAGCTGCCCGCACGGATCATTCGAGAGCTTGGCAAGGAACGCCTGGTTGAGGACAAGAAGACGGTGCTTGAATCGAATGCCGGTCTGCTAATCAGCCAACCCGGCGATCCGGTGAGCGACCAGACGCTGGTCGATGCAGCGCTGGCGCTGCGTTCTGCCAAACAGAAAGCCCCAAGGAAGTGCGAAATCTTCACCGCGAAGATGCGTGATGCCTTTGAGGAATACGGAGAAATTGCCCAGAACCTATCCAAAGCCCTGATCAATGGCGACATCACGCCCTGGTTCCAGCCGCAGGTGGATATCCACACAGACGAGGTGGTTGGAGCAGAGGCGCTCGTCCGCTGGCTGGATGACAAGCACATTCGCTATCCGGGATATTTCCTTCCGGCTGCTGCCGAAGCGGGCCATATGGATCGGATCGAGACGATTGTGCGCGAGAAGACGATTGCGCTCGCCGCCGAATTGTCCGGCAGAACGCGGCGTAGTGTTCATTTCGGCTTGAATGTCACGGCGGATCTCCTGAGCAGCGCGAAGGCTGTCGAGGCGCTTTACCGCCAGGTTGAAGAGGCCAGACTTGATCCCTCCCTGATCAGTCTTGAAATCCTAGAGGCCGTCATGATCGACGAGGACAAGGCGATGCCGATCAAGGAAAACATCGCCAGATTGTCGGATCTTGGCTTTTTCATCGAACTTGACGATTTCGGCACAGGCCATTCCAGCATATCCAGCCTGCGAGACCTCAAGATTGACCGGGTAAAGATCGACCGCAGCTTTATTGCCGGCGTCGACAGCAAGCCGGACTTGCAAAAATTCACCAGCGCCTTGATCAACCTGGCCAAAAGCCTGGATATCAGCGTGCTTGCCGAAGGTGTTGAAACGCCTGGTGAGCGCCAGTGGCTGGAACAGAACGGCTGCGATGTCATCCAGGGCTTCCTCATTTCCAGGGCCGTCCCGGACAATGAACTTGCCACCATGATCCTCAAGCAGAACTTCGTGCAACGGCCGAAACCCCAGACCGGACATACAGCCGCCGTCGGATGAGACCGGGTGGGCAACCAGAGTTCAGGGATATTACCTGAAAGTTGTCAGGCAGCCGCAGAACTTGCCTGACGCTCCTTGAATTCAGCTGCGGCCATTGAGAGACCGCCATCGGCACCATCGACGAAATGTATGTGTTGGCTATTGGCAATGTCTTGCACGAAACAGGTCATGAGCGCCTCATTTGATACATGCATGCCGTACACCACGTCGCCTTCCGCGAAGGCTGTGCCAAGGCAGGTTTTGAGGGCTTCAAGCTGTTCGGGTGTGAGGTCGAGCACGAGTTGCAGGCTGTCGCCGACTTTTCGGTGGTCCGTGTTGAGACTGAGTTCCTTGAAGTACTTCTTGGGATCGAAAGGACCGACCCGCCAGCCCGTCGTATAACTCCAGACGAAGAAGACGCATTCAAGGACGGTTTTCGTCCATCCGCTCGCAAGTTGGCCGGCGGAGCCCAGGTTGACTTCCAGTCCGAGCCCCTTGGGTGGAAAACGGAACTTCAGGCGTTGCTTTGTCGCCATCATCGCCCGGGCATCATCGACGAGAGGGTTGAAACCGAGTTCCTCACCGATCCGGTCCATCAATTCCGTCAGAGACCGCGCGCCCGCCGGCTTCAGAATCAGCGAGACAATCTGCCCGTTTTGCGCCGGCAGTGGCTCCCAGCGGCATGAAAGGCCGTCCAGCGGTGGCAGATCGGAATCTTCGGACTTGATCGCATAGGGCCGGACGGCTTCAGGATCTTTTAGCAGCTCGTCAGCAATTCCAAGACCGTCACCAACGATCATGGCCAGATGGTTTCCCGGGCTCAGAAGATATTTGCGCAGCTTGATGTCACCGCCCCTGCTCCTGATTTCCGCCACCGGGATGGCTGCGGCTCTCAATTCCAGGTCCATGACCTGCCTGGCAAGCCCCACAACGCCAGCAAGCGCTGCCTTGCCACTTTCGAGGTCTCCTTCAGGGACAAGCAGCATGGCGCCGTCGCCACCGAAGACGAACGGCACACGATCCCGGCTGACGCTGTTGAGAACTGCCGCGATAACCGAAGCGCCCACCATGTTGACGTCCTTGTAACGGCCTTCCGCCACCGCATCACCTGAACGGACGATATCGGCGGCAAGCACATACCAGTCATCTGGAACGGGGCGATAGTCGTTCAGTTCGGCAACATTGCTGAAATCTGAAAAGCTTGGCAGCTCACGATAAAAATTTTCTGCAGACACTGCTTCCCCCTGAAATTGCCGATCCTACGTGGCAGCGCAGAAAGTCGATCACCAAGGCCACGAACAAAAACAGTCACTTAATTGTGTAAAGTGTGGGGTCAGAGTGCGTTGCGATGCAACTGGTCGCAATGCGATCAATCAATCTACAGGTTCACAGTCCACCAAAGCGGCGGGCGGCGCCTATACGGCGCGGTTCAGATTGCCCTGAACCGGCTGCCGTGCCAGACAAAAACCTTGTCCTGCGGCACGTCCAGTTTCGGCACGTGAGCGGTTTCCAGACCTTCAAGCAGACCGCGCAACACGCGAAAAACGCCGCCATGCGAAACGACAACGGTTGGCTTGTCGACTGTCCCGAGCCAGTCGCGAACACGTTCGGTCAGCATTTCGTAGCTTTCGCCGCCCGGCGGAACGAAGCGCCATTTGTCAGCGCGCCGCTGCAGGATCAGATCCTGTTCCTCGTCGGCAAGATCTTCAAACGTGAAGCCTTCCCACGCGCCGAAAGTCAGCTCCAGAAGGCGATCATCCAGGCGGTAATTGTCTGCCCTCAGCCCCATGCCGGTGCGCAAAAGCTCCATTGTGACCCGCGTGCGCCCCAGCGGAGAGGAAACATAGTCGAAGTCTTCAGCATTGAGCCCGTCTTTGACGAGAAATGCCTCAAGCCGTTCACCGTTCGAAGTGGCCTGCGCCCGGCCGGTTTCATTGAGCGGAATATCGCGGTGACCTTGCATGCGGCCTTCGGCATTCCAGTCGGTCTGACCGTGCCGGACGAAAATCAAAAGCTCCGGGTCATGCATTTTCGCCAGCCGCTTCGATGCGCCGGCAGTCTGAGGCGTAGTCATATCTTGCTTCCAGAAGGTAGGCCGGCGCCACGACCGTGCCGGAAAAGAAATGGCCGGTCAGAACCGGCCACCTTGCTTGGTCAGTCCTTGACGACCGAGATGTCCGGGGCGTCCACCGCCTTCATGCCGACGATGTTGTATCCGCAGTCAACGTGCTGGATTTCACCGGTCACGCCGCGCCCGAGGTCGGAAAGAAGGAACAGGGCGCTGTCGCCAACTTCCTCGATCGTTACCGTGCGCCGAAGCGGCGAGTTGTACTCATTCCACTTCAGGATATAGCGGAAGTCGCCGATACCCGATGCCGCCAGAGTCTTGATCGGTCCCGCCGAGATCGCGTTGACACGGATGTTCTGCGGTCCAAGGTCCATGGCCAGATACTTGACGCTTGTTTCAAGCGCCGCCTTGGCAACGCCCATGACATTGTAGTGCGGCATGACCTTTTCAGCGCCGTAGTAGGTCAATGTCAGGATCGACCCGCCATCGGCCATCAGTTTCTCGGCGCGTTGGGTGACAGCTGTAAGGGAATAGCAGGAGATATCCATTGTGCGGGCGAAATTGTCCGACGATGTATCGACAAATCGTCCGGTGAGCTCCGCCTTGTCGGAAAACGCGACGGCGTGCACGACAAAATCGATCTTGCCCCACTTGTCTTCCAGTGCCTTGAACACGGCATCGATCGTCTCGCCTTCGGTCACATCGCAGTGCCCGACCACGATTGCCCCCAATTGCTCGGCAAGCGGTTCAACCCGTTTCTTCAATGCGTCGCCCTGATAAGTCAGAGCCAGATCGGCTCCCGCGTCGGCCAGCGCTTTGGCAATACCCCAGGCAATAGATTTGTTGTTTGCCACGCCCATGATCAGGCCGCGTTTGCCATTCATCAGTCCGCGCGTTTCCGCCATCGTCATCTCCGAAAAGGATTCCATTACCACCCGAGCGGGCTGGCTTCCTATGGCACAAGGGGTTAGTTCCTTCAAGAGTCGCAGCGACGGAATACGCCGTCGACGGTCGCGCAAACACACACTATGTTGACGCCCGCCTACCCTGATAATCTTCACGAGGACACTCGCTCATGGAGCGCACTGCACACACCGACCGCTTTGCTGAAATGATCGGTGCAGCCAATGTATTGACCACCCCCGACGAGCAGGCACCGTTCCTGACAGAATGGCGCGATCTCTACCAGGGCGTGACGCCGATGGTGCTGCGTCCTGGCAGCACGGAGGAGGTTTCGGCGGTCATGACCTATGCCTATGAACAAGGCCTCAAGATCGTACCGCAGGGTGGTAACACAGGCCTCGTCGGCGGCCAGATTCCGCAGGAAACCGGGGATGAAATCGTCCTGTCGCTGTCACGGCTCAACACGGTCAGATCAGTTGATCCGGCCGGATTCACCATCACTGTGGAGGCTGGCGTCATTCTGGAAACGCTTCAGAACGAAGCCGACAAAGTCGACCGGTTGTTTCCTCTTTCCCTCGGTGCACAGGGCTCCTGCCAGATTGGCGGCAACATCTCGACCAACGCCGGCGGCACCGCTGTTCTTGCCTATGGCAACACCCGCGACCTCGTCCTTGGACTGGAAGTGGTGCTGCCAAGCGGTGAAATCTGGAACGGTCTCAGAACGCTTCGCAAGGACAATACCGGTTATGATTTGAAACAATTATTTATCGGCGCTGAGGGCACCCTGGGGATAATTACCGCCGCATCGCTCAAGCTGTTTCCAAAGCCCAAAAAACTCGAGGCCGCCTTCATCGGACTGCCCACACCGCAGGACGCACTCAAGCTCTTTACAATGGCGAAGGCACAAGCCGGGCCCGTCCTGACCGGATTTGAAATCATGCCCCGCGTCGGGCTGGAATTCTGTCTGAAACATCTGGAAGGGGCCCGCGATCCGCTGGAGGGGGTTCACCCGTGGTACATTCTCATGGAGCTCTCCAGCGGTTCCGAAGCCTTCCCAATCAGGGATCTCATGGAAACCATTCTGGGGCAGGCATTTGAAGACGGGCTCGTCGAGGATGCTGCCTTCGCCCAGAACCTGTCGCAGGTTCACGACTTCTGGCATCTCCGTCACGGCATGTCTGAAGTCCAGAAACCGGAGGGCGGCTCCATCAAACATGATGTTTCCGTTCCCGTTGCCGCAATCCCGGAGTTTCTCGATGTGGCCATGGCGGCAGTCCAAGACTTTGTACCCGGCTGCAGACCTGTTCCGTTCGGTCATATCGGTGACGGCAACATCCACTTCAACGTCAGTCAGCCGGTCGGAGCCGACAAGGATGCCTATCTTGCAAAGTGGGATGAGATGAACGCCATCGTTCACGGTATCGTCGCGGATTTTGGCGGCAGCATTTCTGCAGAGCACGGGATTGGCCGGCTCAAGCGCACGCTCCTGAAAGATGTGAAGTCGGACATCGAGATGGACCTGATGCAGCGCATCAAGGTTGCCCTTGACCCCAAGGGCCTGCTCAATCCGGGCAGAGTCCTTTAGAAACTCAGCGCAAACGACGCTCAGTCGCCAATCAAACTCTCAACGGCATCGATCGCGGAAAACGCAGCGCCGTGAACCGTCGACTGCGCGTCACCACCAAGCGCTTCTCCGGCGAAATATACGCGCCCGGACAACGGCGCGAGGATGTCGCTAATTTCCATGTCGCTATTGTTCGACATGGAATAGCTGCCCAGGATATGCGGGTCGCGGCTCCAGTTCTGCACTTCTGCCTTGACGAAAGTGCGGTTTACGACATTCCCGAAGATTTCGGTCAGCTCCGCCATCACGCTTTGCCACAGGGCACGATCCTCCAGCACGGCGCGCGGGAGAGATGCTTCCGACACGGTGAACAGGCCGAGGATATTGTCCCTTGTGGGTTTGCCCAATGCCGCGTCGTAGTAGATCTTTTCATCCCAGCTGTCTTGCAGCACTTTCCATCTGGACCCGAACATCAAAATGTCCGGGTAGAACCGCTCCGTAAACTTCATGAATATCTTGAATCCTTGACCGAAGCGAATGTCCTTCAACTGGCGCAGCCGTGGCTCGGCAAGGTCGGCAGAGAACACAATTCGGTCCTGCTGCAAGACGGACAGTGGTACCGTGATCAGGATCTTGTCGGCGTCAAGAATGACGCCGTTTCCCAGATGGGCCGAGACGCCGTCGCCGGTGCTTGCAATTTTCGAAACGGGTGCATTGAATTCAATCAGGTTGCGAACGGTGGGCAAAATGAACCGCTCGAAAAAGCCGTACCAGGTGGTGTCGTAGAACTTCACCTCTCCGTAGGCGTGCCTCAGGGCGTTCAAGCTGCGAAGTTCACCCTCATGCCAAAACCTGTAGGTTTGCGGCCGGTAGTCAATCGTCTCAACATCAAGATCCGTGTCACCGCGACCAATGATCTGGCCCAGCATGGTCGGATCATCGTGAAGCCACTCCGCACCAAGATCGAGAGGCACGTCCGAAAACCCGTCAACGCGCTTCAAACGCCCTCCCCAGCGGCTTGAAGCCTCAAGAATGCGGACATCGGCACCGGCATTGGCGAGATGGTAGGCCGCGGTCAGACCCGCTGCCCCCGCGCCGACAACAAGAACGCGGGTTTTTGATCGCGCGTTAAGTACATTGGGTGAAGTCAAACAGGCCAAAGCGGCCATGGCGCTGAAATATCGTCGGCTGAGCATGCCTGAGAAAATCCCGTTTGCGGTGCCGGCGACCGGTCCCGACTGTTTCAACGAAGCGGTCAGTTTCCGCTTTTACCGGAAGATTTAACAATCGCGAACCAGTTTGCACGCTCAGATCAGGCTTTCAGACCCAGTGCCTGCCTGAATGTCGCAATCCATTTCAGCTGACGGAAGCGCCAAACTGCTTTTTCATCACCAATACTGTTCAAGTCTTCAGTTCGAAAGCACAACGCATGAAACAGTGCCGTGACTTCCCTTAATACGCGAAATTCCTGTTGCCACAGGGCTGAATTATCAAAACGCACAACGCGCCGAGCACATTCAACTCCCGGGAGAAGTTCGGAAAGAGCGGCGCTGCTGACATAACGGCCCAGCTTTGTCGACTGGGCGTTTCAGTCTCCTGAAATCGCTTGAGTTTACACAAACACGCAGCCACGAATGGGCCGAGATGTGCGCGCCGAACTGGATTTGAGATACAGCCAGGAATTGTCAAGCGCGCCGGTAGATAAGACGATTCAGTGTGTCGCTACCAACAAAAAACCCGATTATCGGGATCAAAGGCTTTTCCTGCTCTTCGGCGAACCTTGTCAAAAATGACTTCCTTTTCAAAATAAAACCAAGCAATTCCTCGGGGAAACTTACAGAAAACGCAACCGCCTTTTGAAAACTTGCAGAAAATGTACTCAGAAGTTAAATTTTTATTAAATTTGCTTGCATGCCAACAGGCATTGATGAAACAGCAACGGAGGAACATCTCATTCAGGACTTGCGGCATGTCCTGAAATCGGTGGGGGCACAGATCTTGCCATGTAACTTATACATCTGAACACCTCATCATCTACAAAACTTACGATACGAAACGTCTATGGCTTCATAAGAATAAGCTATTTGTAAACATGGTAAGTAAAAGGTTAATCATGTGGCATAGGCGTCAAATAAGCCATCCGGTCACAAGACCGGACATAAGCAATTGAGCGGCGAAGGCGGAACTTGCTGCTCATTAGACAGTGCACGAGGGAGAACGCCCCCCAACGTTCTCTCGTATGGAGGCCACAATGCAGGTTCAGAACTTAGCAAGTTCGGATCACTGGGATCGTGTGAAGAATGAACTGAAGAACGAGCTCGGTGAGGACGTCTTTTCAAACTGGTTTGGAAGAGTGAAACACGAGGAAACCGTTGGCGATTCGGTTCGGCTATCGGTGCCTACACGTTTTCTGAAAAATTGGATCCAGAACAATTACGAACAGAAACTGGTCGGGCTCTGGAAGCGCGAAATCGACGATATCAATCGTATCGAGCTCACCGTTCGCGGTGCCCTTCGCCCGCGCCCTCTCAACGTCACCCAGCCACCCAAAGCCATCACCGCGCGGCGGATCAGCAGCCGCTCGGCCGCCTTTGGAGACACGGCGCAATTCGGTGCCGGCGCTTCCAACGCATCCTCCATACCCTGCCTTGCAGATACCGGCGAAGAGGCGGCGAAGGAGTTTTTGAGCGGTGCTGCTCTCAATCCGAAACTGACTTTCGACACATTCGCTGAGGGTGCTTCGAACAGTCTGGCCTGTGCCGCCGTGCGTCAGATGGCTGCCGGGCATGAGGGCACCCTGGAGATGCTCTTTCTTCATTCGCCGACCGGCATCGGCAAGACTCATCTGCTTCAGGCTGCGGCGATGGAAGCGCGCAGGACCGGCCGGCAGATCGCCTATCTTTCGGCTGAATTCTTCATGTATCACCTTGTTCCGGCCCTGCGCACGCCGGCATTTCCCGTGTTACGGCAGGCAATGAAATCCATCGACCTGCTTTTGGTGGACGACCTCCAGTTCCTGCACGGAAAGCAGGCCCACGAGGAGTTCGGAAAGACGCTGGAAATGCTGATGGAAGCGCCGTCGCAGATCATCATGGCTGCAGACCGGGTTCCCGAAGAGCTTGGAACCCTCAGCGCAAAAGTCATGCAACGGATCCAGACGGGCGAAGTCGTCGGCATCCAGGCGACAGACTACGCGCTGCGCCACGACATCCTGCGAAAGCGGATCGCGTCCGCCCGGCAGACCCATCCAGCATTCACAGTGCCCGACGAAGTTGCCGACTACATTGCGCGGTACGTCATCTCGTCTGCCCGGGACCTGGAAGGAGCCCTGAACCGTCTGTTCGCGCACAACCAGCTGACCAAGCAGCCGGTCACGATGGATCTTGCCGAGAAAACCCTGCACGACCTCGTCAGGATCGGCGAGCCGCGCTCCATCAAGGTGGAGGAAATCCAGCAGATCGTCTGCAAGCATTTCAGTGTGACGAAGGCGGATTTGCTGTCGTCCTGCCGGGCACGGACCCTGGTGCGCCCGCGGCAGATCGCGATGTATATCGCAAAGGTCATGACCGGACGATCGCTGCCCGAAATCGGACGCCGCTTCGGCAACCGTGACCACACAACGGTGCTGCATGCGGTCCGGAAAATCGAGGCCATGGTGACCACGGACAACGTGCTTGCCCAGGAGGTCGAACTCCTCAAACGCCTGGTCCACACCTGACCTGCAAACGATAAGTTTCCCTCCCATACCTGAAGCCGCCTGAGCGGCTTCTTTTTTCTTTCATTGACAGAACAGGTCTTGCCGCTTATGAGAGGCGCCGGTTTGAAGGAGCCAGCCGCCCGCGGCAGTGTCCATGGTGAATTCCTTCTGGCGAAACGCTTATCGCCAATGCCGCCTTTTGCAAGATTGCGCAGGCTAATGGCAATGCGGGCCCCATTGAAAGGTGCAAACCTTTTGTCCTGCCTTTTCTTGAAAAGGTAAAACCATGACACTTCCAAGCGTCGATGAACTGAAATCTCAGGCGAAACGCCTGAAAAAAGCGCTCAATGCGAAAGGTCAGACACTTTCGCACGGCCAGGCGCTAGAGCTTGTTTCTGCCCAACACGGCTTCCGGGACTGGAACACCGCAAGTGCGACAGCGTCACGACCCAACCGCTTCCCGTTCGCGGTCGGCGACCGGGTTTCCGGCAGCTATATGCAGCAGGCATTCGAAGGCGAAATTGTTGCCCTCACCAAGCTTGGTGCGAAAGACCGCTACCAGGTCACGGTGCAGTTCGACCAGGCCGTTGATGTGGTCACGTTCGACAGTTTTTCCGCATACCGGAGCCGGGTGACCTGTGTCATTCGAACGGACGGCATTGCGGTGAAACAGACATCGAATGGTGAGCCCTATCTGAAAATGCAGCCGGCCGTTTTGTGACGCGCCGACTGTTGCGCAACTACTGAAGCCGATTTCGGGTCGGTAACCCACTGTTGTTCCGACCCGTCCGCCACGACCAACTTCCCGCCGTGTAATACGGCGGGAGCCGTGCCATAATCGCTCCAAACACATCGGTGAATGAGCCGATCCCATGCGATCTGTTTCGGCGGTTGGGAGGCGATAAGGTGAATCAGCTTGGATTTCGTGCTGCAAGGGTTCTGCAGGCAATTGCCATCGTTCTGACGGTGCTTTTCTGGTTCAGTCCGGCGAGCGTTCGGCAATCCGAAGCCGCCGTCATGCCGGGCGGCAACGGTGGCTGGCTCGTGGTTGCAAGCCGTCCCACTGCACCGGATGCCATTAACGTAGCCCGCGGCTATTCCAACCGCTTTCCCCAGACGACGGTGTTTCAGTCGAACAACGGCTGGTTCGCAATCACACTGGGCTGGATGACCCAGCCAGCCGGCAATCAATACAAATCCAGTCTCCTGGCGAGCGGCCTCATACCCGGCGACAGCTACTTTCACAACGGCCAACGGTTTCAGTTTGCTGTCTGGTCGGCAACAGGCATCACCGGCGGGGCCTCCCAGGCGCTTTTTGCGTCTACGCGTCTCAACGCGGGCTCAGGTGGCGGCACGGTCTCACCGCCAACATCGCAGCAGGGCTATGTGACCGGTCTGGACCCTCGAGGGGACAATTTCCTGTCCTTGCGCACCGGACCAAGCACCCGATACCGGGAAATCGCCCGCATGGGTATGAACACACCCCTGACGATCCTCGGAAGAAGCGGCTCCTGGCTGAACGTCGCAATGGCAGACGGGCGGTCTGGCTGGGCCTATGGAAAGTACGTCGCGTCCACGCCAGCATTTGCCCCCCAACCAACACCGCCAACCGTTGCGCCCTCTCCCGTCACCCCACCGACTGTCGCCAAACGCTCGATCACGCCCCCACGGCGCGGCATCGTTGGGGATCTCGCCCGCACAGGCGACGACTTCCTGTCGCTCAGAGCCGGTGCAGGTGCTTCGCATTCTGAAATCGCACGAATGCTGGAAGGCACCGAGGTCACCATGCTCGCACAGCAGGGCGCCTGGTTTGAGGTCGAATTGTCAAACGGCATGCGTGGCTGGGCCTATGGCCGATACCTTGACGCAGCGCCGCCGAAGCAGGTCGAAACGCCTTCCGTTCCAACAATCGGCCCGGAACCGGAGCAGCAGGCAGGCCTGCCAAATCAGAACGGCGTTACCGAGCCGAATCCGAACCTGCCAGACCTCGGGACACTCCCGGAAGGAAAACGCGTTGCGCTTATCATCGGCAACTCGGCCTATGAACATGCCCCGTTTCTTCCCAACCCGAAAAACGACGCAACCGACCTGATGGAATCCCTCAAACGCCTGGGATTCACCGTCATCCTGGGTCTCGACCAGAGCAAGGTCGCCATGGAAGGGACGGTCAGAACATATGTGCGAACGATCCAGGATGCGGATGTGGCCCTGTTCTTTTATGCCGGTCATGCGATGCAGCTTGGTGGCCGAAATTATCTCATTCCAATCGACGCAAAGCTCGAAGACCAAACGGCGGTGGACTTTGAAACCATCGAACTTGGAACGCTGCTGGATTACATGAATGCGCCCGGCCGCCTGTCGATAGCACTGCTCGATGCGTGCCGTGACAACCCGTTGTCCCGCCGCTTTTCACGCAGTCTGGGTGTCAGCCGAAGTTCGCAGGTCGAGCGTGGTCTGGCAGCGCCGCAGGCTGGCGGCGGCAACATTCTCATCGGCTTCGCAACCGCTCCGGGCGAAGTTGCTCTTGACGGCGACGAGGACAACAGTCCCTTCACCACCGCGCTTCTCAGCCACATCGAAACCCCCGGCCTTGAAATCGAGATCATGATGAAACGGGTCAAGGCGGATGTTTATGCAGCCACACGGGGCACGCAGTCACCGTGGCACAATTCGGCGCTGCGCAAGGAGTTCTACTTCAAGAACTAGGATCAGAGCCCTAGGGCGCGGACCCATAAATGAAGCCGATTTGGCGGCATAAATGGCGAAATCACGCAAGGAAGCGTGTGAAGAGCGGGCTTTATGCCCGGTCAAGCGCGTTGACGCTGCGAGGTGAAGCCATTTTGCCGTCCTTCGGATTTAGCCGTTTTGGCCATCTGCTTCGTCGCGAAAGGCTTGAAAATGAACCACATTTCCTGCGCTTTCGCTCCTTGCCGCTGGTCAAAACGATCCAAACCAAATTGACTTCATTTATGAGTCCGTACCCTAGCGCAATCGGGCGATGACAAGGTGCCCGGGAACCGGATCACCTTCTTCAAGCCGGACGGTTATCGGCTCCATGGCGAGGCACTCGAAACCGGTCGCCTCGAGCGACGTACGGATATATCCCTCCGCCTGCGCGAACCGGTTCTTGGGTCCCACCATGTAAGAGCGACCGTTCAAGACCTCGTCGGGGAGTGTTTCGGTTGAGAAGGCGAGAAAGCCTCCGGGCGTCAGACGGCCGGCAGCGTTTTCCAAAAAGGGTTCGACAGCTCCCAGGTACGGGAAGACATCGGTTGCTGCTATCAGATCCCAGTTCGGGCGCGCGCCGTCTTCTTCCTCGAAATCAGCCAGGAATTCCACCGCCTCGCCGACATAGAGATCGTCATAGACCTCTCTGTCGAAGGCCAATTCAACGATCTTTTCCGACAGGTCGACACCGGTCCGATGGGACGTGCAATCCGACAGCGCCATACCTGTCAGCCCCGTCCCGCACCCGAGATCAAGCAACCTTTCGAACGGCCCTGCTCCGAGGCGCTGGATCAGGTCCCGCAAAAGCAGCGGTACGCAATAGCCGAGTTCATCGACCAGGATTTCGTCGAAGACGTCTGCATGCTGATCGAACAGCGTGGCAACATAAGCATCCGGCATTTTTTCCGGTGCCGCGTCCGCACCGATGGCGGCAAGGCGCACGCTAGCACCAACAGTGTCTTCCGGGTCCAAAGCGAGCACTTGCCGAAACGCCTGCTCGGCGCCTTTCAGATCGCCCGACTTCTGCAGCGCAAGTCCGCGGTTATAAGCCTGGGCAAGCGCATCATCTTCCTCAATGTCGTCCAAGATCGATGAAGTGTTTTCCGTTTCGCTCATACCGCCTGCCTGACTGATTTTTTCTCCCACTACACCGGTGCACGATCCTTTGCACGGTAATTGTGACGGCGAGGGTTAAAACAGGTCGAGCTGGCTGTCGTCCGGTTTGGACGCTTCTTTCGCCCCGGTCTTCTTCGCCGGCTCCGCAGCTTCATCCAGGTCGACGGGCGTCTGAACATCAGCATCGTCATTGACGACCTTGTTCACGCGCGTGGATATCGGCGTCGCCACGAGAAAGTCGTCATCGACCGGCATGAGCAATTTCTTGGCTTCGCGCGCATCGACATTGGCCGTGTCGAGCCAGGTCTCGAACGCATCAGGCTTCAGGATCACCGGCATTCGGTGATGGATCTCCGACATCATGCGGTTGGACTGGATCGTCAGGATCGCGCCTGAATCCATGTCGCCGCCATCCGGATCGGACCAGGTGTCCCACAGACCGGCAAAGGCCATGATGTCCCCTTCCCTCGGCTTGATCCAGAACGGCTGTTTGCCGTCCTGCGTGCGGCGCCATTCATAAAAGCCGGTTGCCGGTATCAGGCACCGGTGGTGACGCATGGCCGCGCGAAAGGACGGTTTTTCGGCTGCCGTTTCCGCCCTTGCGTTTATCAAAAGCGTGAAACTTGCCGGATCCTTGACCCAGGACGGGATAAGCCCCCAACGCACCAGATGAAAGCGGCGCTTGCCGTACTCATAACGGACCGTTGCGATCGGCTGGGTCGGCGCAATGTTGTAACGCGGCGGAAAATTCGGCTTTTCGGCATACTCGAAGAAGTCTCTTACGGCATCCGGCGGGGTTGTCAGCGCAAGTCGGCCGCACATCTGATTTCTCCACAATTCGCAGCGCTCGAAATGCGCCGGCGACGTCTCGCCGCACCCAAGTTGCCTCCAAGTTAGGCAATTGGAAACAAAAAAGAAGTAGCCTAGGATCAGGACCCATTAATTTGGCTGAATTGGTAGGGATGAATTTGTTCGGATACGAGGCGCAAAGCTGCAGGAAACCGTCCGGTTTCCAAAGATTTGCAACGACGTTGCCGGGCAAATTCACCCTATCCTGAAGGGACGCAAAAACGGCTTCGATCTGCGGCGTCAAACCGCTCAAACCGGGCAGGAAGCCCGCTAGTCGCGCTTTTCCTTGCAGCTCATCGCCGTTTGCTGCGCCAATTCAACCAAATTAATGGGTCCTGACCCTAGCACGAAGTCAATAATCAGGGGGCAGGTATGGAATGTTTGGATCCAGTTTTGGGCGCCGGAGATCTGGCCGCCGAACGGCTGGAGCAGGCAAACATCAACCCGCAAACCGGTCTCGCCACTGATTATCTCAACCATTTCAACGAAGTCATGATGCTTCTTGAAATGCTTCCCGATATGCCCGACTGCGCTGAAGATGTTCTTGAATGGGAACCGCTGGATTATGAGGGCCATTTCGAGAATTCAACGTTCAAGGACAAACAACTGGCGATCAGGGCCTATTACGCGGCCCCCGGCTTTTTGAGAGAACACCTTGAAGCCCATGTCGCCGGCATCAACGAACTTGTCGGTCAAATCCAGGCCCAGCTGCGCCAGACCGGCGACGCCGCATCGATCGCGCCGGAGATCGCCTATCGGGCAACACATGAGATCAAGCCGCTGATCGCCCTTGCAGGCGCTGTCATTCACGGCCATGTTGAGCCGGAAGCCACGCAGCATGAAGGTGATGGTGCCCAGGCGGAAATCGACGCGCTGTTCGCCTAAGCCATATCCTTGCTTTTCTAGTTCGAGAAACGCTTATGTCCCGGTTTTATCCAGATGCGCCGCGCGTGGGCGTGAGTGTCCTGTGTCATCGCGACGGGCACGTGCTCCTGATCAAACGCGGCAAGAACCCTTTCAAGGATCACTGGAGCCTGCCGGGCGGTCTCGTGGAACTGGGTGAAACCCTGGCGGAGGCCGCCGCCCGGGAACTCCGGGAAGAGACCGGCGTCGAAGCCCTTATCGGCGAACCGGTCGAAAGTTTCGATTCCATCCAGCGCGATGACACCGGCAAGGTCCTCACACATTTCGTTCTGACCGTCTTTTGCGGGACCTTCCTGTCCGGGGAAGCGGTCGCAGGCGACGATGCAGTCGAAACCGAGTGGGTTCATCCCGAAGAACTCGATGGCCGACCGACCACACCCGGTACGCCGGAGCGGATCCGGCGCCACATACCCGCCTGACAGCACTAGGCTACGGACCCATAAATGAAGCCGTACCCTAGGCATACCCTCACGGAGGTTTGCAGAACCGTGATTCCCAATTGCGCCTGAGCTCTGAGAGCATTCCGGAGATCCCAGCTCCGGAGGCAGTCATGCGGTCTGCAGACCCCATCAAAGGCGTTTTCCTGGCCTTTGTCCTGATATTCACATCGGCGTCTATCGCAACGGCGGATCCTGACAAATGGCGCCGCGCGGGGTTTTCGACGGACTTTTCCATATCAACCGTTGATCTGGGGACGATCTTTTCGGGCGGTCCGCCCAAGGACGGTATTCCGTCGATCGACGAACCGACATTTCAATCGGCAAGCAGCATAGACTGGCTTCAGGACCCGGAACCGGTCATCGTTCTGAAACTGGACGGCGAGGTGAAAGCCTATCCGCTGCAAATTCTCATCTGGCACGAGATCGTCAATGACCGGATCGGCAGCAGGCCGGTTTCGGTAACCTACTGCCCCTTGTGCAACTCTTCCATTGTCTTTGATCGACGTCTCGATGGCGACATTCTCGACTTCGGAACGACCGGGCTTTTGAGGAATTCGGATCTGGTGATGTACGACCGCCAGAGCGAGACGTGGTGGCAGCAGTTCACCGGAGAAGGGATCGTTGGCACCCACGCGGGGCGCGAGCTGAA
>JGI12316J15310_10000309_pt16 | contig 17038 bp, 12 predicted proteins | sample MarCyaLeptolynsp_FD_15310 | JGI IMG/M metagenome (IMG submission 15310)
GTTTGGATTTCTAATACTTTATTTTGATTTTGGGTAGCAAATATTAATTTCATGCTTCTTGACTCAAATATTAACCGGATTTTAAATGGGTTAATTCCTACTGCTTAATAAAGATACCTTCCTTCTGGTTCCCATTATACACAAAGCGATAGGAATACACACCAGACTTTAATTGAGATATATTAATTCTGTTTAAGTAATATCCGTCTTTTAAGTTCAACTCGATGGCATCTAAAATTTCCCTACCCATCATATCGTGAAAATCAATTTTTAATAATCCTTCTTCAGGCAGTACGTATTCAAGATTCAAATATTCTAAAGCAGGGTTCGGATAGGCTTTTAAAGTAATTTGATCATTAAAACCCTTTTCACATTTCTCATTATTGGCAAGATTGTCATCGAATTCATTATTTACTTTATTAATTCTCACACAGATAAAATCCACCTTCTGGCCTTCTTCTTGTAAAAATTGACTCTGGAAACTAAATATATTCCTTTCACCTCTATAAATTGTGGCGATATTATTTTCTCGGAATTGAAACTCATTATTCAAATCTGCTATCAATTCTATATCGTCAATGGTATTGTTTCCAGCATTTAATAATTGAACCATTACACTAATACTACCATCCAATTCTTCTGTTAGAAAAACTTTTTCGATGGCCGCATCTAATAACTTAGGTAGTACGTTTATGCTTGAATTTGCGCTATCTACACAATTAAATTCGCTAATTGCTTTCAATTTTATTTTATAGGATCCAGTATCTGTATAGGCATAGACTGGAATTTCAATAAATGATGAATCACCATTCCCAAAGTCCCAAACATATTTATTACTTCCAATGGAGTTATTTTCCAATGAGATATGGAAAGGAACACCAGCGACTGTATTTTGTAATCTAAAAGCCGCTATCGGATTTGGGTGAATTGTAAGCTTTGAGTCTGTAGAATCTATGCATCCATTGATAGTAGTTACCTTTTGTTGGATGATAAATTCTCCGCTACTATCCGAACGAATCAATGGGTTCATTATTTCAAAAGAATCTTTCCTAAAAATATATAGATAATCAATGATTGAGTCCGAACTTGTACTTCGATCAATTACTTGAATATCCTTCCCAATACAGTCACTATTGGCATCAAAAGATGCAACCGGACTCTCAAAAATAGTTATCGTATCTCTCAATGTACTTACACACGTACTGTCTGTAGTTACTTGAAGAACTACTTGCTTTTCACCCTCATCGCCATATTTTACTACTGGATTTAAATCATTCGTCTGTTGGTTATTTACAACCCACAAATACCTTGTGATTTTTCCTCTAACTAAGCTTACATTTTCAAAAAAGTAAGTCGAGTCATTCAAGCATTTACCTTCAAATCGATAATCTATATCTGGTAGTGGATTAATTAATTTACTTCGATTTATAGTATCCAAACAACCCTTGTCAGATTCTACAATTAACCTAATGTTATAGGTACCAAAGGTGTCATATACATGGGTTGGATCTTGGTTCAATGAAGTATTGGTAGAACTTAATGGATCACCAAAATCCCAATTATAACCAACAATATTCCCTTTACTTACAGTGCTTTGATCTGTAAAACGGATTTGATCACCTGCACAAGAATTAGAAATCCTATAATTTGCCTCTGGTTTAGGGTCAATGGTGATTCGTATGCTTGTATCTGCTTTACAATTTTTATCTGTTGTTACTTCTAATCCAACAAAAAAGTTAACGGCCCTGCCGTATTTATGTGTTGGCATTTCTACCGAATCTACAGCTCCATCTCCAAAACTCCAATTCCAAGCAACAATAGAATCACCTGTTAGAGGTACACTGCTATCTCTAAACCTCACAGTATCACCAAAACAAAATTCATCCGCGACAAAATTGGCTAAGGGAGCTTCCCCTCTTATAGTAGCCATGATGGTATCTGAACTATAACACGAACCATTGCCAATAGTTAAGATGTATTCATCAGTGCTATCAATTGATTGTATTGGATTTGTATTTCCAGTTGACCATAAATATTCTGTTATTATGCTATTTCCATTAATCAAACCAATTGACTCTCTTTTGCAGATGGAAGTATCTGGTCCTAATGTAAAATCTATCAGAGAAGAGTCAAATTGAACATTGATGGTATCCAACAATATGGAACAACCATTGGTATCTTCAATCAAGACATTAAAATCACCTGCATTATAAATCTCAATCAAAGAATCAGAAGAACCATTGCTCCAACGGAATGAATGAAGCGAATTTGATAGTTTCAAATTCCATTTAAAAGTATCTTGAAGACATAATAATTGATCTCTCTCCGGTTGAAGTAATGTCTGCACGCTAATATCATCTGAATACTGACATCCTAAATGATTCGTTACCGTTAATTGATAAGTATTTCCAGGACTTAGCCTAGAAAAAGCGGTTGTATCTCCATTACTCCATTGATATGAAATGTAATTAGTGTCAACTGATTTTAGTGTATCACAGAATCCATAAGTTAAAAATATGTCTTCTCCAAGAGTCAAGGATTTGCTGTATTTCTTACAGAAGTAGTCGTAAACTATAGCTCTGGTCGAATCATCTAAAGAATTTCCAAAAGCCATTATTTCGGAAATGTTACCATCCCAATGTCGATTTAAATTATTTCTATCCTTTCCTATAAAAAAGTCGGAAAAGTTAAATCCAGCTCCATTCCGTTTTACATTGACAATCTTAAATGTATTTAAAGGGCTAAAATCTCTAGTATTCAATTGGTTAATATAGGTGTCTGGAAATAGAGAATTATTATTGAAAGTTGAATTACTTCCCCCAGAACCATTTGCAATAAGAAGAAATAAGGAAGATTGAGAGGTTATTACTCCATTAAAATTAGGAAAGGTAGATTGGGTTCCATCCCAATTGAGAAATACAAAAAACTCTCCTACATCTGCTCCAGAATTAATGGATAAAAAGTCATCAAATCCATCAAAATTAACAGCACTTTGAAGCAGTATAGACCCAATATTATTAATTATTGATGGTCTTGCTGAACTTAGTCCTTGAACTGCTTTATTGGTATCTGCTAAATTTTTCCATTCAGAAACTTTGTTAGCAGCATCTAAAGTTATACCAGTATCACTTCGCAAGTAAAGAGACAGATCGTTTAACTGAAAGATATTTGTATAATCGAATCTCCACACTTTAGAAGCAGCTACTTCTTGTGATGAATTATACAAAACAAGCTTCCAATAATACCTTCTAGGATTTTGTAAGATTAATGTATCTCTATGGTTAAGCAGGTTACTCCTATTGTATATACGATTAGTCAAAAGTGAATCTGTGGCTACTATTAATTCATAATTACTTGTGGAATCTTCTAGAAAACTTTTATTCCAATGAAAGTGCACCAGAGAGTCAAAAAGAATAGACTTATCAATTGGACTTATTATACTAAGCTCTCCAAACAAATTATCTGGTCTTACTGTTGGAGATCTATCAACAATCCTCAGCCTTTTTGTAATTGTATTGACACAACCCTTATTACTTGTAATTTCTAAGGTAACATCATATACTCCAACCATAGAATACTTGTGTTTTGGATTGGCCAAGGTAGATGTATTGTTATCGCCAAAATTCCATCTCCAACTGCTAATGGTATCTCCTATTGCTGCTTGAGAGAGATCGATAAAAACAATGGAGTCGCTAAGGAATTTGTTTTGAGTCCTAAAGTTAACATTTGGTGCAACACCCTGAATTTGGACATTTATAGTATCTCGCCCAATACATTTCCCGTCAGCATATTCTAGAATGTAATCATCGCTTACAAAAATCAATATGGAAGGAGTAGTATCCCCAGTAGACCAGCTATAAGAATTAATAAAAGGTATCGGATTTTTCAATTCAATACTTGCACCTTCACAGATGGAGGTATCAGGTCCAAGTGTTATGCCGTATAGGCTGGAATCATGTTGAACGCTAATGGTATCCAAGTCAACAGAACATCCCAAAGTATCTGTAATCCTTACAGAATAACCACCAGGACGATATATACGAATTAATGAATCCGTTGACATATCTGTCCAGAGGAAAGTATAATCTGATTTATTCAACTTGGTATCCCAAATGAAGGTATCATTCAAGCAGATTAGCTGGTCTGTTTCAGAGTTGATCGGTACTATTATCGAAAATTCATCTTGAAATACACAACCAAATTGATCAGTTACGGTAAGAGAATAAGTGCTATTCGGTTTAAGCGTTGGGTTATACACACTATCTCCATTGCTCCAAGAATAGGTAGCATACGAGGTATCCACACTAATCGTAGTATCGCAAAACCCATAAGGAATTATAATATCCTCACCTAAGGATAAGTCTTTGCTATATTTCTTACATAAGTAAGCATTAACAACCTTAGAAAGTGAATCCGATAATGGAGCACTAAATCCCATTACCTCTGCAATACCTCCTTCCCAATAACGGCTATTTGCTCTATCTCTGCCAAATTGAAGGTCAGGCATTGTAAATGAGTTAGCCCTCTTGGCATTGATGAATTTGAAGTCTATTAATGGAGCGAAATCTCTTGTTAGAACACTATTAATGTACATGGTAGGATACAAGGAAGAATTAATAAAATTTGTATTGATTCCTCCTATTCCATTACCAGATATTATTGGAAATGAAGATTTCCCTGTAACTAATCCATTAAAAGTAGGGAAGGTAGTTGAAACACCACTCCAATTGGCCAATACATAAATTTCTCCTAAGGCAACATTGGAGTTTATCTGCAGTATGTCATCTGTACCATCAAATTCGACTACATTCTGACTATTTAAATCAGAAGAAGAAAGCAATTTTGGTCGATTATTAGTTGCTGGTGGTATTGCGCTTTTTGCAGTATCCGCCAGATTTAGCCATTTGATAACATCAGAACCTGAAGTTTCCACTCCAGTATCAGACCTCAAGAATAAACTTAAGGTTTGCAACTGATATATATTGGCGTAGATAAAACTGTTAACTACTGAATTGTTGACCTTAACTCCAGATTCAAACACTTCTACCATCCAATAGTATTTGCCACTTTGGCTAACCACAATTGAATCAATTCTATTCAAAAGGCCTGTTTTAGAATAAACTATAGAATTAAAATTGCTGTCTGAAGCTACTTTTATCGAATAGGTAGTATTACTCCCTTCCAGGATAAACTTGTTCCAACCAAAGTGAATTGTGCTATCGAAAAGAACATCCGATTTTTTAGGCTGAATAATGGTAATCTCATCTTGTCCTAGTGCAGAAATACTGAGTAAAGAAAGGATAAAAACAACCAAAATACCTCTTACAAAGCCCATCAAATTTGATTTATAAACAAAGCTAAGAATTAATAAACCAAACATTCCTATTCAGTTTAATGCTAATTTAGGAGGCTTAAAAAAGCAGATTGTCTAACGATATTTTCAAAAATTCGATATGGTATACCATTCTTGGGTTTTTGCCATTATCATTTTCTCTACTATTCACCCCCATTTACCTAGCCTATCTTAACGAAGAACAATACGGATTATTAAGCTTGTTTGTTTTATACACCGGTCTTACAACTCAAGTGTATAACCTAGGATTAAGTTCCGCATTTGGATATTTATATTGGGATGTATACAAAGACAAAAAAAAGCTTAGAGAATTAATCTCTTCAATACTCGGAATTCTTCTATTCTTTCAATTTGTATTCTTAGTAATAGGATTAATATTTGGTGAGTCACTTATAAATATAATTGTTAAGTCTTCTGATCAATTTACTTTTTATCCATTCTTTGTTTTGGTTCTAATCCTTTCACCTTTTATGGTGTACTTCGAAATATTTAAGTACTACTATCGAAATGAGGGCAAATTAAAACAATATGCAACTACGGCAATTTCCACTTTGATTCTATTAACAGCAGGCACCTTAGTAGGTGTGGTTTGGTTGGACCTAAAGGCAATTGGAGCAGTATTTGGCAGATCAATTGGATATATATTGGTGATCGGCTTATTGCTGGTAAGTTTTATCTATAAGTATGGTGTATCATTTAACTTCTCTAAATCAAAACCACTCTTATTGTTTAGTTTACCGCTGTTTGTAAATACAATGATTGGTGCTCTTGGATATGGTATCGACAAAATCATGATTGAGCGATTAGATAGTTTGGAAAACTATGGAATTTATGCCTTTGCTTTGGTTGTAATTTCAGTCATTGAAATCTGGTTCAACTCTATCAACAATGCTTTATCTCCTACTTTGTATAAATTAATTAATGAATCAATAAATGACAAGGTAAGAGAGATCAAAGGTCTTTCAAACACAATAATTATGGCAGTATTAATTGTGTTGTTATTAATTATAGCTTTCTCCATTCCAGCAATGGAGCTATTAATTAATGAATCGTTCCATAAGGCATTACCGCTTATTCCGATCTTATCAGCTGCCTTCATTTGGCGCGTTTTTGCCAATCTTACTTCTTACTCTATCTACATTAAAAAGAAGACTAAATATATGCTTATCAACCAATCAAGCAGCCTAATAATTACAATAGTTTTTGGATATTTAGGTTATCAGATTTTAGGTATGATAGGTGTTGCTGTTGGAATATATATTGTTAGAGTTCTCGAATATGTAATCATGCATTATATATCTCAACGAATCATGAAAATCCCTTATGATTTCAAGAAATTTATTCTGATTGGCTTAGTGGTTGGCATTACTTCATTCATTTGTTCCTTTCAATATGAAACCAATCAGAAAAGCATGCTTCTTTTCCTTACACCCTTAATTTCTGCTTTAGTATTGATTCCGATAATTGCAAAAAAAGAGATCCAATACATAACCTACACTTTTAAACATAGAAAGGAATTAAACTAATTTAAACCTTAAAATCTTGAATAAAGAAAAACGAATAGCAATAGTTGTCAACACATTAGCTGTTGGTGGTGTATCCAAGGTAGTCGTTCAACTTTGCAATAGTTTTCCAGCAGATAGTTTTGAATTGCATTTGATTTTGCTCTCACCAAATACGCAAATGTTAGATATCATGCCGCTAAGAAAGGACATAAAGATACACTTCATTAATTACGAATTTTCTTCAGATTATTCATTGAGTTCTTATTTAAAGGATGCATTTATTGAAAAGAGGTTTGAACAAAAATCAAAAGAGTTTATTGAAATTGTATCAAGTTTAGAACTAAACATACTGCACTTTCATACCTTACCAAGACAGCTTATGCTTGGGATCTTAGCCAAAAAAAGGTTCCCAGACATCCGACTAATTTATACTGACCATTCCCTTAGAATAAGTCCAGACGCTTATCAAAAGCACCAAAGAGTTCTTTTGGCTTTAGCCTATAGGAAACTATACAAACATTATCATTTAGTAGCGGTTTCAAAGAGCATACTTAATTTTTTCAAACAATTCAATTTAGTTGGTAAAGGAAAATACGCTGAACTTCTTGAAAATAGTATTTCTATAGAGGATTATACCAAGACTAATTTATCGGAGAACCTAATAAACAAGTCTGTGGTTTACGTTTCTCGAATGAATAGAAGAAAGGGACAAGATGATTTGATAAAAGCATGGAAAACCCTTCCTGAAGCTATTAAAAACAAACTTTATCTTGTCGGTCCAGATGAAACAGATGGTTATCTTGAATCCTTGACTGAAGGCGATTCCTCGATCATTTTCACTGGAAGTATTGAAGACGTTAAACCCTACTTAAATCAAGCAAGTGTGGGTGTATTCCCGTCTTACAAAGAGGGCTTGCCTTTATCTCTTCTGGAAATGATGGCATTTGAACTCCCAATAATCGTTTCTAATATTCCTGAATTGACTTCTATCATTGAAGAAAATCAGGAAGGCTTGCATTTTGAAACGGCTAATCCAAATGATTTAGCTAATAAATTAAAGCAATTGTTATCTAACGATACCTTAATTCAAACTATGGGTAAGAATTCAAGGAAGAAGGTTGAAGACCTGTGCAAGAAAAACAATCCTAAAAAGTTTTATCTTGAATTCTACGAAAGAGTAACTACCTAGTTAAACATCAATAACAATCAATTTAAAGTCTAAAATTAATTCGCTTAATTATTATCGGATAGGGCGTATTTTAGCGCACTGAGAAATAGAATTAATTGATTTAATGAGTTGTCTATTTTGCAAGTCGAACGATACAGTCGACTCCTTTCTGCCCAGTACCTTTTTCAATCAAAAGCGATTCGATTATAAAAGGTGTAATAATTGTCGACTTCATTTCATTGCGCCTATCCCAAATAAGGATGATCTGCTGAAAATGTATCCTACCTCTTACCAAGCAGGTGTTGATGATAATATTCTGGCAGATCCTTATAAGAAATTAATCGGTCTTCGATTTAGTTACGGAAAGCAAATAGAATTATTGAGAAAAAACAACTTTAGCGGAAAAGTTCTTGACTTTGGTTGTGGTAGTGCCAACTTTTTAATCAATTGTAATCATCATGGAATTGAATGCGATGGATTAGAGTTTAATCCTGATCATGTCAACATCCTTAAAGAAAAGGTTTCAGATAGAAAGTTTTATACCTTCGATGAATTCATGGAGTCTGACATTCAATACGATTTGATCAGACTTTCCAATGTATTAGAGCATTTTACAGACCCAGTAGAAACCATCATTGAAATTAAAAAGCACATTAAACCAAACGGTTATTTACTCGTAGAAGGACCAATTGAGATGAATTTTAATTTGGCCCAGATATTTCGGAAAGTTTATTTCAGTGTGAAGAAAAGGCTGAAAAGAAATTATTTGGCTACACATACCCCAACACATATCATATTTAGCAACAGAAGTAATCAGTTGAATTTTTTTCAAAATCTTCAATTCGACACATTGTGGTATGTAATTGATGAAGCAGAATGGCCATTTCCAAATTCGCTTAAAAATGCTATTGGCATGGTGTCAAAATTGAATTTTTATATTGCAAAGCTTAGTATGTTATTCGGCAAAACAATACCATCTTGGGGCAATACTTTCCTTTACTTAGGAAGAATAAAATAGTATTTATGGGAGTGCGATTACAGAGAAAGAAACCCAAAAACTTGCTTCTTAGCATAATTTACAGATTGCATAAGATTTTACCGCTTAGCGCCAAAAAAAAATTAAAGCTTTACCTCGATTTAGAATGGATTTTTGATCGTCTATCTCATGAAACATCTTTTCATGTTTTTAATGAAGATTCACACCCTGTTCGTACCCATTCTATTGATTATCTAAAATCGAGGATTTCTTCTGAACATAAGGTTTTGGATTTGGGATGTAAGTATGGAGAAATCAGTTTTGCATTATCTCACATTGCAAGAGAAGTAGTGGGAATTGATTATTCAGCTTCTTCTATTCAAATTGCAAAAAAGAAACACCAAAATGAGAACCTTTCTTTTCTCGAAGCGGATGCAAAAGAATATCTAGCCAACACCAATGAGAAATTTGATGTCCTCATACTTTCTCACATTATTGAACATCTTGATGAAGTCGAAAAGTTTCTAGGTGACTTCATACCATACTTCAAGTATGTGTATGTTGAAGTTCCAGATTTTAATAAGACTTATTTGAATGAATATCGTAAACTTCTTGATCAAAAATTAATCTATTCCGATACTGATCATGTTTCAGAATTTGATCGATTTGAGTTAATTGAAATACTTGAAAATGCTGGACTTCAGATATTGGATGCAACCTTTGCATTTGGTATACAAAAAGTATGGTGCGCAAATAAATCCAATTCATGAAAGTAATTTATTTGCATGGAAGGCATGGACCGCATATCATGCATGGTAGGTTGGCAAAAAGTCTAGATGCAGATTTTCAAAAGATAGATCATTATAAAATTTGGAATGAAGCCAATCGATCAAGATTGCAAGTGTTTTATGCATGGATTTATAACGCCTTTGCATTTAAAAATCCTAAACAATATGACTTATTCTTGATTTCAGGACCACACTTTAGTCCAATCATCATGAAATTTTTTCGCTTGAATAAGAAGCAAAAAGTAGTTGCTCATCTCGGAGATGAAACCATGTATTTCTTATACATAAACTATTACGGAAAATTGATGCAAAAGCTATTGATCTGGTTATTGAATCAATACGATGCCCTCATGTGTGAAGGGCAAATGGCTGCTGATCTAGCTAAATTGAATGGCATAAACAAACCCAAACTTTTTACTACCTATTTAGGAGTCCCAAAAGAAAGAGAACTCAAATTGGTGAAAATTAATCGTAAAGCGCACAACAATAATTTTGCAATTATTGCAAGTGGTCCAAAAGGCTGGAGAACCTTCTATAAAGGATTGGATTTAATGATAGACGCATTCTCTGAAGCATATCTGATAAACCCTACCATCACTTATACCATTATTGGTAAATGGGATGCCGAGCTTCAGGAATCACTACTTCAAGATTGTACTGCTGAATGTCGCAAGTCAATTCGCTTTTTAGGACATGTTGAAGACATTGAAAGTGAATTGTCAAAAGCAAATTTTTATCTGCATACCTCTAGAGGAGATGCATTTCCTACTGTTGTTCTTGAGGCCATGATGGCAGGCTTGATTCCAATTGTATCCGAATGGACTGGAAGTAAGGAAGTTGTTGGAAAGGTTGACACCAATTGTATAGTCAAATTAGATAAGGGTGAGATTGTCGCTAAGATACTGGAATTCGCAGCAATGGACAATACAACAAGGGAAGATCTATCCAAGAAAATGCGGAATGAAAGTTTGAATTACACTGAAGAGTTTGCATTAAATCACTATAGAGAAACGTTTGCCAAATTTGCCTCAACAAGTGAATAAGCAAGGAAAGAAAATATTATTCTATTATCCTTCCAATAAAAGAACCGTTGGATTTGAAACTTTATTTTCTAAACTGGTAGATAGGGGTTATGAAGTTCTGCTTTTGACCACATGCGAGAGAGGAATATTGCATGAAAAATCAGAAGAGATTGGTGTTAAGGTATTTGCAAATTCAATCCGAAAACAAAACTCAATTTTATACTATTGGAGACAGATTCAATATCTGATTCACTTCTGTAAATTGCATCAAGTTGATGTATTGGCTTCTCATTTACAGCATACCAATCTTATTGCTGTTATTGCTCAATTATTTATTTCTACTAAAGTTGTAATCTTTAGACACCATTTTAAATTTCACTTATTAGACAATAGTATTGAATTACAGACAAATACCAATGAGCAACGATTTGATAGAATTATCAACAATCTGGCTAAAAAGATAATTGTCCCCTCTTCAGGAGTTTATAATGGTATGAAAGAATTTGAAAAAGTCAATATGAATAAAGTATTCATTCTTCCTTACTTCTATGACTTTAAAAAATATAGTTCTCCCAACTTGAATAATGTGACAAAAATAAAATCAGAAAACAGCTGTAAATTATTGCTCATCATGTGTGCAAGATTAATTCCTTTTAAAAGGCATACCATTGCATTCGAAGTGGTCCAGAAGTTAATCCAAGAAGGTTATGACCTCAAAATGTTAGTTTTAGACGAAGGCCCTGAAAGAGAGAATCTTGAAAACTTCATTAGACTCAATAATTTGGAAGATCAAATTAAGATGCTGGGATTTAGAACTGACTTTATTGATTATATGGCTGCTTCTGACTTATTAATTCATCCTTCTTTGACCGAAGCCAGTAATAGTGTAGTTAAAGAAATGGGCTTAATGAAAAAAGCAGTAGCGGTTTGTGAAAATGTTGGCGATTTTAGTGATTATATTGTACATGAAAAAAATGGATTCATTCTTGGGTTAAAGAATACTGCTGAGGATATAGAAAATACAATTTTGAAAGCTTATCAAGAGAATGAAATGCTATCAAAACTTGGAACTCAATTAAAACAAGATGTAGAGAATCGATTCCAAGTAAATTCACATCACATTGACAATTATATAGAAGCACTTTTCAATTAGAATAGATGTCAGAGCGAGAAAAAATTAATGTTACTAAAACTTTTCTTCCACCAAAAGAGGAATATGATAAACTAATTGGAGAATTGTGGGAAAGCAGCTGGATAACTAATCACGGTAAACATGTCAATGAACTTGAACGCAAACTGAAAGATCGATTAGGTGTAAAGCATTTGTTCTTTGTTTCTAATGGAACTATCGCATTGCAAATAGCAATAAAAGCTTTAGAGCTAGAAGGCGAGATAATTACTACACCATTTTCTTATGTTGCCACTTCTTCTACCATCGTTTGGGAAGGAATTAAACCTGTTTATGCAGATATCGATGAAAATACATTCAATATTGATCCACAAAAAATTGAAGAGAAGATAACAGAAAAGACAAACGCAATTGTTTGCACCCATGTCTTTGGTAACCCATGCGATGTTGAAGCAATTGTTGCTATTGCGGAAAGACATAAGCTTAAAGTAATTTTTGACGCCGCGCATGCCTTTGATGTAGAATACAACAACACTTCGGTTCTTAATTATGGGGACATCTCAACCCTTAGTTTTCATGCGACAAAAATTTTTCACACTGCCGAAGGTGGCGCAGTAGTGACCAATAATGATGAATTAGCCCATAAAATTTCATACCTAAGAAATTTTGGACACAATGGCCAAGAAAAGTTTTTTGGTTTAGGGATTAATGGTAAGAATTCTGAGTTTCATGCAGCGATGGGATTATGTAACCTGAAATACGCTTCTGAAATCATAAAGGACCGGGAAAGAATTTATAATTTGTACAAAGAATATTTAAATCATCCTGGAATACGCTTTCAATCTTTAAATGCGGCTTCAACTTATAATTATGCCTATTTCCCAATAGTATTTGAAACAAGCGAAATGCTAATGAATGTGCTTCAAGGATTAAGAGAAGAAAACATATTTCCTAGAAGATATTTTTATCCTTCATTAAATCAATTGCCATACACTTCTGGAGTACCTATGAAAAATTCAGAATTTATCGCAAATAAAGTAATGTGCTTACCTTCATACTATCAATTAGAAGAAGAAAGCATTCTTAGAATTTGTGAAATTGTAAATAAACAATGATTGTAATTGGAGCAGGCGGCTTGGCCAAGCAATTAATTGATGACCTGGAATCTGCGTTCCAAGCTGACAAAATTGTCTTTTATGATGGAATTAATGATCATATGACAGATTTTCTAGGCCGATATGCGGTTATTAATTCTATAGAAGAAGTCAAGTTACAACTCAAGAAATACGATGGTACATATTTACTTGCTATTGGGAATCCTACAATAAAACAGAAAGTAGATAAAGAATTCATGGAATATGGAGGAAAAATTACTTCTGTTATTTCTAAGCGAGCCCAAATAAGTAATCATGTTGGCATTATTGAAGAAGGCGTTAATATCCTAGCTGGAACTGTAATTGAATGTGGTGTGCATATTAAAAGAGGCACCAATGTGAATGTGAATTGCTCCATAACCCATGATTCGCAAATTGGAACTTATTGTGAGATTGGTCCAGGAGTGCAAATTTGTGGTGAAGCAAAAATTGGAAACAACTGTAGCATTGGTGCTGGGGCTATAATTCTTCCTAAGATTCAAATAGCTGATAATTGTACAATTGGTGCTGGGGCGGTTATCAATAAAAATGTTGAAGCCAATAGTGTGATGGTTGGTAATCCTGCGAAAAGGATACAATGAGCCTCAAATTAAGTATATCGCTAATAACTTATAACCATGAGGCGTTTATTGGTCAAGCACTGGATAGCATTCTTTCTCAAGAAGTTGATTTCGATTATGAAATTGTTATAGGTGAAGACTTCTCCACAGATAATACCCAAATAATAGTTCAAGAATACCAAAAGAAAAATCCCCAAATAATCAAATTGGTAGCAAGAAATGGAAATGTTGGCTCAACAATTAATTTCTCCGACACCTTATTACATTGTAAGGGAGAATACATTGCCAACATGGATGGTGATGACTTAATGCTTCCGGGCAAATTGCAAAAACAAGTAGAGTTCCTAGATAATAACAAAGATTTTGTCATGGTTGCTCATACTCAAAGAGCATTTGAAAGCAGTACTAATAAGACAATCAGAGTAGTGCGACCTAAAAAACTAAAAGATCATTATACCATTGAAGACATCATAACTAAAGGTAGCATATTTGGCAACTCGTCCAAAATGTTTAGAGCAGTTGCACTACCTAAAGTACCTGTCAGTCCTAAAATTAACCTCATTGCTGATCTATACTTAACCCTTCATGTAACCGCAGAATCTAAAATCGGATTTATTGATGAAGTGCTTGGAGAGTATAGGGTTCATTCTGGAGGTATGATGAGAAATTTAAGGGGTCAAGAAGTTTTTGAAGACATTCAAACCACATTTGATTCAATTGATGATCGTTTTGGTGAAAAATACCAGAATCTCTACAATAGGCGATTGGCATATGGTTATTTAATGCTTGGAATGGATAACCTTAGGCAAAACAATTTAACCTCTGCAAGAAAGAACCTAATCCAAAGCATGAAGAAAAAACCATTCTATACTAGGGCGCAGATTATTTATTTAATTCTTTCTTATTTGCCTATGCCAATTAGAAACTGGTTTATTCAAATTAAACATACGTTTGCTTCTTAGTTTAGAAAAATAACTGAATTCTATGCTTGTTTCTAAGGATTGAAATAAAGCGGGATACTTGAGTTAAATTTGTGATAATGCTTAACAATCTCTTTAAGAGCAATAGAGGATGATAGTTTACGACATATCCATAATAGACTTATTCATAAGTCTGATGTATATTATCCTCATCTTAATAGGTGCAAACTTTTTAAAACCAAATAAGAAATTTGCCTATGCAAGGTTTTTCATGCCCTATTTGTATACTAAGATTGGTTTTGCAGTGCTATTCGTACTTATACATTCCTACTATTATAAAGGTGGAGATACATATCTATATTTCAATGGAGGTAAATTCATTGCAGAACAAATTATTAATAGGCCTGATTTGGCACTAAAATATTTGTTTAGCTCCTATATGAATTTTCAGGAATTACCGCTTTCCAGTGGATTCGATGTTAACTTTTTCAAATCAACAGATGTATTCTTGATGAGTAAACTCACAAGTATATTCAGTTTGATATGTTTTAATCAATTCATGGCATCAAGTATTTTATTCTCAATTTTTTCCGCCTTTGGAATATGGAAATTGTTTAAGACTTTATGTTCCTTATACCCTTCTATAGATAAGTATTTTGCAATTGGCATATTGTTTTATCCAACCATTGGAATTTGGGGTTCTGGAATACTTAAAGATCCACTTGCACTTTCTGCGGTGGGGTATATTTTTAATGCCATTTATTTATTGTTTCAAAAAAGAAAAATCGTCACTTCGACCATTTACATTCTCATTTCAATCTATATCTGCGTTATTTTAAAACCCTATATACTTTACACCTTTATACCTGTAATGTTACTTTGGTTCCAGGGCAACCTGAGCAAAAGACTTAAAAATAGGTTCGTTCGTTTTGTAATAACACCATTAGTAATTGTACTTTTTTTCACAGCAGGATATTTTACCATTCAATCTATTTCAGAAAGTGCAGGTAAGTATTCTTTAGACAATGTACAAAGCGTTGCGGAGGGATTTCACAGTTGGCATACCTACCTTGCAGAAACACGGAATCAATCTGGATACAATTTAGGTGAAGTTGAATTTACCTTTACAGGTATTCTTGAAAAGTCTCCTGCAGCGATTGTAGTTACCTTCTTCAGACCTTTCATATTTACAGATGTAAGGAATGTAGCCACAGGATTCGAAGCTATACAATCCTTTATATTATTGTTAATTACAATATATGTGATTATTAAAGTGAAGATCTGGAATTTCTTTAAAATTTTATTCACTAACAATGATTGTAGAGCATTTATGCTTTTTGCACTAATATTTGGAATTTCTGTTGGATTAACCTCTTATAATTTTGGAGCACTTTCCAGATATAAAATTCCTTGCTTGCCCTTTTTTACCTCCTCATTAGCAATAATTTACTTTCAAGGAGTCCGAAAACTTAGTCCAAAGTTTTTATAAGAATTCTAATTGTTCATTGCTGTTAAAAAAAAAATGCAGTAAGTAATTATCCTTCTAAAAAAGCCCCTTACATTTGTGTTAACATTAATTTAATAAACGAAAAGTATAAATCTTATACACCTCTCTTTTCGGATTAAAAATCAAAAACCTTTTTTATGAACGAGTATGGAAGAAAAGCAGCAAATGCTTCTATTTCAACATTAGGACTAAGTAATGTGTCGACTGCTTACTGGAATCTTGAGCCGGCTCAACTAATTGAAGATAATATTATTCGTGGCGAAGGAATTTTAGCCAATAATGGAGCACTAGCCATTGATACTGGAGAATTCACAGGAAGATCTCCAAAGGATCGATTTATTGTTGAAGATGATATAACAAGAGATTCGGTATGGTGGGGAAACATCAATATCAAATTTGATGCTGAAAAATTTGATCGATTATACGATAGAGTTACCTCCTATCTTTCTGGTAAAGATGTATACGTTAGAGATGCATTTGCTTGCTCCAAAGACAAATACAGATTAAATTTAAGATTGGTTTCCGAATTCCCTTATTCCAATCTATTTGCATACAATATGTTTTTAAGACCAACTGCTGAAGAGTTGGAAAACTTTGAAGCAGAGTGGAATATCGTTTGTGCCCCAGGATTTAAAGCTGATCCAGAAGTTGATGGAACACGCCAGCACAATTTTGCGGTTATGAATTTCACCAAAAAGATTTTATTGATTGGTGGTACAGGTTATACTGGAGAAATTAAAAAAGGAATATTTTCCGCACTTAATTTCATTTTACCTCATCAAAAGAATGTATTGTCTATGCATTGTTCCGCTAATGTTGGAGAACAAGGTGATACTGCTATATTTTTTGGTCTATCTGGTACAGGTAAAACTACTTTATCTTCTGATCCAAATCGGAAATTGATAGGCGATGATGAACATGGGTGGGATGAAGACTCTGTATTTAATTTTGAAGGT
>JGI12316J15310_10000143_pt2 | contig 17036 bp, 15 predicted proteins | sample MarCyaLeptolynsp_FD_15310 | JGI IMG/M metagenome (IMG submission 15310)
AGAGGGCGCGAGGACGCTGTTAGTTGTACCGCTGATTCGAGACGGGCTTGGTATTGGAGCAGTGGTTCTTTATCGTCGTAAAGTTTCACTTTTCTCGGATGATCAGATCAAACTGGTGGAATCCTTTGCATCACAAGCCGTAATTGCGATGGAAAACATACGGCAATTCAAGGCGCTGGAAACTTTGAACGCTGAACTTGGCGACCGTGTAGAAAAGCAGGTGGGCGAAATCGAACGGATGGGCAAACTAAAGCGTTTTCTACCAGCAGCGGTGGCCGATAAAGTTGTGTCACAAGGTTCAGAAAAAATGCTCTCCAGCCACAGAGCACTTTTAGGTGTTTTGTTCTGCGACATCCGTGGCTTCACCGCGTTCTGTGAAACGGCAGAGCCTGAGGAAACCATAGAAGTACTGCAAACCTATCATGAAGAGATGGGCAGACTAATCAATGAATTTGGTGCTGGAGTTGACCACAGGACGGGAGACGGGATCATGGTTTTGTTCAATGATCCAGTGCCCTGCGGAGACCCTGCTGGCGAAGCAGTGCGACTGGCAATCGCTATGCGTTCTCGCATGGCAGAGTTGGCCAAAAAATGGAGGAAATTGGGGCATCGACTGGGCTTTGGTGTCGGCATTTCACTTGGATATGCCACGGTTGGTTTGGTGGGCTATGAGGGCAGGTACGACTACACAGCATCTGGCACCGCAGTAAATCTGGCTGCCAGGTTGTGTGACCGAGCAGACGACAAAGAGATATTGCTGAGCCAACGTGCTCAGACAGCCATTGAAGACGATTTCACCACTGAAATTGCTGGCGAATTTGAACTAAAGGGCATGCGAGAACCGGTTGAAGTCTTTCGCCTCCAACATCCCATCTCTTAATTTTTGTATCTGCTCTGCGACACCGACCGAAGGGCTTATTTGGGCTCCGTCCCGCCGTTCGCCGCGCTGCAAACGAGTGTCTGGTTATGGCACAATACCGAAGAACCCTAGTCGTCCAATCTTCCGCAGTTGCTGAGGGTAGATCGGTCAGGAGGAGGCCCGTCGGCGGGCATCCAGGGTGTGACTGCCGCTTCGACCGGTTTTCCTATCCGGCGTGTCGTGGCACAAGGCCAACGGAACCCCGCCAACCCTCACCCCAACTCCCGCATCAAGTCCCGGTTCTGTTCGTACAACGCCTTGAACACACGCAGGCATTTCTCATAAACCGCCGCATTCCCCCCATCCGGCGCAATCTCCCCGGCAACCGGGTTCCACCGGTCGATATCCTCCAGACCGGCGTCGCCGAGCGCGACGGCGGCCAGAAACGCGTCGCCGTAGGAGGCCCCGATCGAGCGCTCCCGCAGCACCTGGGCCTGGCCAAGAACATCCGACGTCGCCTGGCTCCAGACCCGGTTCTTGATGCCGCCGCCGACGGCGCAGAGCTTTGCCGGCGCCGCGCCGACCTCCCGGTAGGTCTCGATCACATGACCGGTGCCGAGCGCGATGCCCTCCAGCATGGCCCGGTAGATGTCGCCGCGCGTGTGCGTCAGGTTCAGGCCGAACAGGGTGCCCTTGGCGTGCGGGTCGTGGATCGGACTGCGTTCGCCGGAAAAATACGGCAGCATGATCAGGCCGTTGGCGCCGGGCGGCGCGGCCATCGCCTCCTCCGCCAGGACTGGGAACGCCTCGTCGCGGGACAGCTCCTTTGCGAAATTGTCCCGGAACCAATGGGTCAGCGTGCCGCTTGTCGCAAGCCCGGCCATCGAGGTGTGCCGGCCCTCGAACAGCCAGGGCGCATACCAGAGACGCGGGTCGCTGACCCTTTTCTCCGTCGGCATGATGATGAAGATGGTCGAGCCGTACATTATCATCATGTCACCGGGCTCAAGCACCCCGACGCTGATCGCCTCCGCCGCCGCGTCGATGGTGCCGGTGAGGACCTTCGTTCCGACCGCGAGCCCGGTTTCCGACGCGGCCGCCGGCGTCACTTCGCCGACCAGATCCGAGGACCAGTGCAGATCCGGCAGGCGGTCGGGGTCGACGATGTCATCGGCCAGATCGGTGCACCAGTCCAGCCTCTCCACATCGTAGAGCGGGCTGAAATTGGCGGCCGTATAATGATCGATCACGCAACGGCCGGTGAGCTTTTGCACGATATAGGATGTGGAGGTGACGATCTTTGCGGCTTTGGCGAAGATCTCGGGATGGGTGCGCCTGAGCCACAGGATTTTCGGCCCGACCGACTGGGACGTGAGCGCGTTGCCGCAGCGATCGACCAGGACATCCTCGCCGATGCGCGCCGTCAGCGCGTCGACCTCGCGAAAGGCCCGGTTGTCGACCCCGTAGAGCACGCCGTTCATCAGGGCGTTGCCGTCCGCGTCGACCGGCAGCATGCACGGCCCGATGGCGCTGCACCCGACGCCGCGAATGGCCCTGGGGTCGACGCCGCTTTCGCGGATCAGCCGCTGCGACAGGTAGACGAAATCACCCCACCAGTCCCGGTCGGGATCGTGTTCGGCCCAGCCCGGCTGCGGCACCAGCATTTCGTGCGGGCGCGACGCCGAGGCGACGATTTCGCCGTCCGGGTCGACCAGGACACCTTTCGATTCAAACGTGCCGATATCGATGCCGAGCGTGTAGGTCATTGTTCGAAATCATCCCTGTCGAGACTGAAATTTTCATCGATCATCGGCAGCGCCGTGACGATCAGCTCCGCCAGCCCGGCGAGATCGTCGAGGTCGCAGACCTCCAGCGACGAATGGGTGTAGCGGCACGGGAACCCGATATCGATCGCGGCCACACCTTCGCCGACCAGTTGCACATAGGAGGTTTCCGTCAGGATCCCGGTCTGGGCGCTGCGCTGCAGCGGCAGGTTGGCGAGCGCCGCGGCACGTTCGAACAGGGCGGGAAGCGCCGGATGCGGGATCGTGCCATTGAGGGTGCCGCGGCCGTGGAAGGAATAAAGGCTGATGCCCGGGCCGCCGCCGAGGCGGACCTCGCTGCGGTCGGCCATGTCCGGCGTGTCGCCGGTCAGGAGCAGGTCGAGCTGAATGGCAATATCGGGCGCCAGCGCCTGTGCCGCCGTCAGCGCGCCGCGCAGGTTGAACTCCTCCTGGACGGAAAACACGACGTGGACGGTCGGGCGCGCCGTGTATTCGCGCAGATGCCGGGCGACTTCCAGAAGTACAGCGCATCCGGCCCGGTCGTCGATTGCGGTGCCGGCGACGCGGTCTTCGCCAAGCCGCAGGGCATCCGGCCGGTAAACCACGGGCGTGCCGATTTCGATGCCGGCGGCGCGCACCTCGGCGGCGCTCGAAAATCCGGCATCGATGTAAAGCTCCCGATAGGGGACGACCCGGTATTTTTCGTCCGGAGCGGTGGCGTGGTGGCTCTTGTTGGCAATCACGCCCGGAATATCCCTGCCCTCGCCGATCTGGAACACGACCGGTTGCGACAGGAGCGCCCGTTCCGGCACGCCGCCGACCCGTTCCACGCGCACGAACCCGTCCGGTTCGATCCGGCGCACCACGAAGCCGAGCTGATCCATGTGGGTGAAAACCATCACGCTCGGCAGGGCGGGATCGCCCGCAAGCGTCACGATCAGATTGCCGAGCCGGTCGGTGCGGGTCGCAAGTCCGTGTGCCGACAGCGACTGTTTTATCGCCGCGCGGACCCTGCCCTCATAGCCGCAAAGGCCGGGGATCCGCATGAGCGCGAACAGGTCCTTGTCGATGGCGGTTTTTGATATCATCGCTCAACCCTTACCCGCGCGCGGCGCGCACACGGTCCATGAAATCGGCCGCCCGGGCCGGATCGACCGGGTTCCAGGTGTCGCCGTCGACCTTCAGCGAGGAGCCGACGATGCAGCCGTCGGCCGCCCTGAAGACGTCGGCAACCGTTGCATGTTTCACGCCCGTATTGGCCAGCACCGGCACATCGGCAAGCACGGCCTTGACCGCCTCCAGTTCCTCCATCTTCGCCGCCTCGCCGGTAATCTGGCCGGAGACCAGAACCGCGTCCGGCAGGCTGGAAAACACGGTGCTGCGGGCGCGGTCGGCAAGCGGGCGCCGGTCGAGGGAATTGGCGAATTCCGCCGAAATGTTGAACAGCACCGCGAGATCCGACCGGCCGAGGCGGTTGCGATAGCGGATCGCCTTGCCGGCATCCGGCGACCAGACGCCCATGTCGGAGGCATAGACGCCGGTGAAGATTTCGCGCACGAACGCCGCGCCGGTCGCCGCCGCGAGCGCCATCGTCGCCATCGGATCCCACAACACATTGACGCCGAACGGCCGGGTGATTTCGCTTCTGAGGCAGCCGATCACATAGGCCATCGCAGCGGTCGAGGCCGCGTCCACCTGAAGTTCGTAGGGACGGTCGTTTTCGTTTCCGAACATGATCGCGTCGAAACCGGCGGCCTCCAGCGCGGCGAGATCCTTGCGGGCGGCCGCCACGATCGCCTCCATGCCGCCCTTTTCATCGTGCAGCGGGCTACCGGGAAGCGCTCCCAGATGGACCATGGCGATCGCCGGTTTGGTTGATCCGAAAACGTTTCTGAAATTTGCGGCCATGCGATCCTCCAGGTGTGCGAACGCCGAACCTATCACCGCGCGACTTTGCCTGTCCAATAGGTCATCGGCTTGCGTTGCCGCGATCCGCGTTCCAAACTGCGACGACGTTTACGAGGAGGACGCAGCATGAAATCACGGCACTGGCAGCGCATCGACAATGGCGGGCTCGCCTTTACCGAACTCGGCATGGGTACGGCGCCGCTCGGCAATCTCTATCGCGCCATCAGCGACGACGACGCCCACGCGACCCTGGAAAAAGCCTGGGAGATCGGCTGCCGCTATTTCGACACCGCCCCGCTCTACGGCCTCGGGCTCGCCGAAACCCGGGTCAACCGCTTCCTGCGCGGCAAGAACCGTGACGACTTCGTGCTCTCGACCAAGGCCGGCCGGCTCCTGGAAGTCTGCCCGCCGGACCAGCGCACCGGCATCGGCAAGTTCTTCGACACGCCGTCGCGCCGGGAGCAGTTCGACTATTCCTACAACGGCATCATGCGGTCCTTCGAACACTCGCTGGAACGCCTCGGCGTCGATCGGGTCGACATCCTGTTCGCGCACGATCTCGACATCTTCAACCAAGGCAGCGCCGAGGTCATGGAAGCGCGGCTCTCCGATTTTCTCGCATCCGGATACCGGGCAATGCTGTCCCTGCGCGACCAGGGCGTCGTAAAGGCGATCGGCGCCGGCATCAACGAATGGCAACCGGCCCAGCGCATGCTGGAACACGGCGATTTCGACATGTTCCTGCTGGCCGGGCGCTACACGCTGCTCGAACAGGAGGCGCTCGACACGTTCCTGCCGCTCTGCGAACGCCGCGGCGTCGGCATCGTGCTCGGCGGCCCCTACAATTCCGGCATTCTCGCCACCGGCCCGAAGCCCGGCGCCTATTTCAACTACGATCCGGCGCCGCAGGACATTCTCGACAGGGTGGCGAAGATCGAGGCCGTCTGCACCAGCCACGGCGTGAAGCTGATCGAGGCGGCGTTGCGATTTCCCCTGCACCATCCGTGCGTCGTTTCGACAATCCCGGGGGCGCAGGCCGTTGCCGAGGCCGAAAGCAACAGGGTCTGCCTCGACGCGAGCATTCCCGATGCCCTGTGGGCCGATCTGAAGGCGGAAGGATTGATGCGCACAGACGCGCCGACACCCTGAGGCGATGATGATCGACGCGCACCAGCACTATTGGCAACCGCAACGGGGCGACTACACCTGGATGCCGAAGGGGCATCCGGTGCTCGACCGGCCCTATTTTCCGCAAGATCTTGCGGGCCATCTGACGGACCACGGCATTGCGCAAACCGTTCTGGTGCAGGCGGCGGCAAGCGTTGCGGAAACCGATTACATGCTCGGCATCGCCGATGTCACACCCTCGGTCGCCGGCGTCGTCGGCTGGATCGATTTTGAAAACCGCGAGGACCTGCGCCAGCTGGAACGGCTGAAACAGCATCCGAAATTTCTCGGCGTGCGGCCGATGATCCAGGATATTGCCGACGTCGACTGGATGCTGCGCGGCGACATCGAATGGGCGTTCGATGCCCTGGTCGATCTCGACCTGAGCTTCGACGCGCTCGGCTTTCCGGTCCATCTCGACAATTTCCATCGGGTGCTGACGCGCCATCCGGGCCTGCGTACGGTCATCGACCATTGCATGAAGCCGCAGATCCGCGATCGGATGGACGGAAAGGACGCGTTCACAGCGTGGGGAGCGGGCATGAAACGGCTGGCCGAGGACACCGACGCCAACTGCAAGTTTTCAGGCCTGGTGACGGAGGCGAGCGCCGGCTGGACGATCGAAGATATCCGACCCTTCGCCGATCACGTGCTCGACTGTTTCGGTCCCGACCGGGTGATGTGGGGGTCGGACTGGCCGGTGTGCCTCCTGCAGGCGTCCTACGATGACTGGAGCAAGACCGCCGAGGCGCTGTGCAGCGGTCGGTCTGACGGTGAGCGGGAGCGGATTTTCGGCGGCACGGCACGGGCCTTTTATCGGTTGGCGGATTAGCAGAACGGCTATCAAACGCACGTCATCCGTCCTTCGAGGCTCCACTTCGTTTCGCGCCTCAGGATGAGGTCGAGAAAAACGATCAGTGTCACGCTCGACACGTCCGCGTTGCATCGTCCGGGCACAGGCGATACCGCATTGTTCCTGTATCTGTTAGCCCCTAATGACCCCACCGCCCTCATCCTGAGGTGGCCGGCAACGCCGGCCCTCGAAGGACGATCCAGTGCATGCCACCCGTCCTTTAAGGCTCCACTTGGTTACGCGCCGCAGGATGAGGTGCGGTGTAACGATGTACGTCCCGTCATGGTGTCGGTTCACAATATTGAATTGCAGGCCCTCAGATCCCAGGCGCGCCTACCGCAGAATCGCCAGAAACCTCCGATTGACCCATCCAAAACCGTTGCCAGTCTGGATGCGCACCCAGTTTCCACGGCGCTCTCCGGTCTTGACGATGCAGGCTTCGCCCGGCCGCAATCTCTGAATGATCCGGTATCCGGTTCCCGGTCCGGTCCGCACATTGAGAACGTCCCAGTGGGCCACCCCGACAACCTGATAGGACCCGCAGCAGGCGCAGGCGTGGCTCTGGCTGACGGGCATGGCGGCGGTGACCAGAAACGCTCCGAACAGAAGTGCCGCGACGCGGCGGGGAGCAAAGTGTTTGAACAAGATCATGATGAGCGACTTTCCTGACCGGACAATGGATTACGGATCTTAGATTGGCTAATATTCAACCAATATAGTAATCGCCGGAGACCGTCGCAATCTCCGGAAAATTCCTCAACGTCACCCGACCCCTATCCGGTCCGGCCCAGGCTCATATTCTGGCCACAGTTCCGCCATGGATTTTGTGCGCCCGGACGGTTGCGCGATCCTGATGTGTCGGCGCGCCAGATCCCGGGGATCGGCCGCCCCGCAGGAATGGGCGATCACCTCGACATCGTGCACCATGTTGGCGTGATAATGGGCGACCCGCACCGCCTTGTCCGCCGGATCGAGCCCGTCGATCAGATCCGGTCTGTGTGTGGTGATCCCGGTCGGACAGGTGTTCTTGTTGCATTTCAGGGCCTGGATGCAGCCGAGCGAAAACATGAACCCGCGCGCCGAAGAGACGAAATCGGCGCCGGCGCCGAGCGCCCAGGCGACGGAAGACGGCGTCACAAGCTTTCCGCTGGCAATGATCCGGATCCTGTCGCCCAGGCCGGCGGCGCGGATCGTATCGGCGACCATCGGCAGCGCTTCCTGCAGGGGCAGACCGACGGAATCCATCAGCGCCTGCGGCGCCGCGCCGGTGCCGCCGTCGCCGCCGTCGACAGTGATGAAGTCTGGCGCGTGTTCCGGACCGCGCCGGTTCACTTCGGCGACAAGATCCTCGAGCCAGCCGACATCGCCGAAGACGGATTTGAAACCGGTCGGCTTGCCGGTAATGTCGCGCACATGGGCGATGAAATCGAGCAGGTCGCCGATTGAGGCGATCTCCCGATGCCGGTTCGGCGACAGGGAAGCCTTGCCTTGCGGGATGCCGCGTATTCCGGCGATCTCGCTATTGACCTTTTCCGCCGGCAGGATGCCGCCCTTGCCCGGCTTCGCCCCCTGCGACAACTTGATTTCGAACATGCGCACCTGATCGTGCGCCGCCACGTCGGCGAGCGCCCGGTCGGAAAGATTGCCCGCTTCATCGCGGACGCCGTATTTGGCGGTGCCGATCTGAAACACGACGTCGCATCCGCCCTCCAGATGATAGGGCGCCAATCCGCCCTCCCCGGTGTTCAGCCAGCAGCCCGCGCGTTTCGCGCCGCGCGACAAGGCCTGCACGGCCGGACGCGACAGGGCGCCGAACGACATGGCGGAAATGTTGAAGAAACTCGGCGCCTCGTAGGGACGGCGGGTATGGGGCCCGATCTCCAGCGGCCGGCTGTGGGCCTGGTCGGCCTCCAGCGCCGGAAACGGATGGTTGACGAACAGGACCGTGCCGGCCGGCGTCAGGCTCTTGGTGGAGCCGAAGGCGATGGTCGGGTCGCGTTTTTCGCTGGCCTCGTTCACCCAGTTGCGGTGGGCGCGGTTGAACGGCATCTCCTCGCGGTCCATGGCGAAGAAATATTGCCGGAAAAACTCCCCCAGCGTCGTGAACAGGCCGCGAAACCGGCCGATCACAGGATAGTTCTGGCGGATGGCGTCGTGTTTCTGGGTGTAGTCGCTGACAAACATCCACAGGACGGCGACGATGCCGAGCGCGAGCGCAACGACGAACAAGGCCGACAAATATTGTAGCACCGTCCAGACCAGATCCATGGTTCCTGTTCCCCTCTCCCGGTTCGCGCGACGACATGCACGGTTTTGGACTTATCATTTTCATTGCCAAAAGGGGATCAAAAGATCACGCCACCGGTCGGAGGCTCCGGCCTTCACTTTTCACCTCCCCGTCATCATCGCGCATTTTGCGGTGGGCCTTCGGTGCGCGGTTCCACGATGGCCATGGGCGGCGTTGCGGAGGATATCCGCGTTCGCGGTCATGACGTGTCGGGGAATGGCAGGTGGCATAATGGCGGGCGGCACGCTTGCCCCTTCACACCACCCGTCCACCGAAGTGACTCGCCGGACCTGATCCGGCGCCCAGGAGATCATGGGGTGCCCTGCCTGACAGTCGCGGAGGAATGCCCCGTCCCATGGATCCCGCATCAAGTGCGGGAAGACACTCTGGATTTGTTGAAGAATCCATCCGTTCACCACAGCAGGCCCCTCGGACAGATGCACACCGGGACCGACCAAGACAATCACCGTATGCAACACGCCTCCCCACGCAAAACCTCGACGACCTATTCTGCAGCCAGCGCCCGTTTCGCCGCAGCAATGCCCGACAACCAGGCCCCGTGACAGGAGGCGAAGGCATCGAGCGACGTGGCTTCGCCGGCCAGGAACAGACGATCATCGACCGGCTCCGACAATCTCGGGCGCAGGTGGGCGTGTCCGGGCAACGCCCGGGAATAGGCGCCGCGCACCAGCGGATCCCTCGTCCAGCCGGTCACGGCGCTTGCCCTTATCGACGATTGCAGCGCCGATCCGAAGGCTGCGCTCAGGCGTGCGCGCGCGAAATCGACCAGGGACGCATCGCCCTCGGCGACAAGGTCCGCGGCGGTCGGTCCGCCGATTTCGGCCACGATCAGCGGATTGCCGTCGGCATTGATCTGAAAACTGGCCGGCGGACCGCCGCCACCGTCGCCAAGCACCGTGACGTTGGCCGGCAAACCGTCCAGCCTGTCGGACATAAGGAACGCGACCTTTTCATAACAGCCCTGCGGACAGCCGGCGACGGCATCCATCAGCGCGGCGGGAAGCTCGGGCGCAAACCGGATCGCGCCGGATGCCAGCACGTTGGTGGAGACGGTGAGAATGACCGCACGCGCCCGGATTTCTCCCGACGCCAGCCCGATCCGGATCGCCGGACCGGAATGATCGATCGTCTCGACAGGCGACGACAGCACCGTTTTCAATCCCTCTGCCTCGGTCAGAAGCAGTGCGCCGAGCCCGTCGCGAACCGGATAATCCTCATTGGTATCGTTGCCCCGGTTATAGTCGAGTGCCGACACGTCGCCGGGAGACGCGCTGGTCACGAGCCCGAAATAATGCTCGAAAACGCCGTACCACGGCCGATTGACGTCGAGCAGATTGACCACCGGCCGGTCGCCGTCGGAATTGGCCCCGATGGCCTCGAAAAACCCTTCCGCTGCGCTCGCAATGGCCGCCGCCTGATCGTCCGGCACCTGTTGGCCGCCGGAAAAAAACGCCCGGTCGTTAAACGCGAAGTCCGCATCATAGGCAATGCGGCGCCGATCGGCGATGGCCCGCAGCGGATTGATCGAGGCCGAATGCAGCCAGTGACATCCGCGATCGAAGGCGATGCCGGGAAAGGTCGAAAGATCGGTCCAGGCGCGCCCGCCGAGCCTGTCGCCGGCCTCAATCAGGAGATAGTCGGCGCCGCAATCCTGCAGGTGCCGGGCGGCCGCAATTCCGGCGGCGCCCGCGCCGATGATGGCGATATCGACTTCGGTCACACGGCACCTCGATTGTCTGGCCAGGCGAAAACATGGCGGGATGGATGATCCGGTTCACCGCGATCGTGCATCGCAGCAAGCCCTATCCGTTCGCATTATCCCTCCTAGCACGTCACCGCTCGGCATGGATATGGCTCAAGGACAAGTTGATACCTGTCGGTACGACAAGGCTGCGCTTGTGCTCCCCATTCGGGCATGCCCCCTCTCCCCAAACCCGTCACGGCCGCACCCGCTCGAAGAGCCGACAAATCCGGTCAGAAGAAGCATCCGTAAGTTCCCTTGGTGTCAATTGCCGTAAATACGTTAAGGTTGTCCGGGGTGTCTGGTCGGGGGCTTTCAATGCTTATCAAATTTGTCTGGTCATCGACCGTGGCAATGTCATGGCTTTGGGGGCTGGGATTCTTTTTTTCGATCCATTTTGCCCAGTCCTACGGCTGGATCGGATTGCTTTTGTTCGCCGTACCCAATGCGCTTGGATTGCAGATCTTCGGAATGGGGCTCAACCGCCTTCGCCGACACAGGGATCTTCGGCAGTGGATTGAAGAAAAAATCGCCGGGAACTCGGTGCTGTTTTTGGCCTTTCAAATCGCCGCGCTGTCGCTGTCGCTGTTCGCCGTAATGAAGTACCTGTTTGCCGAGTTGGACCTGAACGTGCCGATCGCCTGGGGCATCGCGCTCCTGTGTACCGCCATGCTCGCCGCGGAAACGCTTGGATTGTCCGGCATCGCGCGCCTTCACACGATCATGCTGGCGGGCGTCGCCGCTTGCCTGACAGCCGTGCTTTTCGCCGCGCCGGCACCCGACGCCTTGCCAATCCGCGCACCCTACGACGGCACCTTCGCCGGGATCGTTCTGCCGCTCATCTGCGGTCTCCTGCTCGGACCCTGGCTGGATCTGCAACAATGGCAACGGTCCCTTGCAATGCTCGACGACGGCGTCGACATGGCCGAGGGATATGCCTTTGGAGCGGTCCTGTTTTTCGGCCTCATTGTTTTGGTCGGAGGCCTGTCGCTTGCACTGGTGCCCGGATCCGCTGTCGGCACGGTTTCGGCCCTGGATCTGCGCATCCACAACCAAGCGCTTCTGACCGCGGCGTTGCAGGCAAACACGGATTTGCTGCCGCTGATCCTGTTCGCGGCCGCGGCTTGCCTCGCCATGATTTCCACGATGGACAGCGCCCACCTCGCCTGCCGGTGGGTTTTGTCCTGCCTGGACCGACGCTCCGGTCACGCGCTCTACGGCTTGCTTCCGCAGAGCCTGCGAACCTCGACAATTCCCGGTTTTGCGCTCGCGTTCGGCCTTGCCTGGCTGGCCTTGTCGGCGGGGGCGGACCTCGAACATTTCATGCTTTTGTTCGCAACACTGTTTCCGGCATTTGCGGTGGATCTGATCCTCGATGCGTTCGACGCCTCCTACACGCGCAAACCCCGAATCATCGTGTTTCTCGTCGGCCTGTTGTCGATGGCTGTCATGGCCATCGGCTATTTCGAACTGCTGCCCGCATTCATGGCGCTTGGCGGTCTGCTTCCGTTCTCGATCGCAGCGCCCCATCTGATTGGCAAATTGTCCCCGCCGGCCACCGGAACCCTCCCCACACCGGAAACAGCAAAGGTCCTGGCCACCCGGACCGTCGTGGCAGGGCCGGCTAACGCCGTGCCGGCAATCATCGACAACAGGTCCGGGATTTCCAGCTTTTCCGGTCCCGAGAGCAGAACATGCAAGGGTTCTGCACCACATGGTCAAGGCCGGTCGAACGCATCCTGTCCACCGGATGCGCAGGCTGGCTGCAATGAAGGCTGGTTTGACGGGAACTGGTTCACACTCCCCATCATTCCCACCTATTCGGACACCAACTCGGTCGGGAACGTCTATTTCGCCAGCTACGTGACCTGGATCGGACGAACCCGTGAGCTGTTTTTCAGAAAGTGCATGCCCGATTTCGATATCGATGAGACGGAATTCTTTATCCTGACGCGGAGCTTCACCCATAAATTCGTCCGGGAAATCCGCGAATTCGAGCCTGTCAACGCGCGGTTGCGGATTGCGTCCTGGAATCGGAAGTTCGTGACCCTTGAACATGAGATACGCGGAGCGGACGGAAAGCTGATCGGTTCAGGCGAGCAGACACTCATGTTCGTGAAGTCCGACACTTATGCCCTGCTCGACATCCCGGATCCCGTGGCCTCCGCGTTTGTCATGTACACTTAGAACCGACGAGGTTTATTCGAAGCCACGCACCACCATGGGCGGGCAGGCCGCTACAGCTTGTCGCGTGAAATCGGACACGCCACAAGCTGCAGCCCCTTTGGTGCGCAAATCGTTTTCGTGTGATCTGAGGCAGATCAAACGCGACATGCGTTAGCGCAGCCCGTCCTTGCCGGTGACGTCCCAGGCTTCCAGCCCGCCCATGCGCGAATTCACCCGCGGACCGCAGGTCATGACCAGGGCGTAGACGATCTCGTCGGCGCGCGGCGCGTCCGGCAACCCGACTTCCATCGCGTCGAAATGGCTGCGCACATAGGCGGCGTTGATATGACCGGTCGGCACGTCGAGGCGCGCGCCCATCCCGCCGACCTTGGTCGAGGACGGCACGATGGCGTTGGAATCGCCAAGCAATTGCCGCATGGCGTAGCCGCCGGGCACGTGCCACATGGCTCCGTGCTCCAGCTCGCCGCCGGCGCCGATGATCGAGCCCTTGCCATACCCGTCGATGCCTTCGGCCCCGCCGAGCGCTGCAATCAGTTTTTCCGACATCATCAGACCGAGCGGCTTGAGATCGTCCATGGCCGATTGCAGGTCAGGCTCGAAGCGGCCGGCGAACGGATTGCGAACCACCGCTAGAATGGCGCCGCGTTTGCGCGGCACATCGGGTTTTGGGCCGTCGTCGTGATGGATTTCCTCCAGGGCGAGATAGGTTTTGCGCAGTTCGAAGTCAGCCATAGGCCGGTTCCCTTTCCGGTGTCGTGTCTGGTGTCTGGTCTTGGTCGATGAGCGGGCGGACCGCGCCGCACAGGCGGATATCCCCGCCGAGATAGAGCGCGGCGCCCGAAATCAGCCCGCGGTCGATCATGGTCCGGGCCCTCGCGGCGCCCCGGTCGAGCGCGGCGGCACGTTCCGCCACGGACAGGGCGCCGACATCGACCGTCACCAGCCGCGCGCCGAGGTCGCTGTCGGGATCATGGCGATCGGCCGGCTCGCGCCGGACCGCCGGATGGCCCGGCAGGTCGACGGCGTTGGCAATCAGGGTGGCGGCGACATCGGCGGCGGCCGCGTTGGCGGCAAGCACGGTGACGCTGTCGGCTATTCCAAGGCTCCAGGAGCGGCCGCGCCAGCCGGACGTGGCAATCCCGCGCACCGGCTCTGCATGGGCAATTTCGACCCGGTCCGACAGACCCGTTCCCGCGGCGATCGCCGCACGCATGGTTTCGCCGGGCGCCAGGAACAGGGCGATATCGCCGCCATTGTTGACATAGAGACGCCGCAGATCGGCACTGCGGACGATCGTCGCGCAGATCTCGTCGGCAACGGCGCCGGCGACAGCCGCCATCGGCGTAACAAAATCCGCCCTGAAGGGATCGATGGCGGACGCCATGCGCCGGGCAACCGGTCCGCAGAAGTCATGGCGTTCCGAGCTGCGCAGCCTCGGCAGTTCCGCCACCAGGTCCGCAAGCAGGCCGCCGAAGCGCTCCGCGGCAAGGCGATAGGCAAGGTCTCGAGCTTCCGGCGCGCCGAAGGCTTCGACGATCAGGTCGATCGGACCGTGATTGAGGTGCAGGCGGCGTCCGTCGGGCAAAAAGGAGACCTGCGGCCCGGTCACGATTTCGCCGCCTGCCGCTTGTCGCTGCCCTCAAGCACCCGGCTGGAGAAGGAATATTCGCCACCGGTCTCGACAATATCGTCGAGCGAGCGGATCGACGGGCTGTAACCGCCGAGCGAAACGTAGAGGTCGCGGGCCATGGTGAATTCGAGCGGCGCGACCAGGGCCGGCGTCGGGACATAGCCGAAGGCATTGTCGGGAAGCCGGGTCACGTCGACCATGAAGGTGATGCCGCCGCCGGGCCAGACATAGACTTCGGCGCCGCCGCAGGTCAGGCTGGTCGTCAGCCCCTGGACCGATCGGGTCAGGCGCACCGGGTTTTCGGTGACGCCGGCGCGCAGGCTGCCGCCGGCGCCGCCGACGAACAGAACCGTACACAGCGAGGGTTCGCAGTTTTCGTCGATCATGCCGACGGATTTGCGCAGGCTGTCCGGCAGATCCATGCGCACAGGTTCCAGATCGGCATTGAGCTCATAATAGGCATATTGTTCGCCGGTGGTGGAGACCATCAACAGGCTCAGCCCCTCGACCGCGCCCTTTTTCGGATTGAACGGCCCGAGAATGTCGAGCGGATCCTCGACCTGGGTCCCGCCCCAGCCGAGACCGGGTTCCGAAACCTGGAAATAACGCCCCGGCGTCGAGCGCCGGCCCTTGATCCTGATGCCGGTGTCGGCCCAACCCAGGACCTTGCCGGCCTGGTGTTCGGACACGACGCCGGTAATGTGATCGTCGACCACGACGACTTCGTCGACAAGACCCTTCCATTGGGTCGCGAACATGCCGATCGTCGCCGACCCGCAGCCGACGCGCATGCGTTTTTCGACCACGCCATCGACGATCGGCGCCGCGCCGGCCTGGACGACGACGGTCGAGCCGCCATCAATCGTCAGTTCCACCGGCTGGCAATTGCACAGGTCCATCAAAGCGGCGCAGGTGGCGCGCCCCTCCGCCTTGGAGCCGCCGGTCAGGTGATGGACACCGCCGAGCGATAGCATCTGCGAACCGTATTCGCCGGTGGTGACGTGGCCGATCGCCTCGCCGCCGGCGCGCACGGTCGCGGTTTCCGGCCCGAGATGGCGGTCCGTGTCGATCTTCACCTTGACGCCGCAATAGGAAAAGATCGCCTCGGAGACGACCGTCACCACATCGGCGCCATCGACCTCGCGGCTGACGATGAAGGGCGCGGGCTTGTAGTCGGGATAGGTTGTCCCGGCGCCGATGCCGGTGACGAAATGCTGCGCCTCGTCCATCGTGTCCGGATCAACCGCCGGATCAGCGGCCGGATCGGCAACCGGGCGGGCGATTTCGCCGTCCCATTCTCCGGTCTCGGGCAGGAACGGAACGATCGGCGCGCCGTCGTCGACCGCCCGCGCCAGTACGGTCAGCGGGTCGCAGCGCACGATGCGGCCGTTTTCGTTGGCGTAGCGGTCGCAAGCGCCGGTTTTGCCGTCGGCGATGTAACACATGACCGGACAGGCGTCGCAGCGGATCTTTTCCGGCTTGATGTCGCTCATGGCTGCGCCTCCTGGGTTTGTGATTTCGGATCCAGTGCCCCTGCATCTGCCAAGGCCCGGGCCGCCTCGATCGCCGCGCGGACCCGGTGCGGCAGGGCCGGAAGCCGCGTGACTTCCGCACCGGTCGCGTCGCGGATCGCGTTCAGGATCGCCGGCGCGGTCGGGATCAGCACATGTTCGCCGAGACCCTTGGCTCCATACGGCCCTTCCGGGTCTGGTTTTTCGATCAGAATGCTCTCGACCGGCGGCACATCGCCGATGGTCGGGATCAGGTAATCGTGCAGGTTTTCGGTCCGCCCGGGTTCGAACTCCTCCATCATCGCCAGGCCTATGCCTTGCGCGATCCCGCCCTCGATCTGACCTTCGGCCAGCATCGGATTGATCGCCCGGCCGACATCGTGCGCGGCGACGATCCTGATCAGGCGGACCGTGCCCAGCGGCACGTCGACCTCCAGTTCGACCATCTGCGCGCCGTAGCCGTAGACGGCATAGGGTTTGCCCTGGCCGTTTTCATCCAGCGGCGCGGTCGGCGGATCGTAGGTTTCCTCGGCAACGAAGACAAAGCCGCCGGCGTCGGGCGCGAGGGATTTCAGATCGATGGACCGGGTGCCCTCTCCGTTCACATTCAGGGTCCCGCCCTCCAGCGACAGGACAGCCTCGCCATCGACATTGGCGTGGCGCAGGATCGCCGCGCGCAGCGCCTTGCCGGCCAGTTCGGCGGCCTTGCCGGTCACATAGGTCTGGCGCGAGGCCGACGTCTTGCCGGCGTCCGGTGTCAGGTGGGTGTCGCCGCCGACCAGAGTGAAGGCAGCAACCGGCAGGCCGAGCGCGTCGGCGCAGATCTGCGAGATGACCGTGTTGGCCCCCTGGCCGATATCGGTCGCGCCCTGGTGCAGAACGAGGGTTCCATCGGCCTTGATGCCGACGCGGATCGTGGACGGGTTCGGCAGGGACGTGTTGCCGCAACCGTACCAGCACGACGCAACGCCGACCCCGCGCTTCTTGTCGATCCCGCGCTTCTTGTCGGCATTGAACGCGCGGGCCTCGGCACGCGCCCGCTGCCAATGGCCTTCCAGCGCCTCCAGGCAGTCGCGGATGCCGACACC
>JGI12316J15310_10000041_pt156 | contig 16999 bp, 15 predicted proteins | sample MarCyaLeptolynsp_FD_15310 | JGI IMG/M metagenome (IMG submission 15310)
GCGGTCTCCCTGACGCAGACCGACGCGTTCCTGTACCTGCCGCTTCCCTGATCCCTGAGTCCGAGTCCGTCCGAGGAGCCTGCCGATGCCCCACGCCAAACTCACCCGCCGAACCCTTCTGCGCGGAGGAGCCGGAGCAGCGATCACGTTGCCCGCGTTCGTCTCGCTCGGGCAGCGCCCCGAGGCCCAAGCGGCCGGCACGGGACCCGAACGACTCGTCGTCTACGCGCAGCCCCTGTCGATCTACGCGCCGGAGTTCTGGCCGACGGCGCCGGGACAAGCGCCCTACGACCTGCCGTCCACGCCGCTGCCGGACGTCTATGTGTCCGGCGAAGGCGCGATGAACAATCCGGACTTCATGCTCCCGCCGATGCTCGAGTCGCTCGCCCCGTTTCGCGACGAGCTGCTCTTGATCGAAGGACTCGACAACTGCCGCGGCAACCACGGAGCGTACAGCGCGACGCTGACCGGTTCGGGTGACCACGGTACGTCGATCGACCAGCACATCGCCGCTGCGATTGGCGGCGACTCGAAGTTCGCTTCGCTGCAGGTTGGCGTGTTCAATCGCGGGGCGGAGAACAAAGAGGCGGTGTCTTGGTACGCAGCGGGTCAGGCCGCACCCGCCGAGGCGGACCCCTCGATCCTCTTCGACCGCCTGTTCGCCGACCTCGAAACCGATCCCGAGGCCGCCCTGATGCTGCAGGCGCAGCAGAAGTCGATCCTCGATGCCGCCCTCGGCCAAGCGCAAGACGTGCGCGGGCGTCTGTCGACCACCGACAAGACCAAGCTGGACAACTACCTGGACTCGGTTCGCGAGGTGGAGCAGCGGATCGCGTCGATGCCTCCCGTGCTCTGCGAGCCGCCTCCCGCCCCGGGCTTGCCACCGGTGGCCGAGTTGACCCAAGGCAGTACGGCGGGAGGCAACGACCTCGTGCCTGACTTCGCTCGGGCCCAGGCCGACCTACTCGCGATGGCGCTGGCGTGTGGCCTGACGCGGGTGGCCACGTACCAGATGCTCTACGAGGCCAACAACTACAGCTTCCCGTGGTTGAACATCTCGACGCGCCACCACGACATGTCTCATCTCAACGGGGACCCATCCACGTGGACGCCCGACGACGGGATAGCCCGAGCGCTGGACTACGTGGCGATGTCGACGTGGAGCATCGAACAGGTGGCCTACCTGGTGCAGCGGCTGGTCGATCTCGATGCGTTCGAAGGCACGACGCTGCTCTTCTTCGTCCCGATGGGCAACGGCCAGCGGCACAACGACCGAAACATCCCGTTGATGCTGATCGGCAGCGGCGGGGGAACCTTCGCGACGGGGCGTCACGTTCGCTACGACCGCAGCGGTGAGCCGCGGGCGATCAACGATCTGCTGGTGACGCTCGGGCAGTGCTACGGCGCGGACATCGACACCATCGGAGACGATGAGCTCAACCAGGGGCCGCTCGTCGAACTGCTGACGGGGTGACTGCGCCTCAGCCGATCGCCTCGGCAAGCTCAGCGAACGCGGCCGCGTAGGCTGATCGCCGGAACTCGACCACCTCGGCCAGCAGGGCATCGGCGGTGGTCCACTTCCACTCGACGAATTCGCGACCATCGGGAGTGATTGCGGATTCGTCGGCGGTGAGGCGACAGACGAACCAGCGCTGCGCCTGGCCCAGGCCGACTTTCTTCGAGCGATACGCCTTGGGCAGCTCGTACGCGTGCCAGCGCTCGGACGTCGCGACGTGCTCGCAGGTCGCCCGAGACAGGCCCGCTTCTTCCTCGAGCTCACGCCACATGCCGTGCTCGGGATTCTCGTCGGCTTCGAGCCCGCCCTGAGGGAGCTGCCACGCGGCTTCGGTGCGATCGGCACGGCGCAGGGCGAGGATGTGTCCTTTGCCGTCGGTCACCACGATCACGACGCCGGCGCGAAAGTACTGGGCGGGCTTGGCCATCGCCGAGAGTCTGCCTCATATCGCGAAGCAGTAGAGCCGTGCGCTGCCGGCCGTCGATGCCAGGCCGGGTGGGTCGCACGAGGTGGCGTGCGTAGAGTTCCAGCTGTCGCCGGGGTCGGCATCCATGTGTCCGACCCACACCCAGGCGTTGACGTCGCCGGCGCTCCAGTTGAAGCAGGTCGGGGCGGGTGCCGCCGGATTGTCGGGGAAGTCGGTCAGGGCAAACCCGTCGGGCGTCGAGCCCGTCACGATGTCGTGCTCGTCGGAGGGGATCGGGTTGCCTTGCTCGTCGAGCACGAGGGTCGTGTCCAGGCCGTTGGCATGGAGCTGGTCGACGCTCTCGGCAATGAGCTGGCCATCTGCGTTGAACCACGGCCCGAGGCCGATTCGGTTGCGCGCGTGAATGAGGTCTCCACCGACGCCTTCGATGGGGGCTGTGCTCAGGTAGGCGCGCCAGACCCCGGGCGCTCCGGCGCGGATCGCTAGCGAGTTGCAGAACGCGTCGGCCCCGTCGATGCCGCCGAAGTTGCCACTCCCGTTGCCGACACTGGTGACGAAGAAGGACATCGCGCCCATCGGGCGGGGCATGTCGTCGTCGTCATCATCGTCGTCCCCAGTCTCGGTGTCATCGTCATCGTCATCGTCATCGTCATCGTCATCGTCATCGTCATCGTCATCGTCGCCCGGTGCACCGGTCGTATCGCCGTCGTCGTCCCCAGCGCCGGTGTCATCGTCGTCGTCGCCGTCATCGGTCTGCGCCATGTTCTCGGTCGGCTTGCCAAACGGATCGGGGTCATCTGGCCGCTGGTACCCGAGGCCGCACCCCACCAATGCACCACACGAAAACAACAGCAGTCGTCGCGCCGCAGGTCGGGTGCCGAAGGATGTGGGCTGTCGCATGCCGCTCCTCAGTGCACCGCGGATGCCGGCGAAAAATCCCGTGATATCGCGATGACAGCGGGGCCCAGAGGCGTGTCTCGCGGCTTTTGTCCCCGGGGACACGCGCAACCGCGATAGGGTGTCGACGTTGGCCGACCCGGGCATCAAGGTTCTCTACGGAGACTCGACCGAGTCCACGCTCCAGCCGGACATTCTCGATGTCGTGGTGCGCCTGGTCGACTGCATCGTTGCGGTCGCGAGCGGCTACAGCGAGATCGTCGATCTTCGAAAGCAGGAGCAGGAGGGGAGCGTCTCCACCGACGAGATCCTGGCCAATCTCGACATCTTCCAAGAGCACGTCGAGGGGGGCCTCGAGTCCTCCGTGAAGAAGGCGCTGCGGGCCGACCTGCACAAGCATGGCGACGAGGTGATCAGCACCGTCCGCAGCATGATCGACGGTTGGCGGTCGCGTTACCTGGGCAACCTCGAGCAGGCGCGCGGTCTCATCGCGAAGCGGGAGGCCAAGCTCGTCGGAGAGATGCGAGCTGCGCTGGTCAACTTCGCCACTCCGATGCGGCATCGCCTGACGGGACGACGCATTCACCGACTGATGGACGGCTCGCGCTACCGCGACGAGATGGAGTGCGTCATCGTCCCGGGGCTGCGCATCTCGTTCAACGCCACGGACGAGGAGCCCGAGGTGCCGCGGAAGCTAAAAACCCTGCTCGGCAAGGGGGCCAAGCTTCAGATCGGCAGCAAGCTCAGCCGGATCCGCAAGATCGAGGAGCCGGCCATCTTCCCGATGGACGACCAGATCTTGCTCGAGGCGGAGTTCGAGTCGCAGCGTGTGCAGGCGCTGCTCGGCAAGAAGAACGCACCGCAGACCACGATTCGACTCGAGCTCGTGCCGGTGGTCGATGGCGGGGTCGCGGGCCGCGGGACCCGACCGGACGGAACCCAAGCGATGCTCCAGGAGAGCGACGGACCGGTGATGCGGATGCTGTGGGATGCGCTCAATGCCGAGGCGGAGCGCGTCGCGAGAAGCCCCGCAACGGCCATCGGACTCGCGTTTCACGATGTGGAGCTCGACACGCCGGCCAAGATGTTCGAAGCGGTCGAGCTACTGGCCAATCACTATCGTCCGATCATCGCGGAGATCGCCGACCGCAGCCCGAACGTGGAAGAGCTCGCGATCAAGCACGAGACCCCGGACGGTAAGCGCGAAGAGGTCTGGATCAAGCGCGGAGAGGTCGGGGAGCGGCTCGCGTCGCTGAGGCCCCCGATGCTCAAGCGGGTGGGGATTCCCGAGCTGCACGACAGCCACCAGCCTGCGCTGCCCAGCCCGGGACCGGCTCCTGGCGCCATCAAAGAGGCCCATGCCGGCGATCGCTCCGAGCGGATCGTCGTGGCTCCGCCGCCGCCTCCACCGCCGTCCTCCGGAGTCCCGACGCGCGAGGTCACCGAGGACATTTCCCTGGTCGATCTCGACATGCTCGTCGAGGAGATGTCCGGTGGATCGCCGGACGACAAGGCGTGCACCGATCCTCCGGTGGTCCGCAAGCGTGACTCGCCGTAGCGGCTGACGGTTTCGGGCCACGCCGGGTCTGTGTAGGCTTGTGCGCGATGGCAACCGAGGACCGCAATGTTCTAGGCGGGCCGTTGATGGAATGCGGCCGCGACCCGTTGACGGGGTTTCATCGCGACGGGTGCTGCCGCACCGGCCCCCACGATCACGGCGTGCACAGTGTTTGTGCGCGCGTCACCGAAGAGTTCCTCGCCTTCTCGAAGGCGGCGGGCAACGACCTTTCGACTCCGCGTCCCGAGTTTGGCTTTGCTGGACTGAACCCCGGCGACCGCTGGTGTCTGTGTGCTGCGCGGTGGGTGCAGGCCTACGAGGCTGGATTTGCGCCGCCTGTGATTCTCGAAGCGACGCACGAAGACACCTTGAAGGTGGCCACGATCGAGCAGCTGCGGGAGCACGCCATCCCTTCGCTGCGCGTCGTGAAGGCCTGACTACGCAAAAAGGTCAAACCGCAGAAAACAGGTCATAGCTGTAATCTGCGGGCACTTCGCGTCACCCACTGGCGTGATGGGTCAGGGGAAAGTGTGCGCGCTGGTTGGGCTGTTGTGCTCACTGGCGCTGGTGGCGTGCCGTGATGATGGCGGCGGCGGCGGTGGCGGGACAGACACCGATCCGATGAGCGACGGCGGCGACGTGGGGGACGACGATGCCGACGACGACGACGATGCCGACGGTGACAGCGATGGGGGGGAGCCCGAAGAGATTCCCGACGGGATTGGCCCGATGGGAATCCGGCGACTCACCGTGGCGGAGTACGACAACACCGTGCTCGATCTGGTCGGAGACGACTCGCGCCCCGCCGCCGCCTATCTTCCCGAGGACAAGAAGCTTCCCTTCGACAACGACTTTCGCATCCAGTCCGCGTCGCGGGTGCTGATCGAAGGGGCGGAGACGCTCGCGGGCAACCTCGCCGTCGAGACAGTCGAAGACCCCACCCGTCGCGACATGGTCGTCGGCTGTACGCCGACCGGCGACGACGACGAGGCCTGCATGTCGAGCTTCGTCGAGAGCTTTGGTCGACGGGCCCTGCGCCGACCGCTCTCGACGGAAGAGACCGCCGAGTTCGTCGAGCTCGGCCTGGACTACGCGGGACAAGGCAACGACTTCTACGTCGGGGTCGAGGAGGTCCTGCGGGCGATGCTGCAGGACGCGGAGTTTTTGTATCGCGTCGAGCTCGGCACTCCCGTCGAAGGGCAGGATGGCGTGTTCCGGCTGAGCGACTTCGAGGTCGCCACGCGCATGTCGTACTTCGCCTGGGGCAGCACGCCCGACGATGCGCTGCTCGACCTCGCGGAGGCCGGGGGGCTCTCGACCGAGGAAGACCGTCGCGACGCGATGTCCACCCTGCTTGCCGACGATCGAGCACGGCGGCACGTCGACCGCTTTCACGCGCTGTGGCTCGGCTACCACGAGCTGCCCCACACGCCGGAGCTGGTCTACGCGATGCGCACGGAGACGGCCGCGCTGCTCGATCGCGTCGTGTTCGACGAGCCGTCGTCGTGGCTCGACCTGTTCACGACGACCGAGACTTACGTCGATGACACCCTTGCTGCGCACTATGGCCTGATCTGGCCGGGTGGTTCCGGTGCGCAGTGGGTGGACTACGGCGGCACCGAGCGGCAGGGCATCCTGTCGCACGGTGCGTTTTTGTCAGTGGCCGGCAACCCCGGGGACACGAGCCCGACCAAGCGCGGCAAGCTGATCCGCAACCGGCTGCTGTGCGAGGTCATCCCGCCACCGCCACCGGATGCACCCGCCGACGAGCCACCGGAGGGCGGGGCGGGGGACTGCAAGGTCGATCGCTACGCCGCGCATCGCGAGCCCGGCGCGTGCAAGGCCTGCCACGATCAGATGGATCCGATCGGCTTCGGGCTCGAGAACTACGATCTGGCCGGGCGCTTCCGCGAGCACGACGATGGCGCGCCCGAGTGCATCATCGAAGGTGAAGGTGAGCTTCTCGGCGTCGGTACCTTCTCCGGGCCGGCGGAGTTGTCGGACCTGATCCTCGACAACGGCATCGACGCCTGCGTCGTCGAGCAGCTGTACATCTACGCGATGGGGCGCCGACTCGAAGTCGACGACCTGCCGTATCTCGAGAGCTTGGAGGGCGCGTTCACGGACGCCGATCACCGCTTCGACGCGCTCTTGCTCGAGCTCGTCGCCGACCCCGCCTTTGCGTACCGCCGGGAGGAGCAGTAGCCATGAAGATTCGACTTCCACGACGGACGTTCTTGCGCGGGGCAGCGAGCACCGCGATTGGCCTGCCGGTTCTCGAGGCGATGCTCGACAGCACCGGAGAGGCGCACGCCGACGGCAGTGGTGGCCTTCCGTGCCGCTACGTCGTGTGCTTCGGCGGCTTCACGATGGGGGCGGACGGGGACTCTGCGCCCAATGGAATCGTGCCGACGAGCACCGGGCCCGGCTATGAGCTGATGGCCGCGACGCAGCCCTTTGGTGCCCATGGCGTCGCGGACGAGATCACGATCGTCTCGGGTCTGAACATCCCGATCGGGATGGGCGGTAACGACGTCGCGCCCGCCGGTCGCAATGGCGGCGACAGCTTTCACTTCCATCCCAATCCGCTGCTGACGGGCAATCGTCAGGTGGGCGGCGTCTTCAGCACGACGGTGACGGGGCCGTCTTCGGATCAGGTGGTCGCGCAGGCGATCGCAGGTGACACGACGTTCGAGTCGCTCCCGCTGCGTGTGCAGGCGCTGTTCTACAACCAGAGCGGCGGCATCGACGTACCGGCGAATCGCGACACGCTGTCGTTCCGCGACGAAGGCGGCGGGTCGATCAACGCGATCCCGCCGTACAGCAGTCCGCGTCAGGCCTACGACGCACTGTTCACCAACTTCGTGCCCGACGACCCAGCTGAGGCGGCGGCCAAGGCGTTTTCGCTCGAGAAGCGCAAGAGTGCGCTCGATCTGGTCGACCGTCGCATGAGCGGCCTGATCGATCGGCTCGGCGCGGCCGACAAGCAGCGGCTGGAGCAGCACTACGACGAGATTCGCGAGCTCGAAATGCGGCTGGATGCGATCGCGCCGGACCAGACGGGTGCGTGCGAGCTGCTCCCCGATCCGGGCCAAGATCCCGCGCTGGGGGGCGAGCCCTCGACCCCGTCGTCTTGGAACATCAACGAGGGCTACAGCGACGAGGATGCGCGGGCCGGCGTGATGACGGATCTGCTCCACATGGCGCTGACTTGCGACCTGACCCGCAGCGCGACGCTCATGTACACGATGTGGCAGTCGTTCATGAACATCCACCCGCTCACGGGGCAGTCCTGGAATCAGCACATCATGCATCACCAGGGCAACACGCAGCAGGTCAACGAGGTGATCACGTGGCACATGGATCACTTCGCGCGGCTGATCGCAAAGCTGCGCGACACCCCCGAAGGGGCAGGGACGGTGCTCGACAACTGCGCGATCACGTTCGTGATCGAGGGTGGTCACGGCGCGGATCCGGAGTTCGGCCAGGCCTGGAGCTCGCACACCACCGAGAACATGGCGATGCTCGTTGCCGGCGGTGCGGGAGGCTTGGTTCGGGGCGAGCACATCATTGCGCCCGCCGGAACGAATCACCCGGTCAATGTGCTGCTGACCTCGATGAAGGCGGTGGGCGTGGAGCCAGGCTCGCTGGGTGAAGTCAGCGGGACGATCGACTCACTGCTGGGCTGATTCACCGCGCTGCACCCGATCCGTCAACGCAGGATGTCTTTGGCGTGGCGGGCGTACGTTCCGTCCGGGTGGTGCTCGAGGTAGTCGCGCGCAGCCGCGCGGGCACCCGGTACGTCGCCCTGCCGATCAAGGTGCGTCATCACGCGACCGCGTGCCTGGGCTGCGAACTCGCCGTTGGGAAACTCGGCAACGTAGCGGGAAAACCACCGCGCGGCCGCCGGAGTGTCCTTGGCGAGCTCCTCCTCGACTCGGCCGAGCAGGAAGGTTGCCCGTGCGGCAGCCGGATGATCGGGGAAGCGATCGCGGATCTGCACGAGCGCGTCACGAGCGACGCCCGCGTTCCGATCGGCTCGGGCTCTTGTCGCGACCGCGAGAAGATCTGCGACTGGATCGAGCTCGATGGGGTTGGGCTGCTCCGGTTCGTCCGATGGCGGCGTCGGAGCGACGGGACTGGCCGTCGAGTCGGGTTCTGTCGACTCCGACGGCGGAGCGCGACGCGGGGAGTGTCGGGGCCGCGACGGCACAGCGATGGGCGGACGGGTTTCGGGCTCGAGAGTCGTCGGGGGCGAGCCCTCGGGCCTGGGTTCCGGTTCGGCGCCGGCTGGCACGTCCCGTGGTTTCGGCGTAGGCGAGCGCGTGGCGTTCTCGTCGTGTCGAGACTGTCGCGCCTCACCGGACGTCGGTGTCGGCGCAGCGACGGCTTCAGCCGCGAAGCCATCGTCCGAAGACGTCTGCATCCACGCGCCGCGACCCCACGACACGAGCAGGACGGCGGCAGCCACACCCACGAGACCACCCGCTGCCCACGCCGCGCCACGCCAGGCGCGACGGCGCTCGAGGCCGGCAACCACCGCAGCCAGCTGCGCCTGTGGATCATGCGCTCCAGATTGTTCCCCGGCCTCCGCCAGGGCGCGGACCCAACGCGTTGGATCAGGCGGCCGCGTGCTCATCGTTCTCCGCCTCCGGCCAAATGTTCGTAGAGCTCGGGGTCGGCACTGAGCCGATTGGATAGCTGTGCCTCCGCTCGCTGTAACCGGCGCTTGACGGTGGCACGGGAGCAGCGACACAGGGCTGCGGTCTCGTCGATCGAGCAACCGCGGACTCGGCGTAGGATGAGCACGATCCGATCCACGGCCGCCAGCTCGTCGAGAAGTCGATAGCCTCGTCGCACCAAGTCCCGTGCCACGAGGCGAGGCTCCACCGCGTCGATGGGCTCGGGCGGGGTTGCGTGCAGCTCGACGATCCGGCGGACCTTACGGCGACGAAGGTGATTGCGGACGACGCGAACGGCAACGGTGGTCACCCAAGCGTGTTCCCGCTCTGGATCGCGGAGCGTACCCACCCGCGCCACGATCCGCAGGAAGATGTCCTGCACGATGTCGTCATGGTCGCCATCGGGACCCATGAGCTGGTAGACGAGTCGGTTGACGTCCCGCTGGCGCCGTTCGAACAACGCGCGGGCCGAAACGACCGCGTCATCGGACAACGGCGAGACCTCGTCCGCGACGGCAATCGGCCGACTCCACGCGCGGATCGTACTCACCATTCGCTCCGACTGAGATCGGTGTGCGCACGCACCGCCCAACAGACACGCAAGCAGCTTGAAAGGGCTCAAGGCTGCGCGCAGGACGCAGGAACGGAAGACCTGAGCCTGCGACGCGGGGTAGCGTGTCTGTTCGGGCGTCCCATGAATCGGCGAAGCGACAAGCCCCGACACCGTGGCCGCAACCCTCAGCTGCGTCGATGGATCGCCGCCGCAGCGCTCCTCGCTGCAGGGCAATCCGGGCCCGCGCATGCCTTCGAGGATGCGTCCGAGCCGACGGTCGAGTCCGTCCGCCCTCGACTCGCGGTTCGTACGTCACCCGATCGACCGTGGCCCGAGGCGGTGGAAGCCATCGAGTTCGAGCTCGACCAAGCCGGCTACGCGGTCGTGGACGAGGCAGACGCCGATGGGACGATCACGGTCCGCCGTGGACCCCGGGGATGGGGCCTGGTTGTCGATGACCCATCGCGTGGCGTGCAGTTCGAGGCCGAGGGGCACTTGGGTCAGTCCGCTCCCGTCGTGGGTCTTCACGCGGTCGAGTTGGTTCACGCATCGTGGCTCGATGCGGCACGCCGCAAGGCCGCGCCCGAACAGACGCCCGCGCCGACGCTGGCGCCCCCCGAGGACGTCCCGCCGAAGCGTGTGTCTCCGTGGCGCTTTGATCTGGGCGTCACGATTTCGACGCTTGGGCTCGTCGGGCCGCGGCTTGGCGCGAGCCGGCACTGGCCACGCGCCGAGTTGACCCTCGCGCTCGAGGGCGGGTTCGATCAGCCATCGGAAACCTCTCATGGGCAAGGAGGGACTCGTTGGCACCGTGACGCTCGGCCAAAGGCGACCGCGCGCGCGTTGGTGGGAGCCGCCTATGTCGGACGGCCGGGTCGCCGCATCCGCCCGCTGCTCGGCGGCACCCTCGAGGCCCCGGCCCCGATCGTCGGCAGCGAGTATTTCGATTCGGATCCACCAGTCCACCTCGAGACGATCGAGTTTGGGGTGTTCTTCGCGCCGGGAGCCGAGACGGGCGCCCACTGGATCCTGGGTCCGCACGTGGCCTTGCGCACCACGGTGAGAGCCGGCCCGCTCGTCACCATCGTGCCAGTCGACCTCGCCGGGGGCGGCACGTACCCGACTCCGCGGTGGTTTGCGACCGGCACCATGAGCCTTCTGTTTGGCCGGAAATAGCTCGGCCCTTTCGACAACCCAACTCTCCGTAGGAGCACCCCATGTCCGTGCATTCGAGCCGGGCGCGTGCGCGTCACGTGTGCCCGATCCTTCCCTTGTTGCTATTGGCCGCGTGCGCGGGCCCAGTGTCGGACGGCGCCACGGCGTCAGGCACCACGACAACGTCCGATTCGACCGGGACCACCGGTGAGCCCGAAGGTGCTGGACTGCAGGCGGACGTGGAAAGCGTCGTGCCGCTCGACGCTCACGGTGGGGTCGTGGCTCTCGTCCTTCGCGACGGGGTCGAGAGCACTGCGGCCGCGGGCACGGCGAATGCCGACGGCGATCCGCTCTCGGTCGACATGCCGTTCAACATCGCGAGCGTCACCAAAACGTATACGGCGACGCTGATCTTCCAGTTGCAGGAACAGGGGCTGCTCGACGTCACGGACGCGCTGTCGGTGTACCTGCCTCAGACCAGCTACGGCCCCGACGTCACCCTGGACACGTTGCTCAACCACCGCAGCGGCATCCCCGACTATGCGTCCAGTCCCGCCTACTTCGCCGATGTGATCTCGGATCCCGATCGCGTCTTCACGCCGTGGGAGCTCGTCGGGTACGCGGACTTCGAGCCGGCAGCGCCCGCGGGCGAGGCATACGCCTACTCGAATACTGGATTCACGCTGCTCGGCCTGGTGATCGAGGAGGTCACCGGAGCGCCCCTGTCCGAGGCTCTGCAAGCGGGCATCGTCGAGCCCTTGGGGTTGTCGTCGACCGAGCTCATCGATCCCACGAGCTTTCCATCCGACATGCCGTCGGCGTGGCTGGACCCCACGAGTTTCGGCTTTCCTCCCGACACGGCACTGCCGGTCATGCCCGTCCCTGCGCTTTTCTCGGGCTGCCAGGCGGACTGCGGGATTGTGACGACAGCCGCCGACCTGCGCCGATTCTACGAGGGGCTGTTCGACGGCTCCCTGGTATCGGAGCAGTCTCTCGCTCAGATGACGTCCGCCGAAGCCGATGCTGCGTCGGAGGGGCGAGGCCTCGAGATCTTCGAGGGCGAAGGAACTCCGGCGTACGGCCACGGCGGAGGCGGGACCGGCTACACCGCGGTCGTCGTGATCGAGCCCGAGTCGGGCGACGTCACGGTCGTCTTTGCCACCAACGATGCCTTCGATCTGCAGCCGCTGCTGGATCAGTATCTGCCCTGAAATGCGTGGGCATCACCGACCCACGAACTCAGCCGTGGTCTTGCCGAGGATCGCCTCGACGGCGCGCTTGTGGTCCTCCGTGTTTTGGACCATGCCCTGGTACGTCGCGGCGAGTTCCAGCGCAGTATCGACGTCGGCGTCCCAGCTGCGGTAGGCGGCGCGCTTGGTCATCTGCACGGCGAGCGGGGCGTTGGCAGCGATCGTCTGGGCGAGCTTTGTTGCCGTGGGGAGCAGCTCGTCGCGCTCGACGACGTCGGTGACCAGGCCGATTCGTAGCGCCTCGTCGGTGTCCACGATGCGACCGGTGAGCACGAGCTCGAGGGCGCGGGAAAAGCCGACGACGCGGGCGAGGAAGTACGCGCCGCCATCGCCCGGCACGAGGCCGACCTTGACGAACGTGGATCCCATCTTCGCGCCCTTGGCCGCGACTCGTAGATCGCACATGCACGCGAGGTCGAGCCCGGCTCCGATCGCCGCGCCGTTGATCGCCGCGATGATCGGCTTGTCGCAGGCCGCGAGTCGTCGTGGCACTCGCTGGATGCCGTCGACGTACTGCCTGCGCAGCGCGATCGGCCCGCCTTCGAACATGCCCGACGCGTCGCGCATCGCCTTGAGGTCCCCGCCCGCGTGAAACGACTTGCCCTCGCCAGTGATCACGATGCAGCGCACCGCGCTATCGGCCTCCGCCGCGTCGAGAGCCGCCACGAGGCTGGTCACCATCGCGCTGCTGTACGCGTTGCGAGCCTCTGGCCGGTCGAGCGTGATGGTGACGACGGCGCCCTCGGTCTGGTAGCGAAGATCCTCGAATTCCATGGCGGGCTGAAGTCTAAGTCTCTATCCTCCCGGCCGCATGGAGTCACCGCGCAGCGGCGTGGTTGGTAGGTAGAAGGCGCACCGGGGAGGCGCGCTACAATCGTCGATCCGTGAGCCTGTCCGGGCATGACACGCCGTCGGCGACGCTGCCTCCGCTGGAGGGGGACACGGCCAATGGACCGCCGCGCGAGTCCGGGCGCTGGCGTCGGTCTGGCGACACGGTGTCGCGTTACATGGTCGTGGACATGGTCGGAGCGGGTGGCATGGGGGTCGTGTATGCGGCCTACGATCCGGAGCTCGACCGCAAGGTGGCGCTCAAGCTGCTGCGTGCCGACGCGATGCGCAACCGAGCTCAGGCGCGGCGACGGTTCGTCCGCGAGGCCAAGGCCATGGCCCAGCTCGCCCATCCCAACGTGATCACCGTCTACGACGCGGGCACGGTGGACGACGAGGCGTTCCTGACGATGGAGTTCGTCGATGGGCAGACGCTCGCCGAATGGCTCGAGGGCGAGGCACGTTCGTCGGAAGAGGTCGTCGAGGTCTTTCTGCAGGCCGGACGCGGACTCGCGGCAGCGCACGACGCCAACATCGTGCACCGCGACTTCAAGCCGGAGAACGTGCTCATCCGGAGCGACGGCCGGGTGCTCGTCACCGACTTCGGCCTCGCGCGTGCCGCCGATCTGACTGCCGACTCCGTGTCCGAAGACGATGAAGCCGAGGTCGCCGAGGGGAGCGCGAACGACCTCGCGATCCCGCTGACGCGTACGGGCGCGATTCTCGGGACTCCGGCCTATATGGCGCCGGAGCAGCGGTTCGGTCTGGCCGCGGGAGCCGCCGCGGACCAGTTCAGCTTCTGCGTCGCCATGTACGAGGCGCTCTACGGGCACCGACCCTTTCCCGGCGTCACGGTGCACGAGGTCTTCGATGCGATTCAACGTCAGGAGTTTCGCGAGATCGCGCCCGGCACTCGGGTCCCCGGCAGGCTTCGGCGCGTGCTCCTTCGCGGGCTGCGAGCCACGCCCGATGAGAGGCACGCGTCGATGCATGACCTGCTCGCGGAGCTTCGGCCGCCGCGACGGGCTGCTCCTCGTGTCGCTGCGATGGTGCTGGCTGCCGCCGTGGTCGGAGGCGGCGTGGCAACGCTCGCGACGAGCGACGACGAAAACCCCTGCGCCGCACTCGACGACGAGCTCGTCGGCGTCTGGGACGAACCGACGCAGGTACGCGTTCAGGCGGCAGTCACCGCGTCGGGAAGCACCGAATCTCAGGACACCTGGCACCGCATCCGGAACATTCTCGATGGCTACGCCGAGAAGTGGTCCAAGACGCGTCGCGAGACCTGTGTCGCCTTTCACGTCTCGCATGCACTCGACGAGGAGTCCTTCAACTCCAAGAGCAACTGCCTCGACGAACGACGGCAGGAGTTCAGCGCGGCGGTTGAGGTGCTCGGCGGTCTCGAGATCGAGGAGCTACCGCGAGCCCTCGGCACCCTGAGCATCATTCGCCCGATCACGCGCTGCGACGGGACCCAGCTGGCCCCGGGTCCGCGCAGCCGACCCAACGAGTCCTTCCTCGCCCAGCGGGAGGCACTGCTCGCGGTCGAAGTGCAGTGGGAGCTGGGCCGAAGAGACGCCGCGCTCGCCGACGCGAGGAAAGTGGTCGAGGCGGCGCCATCGGACGGCGCGCGGCTATACGCCGACCTCACCCTCGCCCGACTGCTCATCGACAAACGCGATCCCGAGGGCGAAGCCTTGATGGAGACGGTGTACTACCGCGGGATCGAGCGTGGAGACTTCGGGGTGGTCGCTCCGGCGGCGGTGAACTGGATGAACGCGGTGGCTCGTGACCCCAAGCGACTACGCGAGGCGGAGGTCATCGGCTCGACGGCGCTCGCCATCACCCGCTCCGTCAACCCGAACGGGGCCGTCGAAGCGGGGATTCGTATTGGACTCTCGCGCCTCTTTGCGCACCAGGGCCACTCCCAGGAGGCAATCGACGTACTCGAGCCGCTCTACGAGAGCCTCGATCCGGAGTACGACCCGAACACCCTGCGGGACGTCACAATGCAGCTGGCCGTCGGTTACCACGTGCTCGGCGATCAAGAGCGTGCGATGGAGCTCCAGCTCGAGTCGTTGAGTCTCGCTGAGCGGTTGCACGGCGAAGGCTCGACGTACGCGATCACGCGCCTGTGCAACCTCGCCGAGATCGAAGCCTCGCGCGGGCGGCTCGCGGAGTCGCAGCGCTACGCCAGACGGGCGCTGGATGCCGCAGTCGAGCTCGGCGAGGCGGGACTGTTCGTGATCAGCAACGCGGTGCTACGCGCAGCCGCATCGCATCTCGCTCTGGGGCAGCTCGACGAGGCACTGCCGCTGGTCCGATGGGCACTCGGGCTTCGGGTGCACCTGCATGGACCCGAGAGCCTTCCGAGCGTCGAGGCGGCCGGGATTCACGCTGTCGCGTTGTCGGAGCTGGGCGAGCGCGAGGCGGCCGTCGCCGAGCTCGAGCGCGTTCTCGCGATCCAGCGACGGATGGTCCCCGAGGGCGACCGCAGCATCACGATCACGCTCAACAACCTCGGCAGCGAGGCGCTGAGCCTCGGCGATCTCGACAAAGCACGCCGCTACCACCGAGAGGCGCTCGAGCTGCGACTCGGGCACGGGGCTCCGGCCCAGGATGTTGCGATCTCGCTCAGCAACCTCGCCGAAATCGACGCCGCGGAAGGCCACTACGAAGCTGCGATTGCGCGATACGAATCGTCGCTCGAGCGGTGGAGAGAGAGCTCGGCGGCCGACTCCGCGTTCCCGTCTTGGGCGTGGCACGGCCTCGGCGTTGCCAAAGCCAAGGCCGGGGATGCGGAGGGCGCCCGAGCGGCGCTGGAGAACGCACTACGACTGCGCAAGGGGGGAGCTGCGCCGCGGTCCGCCCTGGGTCAGACACGTTTCGAGCTGGCCAAGATCGAGGCGGCGGCGGGCAACGTCGATCGGGCGCGAACGCTCGTGGACCTCGCCCGGACCGACCTCGAGGGCGAGGACCTCGCGGAGGAAGTCGCGACGTGGATCGAGTTCACGCTTCCGCCCGCGTGACTCAACCCATCCCGCGCTCGGAAGCGTGCTGATCAACCTCGCGCAGGTCCAGTTGATCCGAGAGGAGCACGCGAACGCCCGCGCGTCTGTCGAGCGTGCCCTGACGATCCTTCGCAAGGCGCACGGGGACCGGCATCCGTGGATCGCATCCGCCGAGATGGTCCTCGGTGCGGTCGCGCTCGCCGAAGGCAAACCCGACGAGGCCTACGAGCATCATTCCGTCGCGCGCGACGTGTTCGCAGAGGTCTACGGTGAAGCGTCGGAGAACGTTGCGCTCGCGGAGTCCAACCTCGGGCGAGCCCGGCACCGCGCGGGCAACCTCGCGGAGGCTCGCGTGCACCTCGAGCGAGCCCGCGAGGGCCTGCTGGGCTCCCGTCCGCCCCGACTCCGGGCCGTGCTCGACCGACTGGGGGAGTTGGAGTTGGACGCGGGCAAGCCGTGCGCAGCCCAAGAGACGCTCACTCGTGCGCACACTCTGAGGTCCGAAGCTGACGAGGAGTCCGACCTGCTGAAGCAAGCGCGGGCGGGGTGTAGCGCTGCGAAGTGAGACCGGTGCCGGGAGCGCCGAGGCGGCCGCCCCTTTTCCTGCACCACTGAACCGGGCCCCGTGGTAGCTATGGACCGTGGCTTGGCACAGATTGGTAGTGCTTGGTGGCGCTGCGTCGCTGCTGGTGGGGTGTCCGTCCGACGACGCGGTCACCGAGGACGAAGGGACGAGTACGGGCGGCGACACGACGACCGCCGCGACGACCGTCGACATGTCGACGGGCTCGACCACGACGGGCGAAGCCGTCGACAGCGGGAGCAGTGACGACACGACGACGGGTGCGGTTGCAGATTCGTCCTCTGGAGTCGTCGAAGAGTTCTGCGGCGATGGTCTCATCGACGACGACTCCGAGGAGTGCGACGACGGCGAGAACAACTCCGAGACTGGCGCATGCAAGCCCGACTGCACGCTGGCGTTCTGTGGCGACGGCCTCACCCACGAGGGCGTCGAGGAGTGCGACGACGCCAACGACAACAACACCGACGGATGCACGGACATGTGCATCATCCTCGAGTCGTGCGGCGACGGAATCATCCAGGACCCCGAGGAGTGCGACA
>JGI12316J15310_10000721_pt5 | contig 16985 bp, 12 predicted proteins | sample MarCyaLeptolynsp_FD_15310 | JGI IMG/M metagenome (IMG submission 15310)
GGCGGATACCGGGGCGTCCATGTTGGAACATAATGCACATGAAGGAGGAATCCTGATCAGAGGTGAACTGGAAGTAACCGTAGGTTCACAAACCAAAATCCTGAAAAAGGGTGACTCGTATCTTTTCGACAGCCGTCTTCCGCATCGTTTTAGAAACCTGGGTGATGAAGATGCAGAGGTCGTATCAGCCTGTACACCACCATATTTGTAGGGGAAAAACATGCAGATATCCTCTCACAAGCAAAAATTCACAACGAATTATCTCAGTTCCGAACATTGGTATGAACGGCTTGCGACGATTCTGACTATTGGTGACCGGGCAGCGGCTTTTCTGGCCCTGACAGATGAATTGGTTGAACAGTTGATGGTCGACAGCATGTTGCTGTTGCATTTCCCGGCCACATCCGGCCCAAAACTTTTATACAATAACTCAGAACATTCCCGAAGATACAACAGCGTTGAAGATTATCTGTCAGGTAATTACGCCATTGACCCCTTTTATTTGAACAGGACCCAATGTCGGGATTCTGGCCTGGTGCCTTTGAAAGAGGTTATTGAAGAAGAATTCTCCTCCAGCGAATATTACAAAGCCCATTATAAAGGCGCCGGTCTGGTGGATGAAATCTGTCTATTTTGTACAGACAGCCAAAGCGGGCAAGTGGTCCTGTCCTTAAGCCGTGCCATTCAGAAGGATCATTATGATCAGGAAGAAATTACGGCTTTGCAGCATATCGCCCCATTGGTCCGGAACATGATGCGCCTTAGCTGGCATTCTTTATCTGATCGGCATGTTCAGCGGGAAAACAGCCTGATCGAAGCAGAGAATTTACACTTACATATTGAAAATGCCCGCACGAATTTTGGTAAGTCGGTTTTAACAGCCCGTGAATTTGATGTGCTGCAATTGTTGTTGCGCGGAAATTCCATCGACCTGATCGCCAAAAAGCTGAGAATGTCTGCGGGCACGGCAAAGGTTCACCGCAAGCACATCTATGCCAAGCTACATATCCGGTCACAATCGGAAGTCTTTTCCCTGTTTCTGGATGTGGTGTCTGCTACACAATATATCCCGAACCAGGATCCACTGGATCAGTATCAGATAGAAGAAGACGAAAGTTTCTGAGAAAGATTCAAAGCTTCTTGGGGGGGGCTTTACCAGCCCCCTGCAATCCGCCGGTCGCCTTTGGGGCCACCCAGGTCAAAGGAAATCAATTTCTTCTCGGTAAAGGAGTCCAGGAACCATTGAGATAATTCCCGGCCTACGCCACTTTTGCCCGCGCCGCCAAAGGGGGCCAGCTGATCCCAATAATTGCTGGTTTCATTGACATTCACTGTGCCGTGGGGCAGGGCTTCGGCTACTCGCCAGGCTTTGGCCAGATCACCGGTCCATAGAGACGCCACCAGCCCCAGTTCAGAACGGTTGGCAATTTCCACGGCTTCTTCTGCAGAAGAAATTTTCTTCACAACCGCAATGGGGGAGAAGGATTCTTCCTGAGAGACCAGCATATCATCGGTCACATCAGTCATGATGGTCACGGGGAATTGCAGGCCATGTTCGGGGCCAAACTGTTCAATGCTGGCGCCTTTTTGTCGGGCGTCTTCCAAATGGCCCCGTGCCCGGTTGAGGGTAGCTTCGTTACAAAGCGGGCCCACATCGGTTTCTTCCAAAGCCGGGTCACCAAAGTTTAATTTGGCGGCTTCGGCGCGGAATTTTTCCATAAATTCGTCATAGACTTTTTCATGAACCAGAATACGTTCTGAAGAGGTGCAGACCTGACCGGAATAATAAAAACAGCCCACGATGGCCCCTTCTACGGCACCGTCAATATCGGCATCTTCCAGCACGATTTGTGGTCCATCGCCACCCAGTTCCAAAAGCATTGGACGCAATGGATTGGCTCTGGCGATTTTTTCACCTGTGGCCGTGGACCCGGTGAAGAAGATGCCATGTACGTCATCGCTGTCTACGATGGCCGCCCCGGCATCGCCCAGACCTTGAACCATATTAATCACCCCATCGGGGACCCCGGCGTCTTTAAACAGGTCCGCTACCATGGCACAGGCAATGGGCGCATACTCGGTAGGTTTCCAGACAATGGTGTTACCGGCGACGGCAGCGTGGGCCACAGCAATGGAGGAAATATCGGTTGGGAAATTATACGGGGTGATCACACCCACAACGCCTAGAGGGCGATGCCCCAACACCAGACGTTTATTGGTGGTACGTTCCTGCGTGGATGGCAATAACATGCCACGATATCTGAGAATTTCTTCCGCGGCTTTGCCCCAGGACGGGGCGGAATATTCAAAGGTTTCTTCCCGGGCGGCCATGATGGGTTTGCCCACTTCGGCGGTCACCATCTGAGCAATCTCTTCGGCCCGTTCCACAAACAATCGGTGCACATTACGCATGATCTGGGCCCGGTCCACCACAGACGTTTGTGACCAGGCCGGGAAGGCCGCTTTGGAAGAAGCAATGGCTTTTTGCACGTCAGCTACAGAAGAACGGCCGACTTCATGAAGAACTTCGCCGGTCTGGGGTGATTTGGCTGCAAATGTGCCACCCTCTGTATCGACCCACTGCCCATCAATATAAGCACCTTTTTTCAGATAATCGTCGAATGTAATATTTGTCATGATGTCTCCTCGGATGTCTCTTTGGGCGTCTTTTGCCGAATGCCAATAAGTACGATGGCGGCGATGATAATGGTCAGCAGCAGCTCTGCGTATCCCAGATATAAATATCCGCCCAGTTCCAATAAATATCCGCCGAATACCGGCGCGATCATGATGCCCGCGATAAACAGGCTGCCCACGGCAGATACCAACCTGCCGCTGCGGTCCGCCAGTGCTGCGACCGCATTCAGCTGGGCAAAGGCGATGAAATAGATGGTCGACCACACATAAATGCCGGATGTGAATAACAAAGCACTGCCGTTTGATGTGGTAAAGGTCCAGGCGGCCAGTCCGGTGATGGTCATGGAGGTCACCAAAATCATCCAGGCTGAAAAATAGCGGGTTAAAAAAACCAATAAAGTTGGGCCAATGATGCTGATGGCGAACATCATGGAAAAGACGTCCCCCACTTCCGTGGTGGTCATGCCGGTATCGGTGCCCAATTGTTCCGCCGCCAGCCAAGGTAATGTATCCCGTGCCCCAAAGAACAGCGCAATGATCAACACCGCCAGACTGACTTTTGAGAACCAGTTAAAGCTGTCATTGGAAGTGTGCTGCAGGGACGATTGATTTGAGCTGGCTTTATTGGGTTGGTCTGGCAAGAAAAACCAGGAAAGCCCACCAATAACAACGGCGGCTCCCAATCCTAAAAAGACACCCTGGATACCATAAGCTTCACTCAATCTGCCAAGCACAGGCATGATTAAAACCATGAAGCCCACCAGGGCGATGGTCAGATGGCCGGAGAATTTTTCTGCATCAATGGCATTGGCAATGGTGGCATTGCCCACGGCCAAGGCGAGGCCCGCACCAATCCCGGCAATGAAACGAATGATGGACAATTCCTGAAAACTCAGGGCCATCAAACCACTGGCCAGATTGGCACAAAGCACAATCAGGATGGCGACCAAACCGATCAATTTCCGACGGCCCTGGCCGACAAAATTGGCGGCCACCAGGGAAGAAATCAACAGGCCAGCAAATTCTATTGTGCCGATCAGACCCGCATCCTGTGCAGAAAGACCAAGACTGGTGATCAGGGCACCGGTTACCACGGGTAAAGCCCAATATCCCAGCAGGCCAATACCCTGTGAAAAGGCGAAGGCTGCGTATAAAAGGCCCCAGTTTTCCGGCCAGAAGCTTTTGTTATTTGCCACGATCTGTTTACTCCAAGATATTGATCATACAGGATTTATCACATTTTGACACGTGCGCTGGTTGGATCATACATCGGTTTTAACGAAGCCTTGGCTTCAAATTTTTCGTTGCCTACCTGAATCTCGATCTTGCGGCCATCGATCCAGTCCTGGGTAATACCCTCGTCATTATGCAGATAACCCATGGCGATGGCCCCGCCCAGCGTATGGCCATACATGCCCGATGTGGTGATGCTGTTCAGTTTACCGTCCACAAAAATCGGCTCGTTATGATATAAAAGCGGTTCCGGGTCGGTTAATCGGAACTGCACCAGTCTTTTGGTCAGTGGACCGGCGGCTTTTTGGGCCAACAGGGCTTCTTTACCGAGAAAACCGCCTTCTTTATTGAAATCAGAAGCAAAACCAAGTCCCGCTTCCAACGGCGTGTCATCAGCACCGATATCATGGGCCCATTCCCGGTAAGCTTTTTCAATACGCAGGGAATTCAGCGTATGATAACCACAATGTTTCAGGTCGAATTTCTGCCCGGCTTCGATCAATTGTTCATAAACCGGCACCAGGAATTCTGTTGGGATGTAAAGTTCCCAACCCAATTCACCCATATAGGTAATGCGTAGAGCCTTGACGGTCTGATAACCGATATCAATATCCTGCAAGGTACCAAAGGGGAAGGCTTCGTGGGATAAATCCGTATCGGTCACTTCGCTGAGCAAAGCTCTGGAATTTGGCCCTTGAATATTTAACATGCCATAGGCCCCGGTGATGTCGGTGATGAAACAATGGGCATCTTCCGGGATATGATCCTGAACCCAATAAAATACATGGTTATGGGTAAAGGGGGCTGTGACCATCAAATAACTGTCTTCGCTTAAGCGTGTGACTGTCAGGTCTGCCTCGATGGTGCCACGGGTATTCAACAATTGTGTATAAACGGCTTTACCAACAGGGACCGAAACATTGTTGCTGCAAATCCAGTTGAGGGTCTTTTCCGCATCGCGGCCCTGGATCAGGAATTTTGAAAAAGAGCTCTGTTCAAAAATGCCGACATTATTGCGCACGGCGTCATGTTCCTGGGCATTATAGTCGAACCAGTTCTGGCGTTTGAAGCTGTACTTATATTCTGGTGTCACGCCTTCCGGGGCGTACCAGTTGGGTCGTTCCCAACCGGCCGATTCACCGAAACAGGCGCCGGCTTTTTTCACCTGTTCATGCAGCACCAGCCTTTTCACATCGCGGGCACTTTCATATTGGCGGAACGGCCAATGGTGCTGATAAACCAGTCCTAAGGATTCTGTAATTCTGTCGCGCAGGAATTTGGGGTTGCGCTGAAAATCCTGACTACGGCGGATGTCCACATCAAATACATCCATGGGTGGATGACCATTGACAATCCAGCTGGCCATCAACATCCCCGCGCCGCCACTGGATAAAATGCCCAGAGAATTAAAACCGGCGGCGATGAAATAATTCTTCACTTTTGGGGCTTCACCCATCAGGTAATTATGATCGGCGGTGAAACTTTCCGGGCCATTAAACAGAATACGAATACCGGCATTTTCCATGGACGGTACCCGCCCCATCGCCTTTTCAATGTAAGGGATCATGCGGTCCCAATCCGGTGGCAGGTCATCAAATTCAAAATTTTCCGGAATACCATCTTTGCCCCAGGGGGCGGCAATGGGTTCAAACAGGCCCAGCATCAATTTACCGGCTTCTTCCCGGTAGTAAGCTGTATTGCCCGGATCCCGTAGGATCGGCAGGTCCGCATGCATACCTTCCATGGCTTCGGTGATCAGGTAATAATGTTCTGCGGCATGCAGGGGGATATTGATGTTGCTGGATTTGGCAAATTCCCGGGCCCACATGCCGGTACAATTCACCACATATTCTGCATCAATATGGCCCTGTTCCGTTTCAACGCCGGTCACGCGGCCATTTTTGATCACCACATCGGTGACCTTGATATCTTCAAAAATCTGAGCCCCGGCATTGCGGGCACCTTTGGCCATGGCCATGGTGGTGTCTGTGGGGTTTGTGCGGCAATCTTCCGGGAAATAAAAACCGGACAGCAAATCATCCACATTGGCCAGCGGCCATTTTTCAAGAATTTCTTCAGGGGTGATTTCTGTGCTGGGCACCCCAAAACAGCTGGCCATGGCACATCCACGGCGCATTTCTTCCAGATGATGTTCGTCTGAGGCGAGCTGAATGGAACCCACATTCATCAGGCCAGTCGACAGGCCTGTTTCTTCTTCCAAAGTGCGGCACAGATCAATGGTATATTTGGCCAGCTTGGTGGCATTTTCGCTGGTGCGCAGAGTGGTCAACAAGCCAGCTGCGTGCCAGGTGGTGCCGGAAGTCAGCTTTTTGCGTTCCACCAGGACAATATCTTCCCAGCCCATTTTGGCCAGATGATAGGCAACACTGCATCCGATAATGCCGCCGCCAATGATGACAACCCGTGCGGATTCTGGAAGGGACTTACTCATGCCAGTTCCTTAAATATTCGACATAAAAACATGTGTAATATCAAGCGGGGACCCGTCCGAGCCCCCGCTCGTATAAAATCCTAGAAGTTCACCTTCAGGGAACCACCGAAGATTCTTGGTGGACCAAACACCTGGATCGTATTGCCAAAGAAGGCGGCCAGATCGAATGAATAGGTCAGAGGCGTTTCGTCTGTGAAGTTTTTGACAAACAGGGACAGTTCGGTCTCTTTGCCACCCAGTTCAAATTCATAGGCGATACGGGCGTTAAAGATCGCATAGGATTCACCTGTGACCAGTGGACCATTCAGGGTATTGAAGGTCTGTGCATCACTGTAATAACCATCAATCTGGAAGGACAGCAGGTTGGTATCACCCACAGGTGTTTCATAACGTGCCAACCAGTTGAAAGACACATCCGGAGCCAGGATGATTTGTTGTTCACCGACACCAGCAACTTCCACTGTGGCATCCAGAATGGATACACCACCACTCAGGCGCAAACCTTCAAATGGCAGGGCTGTAAATTCCAGTTCACCACCTGTGATTTCCGCAGGGAAGTTACGCACGATCGTGGTCAGGCCTTCGAAAATAAAGGCTTGATAGTCTTTATAATCGTAATAGAAGGCACTTCCGTTCATGCGCAGGCGACCATCGGCAAATTCCGATTTAAAGCCAATTTCAAAGGCATCCAGTTTTTCAGGTCTGAAGGCCAGTTCGGATACCGGCTGCAAACCATCCAACGGGGCCGTGAAGTTACCGGCTTTCACACCGCGGTTGTACCCGGCATAAATCATAAGGTCTTCATTTGCCTGAAATTCCAGTTGAGCTTTATAGGTCAGGAAATCATCATCCAGTTCCAGATCAACCGGTGCACCCACAGCGACCAATGTGCCGGGTGCGATACCAAAGGCGGCACAACCGCCCGGGGCTACGGCCGGATCATCAACACAGGTGGCTTCGATGTTGAAGTCTTTTTTATCAGTTGTCCAGCGACCACCCAGGATCAAACGCCATTGTTCAGCCAGTTGATATTCAACCTGGGCAAAGATGGCGAATGAATTGGTTTCCAATTGATAATCCAGGTCATAACCAAACCCGAACCCGTCAAAGACACCTGGGCCGGATGAGCCTGTGATGCCCGGGAACTGGAAGGTACCGAAATAATCACCATCAATATTCAGGTAATAGGCACCAACCGTCCAATCCAGTTGATCACTTTGGCCTGTGGCGCGAATTTCAGCGCTGGTTGTGCTGGCGTCCTGATCCGTCCCGAACAGAGCCACATTAAATGGGCCACCGTCATCATCTTCCAAGTATGATTTTTCATTTTCGGAACGGGCCAGAATGGCGGTTAAAGACCAGTCATCGGCATCATAATCATATGTGGCGCCATAAGAGATCGACTTTTTGTCAACGAAACCGCCAACGTTCGGTGCTTCCGCATGAATCTCAGGATCAAATGGGGTACCAAAGAAGTCAGTACCACCCAAGTCAACAAGACCATCACCACCAACCGGTGCGGTGTCATAGGCATTGCCCACATTGTCAACAAGACCATAGCTGAAATCCAGACCCAATGTTGAATTTTCACTCAGGTCAATATCCAGCTGGGCGCGAATGTTATGGTGATCACGACCACGGAAATTATCGCCATTTGTATCATCCGTGCGGGCAGGGAAACCCCCAAAGGCCACATCAGAAATGGAATTCACACCCACAGCGGTGTTTTCAAAATAACCGTCTGCATTATCGGACATGGCGGCAAGACGGAAACGGACCGTATCAGTGATCGGGCCGGAAACGGCACCTTCCAGTCTGATCTGGTTATATTCTGCGACGGTCAATTTCGCATAGGCTTCAAATTCTTCGGTCGGTTGTTTGTTGATCACATGAACCAGACCACCGGTGGCGTTACGACCAAACAATGTACCTTGTGGGCCACGCAAAACTTCCACCCGGTCCACATCGAACAATTCTGCGGTGGCAGAGCCAGTCAGCGCCTGGTAAACGCCGTCCACATAAACGGCACTTGGTGCTTCCTGATGATCGGCAAAGTCATTCTGTGAAATACCGCGGATCGAAAACAGGCCTGTTGAACTGCCACCAGAGAATGATGTGGCGATCAGACCAGGGGTCTGGGCGGCGATGCTTTCGGAATCCTGGAAGTTTAATTTTTCAACTTCTGCGCCGGAAAGGGCGGTGATGGAAATACCAACATCCTGCAGGGACTGTTCACGTTTTTGCGCAGTGATGACCAGTTCATCAAGAACAAAGGTATCTGTATCTGCGGTTTCTTCTTCCGCTCTTACTCCCATTGAGACGAACATAAGGCTTGATGCTATTGCCGTTCCCAGTAACAAATTTGACTTTAACATATTCTTCCTCCTTTTAATAAACGCTGTAAGACGCATCGTTTTTCTGAAATATGAAATTCAAACTGACGACTGGCTATTAGCTTTCTTTCGATCGGTCGAAAGATCAATACCATGAAGAGGGTAGACGGTTGTTTCTTGTCCCGTGTTTTTGAGATCGCGGATTTATGATACCCTGATTGTGGTATTGCGGTTTGACGATCATTTGTCAATGATCTGATGGTACGTGTGTAGTCATGACTTGTTACGGGAGGATAAATTGTCAAATCACCACTCTGATGATGAAAAGAAACAGGAAACAATCAGTAAAGCTGATGTGACGCCTAATAAACCCGATGTAACGCGCCGTAATTTTATCGCCACGGCTGCAGCAGTTTCCAGTGTTGGTTTGGCGGCGGCCTGTTCTCCCGCAGATAATTCTGAAGAAAGCTCTTCTGATACAACCAATGTTCATCCCGGCGGTGGGTCCGATTATGATGTGGTGGTGATCGGTGGTGGTATGGCCGGTGCCAGTGCCGCCCGTGAAACCAGCAAATCAGGTTTGAGAACCTTATTGCTTGAAGCGCGTAACCGCTTGGGTGGCCGGACTTTCTACGCGCCCTTTGGTGATCATCATATTGAGTTGGGGGCCAATTATCTTTATTGGTTGCAACCCCATATCTGGGCCGAAGTAGATCGGTATCAGTTGCCGATTGATGATACACCGGCGGCGGTGAATCCGGATCGCTGGTTTTACCTAAAAGACGGCAAATCCGTCGAAGCCAATATCGAAACATTCTGGCCTAAGGTTGACAAGGCCATGACAGACTATTGTTCCATGTCACGGGAAGTTTTCCCAAGGCCTTATGATACGTTCTATACGGATGAATGGAAAAAATATCAGGACCTGACCATTCAGGACCGCATTGATCAACTTGATCTGGAAAAGGATGTGGAACTGGCCCTGAATGCCATCTGGTCGATCATGTCTCACGCGCCTTGTAAAGACGGTGGTTTTCTGGAGATGCTGCGCTGGTGGGCCAATCTTGGCAATAACTCCATCGACTTTAACAATGCCGTATCCCGCTACAAGCTTAAAAATGGTACGATTTCCCTGATCAATGCCATGATCGAAGATGGTACCATTGATGTGAAATTGAACGTGCCGGTCAGTAAAATTGCCCAAAAAGGCGATCGGGTAAAAGTCACCACCGAAGATGGTCAGACGGTCACGGCCCGCAAAGTGATTGTTACCTCGCCTTTGAATACCTGGGTGGATGTGGAATTTGAACCGGCCATTTCCGAAGTGAAACTGCGCACATCCCGCGAACGTCATGTGGGTAATGGTAATAAACTGCATGCCAAAACCACCAAAGATATCGGCAATGTGTTTTTGACCGCCGATGACAGTTTTGGGCCATTACAATATGGCTATACGGAAAGCACCGGTCCGGAAGGCACCACTCTGTTAGCCTACGGTCTGGACGGCGGTTTTGATGTGAATGATGTTGAAACGGTGCAGGAAATGCTGCGCAAGTTTATTCCTGACATCGAAATCGAAGCCACTTATGGTTATCAATGGGCGTATGATCCCTTCTCCAAAGGCACCTGGTGTACCCTGAGACCGCATCAGTTCCGGGATGTGCCGGAACTGCAACGGGCCGAAGGCCATATCCATTTTGCCTCGGCCGATAATGCCACCATGTGGCGCGGCTGGATGGACGGTGGCATTGAAATGGGCACCCGTGAAGGGCAGGCCGTTGCCCGGGCTTTGGTCAAATAAGGGCAAAAAAGAATTTTTCAGGAAGGAAACGGGTCGTGTTGCATCGTTTGAGTGGGCTTTTTATGGCAATTTTTCTGATATCCGGCTGTGGTTCAGATGAAAAAGAAACAACTACTCAGGAAGCTGCGGTGAAGAAACCGGCCCAAGTAGAGCAGGCAGCCCCGAAAAAGAAATTCATAGAAACCCTGGATTTGGCCGCGGCAGGATGTGATTCTGTCCGGGCCTTGCGCACATTTAAACAATGCAAAGCCTGTCACAGTGCCGATCCCGGTGCAAAACATAAGACCGGTCCCAATCTGTATGACGTACATGGCCGGAAAGCCGGTGGGGCTGAAGGATACCGTTATTCGCCGGTCTTCAAAAAAAGCGATATTACCTGGGATGACACAACCCTGGATGCTTTCCTCGCCAATCCGCAACAATACCTGAAAGGCAACAGAATGGCCTACGGTGGCGTGCGCAATGACGCCAATCGCCAGGCCATGGTCTGTTTATTGCGCCTGTTGAAATAATCTCTGCAAAACTATTTTCCCGCGACATGATTGTTTGATCAAAGACTTATGGGGCAATCTAACCTATTGAGACTTTGAGAAAGTCTGATAGTCTTGATTGCAGGTCTAGACCAGACCGCAATGATAATGCGGAGAAAAAATAATGACAGAATATTGGAAGGCTAATGTCGCTTTGTTGCTGAAGCTGCTGGCCATTTGGTTCATCGTTTCTTTCGGGGCAGGGATTTTATTCGTCGATTTCCTGAATCAGATTGAGTTTTTTGGATTTAAACTGGGGTTTTGGTTTGCTCAACAAGGGTCCATCTATGTCTTTGTGGTCCTGATTTTCGTCTACACACGTCAGATGAAAAAACTGGATGAAAAATACGGTGTTGAGGAATAGGCGGACCCGATGGAAACACAAACATTAACCTATATTTTTGTTGGTCTGTCATTCGCGCTATATATTGGCATTGCCATTTGGTCCCGCGTGGGATCCACAAAAGAATTTTATGTGGCTGGTGGCGGAGTACACCCGGTGGTCAATGGTATGGCCACGGCGGCGGACTGGATGTCTGCGGCATCCTTTATTTCCATGGCCGGCCTGATCGCCTTTTTGGGTTATGACGGCTCAGTTTACCTGATGGGCTGGACCGGCGGATATGTGCTGCTGGCCCTATTGCTGGCACCTTATTTGCGCAAATTCGGTAAATTTACGGTGCCTGATTTCATTGGGGATCGTTATTACAGCAATGCGGCCCGACTGGTGGCGGTGATTTGTCTGATTTTCATCAGCTTTACCTATGTGGCCGGTCAGATGCGCGGCACAGGTATTGTCTTCTCCCGCTTTTTGGAAGTGGACATTGATACCGGGGTGATCATCGGTATGGCCATTGTCTTTATGTATGCCGTATTGGGCGGCATGAAAGGCATCACTTATACTCAGGTGGCGCAATATTGTGTGTTGATTTTTGCCTATACAGTCCCGGCGATCTTCATTTCCATCCTGATCACGGGCAATCCTGTGCCTCAGTTGGGTTTGGGTTCTGAACTGGCGGATGGCTCCGGTATGACCGTGTTGCAGAAACTGGATGCCGTCTTGGTGGATTTAGGATTTCCGCTTTATACAGAAGGATCGAAATCGACCATAGATGTCTTTATGATCACGGCGGCTTTGATGGTCGGCACCGCGGGACTGCCCCATGTGATTGTCCGTTTCTTTACGGTGCCGAAAGTGTCCGATGCCCGCAAATCAGCCGGTTGGGCGTTGGTCTTTATTGCCATCCTTTATACAACGGCCCCGGCCATTGGCGCCTTTGCCCGCATCAACTTCATCAACGAAGTCAATGAAACCGAATATAGCCAAACACCCCAGTGGTTTCAGAACTGGGAAGACTTGGGCCTGATCGGTTGGCAGGATAAAAATAATGATGGCAAAATCCAGTATCGTGAGGGTAAGCCATTTGAAGGCAAACCGTCCTTTGACGGGGATAATCGTGGTGTCAATGGCGAGCGCGCATTGACCAATGAGACCACAGCGTCAGAAAATGAAGTTTACGTGGACCAGGATATCATGGTCCTGGCCAATCCGGAAATTGCCAAATTGCCGGGCTGGGTTATGGCGTTGGTGGCGGCGGGTTCATTGGCGGCGGCCTTGTCCACGGCGGCAGGACTGTTGTTGGTGATTTCGGCGGCAATCAGCCATGATTTGATGAAGAAAACCATCAAACCGGATATCACTGATAAACAGGAACTGATGTATGCCCGTATTGCCGCGGCCAGTGCCATTCTGGTGGCCGGTTATCTGGGCATCAATCCACCGGGTTTTGTGGCCCAGGTGGTGGCCTTTGCCTTTGGTCTGGCGGCGTCCAGTTTATTTCCGGCAATTCTGATGGGTATTTTCAGCAAGACCATGAACAAAGAAGGGGCCATTGCCGGTATGGTGAGTGGTCTCACCTTTACCTTCCTGTATATCATCTTCTTCAAATTCATTTCGCCCGAACTGAACAATGCTGATCATTGGTTGTTTGGTGTCTCACCGGAAGGTATCGGCACCATAGGTATGGTGTTGAATTTCGCCGTGGCTTATGGCGTGAGTAAATTCACCAAGCCGGTACCGGCAGATGTGGAAGACATGGTTGAAAATATCCGTATTCCTTCCGGTGCAGGGTCTGCCCATACGCACTAGGAAGCGCAAATCCTAAGATCAGCTTCTATGGGGCCTGATCCTTTTGTCTTGTCATCTGATCTGATCCAAGGTTAAGTTGAATAGACACGCAATTTTCTCAGGGTCATTCGGGATAGATGGATAAAGAAATTGAAAACCTGGAAGGGGATAACAACTGGATTGTTGTCTCCAAGCTCAGTGCCAACCGTCCCAATATTGACCTGGTGGCCAGAAGCCGTTTGCTGGATACGCTTGACAGTGCATTGGTCCGGTCGATTGCCCTGATTGTCGCGCCTGCCGGGTTTGGCAAATCCACTGTCCTGCAACAATGGCAGGACCAGCTTGTTCAGAAAAATATCAAAAGTGCCTGGTTGAACCTGGATACAGATGATGGCGATGCCCATCAGTTTTTATCCTATCTGGTGATGGCCATTGCCCACGCGGGTATTGATGTGGCTGAACTGGAGGTGGGTGCGCGTAACGGGTTTTCGGATTCCCCGGTCAGGTCGATCATCACCAGTTTAATGCGTCGCCTGCAGGAGGCCGCGGAAAATTGTGTGCTCATTTTGGATGACTATCATCTGGCGGAAACAGATGTATTGAATGACATCCTCAAAACCCTGATCCGCGAAGCACCCATCACCTTTACCCTGGTGGTCAACAGCCGCACCATGCCGATGTTGGACGTGCCGGCCCATGTGGCGGCGGGCGATGCTTTGGAAATTGGCCCTGCGGAATTACGCCTGACAAAACAGGAAACCCTGGAAGTCCTTGCCCCAGAGATTGACGAAGAGGGGGCTACAGATATTTATCAGGAAACCGAAGGCTGGCCCGTAGCGGTGCAGTTGGCCCGGGTAAAAAAACAAACCGGCCGGTCCCAGCCGGTTCAAACATCTGCCTCCAGCGGTTTGGTGGCCTCTTACCTGACGGATCAGGTATTGTCCGAAATTGATGATGACGTGCGGGAATTTTTGCTCAGTATTTCGGTTCTGGACAGATTTAATCCCGAACTGGCCAATGCAGTGCGTGATCAAAAAGACAGCTGGCAGTTTCTCGATAAACTGCAACCGCTGACGGCGTTGCTTATTCCATTGGATAGTGAAGATAACTGGTTTCGTCTGCATCATCTGTTTGCGGAATATTTGCGTGAAACCCTGCGTAAGACAGACCCGGACCGTATTGTTGACATTTACAACAAAGCCAGCAGCTATTATGCCGCCAAGGGATCGATCGTCGAAGCGGTGCGTTATGCGTCCCAGGCGGAAAATTATGATGCCTGTGTGGATATGATCCTGGAGACGGGGGGCTGGAAAATTATCCTGACCAAGGGTATTGGTTATTTACGTAATTTATTGCGCTTTATCCCTGACCATGTTTTGAAACAACATCCGCGGCTGATTTTGGCGCGGGCGTATTTGCATTGCAAAGACGGTGAACCGGTGCAGGCCCTGACCCTGCTGGATAGTGCGGGTTTGAAAAACCGGGGTATTGATCAGAAGGACATTTCTGTGGATCAGGTGGTCGTGGGCTCCATGGTCAATCTTTATACGGAAAGATGGGATTGGGGTGGCTATCGGATCGAAATTGACCGGCGCGAACCGCATCTTGAAACCATTGGGTATCTGGAAGCCGGCACCTTAAAGTGTGAAGAGGTGGTCCTTCAGTTTGCCATGGGCGATATTAATGAAGCTTCACGGTTGTTACGACAGGCCTTTACCTATATGCGTCAAAGTGGTTCGGTTCTGGGATTGAATTATTGTTATTTGCATGCGGCCATTGCGGCCTTGTATGAGGCCGAGTTTGATATCGCCGAAGCCAACATCAAACGGGCATTGGAATTGGCGGAAAGTAATTTTGGCTCGGACAGTGGTCTCAAACATATTGCGATCATTCTGGATTATGCCTTGAAGGTTTGGCGGGGACAGGCTGTGAAAGAGGACTTAGAGCCCTTTTCTGAAACCCTCTCTTTCATCGAAGAGCATGACGGCTGGACAGAAATTTATACCATTGGTCTGGACGCGATTTTTCACCTGGCCCGTCAATATGGTGAAAATGAATTTGCCAACGATATTGCTGATCGTTTTCTGAAGGTGGCGGAATTCCGGGCTCTGGACAGGCTGGAACATTTTACCCAGACCATCAAAATGGAAGCCGAACGGGCGTTGGGCCATGATCAGGCGGCCATGGTGATGCGGGACAGATTGCAAAAATGGTGTCTGGAAGTGGATCCGCAACAGGATCGTTATATCTGGCATATGTATTTTCTGGCGGCAGTTTATCTTTATAACGATGGTCGTAAACTGGATGATGCGGCCAAAACCATCATGGCCAAAGCTGATCAGGTGATCAGCCGGGTTGCCAGCCCATGCCATATTGTGCGTTTTAATCTGGCTTATGCCCGGTTGTTAAAGCGGGATGGCCAAAACCAGCTGGCCTCTGAAAAAATCATTGCGGCGTTGAAAATGGCGGCACGTCAGAAAATGGCGGGGCCGTTCCTGCTGGATGAAGACATAATCAAATCAATGCGGGATATTCGCCAAGACTTGCGGGCCAACGAAGATGAATTGATGACAGTGAATTTCATCACCGAAATTCTCGCCACCCATCAGGCCATGCGCCCCAAAGCTTCTGAAGCCTTATTGAGCAACCGAGAGCAGGAAATTCTCGAACAGGTGGCCTTGGGTAAATCCAATAAAGAAATTGCCCGTAAACTGGAACTGACGGAAAATACGGTGAAGTTTCACCTGAAGAATATTTTCCTGAAACTGGCGGTCAATAAACGCACCCAGGCGATTGTCGCCGCACAGAACCTGGGTCTGCTGGACTAATTTTCTCTTTTATCATCAGGAATTGATTATGGATAACATTGTTGTCAGGTTTGAAATCGCGTCAGGTCATTTTGACATGTTGCTGGATTTACAGTCTGCTCCCATCACGGCAGGATATTTCCGGGATTTGGTGGCGGGGGGTGCCCTGGATAACACATCTTTATTCCGCATCGTCACCAAAGCCAATGCGGAACATCGGGCGGATTGTCCTATTGAAGTTATTCAGGGCGGGCGCAAGGATACCGATGATCATGCCATCCCGCCGGTTGAGCACGAACCAACCACCGTCACGGGGCTGAAGCATGATCAATGGACGGTCTCTGCCGCACGATTTGATCCGGGCGAGACATATGGCAGTTTCTTTATTTGTATGCGGGACGAGCCAGCATTGGATTTCGGAGGAGAACGCCATATGGATGGTTTGGGCTTCGCAGCGTTCGGGAAAATTATTGCCGGTTTTGAACTTCTGGAACAGATCCATCAAGCTTATGAACCACAGGAATATCTGGATCATGAAATTGTTATTTCCAGAGCCTATTTTCTGGAAACTTAAATGGGGGAAACTCCAAAAACTACCCGAACGGGTAGGGGTATTTTTGTCTACCCACTCTAAAATCTGGCCAACCCACTCTTTTTGCTGATTGCTCCGTTTTTGACAGCTGGCCATACTTGAAAGGGTCAAGAGATCGATCTTGCATCTGTCATCTAGAAATGAAAAAACGGAGGAAAAGATGAAGAAATCTATAAGCTTGTTAAGTGCATCATCCCTAATGGTAATTGCCAGCATGTCCCTGTCAGCACCGACAGCATTGGCCCAAGGTACACCAGCTGCAAAGGATGAAGTGACCTTTGACGAGATTTTTGTCACGGCCCGTGGTCGTAAAGAAACCCTGATCGAAGTACCTTTATCTGAAACGTTATATACGGCCGCGGACATTGAAGATGCCCGCATTCAAACGGTGGATGATTTCATCGGCCTGACACCGGGTATTACCATCGCCAATTCACAGGATTCCGGGACGAACTTCATCACCATCCGTGGT
>JGI12316J15310_10000042_pt4 | contig 16973 bp, 18 predicted proteins | sample MarCyaLeptolynsp_FD_15310 | JGI IMG/M metagenome (IMG submission 15310)
TTTGACGCCCAGATATGCAACACGCCTGATCTCGTCAGATACCTGACTGAAGGTGGCTTTGATCCGTCCACGGTTCATTTTATCCCTAACTTCACACCGGTGGACCCCCGTCCGGCATTGCCGCGCAGCGAGTTCGATACACCCGAAGATGCCCTGCTTCTTCTCTCCATGGGCCGATTGCATGACGCCAAGGCGTTCGATGTCACGCTTGATGCGCTTGCAGCGACCCCCGGCGCTTATCTCTGGATTGCCGGGGCGGGGCCCCTGGAGGCCGAACTCAAAAGGCAGGCCAGTGATCTGGGCATAGCCTCGCGCGTCCGCTGGCTCGGCTGGCGGGATGATCCCGGACGGCTCCTGCGCACTGCGGACATTTGCGTGTTCCCATCGCGGGTTGAGCCGTTCGGCAACGTCATCATTGCCGCCTGGGCACATGGCACGCCTGTCGTGACCGCAAATGCCACCGGCCCTGAATGGTTGGTGCGCAATGAAGAGGATGCGCTGCTGGTGCCGCGCGATAATGCTCCTGCCGTTGCCGATGCAATCGCGCGGCTGACGCAGGATGATCAACTCGTACAGAAGATGATTGCAGCGGGTGCGGAGCGCGTCGCGCAAGAATTCTCACAATCAGTGTGTGTGGAGCGTTACCTTTCCGTCTTCAGGCAGGTACAAGAGGCCCGCGCCTAGGCGCAGGCACTGAAACAGACAGGACACCGGGACGGCATGTGCGGCATTGCGGGTATGCAGACAACAAGCGGGCAGGCGCCGTCATCGTCTGTGCTTGATGCCATGTCGGACGCGCTGACCCATCGCGGACCTGATGGTGAGGGTAGCTTTGTGTCCGGCGCCACGGGCCTGATCCAGACCCGCCTGGCGATCATTGATCTGGAAACAGGCGATCAACCGCTGTTTGATGACGAGGGGCTTGCGCTTGTCGCCAATGGCGAGATCTATAACTATCTGGAACTGCGCCGCGAGTTCGGCGAGAACACATTCTCTACCCACTCGGATTGTGAGCCGCCGCTCAAGCTGTACCGCCGGGATGGCCTGCGCTTCGCTGACAGTCTGCGCGGCATGTATGCCATCGCCATGTATGATCCCGACGGTGAGCGTCTGATACTTGCCCGCGACCCCTTCGGCATCAAGCCGCTCTACTATGCGGAGACGAACGAGGGCCTGATCTTTGCGTCAGAGCCGCAGGCACTTCTCACAACCGGCCTCATCCAGCGCCAGATGGACACGTCTGCCGCAGGCGAATTGCTACAACTGCAATTTACCACCGGTCGGCGCACCGCCTTCAAGGGAATATCCCGCGTCCTGCCCGGCGAGACCCTGGTTATTGAACGCGGCCGTGTGCTTGAGCGTCACCGCCGTGCAGCATTGCCGGCCGGCGCACCCATGGCCACAAACGAGGAGCGTGCCCTCGTCGTGCTGGAGGATGCCTTGATCGACAGTGTCCGGGTGCATCAGCGCTCTGATGTTCCTTACGGCATGTTCCTCTCCGGTGGTATCGACAGTTCGGTCATCCTCGCCTGCATGGCGCGCCTGAATGATCAGCCGGTTCGTTGCTACACAGCCGGTTTCTCCGGCACCAGGGTCAAGGACGAGCGTGAACATGCAGCACGTGTAGCTTCGGCAACCGGCTCTGATCACGTCAGCATTGATGTCACCGAAGAAGATTTCTGGACCCTCCTTCCGGCAATGGCAGCTGCCGTAGATGATCCGACAGCGGACTATGCGATCATCCCCACGTTTAAATTGGCCTCAGTCGCCGCCCAGGACGTAAAGGTCGTTCTGTGCGGGGAGGGGGGCGATGAATTGTTCGCAGGCTATGGACGCTACCGCGCAATAACCCGCCCCACATGGCTTGGTGGACGCGCCATGCGTGCACGCGGTGCCCTGGATGGTCTGAAGCTGTTACGCACGGAAACACCTGAGTGGCGTGACGGGATCATGGCTGCATGGAACAAGGCGGGGCGAGACGGGCGATCCCGTTTGCAAAGGGCTCAGGCGGTCGATTGCGCCGACTGGCTGCCGAACGATCTGCTCATAAAGCTCGATAGGTGCCTGATGGCGCACAGTCTGGAGGGCCGCACGCCTCTGCTGGACCCTGCCATTGCGCAGGCGGCATTCCTGCTGCCGGATTCGCTCAAGCTGAAGGGCCGTGTCGGCAAATACCTTCTGCGCGCGTGGCTCGCGAAACACCTCCCCGAAGCAGAACCCTTTGCCCGCAAACGTGGCTTCACCGTCCCCGTCGGCGAGTGGATATCGGGCCGCGGCCCTCAGCTGGCACCTTTGGTTGCCGGCCAGCCGGGCGTTCAGGAAATGTGCAACCCAGACCGTGTCCGCGCACTCTTTGCAGGGCTGGGGTCAACGCCCGCTAAGCACGATGGGCAGGCGGCCTGGCTGCTGCTTTTCTTTGCCCTTTGGCACCAGCACCATGTCCTTGGGCTACCTGCCGACGGGCCGGTGGAAGAGGTGCTTTCGGCGCGCACTTGACGCCTTGCTGCCAATGGGGTCCGGTTGCCCCCGAAAATCCAATATGAAAACGATACGCATTCAGGAGACATCCCATGGCCGACACATTTCGCGCCCTTATGGTCACCAAGACGGATGACGGCCAAACGGTTGAATTAAAAGACATTACCGATGCTGAGCTGATGGAAGGCGATGTCACGGTCGCCGTCAGCCACTCAACAGTGAACTACAAGGACGGGCTTGCCCTCACCGGGACAGCTCCGATCCTGCGTGCGTCACCGATGATTCCCGGCATCGACTTTTCCGGTGAGGTCATCTCGTCCGACCACAAAGACTGGAAAGCCGGCGACCAGGTGGTGCTCAACGGTTTTGGTGTTGGCGAGGGCCACAGCGGTGGTTACGCCGAGCGCGCCCGCGTCAATGGCGACTGGCTGGTAAAGCGGCCGTCAGCGTTTTCCGCAGCCGATGCCATGGCAATCGGCACAGCCGGCTACACCGCAATGCTCTGCGTGCTGGCACTTGAGAAGCATGGCATCGGACCAAAGGACGGGGACATTCTGGTCACTGGCGCAAACGGTGGTGTCGGGTCTGTCGCAATTGCGCTCCTGGCCAAGCTTGGCTACCGCCCTGTGGCATCCACCGGCCGTCCGGAAGAAGCGGACTACCTGAAGAGCCTGGGTGCTGTTGATGTGATCGACCGCAAGGAATTTTCCGAACCCGGACGCCCTCTCGGCAAGGAGCGCTGGGCCGGTGCTGTTGACGCTGTCGGCAGCACGACGCTTGCAAATGTTATTGCCCAGACAAAATATGGCGGTACGGTCGCCGCATGTGGCCTTGCCGGCGGCATGGACCTGCCAGCAACTGTTTATCCGTTCATTCTGCGTGGCATCACGCTCGCCGGCATTGACAGTGTCATGGCTCCGCGCGGCATTCGCGAGGGGGCCTGGAGCCGCCTCGCCCGGGACCTGGACCTCGACAAGCTCAACGCGATGACCAGCACCATTGGTCTTGATGGCGTCCAGCAGGCCGGCACAGACATCATCGCCGGTAAAGTTCGCGGCCGCCTTGTCGTGGATGTGAACGCCTAATCATACATTGCAACTGATCCGGACCGGCCCCACCAAGAGGGCCGGCCGGTTCCTCTGGGGAGGGTGCGCGCATGTCTTTGCCGCCATTTAGAAAAGTCGACTTTGTTGAAACACGGGTCAATGTCGAGCGCCGAGACGATGGCTCCATCGTGCTCGAGAACCCACATCCCATGGGTGATCCCGCGGCAAATGTAATTGAGCCTCTGAAGAAGTGGGCCTCGGAAGCGCCAGACCGGGTCTGGCTGGCCAAGCGCCGCCCGCCTAAAGCAGGTCAGGAGTTCGGCGATTGGGAAGAAGTCACCTATGCACAGGCCTATGACCGTGTGCAGCGCATCGCTCAGGCCCTGATAGACCGGGGCGTTGGTCCAGGCAAACCCTTGATGATCCTTTCGGGCAATTCCCTTGAACATGCCTTGATGACCTATGGCGCCATTCTGGCTGGTGCGGCCGCTGTGCCGGTATCTCCCAGCTACAGCCTGATTTCGACGGACTACGACAAGCTGCGATACGTCTTCGAGTTGATTGAGCCGCAGGCCATCTTCGTCCAGGACGGCGTCATGTTCGAGAAGGCCATGGGCGCCCTCGACATCGAAGACCTGAATCTCATTCATGTCGAGAACCCTGGTCCCGCGTTTCATGGGTCGACGGCCTATGAGGATCTCCTCAGGACCGATCCTACTGACGCAGTTGATGCGTCTTACGATGCGCTGACCTACGACACCGTAGCCAAATACCTCTTTACCTCCGGTTCGACGGGCATGCCGAAGGCTGTCATCACCACCCATCGCATGATGTGCGTGAATTCCGTCATGGCAAGCAAACTCATCAATGAGTCGCCGGATGATCCGCCGCCGACACTCATCAATTGGTTGCCGTGGAACCATGTGTTTGGTGGCAATGCGGTGATCAACAATCTGCTGACGTCAGGCGGCACGCTGTACATTGATGGCGGTCGTCCCGTCGCAGGTCAGTTTGCCGAAACCATTCAGAACCTGCGCGAGGTTGCCCCGACGACCTATACCAATGTGCCCGCTGCTTATGTGATGCTCATTGAGGAACTCGAGCGTGACGATGTTCTGGCAAAGAATTTCTTCTCCCGCCTGCGGTCCATGGGCTACGGCGGTGCAGCGCTCAATCAGGATCTGGCAGAGCGCATGCAGGCTGTGGCCATTCGTGTCACCGGCGAGCGGATACTGTTTACGTCCGGTTACGGAGCAACGGAAACCGCTCCAACCATCATGAGCACGCACTGGGAAACCGAGCGCATGGGCCTGCTGGGCCTGCCGCTCCCCGGCGTGCAGATCAAGCTGGTGCCTGCCGGCCTCAAGATGGAAGTCCGCGTGAAAGGCGATTGCATCACGCCGGGGTACTACAAGAATCCTGAGAAAACCGCGGACGCGTTCGACGAAGAAGGCTTCTACAAGCTGGGCGACGCCGCCAAGTTCGTGGATGAAAATGATCCCAAACAGGGTCTGGTATTCAATGGCCGTGTTGTCGAGGACTTCAAGCTCTCCAGCGGCACCTGGGTCAATGCCGGCCGCATGCGTGTGCAGGCGGTGGAAGCAGGCAACGGGCTCATCAATGATTGTCTGGTGGCCGGGCTGGACCAGCCCTATGTCGGTATCCTCGGATTCCCGAATCTGCCGGCCTGCCGTAAAGCAGCGGGACTGGCAGATGACGCGCCCGCAGATGATGTTGTGCGTGCTCCCGGCGTTCTGGAGCGCATTGCCGAAGGTCTGCGTGAACACAATTCGCGCAACCCGGGGTCATCCACCCAGATACACCGTGCATTGCTGCTGGCGGAACCGCCATCCCTTGATGCGGGGGAGCTGACCGACAAGGGATACATCAACCAGTCCGTGTCATTGACCCGCCGCAAGGACATGGTCGACAAGCTGTTTACAGATCCTCCCGGCAATGACGTGGTGGTTGTCTGAAGCGCGCGCTTCAGGCAAGCCACTGGGCAGGAACAAGCTGCAAACACGAAACAAGGCTCTGAATGCCCGACTGGTACCTGATACTGAATGGCGTGCTGATAGGCATTGTCGTGGCTGCGCCCATCGGCCCGGTCAATCTCATCTGCATTCGCCGCACGCTTGCCTATGGACGCCTCAATGGGTTCGTGTCCGGGCTGGGCGCGGCTGTCGGCGACGCCGTTTTTGCAATCATCGCAGCATTCGGCCTGACAGCGGCATCGTCGATGCTTGTGTCCGTTGGTGACTGGCTCCAGGCCATCGGTGGTCTCTTCCTTATTGTGCTGGGCGCCCACACCTACCGAAGCAGACCTGTCGATTCCGAGACCGTCAGCACCAATACAAGCAGCAAACTGGCTGCAGCGGTGCTCGCGACCTTTGTCCTGACCATCACCAACCCTGCAACCATGCTGGGCTTCATTGCCATTTTCGGTGGTGTTGGTGGATTGGTGACATCAGAGCCAACACTCGTGACAGCGACTTTGCTGGTTGCAGCAGTCTTTGTCGGGTCCGCATTGTGGTGGCTTGGCGTCACCATGACGGTCGGCCTGCTTCGGCACCGGATGACAGATCAAACCTTGATGCTCATCAATCGCGTTTCCGGTGTTCTGATTGTATCCTTCGGCCTCTTCGTACTGGGGCGGCTGGTGTATAACACTTTGACGTAAAATCTACCGGGTCACCGGTGCAGTACTAGAACAACAAGACAATAGGGAGTAGGTCGTATGAATGGTGCAGAGAGCCTGGTCCAGACTTTCGTCAATTGCGGTGTCGAAGTCTGTTTTTCCAACCCCGGGACATCTGAGATGCACTTCGTGGCCGCCCTTGACCGGATCGACGGCATCAAGCCCGTCCTCGGTCTGTTTGAAGGCGTCGTAACCGGCGCAGCCGACGGCTATGGCCGAATGGCCGGAAAGCCTGCCGCGACCCTGCTGCATCTGGGTGCCGGTCTCGGCAACGGGTTTGCAAATCTGCACAATGCACGCCGTGCTGCGACGCCCATCATCAATGTGGTTGGGGAACATGCGACCTATCATCGTCAGTACGATGCGCCCCTGGCGTCAGACATTGCATCAGTCGCGCGCCCGAATTCCGTGTGGCTTGAGACCACAGAAGACGCAAAAGATGTCGCAGCAGCAGGTGCACGGGCCTATGCTGCGTCCATGAGCGCGCCCGGTGGTATCGCGACACTCATTCTACCTGCTGATACCGCGTGGCTGGATGCTGATGGTGCCGCTGACCCTGTCGATGTTGCACCTTTCAGCGCCGTCGAGGGATCAGCCATCGACAAGGTGGCTGAAGCACTCAAGAACGGCAAGAAGTCAGCGATCCTGTTGCGTGGCCGAACGCTGCTGGCGGATGGGCTTGAGCTTGCCGGACGCATTCAGGCAGCCACCGGTGCCCGCATCCTGTGTGACACATTTACCCCGCGCATGCAGCGCGGTGCCGGACGCGTGAAGATTGAACGCCTGCCGTATTTTGCGGAGCAGGCTGTTGAGCACATTGCAGAGGTTGAACAGCTGGTGCTCTGCGGGTCGCAGAACCCGGTCGCTTTCTTCGCCTATCCCGGCAAGGAAAGCTGGCTGACACCACCCAACGCGGAGACACTGGTTCTTGCCCGTCCCGAAGAAGACGGCATGGCCGCCCTGGAAGCACTGGCTGAAGCTGTGGGTGCGCCGGCTCAAGCGCCGGACCATGTCGCTCTTGCAAAACCGGATCTCGCGTCCGGCACGCTTGATGCCGATGGTGTTGGCCGCGCCATTGCGCATTTCCTGCCGGAAGGTGCAGTTGTGTCTGATGAAGGCGCAACAGCAGGTCTGTTCACCAACATCTATACTGATACCGCCGCCCCGCACGACCATATGACCCTTACAGGTGGTGCAATCGGCCAGGGCCTGCCACTTGCCGCCGGTGCTGCGCTGGCATGTCCCGATCGGAAAGTCGTGTGCTTCCATGGTGATGGCGGCGCGATGTACACCCTTCAGACGCTTTGGACCATGGCCCGCGAGAAACTGGACGTTGTTACCGTCATTCTCGCCAATCGCTCCTATGCCATTCTCAATATCGAGCTGATGCGTGTCGGTGCCGAAAATCCGGGCCCCAAGGCCTTATCGATGTTGGATCTGCACAACCCGGAACTGAACTGGGTTCAGCTGGCCAACGGGATGGGCGTGGAAGCTGTCCGCTGCGAAACAGCCGAACAGTTCAATGACGCCTTCAAGTCGGCAATGTCCCGCAAAGGGCCAATTCTCATTGAGGCGATGATCTAGGCGTTCCTGCGTGAGAGTACTCAGCAGTCGGTCAACCTCCGTAGGCTGATCTGTTAACCAGCTAAGGTGCTGGCCCAAAACACATCTTTGCTGTTAGGCTCCCCGGGTCGGGCTCGGGGTGCCCGGCGCGCTTCGGCCTGAACGGGGAACGGCCCGCGAATTGCATTTGTGTGAGGCAATCGCCCGGGCACAGGACGGTTTTAAGACGCGCCTTGCTGCCCGGCACATTTTCTTAGTCCCAGCGTCAGCCATGACGATGGGCGTGCGGCAGGATCCTGGGGGCGTCGATGAGCATGACCTTCGACAAGAACAAAACCGGTAATTCTAATGTCGATGGGCAACCACCTGCCGACGCCAGGAAGCCGGCAGATGCGTCAGCACTCAACATTCATGACCTGGGTATCGATACCGAAGTGAGTGCTGAAGAATTTGTAGAAGCCGATGCACCTGATGAGGTTGATCTGGGCATCGAGCGGTTGATCCGATCTGCGGGGGTGTCCCCGCAAAAAGCCGGAACGCCGGCCGCAAATGTGACACCGATCAGCGCAGCATCCGGGGCTGGCATCAGCCGCACAGCACCGGCCATTCGGGCCAATGATCCTGCGATTGCCGAACAGGTTGATATTGCAGACGCAACGTCACGCCTGCGGACGAAAGCGGCTTTGGGTGATATGCAACGGCCGATCGGCGAGCGCCTGGTCGAACTGGGGCTCGTCAGCCGCACCGGCCTTGATGCCGCGGTGGCTGAGCAGGAGCGCAGCCCTCACAAGCTCCTGGGACGGATTCTGTCCGACCTCGACCTGTTCTCCGCTGATGCGGATGACACATCTGCGCATGATCCGCTGCACACCCTTATTGATCCGGAAGCCATCCAGATGGCGCCGGCTGATCTTGTGCGCTCTGCCCAAATCCTTCCTGTATCGCGGGGCGGAGGGGCGGTAATGGTTGCCCTGTCACATCCGAAGGAAATTGACCGTATCGAGGACCTTCGTCCCTACCTTCCCGCAGGCACGCGCGTGGAGCCCTGCTTCTGGCCAAAGGACGCGCTTGAGGAAACCATCGAGGCGGTGCTCGACCATGAAATGTCAGCCGAGCCGGTGCTCAAGGGACTTGCAACGGGTACGGAAGAACGTGGTGCGGATGCCACGGTGTGGGCTGATCCCGCTGTGCGTCTGGTAAACGCTGCACTGCTTGATGCCGTTCGCGCTGGTGCAAGCCATGCACACTTTGAACCGGTGAACGGGCATGTCCGCCTGCGCTACCGCGTTGACGGTGCCATGCAGCAGTCTTCATCCATCGACAAGCGGTTCTGGCAACCCGTCGCAACGCATCTGCGCAATATAGCCGGGCTTGATGGCGCGCCCCGTCAGGACAACGCGGAGCCTGGCGAATTCACCATGCGCCTTGGCGACCGGGTGTTCGTCTGCGCACTAAAGACATTCGATACATTGAATGGTGAACGGATGACGATCCGCCTTGGCGAGATTGCCCGCGACCCCATGTCTCTTGGCGAAATTGGTCTTTCGGACCACTCGGCGGCTTTGGTCCTGCGGTCTTTGGTTCGGCCATCCGGCATGATCATCGTTGCAGGGGGGCGGGCCTCCGGGCGCACAACCAGCCTGTACGGCATGCTTGGGGAAATGAAAGCCGCCGAGCGGTCCATTTTCACGGTGGAGCGGCGCATCGGCTACAGGCTTCCGCTGGTCAGCCAGCTCGAGGTAACAACACAGCAGGCCAATGACTCGCAGGCTCTAATTGAGGATGTGATCGCACAGGACCCGGACGTGTTGTTGTTCGACAAGATCGAAGACAAGAAGTCTGCGCGCTCACTGGCCAGTGCGGCATCTGCGGGACGTCTGGTTCTGACATCCATGGATGCACCGGATGCCCTGTCAGCACTGATAGAGCTCATAGGTATGGTCGACGACCCGCGTCATCTGGCTGGCCGTGTGACAACTGTCATGGCTCAGCGCCTGGTACGTCGGCTTTGCTCTGTGTGCAAACAATCCCGCACGGCGAGTGCAGACGAGTGCTTTATCTTTGGTCTTGACCCAACGGATCGCCCCACGGTCTATCACCCGAATGGGTGCCCATCCTGCCGCTCGACCGGCTACCGGGGCCGAACTGTGATTTCCGAAGTCCTTGTCATCGACGACGATGTAAACGACCTGATCGCGGAAGGTGCCAGCATCGCGGACCTTCGGGCCACGGCGGCTGAAAAGGGGTTTCAGTCGCTGGCTGATGATGGCGTGCGTAAGGTTCTGCTAGGCGAAGTCAGCCCCGGAGAACTCGCGCGCGCTGTTGATCTGGCAGCAAGGCTTTAGCGCACAATCCAAATCTAGTTCGGCAGACGCTGTGCAAGCTGGCGCGCCTGCTGTGCGCCCTGCCGGGCATAGGTATTTCCCAGATTCGCTGCGGCGGCGGTGCAGCGTTTATGCGCTGACTGCTGGCGCGAGTACCCGGCGTTGAAGGCACCGATAAGAGCGTTCCGGCTCGATTGGCCAATGTCGCCGGAAGACAGCAGATCCAGCATCTTGTTCCGCCATAACTGGCCTTCAGCGGGTCTGCACAGGGTACGCAGATAGTGAACCGCTCCAAGCGTGCCTGCCAGCCGGGAGAGGCCGTCATCCACAATTGGGTCTGCACTGGCGTGCGAGTTGAAACCCAATGCCGCAAGCATGGCTAAAGACACGACCAGTGATTTCCGGGGCATTGAGAGCATGTTGCTGCTTATGGATATTGCGGGTGTGCCTTGTGGGCGGTGGCTGCGTGGATGAGTATGCCCCAGGCGGGAAGCCTGCCAAAGCCTGATAAACAGTTCAGCTAAAACTTAGGAGCGTGGAATGCCTCAAATGTTCGATTTTGTCGCGCTGGATCATGTTGTCCTACGCGTCACCGACATGGACAGGGCACTGGCCTTTTATGAAGGCGTCCTGGGGCTCGAGATCGAAAGACAGCTGGACATTGGGTTGGTTCAGCTTCGTGCCGGCGCAAGTCTGCTCGACCTTGTTCCGGTTGAGAGTGAACTGGGCAGGGCCGGCGGCGGCGCACCGGGCAAAGACGCGCACAACATGGATCATTTCTGCCTCTCGCTCGCAGAATTCCATGAGGACGACATTCGCAACTGGTTGACTGCCAATGACGTTCCCGCAGGGAATGTGGAACGTCGCTATGGTGCCGGCGGCTTTGGGCCGTCGCTGTATCTCACTGACCCTGACGGCAACACAGTGGAACTCAAAGGTCCTCCGGACATCTCTCGGTAGACCCGCCACATACCTGCTGAAAAACCATTGCCTCCTCTCAAAAAGTAGTTAGGATAACTTACTAATAGGGCAGAGAGTCCCATTGGAGGAAGTATGCGTACCCGGTTCGCGAGTTGTTATGGATTTTTGACGTTTTCGTTTCTTGTGGCGGCGATTTTGGTTGGCCCTGCGACGGTGTCCGGCCATGCACAGAGCTACCCTTTTCCAGTGGCTGACATTGCAACCGAACTGGGCATGCCTCAGGACCGGTTCGAGCGCTGGTGGTCTCAGGCACCTCAGTCAATGAAGGCCGAGCTGACTGCTCAGCCCCTCGAGAAGTGGCGTCCCACAGTCATTTGCGACGTCCTTGGATTCCGGATTGGAACATCCGAAGGCGGGGAATGCCGCGAGAAAAAGTATCAGGAGCGTATGGCTTCAGCCGATCAGTGGAATGCGGATGGGTCATTCAAAGGTCCGTCAGAGGCCTGTCTGGCCCGCAACAAAACGGACAAATGGGGCCGCCTGATCTGCAACTGACATGTCGCAGATGAGTGCTGTCTGTCATGATCAAGGGAGGAACTTGAGATGCGACTGCGTTTAGGTTTTCTGTCTGTGATGGCATGTGTCATTGCCTTTGCTTCACCCCAGGCCGGAGCGGCCAGCGACTACACCCCGGAACTTCGCGCCTTCATGACAACCATGAATGATGTGGAGAAAGAGCGGTTTGAACGGTGGTGGCGCGCCATGCCGTCCTACTTCAAGGACTCACTGCATGACGCCCCATTCGAAGAGTGGCGGGCCGTCATCTACTGCGACTTTCTGGGCTTTCGTGCGGGTACCGCAATGAGCGATGACTGCGTCGAGATGCGCACCAAGAGTTGGCAGCAGAATGCAAGCCAGTGGAATGCTGACGGGACCTTCAGAGGGCCATCTGAAGAATGCATGGCCCGCGGTCGCACGGATGAGTTTGGCCGCCTGATCTGCGTGGATGAAGAACTGCGCGAAGAAGTCCAGGAATACTGGGACAGCCTTCCGCATGATCAGAAGCTCAAGGAGTTTGCGCGCCCCGGTCACTTCTGGGAGGCCATGCAGCACTGCTATGAAGACGAAGGATACCCTGTCGGCAGTGAGCTATACGCGCAGTGTGAGCTGGCCTACGCCAACCGCGATGTGCCGATCAACTAGACATTGGTCCTGACAGGACGATGAAATTGGCCGGAGCGTTTGTCCGCTCCGGCCATTTTGTGTGCGCAGCTAGAATATCGCGTAGCCGCCATCAATTACGAATGTGTCGCCTGAATGGTAGCTGGATGCATCTGATGCCAGATAGACCGCGACGCCGCCGAAATCTTCCGGCTCACCCCAGCGTCGGGCAGGGACACGCGGGATGACTTTTTCACTGAATGCAGGCGCGTCCTGCGCTGCCGACGTCATGTCCGTCGCGATCCATCCGGGGAGAATGGCATTGGCTCGCACGCCGTGTTTGGCGAACTCGACAGCGACGCCTTTCATCATGGAAATGACAGCCCCCTTGGTTGCGGCGTAGTGCTCGTTGCGGCCCGCACCCTCAATCGCCGCCAGACTGGCCACGCCGACAATTGAGCCGCCCCGGTCACCGTTCTTTGCGCGCTCTTCCATATGGCGGCAGGCTTCACGGAAGGTCCAGAAAACACCATCAAGGTTCACAGCCAGCACCTTGCGATACATCTCAGTGGTGATGTTGAGAAAGGAATTGGCGCCATAGCCGATGCCTGCATTTGCATATACCGCGTCAATGCGCCCCATCTGGTCCGCAGTCTGGGCCATTGCACTCACAACCGCGTCCTCATCAGACACGTCCACACGCATGGCAGCGATCTTACCGCGCCCATGCGCCTGCATTTGCTCAACAGCCTTTTTATTTTTGTCCTCGTTGGTTCCCCAGATCATGACATCCGCACCGGCCTGCGCCATGGCATCCGCCATCCCCAGCCCAATGCCCCCATTGCCACCGGTCACCAATGCGACCTTGCCTGTCAGATCAAACGGATTGTAGCCCATGTCGTTTTCCTACCCTGTTGATGTGGTGTTCAATTCGCTTTGTACGGCGATTTCCCGGCCACTATAGCCTGCCAAGGGCGTCCGCCATATGCTCCGCAAGGGGCAACGACATTGCAGCACCGAGCGTGAACCATCTGGCCTCCAAGGCATCGTCACCGGCTCTCGCGTCACCCGACAGATACTCGGCTGCAAAGACTGTCAGGGCGAACTGCCGTGTGCCTGCATTGATATTGTAGCTTGCCAGACGACTGCATATGGAGGCCGTGACACCGGTTTCTTCCAGCAGCTCCCGGCACGCTGTTTGTTCCAGCGTTTCACCCGCTTCAACCTTGCCACCGGGGAATGCCCACAGACCTGCCCCGGAACCACGCCCCCGGCGCACGAGCAGGACCTCTTGCCCACGCATAACCGCAACGCTGGCAGCCTTCGTAGTTTGGCGGTCCTGATTCTTCGGTGAGCGAGTGTTGTCGGCGGACGGGTCAGAATATGAAGAAGTCATGCCGACAGTATGGCATCAATCTCTGATTGGTCCGTACGCAGGCCGTGTCCGTTGATAACGCCGCTGGCCATGTCGACGAGCCGGCGAAGCGTGCCTGTGTACCGGGTCGCCATCTCTGAAACCGCAGCAGCATCAAAATTCTCGCCATCGCCCACGGCGCTCGTCAGATCGGCAGCAGCTTCGCCTGCCAGCCTGTTGGCCTGCTCAACAATGGCGTCGAACGGTTCTTTGAACTTGGGAGGGGAATTCTCATAGGCCAGGATCGCAAGGTCCTTGGCAGCGAAGGCCGATCTTGCGAAATGTTGCTCATAGCTCAGGGGTTCCCACGCGGCGACATCTTCTACGCAGTCAGGCATATCCGCTGACATTTCAATCAGCATCACTACCTCATTGAAGTGATTGAGATAGTCGGTTGCAAGGAGCGTATCCGGGTTGATGTTGTTGCCGGCAGCCAGAAGCCCAAGAGTTCGCGTCCAACCCATCTGGGGCGGGCGAGATCCTGCACTTTTTTCCTTGCTGGCGGTCGCTGGAGCCAAGGGTATTCTGCCTGTTGTTCAACGCATGGTTGCGCTACCTCAAGTTGCAACTTAGCAAACTATCGTTACTGGCGGATTACCTGTCCCGGCGCTTTGTGCTGATGCAGCGCTCTCACGCTACGGAGTGTCTTCCTGCGTGATCTCGTCCAGTATTGAGCACTCAAACTGGGATTTGTAAGTCAGTGCCTCATGGTCCGGCACCAGCGCGCAGCTATACAGGCTTGCATCCTGCACAAGGATCAGCGCGCCGCCCAAAATGCCTTTGATTTCAAAGCCTTGTTCTAGCAGGCTGCCGAGTGAAACTGCAGTTGTGACAAATGGGCCGTTCCGCTCTGCTGTCTCTGCCGGAGACGTGGCGTCCTGCGCCGATGCAGGTGTGATCCCGGCTGCCGCGAACCCAAGAACAAAAGCAGCGGCCAAAATGCGGTTTCGGCGCATACACATCTCCCAATACTGTCGGTCGGTCCAGAACGCCGTTTTGGCACTGGAGCAGTTAACGGTCCCTGCATACTATCCCGCCTCATGTGCGGAAGATATGCCATCACCACGCCTCCGGATGCGATGCGGGACCTGTTCGGATACGCCGAGCACCCCAATTTCCCGCCGCGTTGGAACATTGCGCCGACCCAGCCCGTCCCGATCATTCGGTCCGGCGGCCGGGGCACGCGGCATTTTGCCCTCGTGCGATGGGGCCTGGTGCCAGACTGGGCTCGCGAAGTCGACTCCAAGCCGCTCTTCAATGCACGTGGTGAAACAATTGCCGAAAAACCGGCATTCAGATCTGCTTTCAAGCGTCGCCGGTGTCTCGTTCCCGCTGATGGGTTTTACGAATGGAAAGCGGATGCCACGCCACGAAAACAGCCCTATCTGATCAGGCGTCGCGACCGTTCTCCCATGGCCTTTGCCGGTATCTGGGAGCATTGGCAGTCAGCAGAGGGGTCAGAACTGGAGAGTTGCAGCATCGTCACCACGAGCGCTAACGCAACCCTCGCGCCGCTGCATAGGCGCATGCCCGTGGTCCTCGACGAAGCCGACTGGAATACCTGGCTCGATACATCCGAGACACTGACCCGCAACGTGCTGGAATTGCTTGTTCCGGCTTCGGACAATCTGCTGGATGCGGTGCCCGTATCTCGACGGGTCAACGCTGTCGCCAATGACGACGCTTCTGTTCAAGAAGAAGTGGACCCGCAGGAAAACAGTGAACCCGAGGCTCCGGAGCCGGAAAAGAAGCCCGATCCTCAGATGTCGCTCTTTTGAGGCGCGTGCAGCACCGGCAGCTTCACTTGGTGTCGAGCCGTTTCCCCATCTGCGTATTGGGCTCGACCAGGTAGCCAATAGACTCATAGAAACCGACAACCTGATCGTTTCCGGACCGTACAATCAGGTTCATCTTGGGTACGCCGCGATCCTTCAGCCAGGATTCAGCGTGGCTCATCAGCCGCTCACCCAGACCTTTGCTCTGATGGTCTGGATGGACACTCACATAGTAAACACATCCACGGTGGCCATCATGCCCGACCATGGCGCTGGCGATGAGTTGATCGGCAAAAATCCCTATCAGAATCGTGGATGCCGGGCCGGAGAGTGCAAAATCAAAATCGGCAATCGGGTCGTTCCAGGGGCGGGTCAGACCGCAAACAGCCCACAATTGCGTGACTTCTGCTTGATCTTGTGGCGTTGCAGCCCGGAACAGGATAGGAACTAACGTGTGATTTTCAGCCATTTTGCGAGCCTCCCGCTCACGACGTGGCGGGCATGCCCGCAAAAACGAGCAAATCACGTTACAACGCCCTATATTACCTGAATAGGGTCGGCTTGGATTCCTGATGGCACTCGACATCTTCATTCTACTAGCGCTGGTTGGACTTAATGGCTTCTTCGCCTTGTCGGAGATGGCCGTCGTTTCGTCGCGCTCAGCGCGCCTGCAATCCCTTGCAGACGGAGATCAGCGTGCAAGCGGCGCCAAGGTAGCCGCCCAGCTGCGTGAGAAACCTGAGCGGTTCCTGTCGACCGTCCAGATCGGCATCACCATGATCGGTGTCCTGTCCGGTGCCTTCGGCGCCGCCACAGTGTCAGAACCGCTGGGCGAGATGCTGCAGAGCGTTGAATGGATTGGCGCCTATGGTGAGCCGGTGGCGCTTGGTCTTGTGGTTGTGATTGTGACGATCATGACCTTGGTCATCGGTGAACTGGTCCCCAAACGCATCGCTCTGGGCAACCCTGAGTACATCGCCAGCGGCATTGCCCGACCGATGCTCGGTCTTTCTCGTGTCTTTGGCCCGCTGGTTGATTTGCTTTCAATTCTCAGTGACCTGACCCTGCGTTTGCTGGGCATTTCGGCTGAGCCGGTCAGCCAGGTTACGGAAGAAGAGATTCGTCAACTGGTTGTCGAAGGTGCTGAAGCAGGGGCCATCGAGGATGTGGAGCGCGATATCGTCCACCGCGTCTTCCGTCTTGGCGACAAGATGGCTTACGACATCATGACGCCGCGCCGGCAGCTGCCCTGGCTCGACTATGAAGCCTCGCTTGAAGCCAACACGGCTGTCATCAAAGAGGCCCAGTCGATGCGCTATGTGGTCGGCAGCGGTCCAACACGCGAACCGGTGGGTGTCATCCGGGCAGAAGATCTCCTCGCCGCCATTCCATCTGACATCGACTTTGATCTCTTTGCGAGCATGAGCGCACCTCTCTACGTGCCTGAGAGCGCCAAGGCCTTGCAGGTGCTGGGCACCATGCAGTCTGAAAGCAAGTTCATGGCCCTCGTTGTCGACGAATTTGGCGAAGTGCAGGGCGCCATTACCATGGCCGAAATTTTCCGTGCGATGGTCGGCGACGTGACGGGTGACG
>JGI12316J15310_10000394_pt12 | contig 16939 bp, 19 predicted proteins | sample MarCyaLeptolynsp_FD_15310 | JGI IMG/M metagenome (IMG submission 15310)
TGCAGCTTGTGCAAGCTGGTTGAAAAATACGAACTCTTTTGCCAATAAGCACTGATGAATTTGTTCTCGGCATCTCTCCAATGGCACTGCCACTCAGCACTTCTAAGAGGCTCTCATCGTTGATCGCATAGCGATTAAGCGATCACACTCTTTTTTGGCTGACTTATGGAGATGAAAAATGACCATTCCACACTGCGTAAAGCACCTCGTTTTCGAAGTACCAAACTTCCGCAACTCAGATTTCTGCGCCCGAATAATTGGTCGGGCCGACGAGATTGGCTTTGATGCAGCAACGATCAATACCGAGCACGGGACTTGCTTTGCGCACGACATACGAAACAACGATCGGGTAACTTTCGACGACCCGAACCTCGCGAAAGAACTATGGAACAAAGCACAGTCTTTGTTTTCAAACCCATTTAAAGGACACCGAGCAGCCGGCTTAAATGAACGGTTTCGCGTGTATCGCTACGGACCTGGCCAGCTCTTTGATTGGCACCAAGACGGCGAGTTTATAGATTCATCTGGTTTGCGCAGTATGTTCACCATGATGGTATACCTCAATGAAGGCTGCGAAGGCGGCGGTACATCATTTGCTGATGTGTTCTCACCTCATGTTTTCGACGATTTCACAATCTCTCCGAAGATTGGCAAGGCGCTTTTCTTTTATCATCCGATTTCTCACCGAGGCGACGCGATTATAAGCGGAGAGAAGTTTGTCCTAAGAACCGATGTGATGTTTGAGAAAACTGCCTAAGTCCGCGTTGTCCCGCACATCATTCATTTGTATTTTTTGCAACGAACAGCAGCTTTGCGGAACGATTATAAATCCAGCGAACGACCGACAAGGGAGCGCAAAGCAGCCGCAAATGACTCACCATCATTTATTGCGATGCGGACGGGGCCGACCTTTGCAGCATAACCCGCCGATGACATGTTTGATGGTTCAGTCGGAAGACCGCCAAGGCCGACCAACCACCGGCCACAGCGCGGTTTCCGGCACCAAGCCCAAAAGTCCCGCCCATCGGAGACGATCGGCCGGGTTTTCTTGTGGCAATGCAAACAATTGCCTTAGCAATGAACGGAGACGTTTTGCTGCTCAACTGAAGACCCGGCTGGACAACGCGGTTGGCTCAGAGCGGCCAGTTTTCGAGCTCTTCGGCCAAACCCGAGACCGCAGCCTCAAGAAGGGCCCTGCCATGTTCAGGCGTCGCAAGCGCGGAATGCGATCCCACGCGTCCGTCCGGGAAGCTGCGGCGGTGTTCGTCAGGCGGACCGTGGCGGTCCCCTGCATGGCTCCTGATATATTCCGGTGACAGTTTTCGTGGCGGTTCCACCGCCGTTCCGGGAGGCAGGACGCGATGGGTTGCCTGGGTGATCGCGACTTCCGATGGCGTCGCATGCATGCCTTCCCACTCGCCGTAGAGCTCCTTGCGAAGATTGCCCACAGCGTCGAAGTCCCACCAGGACCGGATGCGTATTTCAAGGTTTTCAGGGCCTTCGGCCTCACCAGCTATCTGCCTGACCGGTTCCAGGTTGGCACCGTGGCCGTTGAGGAAATAAATCCTGCGAAATCCCTGGCCATGCAGGCAGGCGACAATCTCTGAAACCATGGCCTTGAATGTTTCCGCCGACACCGAAATTGTCCCCGGAAACGCGGTGTTGAACGGAGCTGGTGTCAAGGCAAGCGTCGGCGCAACAAGGGTCTGAGCGCGCTCTCCGGCAAGCCGGGCAACTGTCTGTGCGCAAAGCGCATCCGTGCCAATCAGGCCCATGGGACCATGCTGTTCCGTTGATCCCATAGGAATGATGATGGTTCGGCTTCGCTCGAGATAGGCTTCGACCTCAAGCCAGCTGCAAAGATCAAGCCTCATTTGGAAGCCAGCCAGATCTTGAGGCGGGGCATGTATTGTGAAATCTCGTCGCTCACCGCGCCATGTGCGTTCACCCCCTCAAGATAGGCCTGCATGCGGCGGCTCAAGATGGGGTCCTTCCGGAAGTACGTCGTCAATTCACCGATCCAAAGGCAGGTTACCGGCAAACCGCAATCCGCCAGTGTCAAACATGGCGTTGTCTCCGGCAGCAGCGTTTCCATTTGCGCCAGTCTCTCGCTCAGGACACCCCATTTGCCGGCAACTTCCTCATCGTCCGCTTGACGTCCGATCGTTGGAAAGAGTGCACGCAGAGCCGGTTCAAGTCTGGTGTCGTGAAACCGTGAGCGTTCGCGTATTCTTGCCCGATCAAGGATGTCACCCGGCAACATATCGGGTTCGGATCTGAGCTCGTTGAGATATTCGGCGATTGCCTCGGAGTCGCTGAGCAGATGTCCGTCATGTTCCAGCGCGGGCAGACTGCCGCCCGGCACGAGATCCTTGTAGGTTTCAGAGCCGTACCCTCCTGGAGGCGGCACTTCTTCCCATGTCAGGTTCTTGTGGCGGAGCACGATCCGAAGCTTGGCGCAGTAAAGGCTGACGGGGACCGCATAGAGTTTCATCATCAAGGTGGCGGGGCATTCCGGACCGAATGCCCCGGCTCCGTTTCTGGTGTTGCGAACTTATTCCTTTAGGCGCCATTTCTTGCCCAGGGCATCGAAGAACCCGCGCTCTTCCTTAAGCGCAATCCACGTGTTGACGTAGTTGATCCAGACCTGGTCATCCTGGGGCAGCAGCATTGCGATGGGCGTCGGCGCTTTGGGAGCACTCACCGGCACGATCATCATTTGCGGATATTTTTCCACCAGCTTCAGCGCTTCCACATTGGATGTGATGTGCGCGTCGGCGCGTCCAGCCAGCACTTCTTGAAAGTCACGCGCTGGCGCTTCGACAATCTGATGCGTCGCATCGGGGAAGAAGTCCTTGACCTGCTTTTCCTGCGTAGTGCCGAGCGTCGCCGCAACGGTCACATCGCTCTTGTTGAGGTCGTCCCAATCCTTGAACTTGTCCGCACTCGTTTCCAGGATGAGCGGAACGGTTGCCAGCGAGAAATAGGATGTCGAGTAACCAGCCGCCTTCGCTCTTGCCGGAGAAACGGACGCGGACCCGGTGATGTGGTACTTGCCCGCCGTGACACCGCTGACCAGAGTTTTCCAGTCTGTCGGAACGAACTCGACCTCGACATTGAGATCCTTTGCCAGCTCGGTCATCACGTCGATGTCGTAACCGGTATAGGTGTTGTTCGCGACGTCCTTCATCGTCATCGGGTTCCAGTCGCCGGTTGTCCCGACCTTGAGAACACCGGTGTTCAGAATGTCGTTGAGCGCCGATTGGGCCGACGCCGGAAGGGTGGCAAGGGCCAGGAAGCAAAGCGTGGCTGTTGTCTTGATCAGTTTCATGCCGTTCTCCTCTTATGGTGAGGCGATGGTACTTTGTGCACTGCAGTTTTGCTAGGTGATAAATTTATTGCACTACACTCAAATACATGACTAACTAATGGTCAAGACTTCCTTTTAAGCAATCTCGAATTTGTCTGCGAAGGCCATGATCACAGTCGAGAACATTTCCAAGACCTTCGGAGACTTCCACGCCCTGAAAAACGTTTCCCTGGAGGTACTTGCGGGAGAAAAGGTCGTGGTTTGCGGACCGTCCGGCTCGGGCAAGTCCACTCTGATACGGTGCATAAACGGGCTTGAACGGCACGATCAGGGCCTGATCGAAGTGGCCGGAAACACGCTGACCCATACCAACGCCAGCCTGCGTGCAGTGCGGTCATCTGTCGGCATGGTGTTTCAGCAGTTCAACCTGTTTCCACACCTTACGGTGAAGCAGAACCTGACCCTCGGTCCCCTCAGGACACGGAAACTGTCCCAGTCGGATGCCGACAAACTGGCGATGTCCTATCTGGAGCGCGTGCGCATCCCCGAACAGGCCGACAAGTATCCCCGGCAGCTCTCCGGCGGACAGCAGCAGCGCGTTGCGATCGCCCGGTCCTTATGCATGGAACCGCAGATCATGCTTTTCGACGAACCCACATCCGCGCTCGACCCGGAAATGATCAACGAGGTCCTCGACGTCATGACCGAGCTTGCCGGGAGCGGCATGACGATGATCTGCGTTACCCATGAAATGGGTTTCGCGAAACGTGTTGCAGACACGATGGTCTTCATGGATCACGGCGAGATTGTTGAAAAAGCACCGCCGGAAGACTTCTTCAGCAACCCCGGAACGGAACGGTGCCGGGACTTTCTCTCAAAAATACTCGCGCATTGAGACAGGGAGAGCCGGATGACATTCTACCGACTTCTGGGCCTTTGCTGCCTCGCCTTGCTGCTCACCGGATGCTCCGGCAACTGGGGCTGGTATGTTGTCGACCCGACCGTTCCGGCAGGATGGAACAATCTCAAGTTCCTGCTGAGCGGACTTTACTACACGCTGCTGCTGTCCTTCACTGCCATCGTGATTTCCATCGTTCTCGGCCTCGCCGTGGCGTTGCCCGGCTTGTCTTCCAACCCGGTCCTGAGGCGCTTCAACAGGATCTATGTCGAACTGGTCAGGGCCGTGCCTATCCTTGTCCTGATCCTTTGGGTCTATTACGGGTTGCCGCAGATGACGGGGCTCACGATCACGGTTTTCTGGGCCGGTGTAATCGCGCTCGCCCTGTCCGACAGTGCGTTTGAAGCTGAAATTTTTCGCGCCGGCATACAATCCATCGACAAGGGGCAGTACGAGGCCGCACATTCCATTTCCCTCAGCTACAGCGACACGATGATCTATGTGATCCTTCCGCAGGCTGTGCGGCGGATCCTGCCCGCGCTCGGCAACCAGCTTGTCTACATGCTGAAGATGTCATCGCTCGTTTCCGTGATCGGGATGCAGGAACTGACCCGCAAGGCAAACGAACTCGTTGTCGTGGAGTACAGACCCCTGGAAATCTACACGGTGCTTGTCCTTGAGTACCTGGTGCTGATTTTGATCGTCTCGGCGGGCGTCCGCTGGCTGGAACGGAAACTGCAATCAGATCAACGTGGTTAGGAAATGAAATGGCAGCCTGGATCGAGATGATCTCCGACGAGGAAGCGGATGCTGAACTGACGGAAGTGCTTCAACTAGCCCGAACGCCGCATGGGACGGTCGACAATGTGATGCGGGTACACTCGCTGCGACCGAACACCATGAAGGGGCATGTCATCCTCTATCGGGCCGCTCTTCATGATGACGCGAACACCCTCCCCGAATGGCTTCAGGAAACGATTTCCTCCTATGTGTCTATCTTGAACGGTTGCCCGTACTCGCTTGCCAATCACTGGGCGAATGCGCGCCATCTCATTGGCGATCAGTCGCGCGCGGATCTGATAGAAAAGGCACTGAACGCCAGGCGGCCGCAAGACGCGTTTGCAGGCCTGGAACTGGAACTGCTGCGCTACGCTGAAAAGCTCACGCTGCATCCCGCCGACATGGCCCAATCCGATGTCGACGCTTTGCGGACTGCCGGTGCGGATGACGGCCAGATCCTCGAGGCCAACCAGATTATCGGCTACTTCAACTACGTGAACAGGCACCTCAATGGTCTCGGCGTCACGACGGATGGAGATATTGTCGGATACTACGCATCAGAATAGTTGCATGCAGATAAATTATTTGCATAAAATGCAATTCCTTGATCCATAGATAGGCAACAAGATGGTCTATGCTGAAGCCAAACCGATGGACTCGAACGAGATACCGGTGATCGACATCACTGCCCTACGTGACGGAACCGACCCGCTTGCGGTGGCAAAAGATCTGCATGCCGCCAGCACTGGCCTCGGGTTCATTTACATCAGCGGACACGGTATCCCCGAGCGCTGCATTTCTGCGGCCCGCAACCTTGCCTTCGACTTCTTTCGCAGCCCCCAAGACCAGAAAGAAGCGGTCCGGGTGTCCTCCAGCCACCGGGGGTGGCTCGCCTCGGGCGGCGCCAAGATGGGTGACAAGTTGAAGTCGGATCTGAAGGAGAGCTTCGTCTGGGGCATGCAGGACGAGAACGGTGACACCGTTGCCGATCATCCACTCCGGGGACGGAACCAGTGGCCCGATTTCCTGCCAGACCTGGAAGTGGCCGCGATGGACTATTTCCGTCAGGCGCACGAGGTTGCACATCATCTGATGCGCGGGTTTGCACTCGGCCTCGGACTTGAAGAATCCTTTTTCCTCAAAACAGCATCCCGCCCCTTGAGCCGCGCCTCGTTCGTCTATTATCCGGCGCAACCGGAAGATATGGGTGCTGACCAGTTCGGCGTCGGACCTCACACCGACTTTGGTGTTCTGACCGTGTTGTGCCAGGACGCGGTCGGCGGCCTTCAGGTCGAGGATATCAACGGTGACTGGCTGCAGGCCCCGCCCATCGAGGGGACATTGGTTGTGAACGTTGCCGACCTGCTTGCCCGATGGACAGACGGTGCCTACAAGTCAACGCCTCACAGGGTCGTCAACAGTTCGGGAAAAGAACGACTCTCACTGGTTCTGGCTTTTGACCCCAATCCTGAAACCATGATTGACGCCCACGACATTTTCGGGGTTGACCATACGACCTCTGAAGAAGCCATAACCTGCGGTGATTATCTGCAATGGCGCTTCGACCGCGCTTTTGCGTACCGGAAGACCGAGTAAGCATGGACAATGATATTGACGGTGCGATCGGTGCCGCGCTCAAGGATTTCAGAAACAGGAACGGTTATTCCGCAAGGCATCTGGCCGAACTGTCCGGTGTATCAGGCGCAATGATAAGCCGCATCGAAAGTGGTCAGGTGTCTCCGTCGATCTCGACACTCAGCGCCCTCGCCGCGGCGTTGAAAATTCCGCTGGTCAGCCTGTTCCGGGAAACAACGTCCGATCACACGGACTACACGTATGTCGAAAGTGGCGCCGGGCTCAAGTCGACTCGGATCGTAGACGAGCATGTGCATGAATTTGAAAATCTGGCGGTGCACCTGCGTCGCGATCTTCAGTTCGGTGCCCGCATCGTGACGCTGAAACGGCAGGAGGCAGTTCCGCCTGTCTATATCGGAAGCGGCGTCGTCTTTGTGCACGCTCTCGAGGGCGAAGCGGTTTACGGATACGGCAAACAGGAATTCATTTTGCGGGCGGGAGACAGCATCTGCGTTGACGCTGAAATGCGTCACGGGATCCTGTCGGTGAGAACACCGGAATTCAGGTTCCTGACGGTGCAGGCTGAGGTGCAGCGATGAACAGGCCAATCGAACCTGGGGACGGTGTCGACAACCTTCTGAGGAAATGCATGAAGGTAAAGGCGGGTGAGACCGCCTTGGTCGTGTGCGAAGATCCGGCTCACGGCTGGTACGACACCGCTGCTTCCGGAATTGTCAGGACTGCGCTTGAAAATCTTGGGTGCCGCGTCTCGCTCATACAGGTCAGTGGTCCCGACCAGCCGCTTCCCGCGCACTACGAAAGCGATTTGGCCGCGCACGATGTGATCGTCTATCTCGCGAGAGTCGGCGACCAGGACAGGTTCGTCGACAAGCTGCCCGGCAAGAACGTCGCCATGCTCTATGTACGCGATGAGAAATCACTGATGTCCGCCTACGCAGCGACAGATCACAACGCAATGGTGGCGCTCAAGACCTCCGTCGACGCCGTTTCAAGAGCATCGGAGCATGTGACGATCAGCTGTCCAATGGGCACCCGCCTGGAAGGCCTGGTCGAGATGGAAGATAACGCCGACGGTGAAGTCGCGGTCAAGCGCTTCCCTCTGTGCGTGCCGCAGCCTGTGCTTACGCGCGCAATCAGCGGCCGGGTGGCGCTGGCGCGCTGGCTCACTCCCACCGGCTCGCGTTCCTATTCGCCGGCGGCCGTGCGCATAGACGGGATTGTCATGGCCCAGGTCGAACACGGTAGAATTGCCGGATTTGAGGGCGACGCCGACAGCGTCAGGGCAATCGAACAACACTACAAAATGGTCGCGGGCCAGTTTGGCCTCGACAAGACTGCTATCCACTCGTGGCATGCCGGCATTCACCCGGCCTGTTTTTTCGATGGCAACATCGATGACGACCCCGACCGCTGGTCGAACAATATTTTCGGTAGTCCGCGGTTTCTGCACTTTCACACTTGCGGCCGCTCGCCACCGGGCGAGATTTGCTGGATGATCCTGGATCCGACGATCTCATTCGACGGGACACCATTGTGGCTCGACGGACGCTTGCAGCCGCAAAATTTCACGCAGACTGACGCCGCTGTCAGAAACTGGCCGGAATTGTCCGCACTTCTGGCGGAAGAACCGTACCCGGTGGGCCTTTGACACCACCTCTTTGTGGCGCACGCAGGCGCATCAGATACCGGCTCTGCGCCCCGTCTTGCGTCACCTGTCCGACCGAAACCAATCAGACAGTCAGGAAACGCGCGGCTGCGGTCGCCGCTCATCGTCTGAAGAACAGAGACCGGTTGGCGTACCGCCGATATCACTACACATCTCAACACAGTGAAACCTTCTAGACTCTCTGATAACCAGTATAGTTAACAGTAAAAATCTTGCACCTAATGCAATATCTGGAATAAAAATTTAAATCTCAAAATTTAATCTTCATCTTATTACAATACTTTAATTCTAATTCATAGAAAAACCGCATTTGCGACACGTTTCGCAAAAATTCATCACCATATCTATTTCATGAAATTCAATCTTATTGGAGGATAAAGTGATGAATGCATATTCTCATTCCAATCAGAATACAGGCCCTGAGCAGCGTTCCGTTTCCAGCCTCGCCAGAACACTCGGAGTATCTGCGATAGCCTTTGGTTTGCTTGCCGGCACTGCTCTTGTCCCGGCAATGGCAGGGGAACATACGACCGCCGAAGGAACGTCAACACTTTCGCCAGACGTCAGAAGTTACCTGAAGACTGAGTTGGCGAACGTCGACAACCTGGTCTGGACCGGGCACCTCAACCCGGACACTGATGCCATCGGCGCTAGTCTGATCGCTGCCCATATCTACGGCGGCACGCCGGGCAGTGCCGGACCGCCAAACCCGGAGTCACGCTATGCCATTGATGTATGCAAGGCCGATACGCCCGAATTGATTGAGGATTTTTCAGGCAAGAACGTTGGTGTCGTCGACTTCAATCAGACCACACAGCTACCGCCATCGATTGAGGCCGATCAGGTCGTGGCAATCATAGATCATCACGCAATTGCCGGTTCGCCGATCAATCTGGCCAAGGTGGTCAATCTCGACATCCGGCCGTGGGGGTCAACCGCGACAATTCTCGCCGACCGCGCTGACGTGCTCGGTGTCGACATCCCTGCCCCGCTGGCATGTATGGGGATGGCGGCGATCCTGTCCGATACGCTCAATTTCACATCCACGACAACGACCGACTATGACCGCTACTATGCGGGCAAGCTTGCCGAGGTGGCCGGGATCGATGACATGGATGCGTTTGCGGAGAACATGTTGCTGGCCAAGTCGGATCTGAGCTCCATGTCGGCTCTGGACATCGTCCTTCTCGACTACAAGGACTTCGAGTTTGGCGGCAAGGATGTCGGCATTGGCGTCGCCGAGACGCTTACGCCGCAAGATCTCATTGACCGGAAGCAGGAGCTGAGAACAGCAATTCTCGACCAGAAGCGGAACAGCAATCTCGATCACCTGTTTTTCGCCATCGTCGACGCACGCGACCAGAAGTCTTACCTTCTGTGGGGTGATGACATCGACAAAGACATTGCAATCTCTGCATTCGGCGAAGACGCCAAAGACGATATGCTTGAGGTCGATAACGTGGTCTCCCGCAAGAACCAGATAGCCCCCGCGATCCAGAGTGCGGTGACGAAAACAACCACGCACTGACCGCAAATCGGAGCCCAGCATCACAACGGGCCCGCACAGGGTGAAATCTTGCGCGGGCTCATATTGACGATGGAAGGCGGCACGCGGGTCCAATTTGGGCGAGCGAATTCTCGTTGTTGTCCAAAGACCGGCTTAACGGGGCCAAGACGCAATTGGCTCGTTTCTGCGCGGCTCCGAATGGTCAGAAGATATCGGGCTCGGCGACAGGCTTGCCAAAATCGGTGCGCAGAAAATCGAAGTCACAGCCCTTGTCGGCCTGTTCGACATGTTTGGAGAACATGTGGCCGTAGCCGCGTTCGTATCGGGGCTCGGGCGCCGACCAATTGGCTTTGCGCGCAGCAAGAACGTCGTCGGTCAGGTCAACACGAAGCGTTCTGTTCGGCACATCCAGTTCGATGATGTCCCCGGTTTGGATCAATGCCAAGGGCCCGCCAACAAAAGCCTCGGGTGCAACGTGCAGGATGCAGGCTCCGTAGGATGTCCCGGACATGCGCGCATCCGAGAGCCGCACCATGTCGCGGTGTCCGTCTTTCAGCAGCGCCTGCGGCATCGGGATCATGCCCCACTCCGGCATCCCTGGGCCGCCTTGAGGTCCGGCGTTCCGCAGGACAAGAACATGATCCGGGGACATCGGATAGTCCGGATCGTTGATGATCTCCTTAAGCTCCGGATAGCTGTCGGCGACGATCGCAGCCCCCCTGTGCTGGTGAAACTTCGGATCGCAGGCCGCAGGTTTGATCACCGCGCCATCGGGAGCGAGATTGCCGCGAAGCACCGCGAGCGAACCTTCATGATAGACCGGGTTGTCAAGCGGCCGGATAACGTCGGGATTGTAGTTTTCGGCAGGCGCGATGTTCTCACCCAGCGTCTTTCCATTCACTGTCATTGCCGAATGGTCCAGCTTGTCGCCTAGTTCCTTCATGAGCGCGGGCAAGCCGCCGGCATAAAAGAAGTCCTCCATGAGATATTCGGTACCGGAGGGCCTGATGTTGGCGATCACCGGAACCTCGTGACCAATTCGGTCCAGGTCATCAAGGCTCCAGTCGACACCCGCGCGCCGGGCCATGGCAATCAGGTGAATGACGGCATTCGTCGAGCAGCCGGTCGCCATCGCAACCGCGGTTGCGTTGGCCGTGGAGACGTCTGTCACGATCTTGTCCGGCGTCAAGTCCTCCCAGACCATCTCGACTGCGCGGCGTCCGCAGGCAGCTGCCATGCGTTTGTGGGCGGCGTCGGGTGCCGGAATGGAGGAAGCTCCCGGAAGGGTCAGACCAAATGCCTCGGCAATCGACATCATTGTCGACGCTGTACCCATTGTCATGCAGGTGCCGTAGCTGCGGGCAATGCCGCCCTGAACGCCCACCCATTCATCCTTGCCGATGGTGCCTGCACGTCTTTCATCCCAGTACTTCCACACATCCGTGCCCGAGCCTAGCTTGCGGCCGGCATAGTTTCCGCGCAGCATGGCTCCTGCGGGCATGAAAACGAACGGAAGCCCCATACTGAGCGCTCCCATGATCAGTGCCGGTGTCGACTTGTCGCATCCGCCCATCAGCACGACACCGTCAATCGGGTGGGATCGAAGTGTTTCCTCAACTTCCATCGCCCCCATGTTGCGGTAGAGCATCGACGTCGGCTTCAGGAACTGCTCGGAAAAGGAATGTACCGGCATTTCAACCGGCATGCCGCCAGCCTGATAAACGCCTTTCCTGACGAAATCCGCCCTGTCGCGAAGGTGGTGGTGGCACGGCGAGAGATCCGACCATGTGTTGATGATCGCGATCACCGGCTTGCCCTGCCAATCCGCGTGATCGAGACCCATCTGCATCGCGCGCGATCGATGCCCCATGGATCGAAGATCATCGGGGGCGAACCAGCGGGCTGAACGAAGATCCTCGGGGCGCTTGGTCATGGGATACACTCTCTTTCAGGGTGCTGGCCTGACAATCCAGACAAATGCGGGAATGCCTGCTTCCCACGGCACGGGTTCATTATCAAAGACGCAGCACAAACTTGGGGGATACATCTGTCTGTGTGCACAAAAACACGACGATTAGCCGAAACGCTGTTCCATCTCGCGCCGGATTCTGACGGCTTCAGCGGTTGCATCGATGTCAACATCGCTCCAGGTGACGACCTGCCCGGTCGCAACACTGGTCTTCAGGCGAACGCCATGGGCAAGACCGATCGGCAATGCACCAAGGCCAAGGGCTGTCTTGGCCGGCAAGAGCTTGCCCCATACGGTTGCCCCGCCTTCCCCGTCCAAGACTTCACCGGCGACGAGGTCGCGTTTGGCCGTTGCTGCGACATCGCCTTCAAAAGACAGGGTCGATCCGGTCGGCTTGCCGAGAAGCGCAGCGGACAGAATTGAGACATTCAACTCCAGTCCAATCAGGTGGAAAGGCTTGTACATCGCCGAGTAGCGTCCGGTGGTGTCCGTGTTCATGCCGTATTGCCGGAAACAGGCGGCCGCATAGGGGTTCGGTGCTTCAATGACAACGTAAACGCCCCAGCGCAGATCGCGGCAGACCGGCCGCTCATCCCGCTCAAGGGAAGACACGACTTCCACCATGCCTTTGCCCGCAAGCTGACCGCCATCGGCAACGGGTCGCAGAACATGTGCAAGATCATCCATTCCAGCCGGTGGAAACTTCAGACCGTCTTCCGGTGGGGCCAGGCCCGTCGCGTTGGCAATGGCAGCCATTTCAAGCGCGGACTTCGTGCCATCGAGGAAACTGTTGAACATCTGAGCGTTCATCCCGGCCTTGGCTGCTTCTTCGGCAGTCAGACCGTAGTGATCCCAGACGGTGTCCGGTGTCGACGCATGGTAACTGGGCAGGTATTTGGTGCCCTTGCCTGCCGCGACAACGTTGAACCCGCAGGACCGAGCCCATTCCACCATCTCGCAGGTCAAAGCCGGCTGATCGCCATAGGCCATGGAATAGACCACCCCCGCCGCACGCGCTTCTTCTGCAAGCAGCGGCCCTGCCAGAACATCGGCTTCCACGTTGACCATGACGATGTGCAGGCCCTGCCTGATTGCCTCGCGCGCATGAACCAGGCCAACGACCGGGTTGCCGGTGGCTTCGACGACCACATCAACATCGCCCCGCGCCATCATCGACATGGCATCGTCGGTGAAGCTGACGCCGCTGATCAGGTCTTCCGGCCAGCCGACCTCAGCGCAGGCCCTGCGTGCATTGTCGGGACGCAGATCTGCGATGGCAGACACAGTCAACCCAGGCGTTGTGGGAACCTGGCTTAGAAACATCGACCCGAATTTGCCGGCACCGATCAAACCGACCCGGACCGGTTCCTGCGCAGCCGCGCGCGCCAGCAGCTCCTGATGGACGAACATGCAACTCCCCTTTCGGCCTTTGGTCCTTTAGAACCAAACCTCTCTTAAGAAGCAGAATTCAAAGATTGTGAAACCGATGTCAACTCGGCCCAGACTGATCCGGGCTGTCAGCGGAGCCGGCCATAGTCCCCAAGAAGGATTGAACATTCCGCTTGTAACGCGCGCGTATGCCCTTCCCTTGACGCGTCTGAGCTGCCACGGTGCACCTATGAGCAGACTGTTTGAAGAACTCGACTACGCCCCGACCCCGATTGGGGCAATTTCATTGCGGCGAAGACATATTCTGTCCCTGCAGACCGATGTCTTCGAAATCCTGCTCGGTGAAGAGCATCTGATGTCGAGCCTCTTCACCGCGTCCGAAATCGCGCTGGCCGAAAAAGGCCTCGCTGCCCTGAATGGCGATGAGCTGGATGTACTGGTGGGCGGTCTTGGGCTTGGTTACACCGCCAAGGCCGTTCTGGCGGATGCACGCGTTCACGCGCTTGATGTTATGGACCTTCTGGAACCTGTGATCCGTTGGCATCGGGAGGGATTGGTGCCGATGAAAACAGCGCTCGCCGACAATCCCAAATGCCGCCTTGTTCAGGGAGACTTCTTTGCCCTGGCAGCCTCACAGGAAGGCTTTGATGTAGAGCGTCCCGGACGCCAGTATGATGCCCTGCTGATCGACATCGACCACACACCGGAGCGCCTTCTGCATGGCGGATCGAAAGGGTTCTATACCGCTGAAGGGTTCAAGACAGCGCAACGCTTCCTGAAACCTGGCGGGATCATGGGTCTCTGGTCCGATGAAGCACCGGACGACGCCATCACGGGCCTGCTGGCTGGCGCTTTCGACGAAGCTTGGGCGGAACCTGTAATATTCGAAAACCCATTGCAGGACGGGCGCAAGGTCACCCAGGCCGTCTATCTTGGGCGCAAGACCTGATCGTCACGGGAGAACGAAAGTAAGCAGAAGATTGTTTGCCGGCATAGCGTCGGCGGCCAGGGATGAAAATCCGGCTTTCGCAGCAACTTCAGACACCGCCTCCACTGATTTGTACCCAATTGCTGGATCCCGGGCGCGCAAAGACGCATCGAAGGAACGATCGCCGTCCGATGCGTAGGACGAACCGCGCAAGAACGGGCCGTAGACAATCACCCGGCCACCGTCGCTCAGCGCCGCATGCGCGTCTTCAAAGAGCCGGGAAACAAACGAATCCGGCACCAGATGAAGAAGATTGACGGTCAGGACCGCCTTCGCGAACCCTCGCCCAACCGGCCAGGGTTCCGAGATGTTGATGGCAAGCGGTTCGGCGAAGTTCTTCAAACCACTGTTTCGGCGCCAGGCCGCGATGCTTTCCCGCTGGCCCGGGTCGACGTCCGAAGGGACCCAATCGAGCGCTGGAAACGCCTCCGCGAACGCTGCTGCATGCTGACCGGTGCCGCTTGCCACTTCCAGCACCCGCCCCTCCGTCGGCAACCGGTGCCGGAGAGCTTCGATCAGCGGACCGGTATTGCGCAAGGCTGCCGGTGCGGTTCGCCGTCCATCAGGGGCTTCGTTCGCCTGTTGAATGATATGTCTCGACATGTCGCGACGATGCCAGTTGAAGGCGGGTGCGTCCAGCCTCGATAGCGCGTCACTGTGCGTTAACGGACCGCGCGGTTCATCCCTCCGTCGGAGAGAATGCTTTGCCCATTGATGTAACGCGCGCCATCCGATGCCAGAAACACGCAGGCTTTCCCGATTTCAGAAAATGACGCTGGCCGCTGCGCCGGGATTGACGTGCGGGCGTGCTCCGACAGGTTTACGTTTTCACAAAAGCCCGGCATCAGATTGTTCATGTTGATGTTATGGCGTGCATAGCGGTCGCCATAGAGTTTTGCGAAACTGTGCAACGCGCCGCGCAACATGCTCATGGGATAAGGCGCCCGTGGTTCAACCGCATTCATGGAGGAGATGTTCACGAAGGATCCTCCACCCTGTTTGATCATGATCGGCGTGACCAGGCGCGCCAGCTTCACAACATTCAGCACATACATGTCGAGGCTTTCGTGCCAGAGCTCATCGGAGAGCTCCAGCAAAGGACCGTCGAACTCCGGATCAAAGCCGACTGTCTTGATCGCTTCAGGCACGCTTCCGCCATGGCCCATGTTGCTGACGACGGCATCGATGCGGCCATAAGTGGCCATCGTCTCCTCAACCATCGCTTCCAAATCGTTCACATTGAGGACCGATCCGCTGCGGCCCAGACCGCCGAGCTCCTCTGCCAGTTCCACGGATCTGTTCGAAGGTGACATGAGCGAGACCGCATAGCCTGCTTTTGCCATTTCAATGGCACACCCTTTCCCAATCCCCTGACCCGCGCCCGTCATGATCGCAACTTTGGATGTCGACACGTTTGTACTCCTGAAATGGACAGCGGCTCAGTTGGGTCGCATTGCCGCTAATGTGAGTTTTCTGGACAGGAAAAAGAAATTAGGCCAGTGTTTCTCTTTAGAAAAGCGAGTTTTCGGAACAACGGCGTGAGGAAATCTTATAGCGATGCGACACCATGTCCGGCACTTGCGTGCACTGCAGGCGTTCGACGTTGCCGCCAGCCTTTCCAGTCTCAGCAAGGCGGCTGCCGAACTCGGCGTCACACATGGCGCCATAAGCCGTCAGATCAAACAGCTTGAAGACTACCTGGGTGTTTCGGTGTTGCATCGAAGGCCGAACGGCGTGGAAAAGACAGCGCAAGGAGAACGGCTTCATCAGGCGACCCAGCAGGCATTCGCCGCGCTGAGCGGCGGGATCCGCGATGTCAGCCGCATCGACGACAATCAGTCGATCACTATATCGCTTTCGACCTCCCTGGCGACCAAATGGCTCGTTCCAAGACTTGCCAGCTTCCGGGCAAGCCACCCGGGGCTGTCCGTGTTCCTTGATACCAACGACGAGATTGTCGATCTGAACACCAGCCAGATCGATGTCGCCCTGCGCTATGCCACGCCGGATTGGGGAGATCTGCATTATGAACTGCTCTCCAGCGAAGAACTGATTGTCGTTGCCGCGCCGAAGCTTATCGCCAGCCGCAAGCTACCCTTGGCCGCAGAGCCCATTTCCTCGATGCCGCTCTTGAATGACGAGTTCAATTCCGGCTGGGAGCTGTGGGCCGCAAGCCACGGTCTTGATCCGGCAGAACTTGCGACACCCGCGTTCAGGTTTGCCGATTCCGCGGTGCTCATCGCCGCCGCCTGCGAAGGCCAGGGCGTTGCGCTCGCACGTCGGCGCCTCGTGGAAGATGATCTGAAGGCAGGCAGGCTTGTCCGCCTGGACAATACCACGACCAAACTGGATCGAGCGCTCTACTTCGTATGCAGGTCAGCAGACCGGGACCGCTTGCCCATTCGCCGGTTCAGGACCTGGTTGAAGTCCTTGGACTTCTAGCGGACCAGCTCGGCATCTGCTTGAACAAGAAAACCGGTCGCTTGGCACGCGCCCGGTCAATGAAGCCTTCCTGCGCCTCTCACTTGCTCCACACAGTGAACCGGGGTTTCCTCCGGCATCTCGCTGGTTTCCGGCCAGAGGTTCTCCTGCCGGTGGAATGCTCGTTGAAAACTCAGAATGCCGATTTCAGGCTGCGGTATGTTCGTGGCAAAGCTGGCCGGCTTGCTCGGCGGAGAGGTCGACCTGCAACAACGTACAATAGAGGCCGTTCTCTGCGCTTTTGTGGTACTTGCAGCTTCCGCATAATCCGAATGATCTGAAGCCGCGTGCCGCGAGCTGAAGCCTGATCAGTTCGGAGAGCGTTTCCTCCAGCACAATCCCGCTCTTGGCGCCA
>JGI12316J15310_10000372_pt5 | contig 16888 bp, 17 predicted proteins | sample MarCyaLeptolynsp_FD_15310 | JGI IMG/M metagenome (IMG submission 15310)
GGCTGACCATCATCGATCACGACGCCGTCGAGGCGCACAACCTCCAGCGCCAGGTCCTGTTCTCGGTGGCCGACGTCGGCGCATCCAAGGCCGATGCGGCCAAGCACGCGCTGCGGCGCCGGGTCGCGGGCCTTTCGATCGACGCACGTCGGATGCGATTGGACGCCGAGAGCCTCGACGCGCTGATCGCCGAGGCCGGTGCCGGTGACGGGCGCGCGGTGGTCCTCGAGTGCACAGACGACCCCGCGCTCAAATTCGCGGCCAACGACGCGGCGCTGCGCCATGACGTGCCCACCGTGATCGCCGCCGCGCTGGGCTGGCGGGGCCAAGCGATCGCCGTCGACCGCGAGCATGCGTGTTACCGCTGCGTCTACGAGTCACCTCCGCCCCCTGCCGCGGTACCGACGTGCGCCGAGGCGGGCGTGATCGGAGCGGGCGTCGGGCTGCTCGGATTCATCGCCGCTCAGCTCGCGACGCGGCTGGCGGCCGGCGAGCACGACGCCTGCGGCCAACTCCACCATCTCGACCTTCTCACGGGAACCGTACGGGCCGTCGCACCGACGATCCGCTCCGCGTGCCCCGCCCATCTCCCCTTTCTTCGTCCAAGCCCGGGCCAACCGGCTCGGTCCATCCTTGCGTAACAACCATCGTCACCACGACGAATCCACGACGAATCCTCGGAGCACACCATGGCCACGGTCCGCATCCCGACTCCGCTTCGCAAGTACACCCAAGGCGCCGAAGAGGTGTCCATCGACGGGTCCAACGTGCGCGAGCTGATCGAAAACCTCGAGTCCTCCTACCCGGGGATCCGCGAGCGCATCTGCGACGACAAGGGCGCCGTTCGGCGCTTCGTCAACGTCTTCGTCGCCGATGAGGACATTCGCTTCCTCGACAATCTCGACACCGCGGTCAAGGACTCCGACGAGGTCAGCATCGTCCCCGCCATCGCGGGCGGCCGCTGAGCAACGGCATGAGTGCCCAGGGTGCAACCGCCTCGGTGCCCCCCGCCGCGGTGCAGCTCGCGGCGCAGCGCCCGCGAGCGCGCCGCGTCGAGAGCATCATCGATCTGGTCGGCAATACGCCGCTGGTCCGGCTGGGCACGATCGACAAGGAGTGTCCGGCCGTCGAGATCTGGGCCAAGTGCGAGTTCGCCAATCCGGGCGGCTCGGTCAAGGATCGCGCCGCGTTGCGCATCCTCGGCGACGCCCTCAAACGCGGCGACCTCGACGGGGGCAAGCGTCTGCTCGACTCGACCAGCGGCAACACCGGCATCGCGTATTCGATGGTCGGTGCGGCGCTGGGGGTGCCGATCACCCTCGTGATGCCCAAGAACGTCTCCAACCCGCGCAAGCAGGTGACGTCGGGCTTCGGCACCGAGCTCATCTACTCCGACCCAATGGAGGGCAGCGACGGCGCCATCGTCGACGCCCGCAAGATGGTCGACGCGGAGCCGGACCGCTACTACTACCCCAATCAGTACGCCAACGATAGCAACTGGTTGGCGCACTACGACGGGACCGGCCCCGAGATCGTGGCGCAGACCCAAGGCCGGGTCACCCACTTCGTCACGGGCATCGGCACCAGCGGCACCGTGATGGGGACGTCGCGGTTTCTTCACGAGCACGACCCGAACATCAAGTGCATCGGGGTGCAGCCCGACGACTCGATGCACGGCCTCGAGGGACTCAAGCACATCCCGTCGAGCCTGGTCCCGCCGATCTACGACGAGTCGGTGCTCGACGACATGATCTGGATGTCGACGGACGAAGGCTGGGACATGTCCGAGCGCGTGGCCGAGGACGAAGGCTTGTTCGTCGGTCACTCGGCGGGCGGCAACGTGGCGGCGGCGCTGCGGGTGGCCCGAGGCCTGGTCGAGCGCGGAGAACGGGGCGTGGTGGTGACCGTGCTGTGTGACCGCGGCGATCGTTACTTCGCGCCGCTGACCTGGGAAAAGCACTATGTCTGGTGAGCCGTCGGGCAAGATCAAGGCCGAGTTCCTGGAGGCCATCTACGCCCAGGCACGCGCCGAGTTCCCCAACGAGTGCTGCGGCTACATCCTGGGCACGGGTGAATCGGCCGAGCTGGTCCAGTGCAAGAACCGGCAGGACCAGCTGCATGCGATGGACCCCGAGGCGCACCCGCGGACGGCGGCAAACGCCTACAACATCGGTGGCAAGGAGCTGCTGACGCTCGTCCGCAGCTTCGACTCGGACAAGCCGGCAACGGTCATCTATCACAGCCATCCGCGCGTCGGCGCGTACTTCTCCGAGGAGGACACGCGGGCTGCCATCGCGGCCGGCTTCGAGGTCGAGTACCTCGTGGTCGACACGCAGCAGGATGCAGTTGGCGGCGCCGTGTTGTTTCGACGCGACGGCGAGGCCTACGTCGAGGTGGCGGTGTTCGGCGATCCGCATCGCGGCTCGACGACGTAGGGCCCAAGCGGCGGGGCTTCAAACCGCCGGACCGCCGCCCGCCCACGGCGAGCGCACCCCGCCGTGCCCGATGCTGGCGACGAAGTCTCGGTCGGACTCGAGGAACTCCCCGACCGGGAGCGCCTCGACGTCGAAGGCGAGAATCTGGAACCCCTCCGTCGGCGCCAGCCCCATCGAATCCACCGAGTCCACCGAGTCCACGTCGGCCCCGCTCAGGGCGCGACCGTCGACGTGATAGACCAGCAGCACGACCTCGGGCCCCGGTGGGGGATAGACGTGGTGCAGCACCTCTGCGACCGGTCCCACACGGAGGCGGGAGGCCCCTGGACCCCACTCCTCGACCAGTTCCCGGGCCAGCGCCGCCGTCGGGGCCTCGCCGCGCTCCAGCTTGCCGCCGGGCAACTCGAGGCTCCCGGCCCCGAACCGCGCGTGAGGTGACCGCCGGTGCACGAGCACCCTCCCGGGCGCCAGCCAGACCAAGCCGGCTGCGACGACGATCCGCGGCCCGGGGTCGGTCATCGACCGGACCCTACCCCGACTGGCCCCAAAACGCCCGTTGTGGACGCCGACGCGCCGCCAGCCTTATGCTGGGGCCAGTCCCATGCGCCTGTACGCAGGAAAGATCCCCCACATCATGGACGCCGTCTCCAAGGCGCTCGTCGACCCGGGTCACATCGAGACGTCGAACCGGGAGGAGTTCAAGCGCGACATCGAGTCCGTGCTGCGCGAGTACATGCGCAAGGATCGGGAGCTGACCGAGTCGGCCAAGGACCTGCTCGAACAGCGCGGCCTGCCCTACTCGGACCTCTACCGCACCAAGCGTCAGCTGGCCGAGCGCCAGGACTTCGCGATCGGTGACGAGTCGATCAACTGGATCGCCACGCAGATGATCGAGGTCTTCATGCGTTCGCAGTGGGTCGAAGAGGTCTACGCCGAAGATGCCCTTCTGCGCCGCACCCTCAAGGAGGTCCTGCGACGCAACATGCAGGCGGACGACGACCTCGACCGAGAGGTTCGCCGGCACCTCAAGCATCTCAACGAGGGCACCGACGCCTTCGAGATCGAGTACCAAAAGCAACTCGACGCCGTCCGACGCAAGCACGGCCTGCAGTAGTGGCGCACATCCTCGTCTATCTCGAGCGCACACCGAAGGGCTTGCACCCTGCGAGTGCGCTCGCCCTGTGCGTCGCACGGGACATCGCCAGCAACCGTGGCGCCTCGGTGACCGGGGTGTGCCCCGGCGATGCCGGCAACCTCGACGCGGGGATCGGTCGTGCCGCCGGACGGTTCGGCGCGGACGTCGTCATGTTTCTCGGGCCCGATGGCCTGACCACGATGATCGATCGGCTGCACCCCGTGCACGTGCTCGCGCCGTGGACCCCCGAGGGTCTGGGCGCGGTGCAGGACCTCTCGCTCGGGCCGGCGATTCCGCGCTGGATCGACCGCGCCCGCCCCCCCGGCGCTGGCTCGGATACGGTCACCGGAATCGTGGCCGGCGCACTGCCCTGGCACGCGATGGACACCTCGCTCGACGCCGAGTACCTCGGTGAGGTCGACCGGGTGCCGCTGCCCGAGTGGGTCATGGGGGCGACCAAGGTGAGCGAGGGCGATGCGCCGGGCTTTGCCATGGTGCCCGAGGGCGGCGTGCACTACGTGCCGCCTGCGCCTCCGGGTCCCGAGGTCGGTGGGCTCCTGCAGCGCCTCGGGGCGGAGCCGATCGACGTCGACCAGCTCTCCGAGCTCGGCGATGGCGCGTTGGTGTGGTTTTGCGACGGTGCGGGCGAGCTGCCCGATGCCCTGCGTCAGACCCCGGCGACGGTGCGTTCGATGGTGCTCGCGGGACCGGACGCCACGTTCGATCCCAGCTGGATGTACGCGGACATCGTGATCCCGGGCGCGTTCGACAAGGCATTGGCCCGGCTCGCGGAGCCTCTGTGGAGGGCGGCGCTCGCGTGAGCGGGGACGCCATCCTCTCGGCCCTGCTGTCCAAACCAACCCGCGCCACGCGGTCGTCGATCCTCGTCGCGAGCTCGGCGATCGCCGAGCTTCGGTGGCCCGCCGATCACGGGACGGAGGTTCCCGATCGCGAGCTGCCCAAGCGACTCAAGGCCGAGCACGAGGCCGCCAAGATCGTCGTGACGGGGCGGCTGTCCCCGACGCTGCTCCGCGCGCTGCGGGCGGCTCCCCCGCCGCTGGTGGTCGTGACCGGCGAGGCCGACCCCGAGGACGTCGCGTCGCTCGACGATGGTGAGCGTGTGCGCGCGCTGGGCCCCCACGCGGTCGTGCGCCTGGGCGATGGCGATACCGTTGCGTGCGCGACGACGGCCGAGGAGCTCACCGGTCTGTGCCGCAGCCTCGGGCCGGACGCGGTCCGACTCGCGGTTGCGCCGACCCCGGGCTGGCTGTGCCACTGGCTGTCGGCGCGACCGCTGGCGAGCCGCCCCGTCGCCGGCTACATCGATGCCTCCGCGCTGTCGGTCGCGTGGGTTCGCTGGGCACGGGAGCGCAGCGCCCCCAGCGTGCTGGTGCCGCTGGGCCTGGCGCCGCCGGTCCTGTCCGAGCCTGGACACGCGGGACTGGCCTCAGCGGTGGCGGCCCACGCCCTCGAGCGGCACACCGGCCCCGTGTTCCCCTCGCCTCGAGTCGTCGCCGCCGTCCTCGCCGGCCTGCGCCAGGGCGGACTGCCCCCCGAGTCCGCCCTGCACGCTCCGGGCGACACGACCTCGCTGGCACACGCGGTCTGGACGCAAGCGCGACGCGCCCTGCCGATGACCGGTGCCGTCGTCGGCATGGATCGCCCCCGCATCGACCCCGGCGAAGCACCGACCGCGGCATTCTTGGCCCAGCGCGCGTTGTTTCGGGCCGGTCGAGCCCACGCGCTCCAGCAGGACGCCGAGCTTCCGCTGCCGCCCGAAGACGACGAAGGCCGCGCGCGTTCGGACGAGCTGCTCGCGGCGGCGGGCCAGGTCCTCACCGACCACGAGAGCAAGGTGGTGCTCCGGGGGTTTGCAATCGAGGTGACGCGGCAGGCGGTCGCCAGCTCGGCCAGCGGCGCCACCGGTTTCGCCGATCGCATTGGCTACCCCGTGGTGCTCAAGGCGCTCTCGCCCGACCTGCGGCGGCGCTCGGACATCGGCGCGGTCGAGCTCGCCCTTCCCACGGGCGCTGCCGTGCGGCGTGCCTACTCCAAGATCGTCGACAACGTCGAAAAGCTGGCCCCGTCCGCCCGCCTCGATGGGGTACTGGTGGCCGAGATGGTGCCCCCCGGGTTGGACGTGCACTGCGGCGTGGTGCGCCTGGCTGGTGACGACGGGCTCGCGATCTTCGGTCGCACCATCGAGGCTTCCGCCCCGATCGAGCCCGCGATGGCCCTGCTGCCGCTCGATGCTGCCGAGGCCACGCTGCTCGCCCACGCGATTCTGACCCGCCTGCCCGTCCCGGGACTGCGCCGCGCCGAGGACCCCGACGTGCACGACCTGGCGCGCCTGCTGCTGTCGCTGTCCCACGTCGCCGAGCACCACGCCGACCGCCTCGAATCCATCGACCTGTCTCCGGTCCGACTGGTGACCGAGCCCCGTCGCACGGTCGTCATCGACGCGTCGATCCGCCAGCGCCCGCACCTCGAAGGCCGCTGAACGGACCGCTCGACCGCCGAGGACCCTCGCCGCGTCGCGATCTCAGGCCAGTGTTCGCGCGTGCTCGACGAGCGCTTCGGACCGGTTGCGCGTCGGGTCTTCCATCGTCCACGCCAGTAGCCCGTCCATGAGGTCGCCGAGCGCGGGGCCGGGCTTGGCGACGCCGGCGGCGATCAGGTCGCGGGCCTTGATCGCCAGCTCGCCGACGGTCAGCGGGGCGCCATCGACCGCGGCATGGACCGCAGTGCGTCGGGCTTGGTCGGCGCCCAGAACATCCAGTGCGGCCGGCAGCAGCTCGCGGTGCAGGGTGGCCACCGCCTGACGGATCGCCTGCGGCGTCTCGGCCTGCTCGAGGGCCCGGGTGCGAGGACCGGTGAGCACGACGATGGTGGTCTTTTCGGCGCGGCTGGTCTTGAGCGCATCGATCGCCGCCTCGATGGCCGCGGTCCCGTCGGGCGTGTCGCCCACCGGGCGCAGCAACCTCGCCAGCCTCGCCACCGGGTCGGCCTGCATCGCGTCGACCGCCTCGATGGCAACGTCGCGCACGACCGGATCGGGCTCGGGAAGGACGCGCGGCCAGATGCCCGTCTCCGCCATGGGCCACAGCCCACGCGAGGGCCGCGGGGACTTGAGCAGCTTGGTCAGCTCGACATGCACGCGCTCGCGGCTGACCTTGTCCAGCACGTGCAGCGCGCCGGGAATGGCGGCCGCGGTCTGGGCCTCGAGGTCCATCGCCAGCGTCGCGCAAAAACGAACCGCCCGCATCGTTCGCAGGCCGTCCTCGGAAAAGCGCAGGTTCGGATCGCCGACGGCACGAATGACCCCGCGCTGGAGGTCGCCCAGGCCGTCGAACGGATCGGAGAGCTCGGCCGCGATCGGGTCCCAGGCCAGCGCGTTGACGGTGAGGTCGCGGCGGGCGAGGTCGGCCTCGAGACTGCGTAGGAACTCGACGTGGGTCGGACGGCGCCCGTCGTGATACTCGCCCTCGCCGCGGAAGGTGGTGATTTCGACCGGCTCGGCGTCGTGGCCCTTGCCGCCCCGTGTACCGCCGACGAGCGCGGTGACCGTCCCGTGCTGGATCCCGGTGGGAATGGTCCGAGCAAACAGGTCGATGACCTCGTCGGGGGTGGCCGAGGTCGCGACGTCCCAATCGGCGACCGGTTTGCCGAGCAATGCGTCACGCACCGCGCCGCCGACGAGCACGCCGGCGTGGCCCGCCCTGGACAGGGTCCGGCACACCTCGACCACGGGTTCGGGAATCGCGGACGCCACCAGGCGAGCCTGGGCAATCTCGCGGCTCGCCGGCGGGTCGCCCCGGGCTGGGTCGCGCTCGGTCACGGCTTCGCGCTCACCCCTTCTCACCCCTTGCAGTCCGCCCAGGTCCGCCCGTGGCCCACATCGACCTTGAGCGGGACCTCCATCTCGACGGCTTGTTCCATCTTGGGGCGCGCGAGCCCGACCAGCTCGTCCACGCGTGCCTCGTCGCACTCGAAGATCAACTCATCGTGCACGGTGAGCAGCATGTCGGCCCACTCGATCTCGGCCATCGCCTTGTCGACCTCGATCATCGCGATCTTGAGAATGTCGGCCGCACTGCCCTGAATCGGCGTATTGCGGGCGATTCGCTCCCCGTGTCCTCGCGCCGCGCCGCGCCGTGCAAGCTCGGGAATCCGTCGCCGCCGCCCCAGGATCGTTTCGGCAAAGCCCCGTCGCCGTGCCTCGGCAATGAGGTCCTCCATGTAGCGCTTCACGCCGGGGATTCGCTCGTAGTAGCGCTTGATGTAGAGGTTGGCCTTGGCCTGCGGAATGCCGAGCACCTGCTTGAGACCGAAGGCGGTCTGTCCGTAGACGACGCCGAAGTTGACCGCCTTGGCGATGCGCCGCTGCTCGCTGTCGACTTCGTCCTCGTCGACGTCGAAGATCTCGGCCGCGGTCCGGCGGTGCACGTCGACGTCGTCGGTGAACGCACCCCGCAGCGCCGGATCGCCGGACAGGTGCGCGAGCACCCGCAGCTCGATCTGCGAGTAGTCGAGCGCCACGAGCACGCGGCCCTTGGGCGCGACGAAGGCCTCGCGGATCCGACGGCCCTGCTCGGTGCGCACCGGGATGTTCTGAATATTGGGGTCGTTGCTCGAGATCCGGCCCGTCGCCGCAACCGCCTGCGCAAAGTGGGCATGCAGCCGACCGTCTTCGCCGAGCAGCTCGGGCAGCGTATCGAGGTACGTGCCCTTGAGCTTGGTCAGCATCCGATAGTCGAGGATGTACTGGACGATCGGGTCCTGCATCGCCAGATCCTCGAGCGCCTTGGCGTCGGTCGAGTACCCGGTCTTGGTCTTGCGTGACGGCGCCAGACCGCGGTCCTCGTAGAGCAGCTTCTGCAGCTGCTGCGGCGATCCGAGGTTGACCCGATACCCGACTTCTTCTTCGACCGAGTCCTCGATCTCCGAAATCTGCTTGCCGAGCTCGGTGCCCTGCTTTCGCAGGACGTCACCGTCGACCATGATGCCCCGCCGCTCGAGGTCGGCGAGGATCGTCGCCAACGGCATCTCGACTGCGTGAAAGAGCCGCTGCGCCGCCTCTCCAGCGTCCTCGACCTGCTTGTCGAGCGCGCGCCCGAGCGCCAGCGTCACCTCGGCCTGTTCGCCGAGCCAGCCGACGGCGGTGGGGATGTCGAGGTCCTCCACGGCCTTGGCCTTCTTGCCCTTGCCGCGGACCTTGTCCTCCTTGCGGGCCGAAAAGCCGAGCACGTCGTCGGCGAGCGAGACGAGGTCGTGCCCACTGCGCGCGGGGTCGAGGGTGTACGAGGCGAGCATCGGGTCGACCCGGACCCCCGCCAGGTTCAGCCCCGCGCGCTCGAGCACCAGCAGCGCGTGCTTGTGATCCTGCGCTGCCTTGGGCAGCTCGGGGTCGGCGAGCACGGCACCGATCGCGTCGGTCAGCGCCGTGGTCTCCCACTGCCCCGGCCCAGTGAGCTCGACCTGGCGATGCGCCACCGGCAGGTACACCGGGGCAGCGCTCGCGTCGGTGCCGGCTGCGGCCAGCCCCACGCCGACCAGCGTCGCCGACAGCGGGTCGTCACTGGACGTGGCCACCGCAACCGACAGCCATCCACCATCGGCGCGCGCCGCCTCGAGCACGGCCTGCAGCGGGGCATCGTCGGACGGCGCGGCCACCACGGACTCCCCCGCTTCGAAGTTGCCGACGTAGCCCAGCTCGATCGCCTGCGCGCTGTCGGGATCGACGTCCCCCTGATCTCGGGCCTGGCGGGCCATCGGGGTGGCCCCCAACTCCTGCAGTATCTGGCGAAAGCCCAGCGGCTCGAAGAACGCGACGAGCTTGTCTTCCTCGAAGCCCTTGTCGGGCGTGTCGGAAAACGCCACCGGCAGCGGGATGTCATCGTGCAGCGTGACGAGCTTGCGCGACAGCCGGGCGTCTTCGGCGTGCTCGATCAGCCGCTCGCGTCGCTTCTTCTGCTTGATGTCGGGGGCGGCCGCGAGCACGCCCTCGAGGTCGCCGTACTCCGCGAGCAACCCCGCCGCCGTCTTGGGCCCGATGCCGGGCACACCCGGAATGTTGTCGCTGCTGTCGCCGGTCAGCGCGAGCAAATCGCCGAGTTTTTCGGGCAGCACGCCGAACTTGGCCTCGACCTCGGCGGGCCCGATGACCTTCTGCTTCATCGTGTCGTACAGCACGACCGGCGGCTCGTCCTTTTCGAGCGAGACCAGCTGCATCAGGTCCTTGTCGGAGGACACGATGACCACGCTCATCTCGGCCGCGACTGCCGCCTTGACGTAGGACGCGATGACGTCGTCGGCCTCCCACTCCGGATGCATGATCCGCGGCAGCCCCATGGCGTCCACCGCCTCGTGCACGAGGGGAAACTGCGGCGCCAGATCGTCGGGCGGAGGCGAACGGTTGGCCTTGTACTCGGAGTACGCCGCCTTGCGCCCGCCGTCACCACCCGCGTCGAAGACCGCGACCAGGTGCTCGGGATGAAAGTCGCGTCGCGCCGCAGCGACCATGCGAACAAAGCCGTGCACCGCGTTGACCGGACGTCGGTCGGGCGAGGTGAGCATCGGCAACGCGTGATAGGCCCGATAGATGAAGTTGTTGCCGTCGAACAGGAAGATCGTGTTCTTCCCGCCCGGCGGCTTTCTGGGCGTGGGGATCATGACAACCTCAGAACCTCTGCGGCGGAGCACCCGCCTCCGACTCTCGATTGAAGACGGTCGACTGCCGACGTGCGGCGAGGAAGGCCGTCTGCACGATGCTGGCCACCGGCACCGCGAGCAGAGCCCCGGTCAGGCCGTAGAAGTGCTCACCGGCCAGCAGCGCGAAGATGACGATCACGGGGTGGATGTGCGCCGAGTCCCCGATGATCTTGGGGTTGAGGACGTTGGCCTCGAGCAGATGGATGCCGGCGATCCACGCCAGGATCCCGACTGCGGGCCCGAGCGACAGCCCGCTCTCGTTGCCGACCAGCGCGATGACCACGATCGGAATCGAGGAGATGATCGTGCCGAAGATCGGGATCAGCGAGAAGCCGCCGGCCAGTAGCGCGAGCAGAAAGCTGTACTTGATGTCGAAGATGACCAGGCCGACGAAGGTCAGTGCACCGTTGACCAAGCAGATCAGCAGCTGCCCGCGAATCACACCGGACAAGCCCTTGTCCATGCCGGCCCAAAGGTCCTCGAAGCCCATCCGATAGTCGTAGGGCACCAGCGAGCGGATGAAACGATTGACGCGCTGTACGTCGACGAGCACGAACGCCGCGAGCATGAACGTGATGACGAAGCTGGTCAGAAACGAGGTCACGCCGGCGATGAGCGCCTGGATCCACGGCCCGATGAAGGTGGTGAGCTCGGCGCTCTCCTCGGCGAGCAGCTTCTTGATCGTGGCGGACAGGCCGGTCTCCGGGACCTCGTGCGGCTCCGGTGGCGGCGCCCCGACCAGCCAGCTTCCATCGGGCTGCTGCTCGACCCGGATGCGCGCGTGCGACAGGTCTACTGCCAGCGTGCCGTCACCCTGCGGCACGAGGACGAGCTCGCCGGGCTCGTGGTGGCTGGCCGCGTCCTCTTCGGGATCGAGAAAGTCGCCGAAGGTGTTCTCGACCCAATCGTCGGCCTGGGGCAGCCACTCCTCGTTGAGCTTGGCCGCCGCCTCGGGCAACGTGTCGCGCAGCTTGGCGAGGTCGGAGACCACCGCCGGCACCAAGAACCCGAAGAACGCCCCGAGCAGCGCGAAGATGGCCAGGTAGAGCGTGATGACCGACATCACCCGCCCGAGCTTGGGCTGCATGCGTGCCACCGCGGGCGCCAGCAGGTAGGCCAGCAGCATCGCGAACACGAACGGCAGCACGATGCCGCGGAACAAGATCACGATGAAGACGGCGAACACCAAAAAGCCCCACAGCCGGGAGAACCGGCGCAGGACCGCGAACAGGGTCTCCTGCCGGCGCCGCAGCGTCCCGGTGGAGGTCATGTCGAAGCGCGAGTCGGCCGGGTCGCGGCGGTCGCGACGGTCTCGATCCCGGTCTCGATCCCGGTCTCGATCCCGGTCCCGATCCCGGTCTCGCTCCGGCTCTCGGTCCCGGTCGCCGGGTCCGAGTGCCGCGCGCTCGGGCGGGTCGTCTCCTCCCCTGCGATCGTCGTGGTCGCTCAAGCGCTCCTCGCCTTCGCAGACTTGGCCGACTTACCGGGCTTGGCGGCGGTCGCCAGCTCCGTCCGGGTCGCCGTCCGGGTGATGAAGCGATCGGCCCGCCCGGTACGGTCGGGGCCCGGGTCCACGCCCTCCACCGAGGCGCTGTCCCACGACCCGCAGGCGCTGCAGCGGAAGCGAAACCGCTCCATCCGGGTCCCGCACCGACGACAGATGAACCGCGGGACCTCGACGGGTCCAATCGCAGCGTCGCGAGCCTGTTCGCGCTGTCCCTTGGACAGGCGGAGCCGCACCAGCTCGAGTCTCGCCGCGGCGCTGCGCTCGGCGACCCGCTCCAGACCCGCCGCGGCCTGATCCGGGTGCTGACGGGCGACCCGCTCGGCCAGCGCAACGACCAGCTCCGGCGACTGGGCGCTGCGCAGAGAGGCGAGCATGCGCTCGACGATGTCGGCGGCCATCCCTTCCTCGGTGGCCCACGTCCATGCCTCGGGCACGATGACGTGGGCGGCGGCGGGAGCGAGCTCCCAGGCGCGCTGCCAGGCATCGAGCGCCTCGATCTCGTCGCCGACCGCGGACTCGATTCGCGCGCGGTTGGTCCACACGTGACCGCTGTCGGGACCGAGCTCGGTCGCGCGCTCGACCAGCTTTCGTGCCTTGCGATCGTCACCTTCGGCCAGCGCCACACTCGCCTGGCCGGCCAGCGCGTGGCCGCGTCCAATCTTCGACTCGCGCCGCCGTCGCCCCTCGACGAGCTTTTCGTGGCGCTCCCACGCCGCTGCCGCTCGCTCCCAGGCGCCCGCCTGCTCGAGCGCGCGCGCGAGCGACTCGAGCGTGGCCACCGAGCGCGGGGCGAGGCTGATCGCCCGAACGAGAGCACCGACCGCCGCTCGCTCGTTGCCCTGCGCCAGCAGATCGCGGCCGAGGCCGACGAGCGCCGCGACTCGATGCTCGGCGGGCAGCGTTGCGGACGCGAGCACGGTGCGATGGATCGCCTTGGCGCGTTCGATCCGGCCCCGCCGGCGGTCGAGAGCGGCGAGCGCGAGGAACACGGTGGAGTCGCCCGGCTCGACCTCCGCCACGCGCTCGAGCTCCGTCGCGACGTTTTCGAGGTCTCCCTCGGCCAACTCGTAGAGCACTCGACTGCGTCGAGCGAGCGCCTCGGTGACCGCTTTGCGCGGCGCGACGTACCACCAGCCTCCCGCAAAGCCGGCCGCGAGACAGAACAAGCCGAGCAGCAGCGTGGTCATGCGACGCGGCCTCCGCTGGCCCGCTCACCGCGGGCGTCTCGCTCCTCGCGAAGAATCTTTTCGGTCATCACCTTCTTGGTGCCGGCGTCGATGTGGGCCTCCTCGGCGAGCACGTCATCCTCCTCGTGCTGGCGCAGCGGGAGGGTGCGAAGCTCGAGCACCTCGCGTTCGAGCTCGCGCACGCGTCGTTGCATCATCGCGGCGCTCCGAATCCGAAACGGTGCACGAATGGCCAGGATGGCGAGGATCGCCCCTGCGGTGACCCACCCTGCGACGAGCGCCGCCGCCTTGACCTCGTAGAAGTGGCGGACCAGCGGCTCGGCGAGATCGAAGCGCGGGACCAGCAGCTGCACCTTGATCAGGGTGGCAGCGTTGCTCTGCAAGGCGTGGCTGGCCCACACGATACCGAGCACCAAAAGCACCAGGCTCACCCCGAGGTACACCTTGCCGAGGAGCGACACCGTGCGGCGACCATAGCAAGCGGTGTATGCTCTGGCCATGGGAGCCGAGCGGGGTGATCGCCCCCGAAAGCACTTGAAAACCCTCGATTCTTCGACCCAGTCCTTCCTCCCGGTTTCGGGGCGAGCCGCGCTGGCTTTCCTCGTCGGCCTGTCGGTCGGAGTGGGGTGCGCGAGCTCGGACGCGATGCTGGAGCGCAAGCGTCGGCGCCAGGCGATCGAGGGCGGCGCACAGCAGTGCCGGCCCGGAATCGAGGAGCCCTGCTACTCGGGCCCCAAGGAGACCCGCAACCGCGGGGCGTGCACCGACGGCAAGACGGTGTGCCGCGACGACGGCACGCTCGCCGAGTGCTCCGGCGAGGTCCAACCCAGCGCAGAGCTGTGCAACACGCTCGACGACGACTGCGACGGCATCGTCGACAACGGCTTCGAGCGAGACGGCGCGCTGTGTTTCTTCGCGGGCGCCAAGGGAGCCTGCCGCACGCAAGGCAAGTGGCACTGCAGCGAGGACGGCAAGAGCTCGCAGTGCGACGCCAAGGTGGTCAAGCCGACCGCCGAGACCTGCAACGGCATCGACGACGACTGCGACGGGCAAACCGACGAAGACTCGATCCCCGCCGCGGAGGCCAAGTGCACCACCGGCAAGGCAGGCGTGTGCGAGGCCGGCACCTACCAGTGCGTCAACGGAAAGAAGCAGTGCATTCAGGACGTCAAGCCGGGGCCGGAGATCTGCAACGGCAAGGACGACAACTGCAACAACACCGTCGACGAGGACTGCGTCTCGGCCGAAGAGGCCAAGAAGCAAATGGGTGGCGGTTAGCCCCCCGGCATCCTGTCCCAAGCGACAGGGTGGGTCGGGTCGACCGCTCGATCAGGGGCGCGAACGAGCGCCGTGAGGCCTCGGCGGCCCGCCGGAGAACAACGAACGCTCGCTCTCGCGCCGTGCCGCGGTTGCGGCGGTCCGCATACGGCGTTGACCGGCGTTGGTTGGACGACCTACGATCGCGTCGAGCCCGCCCGTGACCTCCGACAAGAGCCTGACCTCAACCCTCGTCGAAGAGGAGCCCCGCGACGAAGACCTGCCTCCCGCGCGGGCCTGGCTCATCGGGATTGGCTCGCCGGAGGACCGCTTCGCGTCGGCCGGTCGCATCATCGCCTTCGAAGCGCCGCGCACCATCGTGTTCGGGCGCGACGAAGATGCGGAAGGCCTGTCGATCAAGGAGCGCCCCGATGCGACCGAGGTTGGCATTCCGTTCGGCTGGGTCAGCGGACAACATGCCAAAGTCGAGGCCTACGGCGGGACCGGCGGGGTGACGTTCGCGCTCGAGGATCTCGGGAGTCGCAACGGCACGCTCCTCAACGGGCACCGCGTGACCGGACGCGTGGAGATTCGCCCCCACGACATCATCGAGGTCGGACGATCCTTTTGGATGGTCCGCGAGGTTCGCCTGCGTCGCAGCCGTGCGCAGGGTCTGGGCGAGCTCGACCCGACTGGGACCTGCAGCCCCCACCTTCAGCAGATCGAGCGGACGCTCAAGCGCCTCGCCCCGAGCGCCATTCCGATCGTCCTGCGGGGCGAGACGGGCGTGGGCAAGCAGTACATGGCGCGAGCGGTGCACGATGCCTCGGGCCGCGACGGCCCATTCGTGCTCGCCAACCTCGGCGCGCTGTCGGCCGACCGCGTCGAAGGCGTGTTGTTCGGCGGCTCGGATGCCCCCGGTCTGTTCGAGCAGGCCGATCGCGGCACGCTGATGCTCGACGAGCTCGGGGAGCTGTCGCAGCTGGTGCAGGGCAAGCTGCTGTCGGCGCTGTCGGAGGGTCGAGCCGCGCGCGTCGGTGAAGAGGCCCAGCGCGCCTTCGACGTCCGGATCATCTGCGGCACGATGCACGACCTGGCCCGCATGGTGGAGCAGGGTCGCTTTCGCGGTGACCTCTACTCGCGCCTGGCCGGCTACGTCACCGAGCTGCCTCCCCTGCGAGCCCGCCGCGAGGACCTCGGACTGCTCGCCAAGCGCACCGTGCTCGACCTCCAGAGCGAGGGCCGGCCGATCCGGATCACGACCAACGCCTTTCGCCGCATGCTCGTACGCGCGTGGCCGTTCAACATTCGGCAGCTGCGCCAGGCGCTGACCACCGCCAGCCTGCTGAGCTCCGGCGACGGCACGATCACCTCCGATGCCCTGGCCGAGGTCTTGGACGAAGACGACGGTCTGCCCGACAACCCCGACGAGGTTCGGCGCGTGCGGGCCGAGCTGGTCAAGAGCCTCGCCGAACACGGCGGGGATACGCACGCGGCCGCCCGAGCGATGGGCATGGAACCCCGGCAGCTGGGGCGATGGATCGAGCGCTTCGATCTGACGCTCGGCGCGGCCAGCAACGACTGATTGCCGCGGCTGCTCGCGCATGGCTCCAGACGCGTCGTCCGTCGCGACGACGTTGGAATACATCGGGGTATTGGAACGACCGAAGAGACATGGTCGCTCCTGCCGTCGCCATCATCGCGGCTGAGGTCGAAGTGCTCCTGGGTCTGGGAGTGATCACCGCGGTCGGCACCCACGCGGCCCTTCGGATCAACGCGTCGCCGCAGGCGTGGCGCGCATCTCCAGTGCGCGTTTTGCCGGGCTTGTTCGCCCAGCCAGGCGCGATCCAACGCGCCCTGCCCGGCCGTTCCGCGGACCCGGTCCTCCGGATCCAGTATCCAGATACCGAGTACACGTTGGTCCCTGACGACCCGCGCCATCCCCAACGCATCGACGTGTATCGAACGTGGCGGACGCATGTGACCACGATGGTGCTCCGCAACGGACGCGAGATTTGGGCCACGCTCTCCAACGGCGAGCCGGTCGCACACGTGGCGACAATCGACGGCGACCGCGTGCTGTTCACGAACTGGGGGATGTCGCCCGGGCTATTCGAAGCGCTTGCGCCCGAGGAACGTGACGCCAGCGACTTCGTGCTGCGACACGAGTGCGTCGACCAGTGGTGGCGCCTGGTCCGTGAACGCCGACTCGATCGGTCGCGGGCGGACACCGAGGGCTGCGGCATCGACGGTAACCCACCGTTGAGCGAGAGCGAGACCCGGCTGCACCACAGCGACCACGGCGGCAACGTGAACTCGCTGCTGCGTCGGCTCGACGAGCTGCTCCGAACCCACCTGCGCATGGGCCTGAGCGCCATCACGGGGTCGGGGCTCAGCCCGGTCGCCGTCACCGGCCTCGCCGCCGACGTCCGCGTGTTCGAGTACCCCTACCCGGGCCCCGGCGGCGCGCCGCGCGTCCCCCAGCCGTCGGTCCCTCGGCCGTCGCGAACCAACCGACCTCCGCCCGAGCTCGACGTGGCACTGCGCGAGCGCCTCGGCGCATCGTGCAGGTCCGAGCACGCGCTCGTGATCGGAGTCCCCAACGATCTCGACAACGAAGACGCGCACGCCATTCACGCCATCCGCGACCACGGTG
>JGI12316J15310_10000228_pt38 | contig 16853 bp, 15 predicted proteins | sample MarCyaLeptolynsp_FD_15310 | JGI IMG/M metagenome (IMG submission 15310)
CCTTGCCTTGTAAAGGTTCGCGCCAACAATGTCGGAGTTGGTGAGATCCGCCTTGGTCAGATTTGCTTCGCCCAGGTTGGCACCGCTGAGATTCGAAAATGTTGCATCGGCACCTCGCAGAGACGCATTGCTCAGGTTTACCCCCTCCAGGTCCGCCTGATAAAGGTTCGCTCCATCAAGATTTGCCGACGCCAGATTTGCGCCGACAAGCGTCGCACGCGCCAAAACCGCACTGATAAGATTGGCGCTGGTGAGATTGGCGTCGCTCAAGTCAACGGCGTCCATAACCGCGCCTCGCAGGTAGGCCCGGTATAAATTCGTTCCCCTGAGGGTGGCGCCGGTCAGATTGGCCTCGGTGAGAACCGCGCCCGGCATCTTTGCGTTGGTCAGGTCGGCATACGAGAGGTCCGCACCCGCAAGGTCTGCGCCCGCCAGGTCGCAACCGCTCCAGTCGACTTTGGGGGCGGCCGGCGACGAGCAGGCCGCTTCCGCTCCTGCCGGGAGCGTGAGCGTGAGCATGGTCAGGCCCGTGCCTGTCGCCAGGCCTTTCAAGACCGCGTGGATCGTCATGCAAATGTCCCTTTCGCGATAAACCGTTCACAAACGCCGTCGCGCCGCGCAGGCCGATATGGGATATCCGGCAAGTGGTGTGACGCGGTCGAGAAGCTCGATTTGGGCCATCAAAGTGCGTCCGAGTAAACCTGGTCGGCTCTAGAGTTTTTCACAGTTTCACGGAAACAGTGAAAAGCTCAAAGTCCCTGTATTCCGCATTTCTTATCTGTCCAGACGATTCCGTCTGAACAGGAAAAGCTCTAGCCCGATATACAGGGCCACGGAGACAACGAACAGCCTCGAATACTTCTTTTTGCGAATTTCTTATCTTTGCCTCTGGCCGCACAGACCAGATTGTCGGGACGCGGGTTGAACCCAACGCAGTCAGGATCGGCTAACAGCCTGTGAACGCTGCGCCGCAGGGCAGGGCCAATATTGCGCTTAAGGTTATTTGCACCCGCCTTCGGACCAGTTGCGCAGCGCAAGCTTGAAGGGGCCACCGTAGGGATGTTGTTTGCGCAGCATATGGGCCGGATCGCTGCGCGCGTAGACGCTTCCCTGATCGCACAGGGTGACCTTGTCCCATTGATGGCAATTGCTGCAGGATTTGCCTTGCCAGATTTTCGGATCGAGTCCTTCTATCGGGCTGAACATCGGTTCACCCTTTGCCAGTTCCTTCAGGCTCTTGCCGACAACCGGATGCGGGCCGGTCTTCAGCGGGACATCGAAGACAAGCGACGGCTCGCCAGGCAGAATAAGGAGATTTCCGACACCCGGTGTCGCCGCCTGGGAGGTTGTGGCGAACCCGAGTTTGGCCCGTGCCTGTTCGGCATATTCGCCATTGGGGTTGTTTTTCAGGTATTCCTGCAGCGCGGCGACATTACCGATCGCGCCGGGTGTTTCCTCGTTCGCAGGGTCGGAGGACAGTGTGGTGGAGCGTTTGGTCGACAGATCTGCCACATCGACCGCAACCGGCGCCCGAACCGTTGGCGCGGGTTTGGATTTGGAGCTGTTGAGAAAAACCTCGCTCACCAGTGAGGCGTTGACCCAGGGACGTTGCCGTTGTGCCGTGGCGCGATATACATCGCCCGTGACGCGTGTCAGCATTGTTTGCACATTGACGTCCTGCGCATCGATATGTTTCAGCAATGCAGTTGTAAACGGCGAATGATCGGTGTTTCCGTCGTAGGCCACGCTGCCGGGGCTCGTTGCGAAGGCGATCACGGTTCCTTCGCCTCCCGAACCCACATTGATCTCCGCAAGTCCGGATCCGATGGCGGTCGACCGGGTCGCACCCATCGAACGGGCAAGTGTTTTGGCGAGCGGGTTGTCGCGGCAGGCGTCGAGAATTGCAATGCGCACCTTGCTTGAACGCTCCATTTGCCGCAGCACGAAATCCACCTGGACGGCTTCGAAATCGAGCGAGGTCTCATCCTGCAGTTCTGCGTCAACCGGGATCAGATAGTTATGTCCGCCAACCTGAAGTCCGTGACCGGCGTAGAAAAACAGGGCGATGTCCGTATCCCGAGCCGCTTTTGCAAAGCGGGCCAACGTTGTCTGCATCGCCGCCTTGGTGAGGTCATAACCGGAGATAACCTCAAACCCGAGGGCCGACAGCTTGCTTTCTATCGCCTTGGCGTCGCCCACCGGGTTGGTCAGCGCCACATTGTCGGAATAAGCCCCGTTGCCGACGACAAGCGCCACCCGCCTGGCTTCACTTTGGACTGTTGCCGCCAGAAACAGACCAAAAGCCATCGCCAGGCACGGCAGGACGGTCCGTATTTTCGCGGTCCGGTGCCGAATTCGGGCGGATGTGTCCGCAATAAAGGTTTGCATACTTGCTTTCTCCAGACCCGTCCGGGTCAATTCAGGCCAAGAGCCCTGTCTCAGCCCTCAAACACGCTGAACTCAATCCGCCGGTTTAATCCGCGGTTGCGCGGGGTGTCATTCGCCGCGACCGGTCGGTTTTCACCATAACCGATCGAACGCAGCCGTTCACTGCTGATGCCGATATCTGCCAGGTGTTTGCGCACAGCTTCCGCCCGCGCTTCGGACAGGCGCTGGTTCGAGATGGCGTCGCCGTCCGAATCCGTGTGCCCGGAAATCATGATCTTCAAGTCCGGACAGCGTTGCGCGATCTCCGATACGGCGCGCAGGAACGGCGCGCTGTCCGCTTCCACCTTGGCACTGTTGGTGCGAAAATAAATTGCACCGGTGCGCGACAGGATCTCAAAACGCCCCCGGCAGGCTTCGCCGGAAAAGTTCCCCTTGGTTTCGACCGCGGTCGACTTCGGTTCAACGACGGCAACTTCGGTCGTGATGGTTTTCGCGTTTTCAAACACGAAGTTGAAGCTCACGGAGCCGGAGGGCAGGATCTTGACCTTTGCGGCGTCTTCCAGCTTGCGAACATTTTCTTCCATACCGAAATTCTTCACCGCGATCGGGATCGGCATCGACGAGGAGACCGAAACGCGGGTGTCGGAAATCAGGGTCACGATGGCGTCGACCTCAAAATCGCTTTTGATCCCGTGTAATTCCAGTGTGAACCGGATTTTGTAGGGAATGTGCCGTTTGGCTTTGAGGTCGGCGAGGGCGGCCGCGTCGAGTTGCGCGGTAACGGTGGCTTCGGGAAAGTCGAAGGTCTCGAAAAACAGGAACCGCATGCGCACGTTGCGCAGATCAATGGTCGTATCGACAGAATCCAGTTGGACTTTGACAACGGCAAGGCCGCTTTCGTCGATCTGTCCTGTAAAGCTGGCAAACTTGCTGTTTTCGACAACGGCATTGTTCTTGACGGTCTGGAACGACAATACGGATGATTTTGTATCCAGCATCCAGGAGCCGCTGAACGGCGAGTCCTGTGCCGACGCAACCTGTGTCATGAGGCAGGCGCCGATGATGATCGCCGCGCCGGACAGTTTCCGGACCAGTTGGGTTCGCATCTGTCCGATGCGTTGCGCGATCTTTCTCGGATCGGCGACGAGCGGGAATTTCGCCGCAGATTGTGTGAATGCTGAGCGCTGGGAGGGCGACTGATTGTCAATCATGAGAACGACCTTTTGTTCCATGCGGCTCCACCAGGCGGTGGATCGTGATTCCAACTTCGGCAACCGTTCGTGAGTAAACCAGCAAACGGTTGAAATTAATACAAGAACACGTCAGTGGACTCAGAATAAACCGGACTGCACGCATTCCCAACCCCCGTGCGGGAGAATGGCTGTCCCGGAGACCTGATGGTGTCTGCTCAACAAGAGCCTTTATGCCAGGAATCCGCTAATTTCCAATGAATTGTCATCGTTAATACTTACTCACCGTCAGGTATTGGGCTGCCCGGCGTTTGCAACTCGTAGATTCCCGGTATTCCGAGCAATTTATGGAAAAAGGCCATGCTTCCGGACAATGACAGGGATTGTCGACTTTGACCGCAGGCGCACGTGTCCTGATGATGGGGCGATGGGGCGCCAACAGCCCGTTTGTTCGCGCCATATGCCAAGGCCCTTGCCCAATTGGCATCGCCCGGCCACACTGGCGGACAGTCTGTCCCATTGCGGTTCCGCCATTTGCCTGTCCTGAAGTCCATTCTGGATCGCCATCCTCTCGCGCCGGTCATAGCGATGATGGTCGGATCCTCATTGTGTTTCGCCTTGATGCACACGTTGATTCGTCAGGTGTCGGCGGACGTAGATCCGTTTCAGATCGCATTCCTGCGCAATTTCTTCGGACTGGTCATTTTTATCCCGTTCATCGTCAGGAGCGGCCTGGTGGTCTTCAGGACCTCCAATTTCCCGCTGCATTGTGGCCGGGCTTTGCTCAATGTCTGCGCCATGATGGCGTTTTTCACGGCGCTGAGCACGATCGACGTTGCCAAGGCGACGGCTCTGAATTTCACCGCACCGATCTACACCGCCATTTTGAGCGTCCTCTTCCTGGGGGAACGATTTCGACTGCGACGCTGGGGCGCGATCGGACTGGGATTTGTCGGCATGCTCGTTATCCTGCGACCCGGCATCATCGAAGTCGACAGGGGGTCGATTCTCGTCCTTTCGTCCGCGATATTGTGGGGCATTGTGATGATGTTGATAAAATTTCTCGGCCGCACGGAATCCAGCCTGACGATAACAGCCTATATGAACGTGCTGATGAGTGTGCTTTCGCTTGTGCCGGCCTTGTTCGTGTGGACCAATCCGCCGCTGGAAATATGGGGCATCTTGTTGGCGATCGGGTTGACGGGAACCGCGGCACAACTCGGATTGGCGGAATCCCTTAAGCGGGCGGAAGCGACCTTCGTGCTTCCTTTCGAGTTCTTGCGGTTGATCTGGGCTGCCTTGCTCGGCTTCCTGATGTTTTCAGAAGTCCCCGATGTCTACACATGGCTTGGCGGCGGTGTGATCTTTGCCAGCACGCTTTACCTTGCCTATCGCGAGCGCCTTAAATCGGCTGAAACCTGAGAAAAAGGGGTACACCTTGACAGGCGCCCGCAGTTCCGACTGGATCATGGCATCCCACCCGTTCGCAAAAAGGCATGATCATGAAAACCCTCAAAGGCCCGGCTTTGTTTCTTGCCCAGTTTGCCGGCGACGACGCGCCGTTCAATTCGTGGCCATCGATCACCGGATGGGCGGCCGAATGCGGGTATGCCGGCGTTCAGATCCCGAGTTGGGATGAAAGACTGTTCGATCTGGCACGAGCTGCCGAAAGCAAGGATTATTGTGACGAGGTCAAGGGAATTGCTGCGGAAAGCGGTGTTGCGGTCACGGAACTGTCGACGCATCTGCAGGGCCAGCTTGTGGCCGTGCATCCTGCCTACAACGAGGCCTTCGACGGATTTGCCGCTGCCCATGTTCGCGGAAACCCCGAGGCGCGGCAGGAATGGGCGGTCGACCAGGTCATGCTGGCCCTCAAGGCTTCACAAAATCTGGGCATCGGGGCCCAGGCCACTTTCTCCGGAGCTTTGGCGTGGCCGTTCATCTACCCCTGGCCGCAAAGGCCGGAAGGACTTGTGGAAACAGCCTTCGACGAACTTGCCAGGCGCTGGCGCCCTATCCTGGACCGGGCGGAGGAATGCGGTGTGGACCTGTGCTATGAAATCCACCCGGGAGAGGATCTTCATGACGGCACAACGTTTGAGATGTTTCTCGAACGGGTCGACAACCATCCCCGCTGCAACATGCTGTATGATCCGTCGCACTATGTCCTGCAGGCGCTCGACTACATCGACAACATCGACATCTATCACGAGCGCATACGCATGTTTCATGTCAAGGATGCGGAATTCAATCCGACCGGTCGCCAGGGCGTTTATTCCGGTTATCAGAACTGGGTCGACAGGGCAGGGCGATTCCGCTCGCTGGGCGACGGCCAGGTCGATTTTGGTGCGATTTTTTCCAAACTTGCGGCCTACGATTTCGACGGATGGGCGGTTGTCGAGTGGGAATGCTGTCTGAAACATCCCGAAGACGGTGCGCGCGAAGGCGCCGCTTTCGTGCGTGACCATATCATCCGTGTCACCGATAAGGCGTTTGACGACTTTGCCGGGAGCGGTGCCGACAATGCTGCCAATCGCCGGATGCTTGGCCTGGAGGAGCAAGGCTGATGTCCGGATCGGCACCAGCAAAAATCCGCCTCGGCATGGTCGGCGGCGGCGAGGACGCCTTCATCGGAGGCGTGCACAGGATCGCGGCCCGTCTCGACGGCGACTTCGAACTCGTCGCCGGAGCCTTGTCGTCAACGCCGGAAAAGGCGCGTCGGTCGGGACAGGCCCTGGGACTGTCGGACGACCGGATTTATGATGACTTCCTGTCCATGGCAAAGCGGGAAGCCCGCCTGAAGGGCGGGATCGAGGCGGTCGCGGTCGTGACGCCGAACCACATGCACTATCCCGTTGCGCGCGAATTCCTGAAACGCGGCATTCACGTCATATGCGACAAACCCCTGACATCGACGCTCGCCGACGCCCGCAAGCTGGCGGCCAGTGCCGCAAAGTCGGATGCGCTTTTCATTCTGACGCACAATTATACCGGTTACCCCATGATCCGCCATGCCCGTGAAATGGTCGCCGGGGGCGAATTGGGGCCGATCCGGGTCGTGCAGGCGGAATATCCGCAGGGTTGGCTGGCCGATGCCCTTGAGGAAACCGGCATGAAGCAGGCTGCGTGGCGCACGGATCCCGAGCGGTCCGGGGCGGGTGGATGCATTGGCGACATCGGCACACACGCCTACAACCTTGCCTGTTATGTTTCCGGGCTCGACGCTGAAAGCCTATGTGCGGACCTGACGAGCTTTGTGCCGGGTCGCCGGCTCGACGACAATGCGCACATCCTCTTGCGGTTTCGCGGCGGCGCCCGCGGAATGATCTGGTCCAGCCAGGTTGCCATCGGCAACGAAAACGCCCTCAAGCTTCGTATCTACGGGGAAGAGCGCGGTCTGGAATGGTCACAGGAGGATCCGAACTACCTCTGGGTTTCGAAAAAGGATCACGCCAAACAATTGATCACCCGAGGCGGTTCCGGGGCAGGCGATGCCGCGAACCGCCTGACCCGAACGCCGTTCGGCCACCCCGAGGGCTATCTGGAAGGGTTCGCCAACATTTATCAGGAAGCCGCGCGTGCGATCCGTGCTGCCGGTTCAGGATCCGATCCCGACCCGGCCGTCCACTTTCCCGGAATCGCCGACGGCGTCAGGGGCATGGAATTCATCGACGCCTGTGTGCGTTCAAGCGCGCGAGACGGTCGTTGGGTGTCTCTTTGAAAAGTCAGCCTCGCGACGGACGGCAATCCGGTCGAATGTGATGGTTTGGTTGGATTCACCTGTGACGGCACAACGCTCAAAAGGGCACAGACACAATGGCGCCGGCCGAATGGGCCGTCGTTTTTCTGGAATAGTTGCCTTCATAGCCAATCAGAAGCTCAACCCCGTGACCGTTGCGCATCAACAGGCCCATATCAAGGAGCGCCTCATTTTTGTCGATGCTGGGAACGAGTGTCGCGGTGCCGGCTGGAAGGCCGATCGCGAATGTTGCGGGCGTCCTAATGGCATCGCTTGAAAAATTGTGCACCCACTGGGCCTGTATGACCGGCCCCCAATAGCCGCCTTTGCTGCCTGGAAGTGCAAGAATGGCCGCTGCTCCAAGCGTCGATTCAAAATAGTGGGCATCGGCCGCGTCGAGCAGAAGATTGAACGGTCCGGCGCCTGATTCCCGGAAGGGCGGAAGCCGGGTGAAGGTATAATTGAAACCTGCTGTCGGCCGAATGAAGGCGAACGGAGAAATGGCGATATCCCTGTAGGCATCGATCTCGACCAGCGCATGCCAGCCGCTGTCTTTTGCTCTTGCAAGGGCTCCAGACAACACATCGCCTCGGCGGCTCTTGTAATGATCGACACCGAGCGCACCAGTCGTCTCAAGTGTTACGCCCGCAATCTCGAAGATCGCCCCGGCTTTCGCGTCATAGGACCTGACGCGGGTTTCGTCGCGGCTGGCAAATCCCGGCGAGGGCCTGGTCTGACGGTCCGTGAAATCGGTGATGGCAAATCCGAGTTCGATTCTGCGTTTGCCGGTTAGATGCTTTGAGGCCGTGAAGGTTGTCGTCAGGGATGTGGATGTCGATGATCCGAAACCATCGCGGGCACGCTCACGGGACCAGGTCCCGTCGGTCTCCTGGACAAGGTCCCATCCGGAACTGTCGGCTTCCGGTTTGAAACGGGTCAGCGCTTTGAGAGTTTCATCGGCATAGGATGACGCGCCTGCCACGGCAACAAACGCGAACGACAACAGAATACGGTGAAGAAAAGCCAACGACACGCCCCCCGGCAGGAAGGATGGGCCCATCTGGCGAGGCCCCTCAACGCCCTTCCAGCCGGAACACTATCAGCGCTCTTGAAGGAGAAAAGCCTGTGATTATTATCGAGGGTAATAAGGTCGGGAGGTCTTCCGCCTTGGTGCGCTTCGCCTGCTCACGGGCACGGCAGGCTGCTCGACAGTCGTGTTTCCGCATCTCCTGTTGAAGCGATCCTCTTTCAGTTTCCGCCGTCGATTATGGGAATCTCGGCGTGGCTCGCAAGATCCACTTCCTCAAGGTTCCGGCCCGGTCCGTCCCGGTCGACGATAAAGAAATCCTGCTCGGCCTGCAGCACCAGCAATGGATGGTGCCAGACGTTCGTGGCATATTGAACGCCCTGCGATCCGGTTGCCCTGAAACAGCGCAAGGCCTCGGCTTCGGCCCGTTCGGCCACGACGACCAGCCAGTCATGATTTGACAATGGCATGAACGCCTGCGACCCCAGCGGATGCCGTTCCAGCATGGTGATCGCGATCGGATACGGCCTGCGTGTCGCCCGAAACACGGACAGGATAGCCGTACCGTCCGCTCCGGTTTCGACACCGGCAAGGGCGTGAAAACGCGTCGTGGTCCCCTGATTGATCGGAATCTGCTTCGCGCCTTCGGTCTCCAGCACCGTTCCAAACGGGGCGAATGCTTCCTTTGTCAGGGGTTCCTGGGTGAGGCGGATCATCGGCGGCTCTCCTGGGGTGTTGACGCAAGGTCAGTCCGGGCTGAGGATCGACAAAATGTCCGGTTCTCCGGTCTCATTCGTCAGCAGATCAAGGTCGGCTTCGATATGTGCCAGATGGCTGCTTACCAGGGCCGCCGCCAGCTCCTTGTCCTTGTCCCGGATTGCGTCAAGGATTTCACGGTGCTCGTCCTGTTGGCACGAACTCACGCCCGAGGTACCGAACAGGCCGATGATCAGGGAGGTCCGCGTGACGAGCTCGCGCACCATTCGCGTAAGCACCGTATTGCCGGTCGCGGCAACAAGTTTGACGTGGAATTCGCCGGAAAGTCGGATTGCATCGCGACGGTTGCCGTTGCGCTTTGCTTCCTGCTCCAGCGCGTTATGGCGTTCAAGGGTCTGCAGATCTGCCTTGTCCGCCAGATCGACCACCTGCCGGACAATATTCGGCTCCAGCATCATGCGTGCGTCGAAAACGTCTCGCGCTTCCTTTTTGCCGGGACGGGCCACGAATGCACCTCGGTTGGAATGCAGATCCACAATTCCCTGGCTGGCTAGCAGCAGGAGCGCACGGCGTACCCGCATCCGCCCCACGCCGAAACTTTCGCAAAGCGTCGCCTCGCTGAGTTTCGTGCTTGGCGGAAGCCGCTGTTCCATCACGGCGGCATAGATCCGCTCCACGATCTTTTGTTCGTCCGGACTCGGGTCCGAAACCTCTTCGGTATTCATCCGACTGATAGTCTCAGGCACGCATTGTCTCCTGATCGTTCGTGCAACAGGTATCGCGACCGGGCCGCCGCGGTCAATCGTTAAAGATCGAATTCAAAATTGTCGACAATATAATGAAAATATTGTTGACAAAATTGTTTACAATCTCTTCACTGTACGGATTATCTAAGTGCCTGACTATCAGGGATTGATGTGAGGGAACGTTGTGGGAGCGGCGTTTCATTCAGGACAACATGGATTGGGAGGACTGAAAATGAACAGAAGATCCGTCATGAGTGCGGTTGCGGTCGCGGCGATATCATCGCTCGCGCTCGGGTCATCGGGGCCGGCAGCGCAGGCGGCCAATGAAACCCTGAAAATCGGTTTTGTTGGTGTCACGAGCGGGCCGGCGGCGGCCTGGGGTATTTCCAATGCCCGCTCCATGCAGGCGCGGGCCGCTTGGCTAAACGAATCCGGCGGGGTGAAAATCGGGGACAAGACCTACGATATCGACATCGTCACCTTTGACGACCAGAAGGATCCCAAACGCGCGATCGCCGGGATGGAAAAAATGGCGCAGGAAGGCATACACTATGTTGTCGGGCCGAATGTCGATGATGGTGCAGCCGCCGTTCGTCCGGTCGCCGAGCAGAACAACATCATGTATTTCCCCTATGCGTTTCCAAAGGCGCTTTACACCGCGCCGGCGTCAAACGCCGTGCTTGGAATGATCGCCAATTACCAGTCCGGACCCGCGATCTACAAATATCTTCGGGACAATAAGGGCGTCAAAAAAGTTGCTTTCATTGCCGCGAACGAATCCGATCCGCTGAGCCAGCGGGACGGTGGTGTTGCGGCGGCCAAAGCTCTTGGCCTGGAGATCGTGGCCGACAAGGACACGTATCAAAACGACACGCGGGATTTTGTTCCCGTCCTCACACCGGTTCTGCGGTCCCGTCCGGATCTTCTGGTCTTGTCCGGCGTGGCCCCCGGCAATGCGCCGCTGTTGATCCGCTCCGCCCGGGAATTGGGCTATACCGGACTGATTTCCACCGAGACCGCACAGGATGCACAGGTATTGGCGGAGGGGGCCGGAGACCTTGCCAATGGATTCATTTCAGTCGGAGGCGCTTCGACGCCGGAGATCCGATCGCCGGCCATGGAGGAATTCATCGAGCGTTACACAAAAATGTTCGGCGAATATAATGATGAATCCAACACCAAGGTCTACGCGCTGGAATACATCATTGAAACATTGAAGGCGAACCCGGCCGCGATCAACGATGTCGCCGCGTTCAAGACGACAATGGACACGTTTGAAGCGCCGAATCCATTCCTCAAGGGTGACAAGAAGCTGAAATATGTCGGAACAACGTCGTTTGGGCAGAAACGCCAGGTGTCGGTTCCCATGGTTGTGAACGAATATCGCGACGGTGAGTTCAAAACCCTCTTCATCGCCGAAGTCGACTAGACGCCCCTCCCGAGGGCCCGGGTCCGGAGTTCGCTCCGGGCTCGGAACGCCCCGTCGCAACATCCCAGGAATGCTCTGGGCCCTGCACATTGAGCGTTCGGTTTGATCGCCCTTTGCATGGTACCCATCAGGTTCGCGATAATCCCACACGGAAAGAATTATGGAACAGGTAATAGCCAACGGGCTCTATCTCGGCGCCCAATATGCCTTGATTGCGCTTGGCCTGACGCTGATCTTCGGCCTGATGAATGTCCTGAACTTCGCGCATGGCCAGATGTATGTGCTCGGCGGATTTGTAACCTACACAATCTATGGACAATTGGGGCTTCCCTTTGTCGTCGCGTTGATCGCCTCCGCCCTGACACTCGCACTTGTTGGGGCGCTCATTGAACGATATCTATTTCGAACCGTAATCAAACGCAGCGTACGCGAGGAAAGCACCATGCTTCTCGCCGCGGGGATCGCGTTTTTCCTAGACGCGGTCATTCTTCTGATTTTCGGCGAGAAACAGCGTGGCGTTCCAAAGATCGTCGATGGTGTTTTCAACTGGGATTTTCGCCTGATCATGCCCTATGACCGGATGGTGATCGGTGCGTTGGCCATCATGAGCATCGTCGGCTTCGTTCTCTACATGCAATATTCAAAGACTGGCCGGGCGATGCGGGCCTTGGCTCAGGATCGGATCGCCGCCCAGTTGATGGGGGTCAACGTCGACCGCTATCTGATGATCGGCTTTGCCCTCGGCGCAATGCTTGCGGGCGTGGTCGGTGGACTTCTCGTCACAATAACCGGAGTCAATTCAGGCATCGGCGGGCCGATTTCAATCAAGGCTTTTATGATGGTGATGATCGGTGGTGCCGGGGTCATATCCGGAGCCATTGCCGGTGGCTTCATACTTGGAATGATGGAATCCGTCGGTCTTTCGGTGCTGCATTCCTATGGCGACATTACCTATCTGGTGATTTTTGCCTCTCTGATGGTTTTCCTGAGTCTGCGCCCGCAGGGGCTCATGGGCAAACCTTGGGGGTAAGGCTATGACGCGCAATCAAAAAGTCGGCCTCGTTGCCCTGTTCCTGTTCATCGTGCTGCTCGCGGTGCCCTGGCTCATCGAACTTACCGGGCGCTGGGACTTCTATTACACACTGACTTCGGTGGCTCTGCTCAGTATTGCCAGCGCCGGGGTCTGGATCACCTTCTATATCGGCCGCATCAATATCGGGCAGGGTGCCTATGCGTTGATGGGGGGATATGTCTCTGCCATTCTGGTTGTTCAATACGGCGTATCCTTCTGGCTGACCCTGCCGCTTGCAGGATTGTTCTGCGGATTGGCCAGCGTCCTGATCGGCCTGCCGATCCTGCGCCTGAAGGGCGTCTATTTCGCCATGATCACCCTGGTCCTGACCGAAGTCGCAAAGCTGCTTGCGCTCGCGCTTCCGATTACCAATGGCGCGAAGGGCATGGTCAGTATCCCGCTGCCAGGAGGTATCAGCCTGTTCGGCCTGACACTGGTTCCGGATTTCGCGACCTTGGAGAACGTCAAGCCGGCATTTTATTATCTTGCAGTGATCATGATGATCCTGTGTTTCGCCGGTGTTTATCGGCTGGTCAATTCCAGGCTGGGCCAGCTTTGCAGATCCCTGCAGCAAAATGAGGAACTGGCTTCGTCGATCGGCGTAAACATCGCCTATCTCCGCGTCATTGCCTATGCCATCTCCTCGTTCCTCGGTGGGATTGGCGGTGCGATGTTCGTGGCCATCTCGCAGTCTATTTATCCCTCAAGTTTCGGCGTCGCCGATTCCATCAACTTCATGCTCAACTGTTTCCTTGGTGGCTTGGGCCATGTATTCGGACCTATGCTGGGCACCCTGGTCCTGTATTTCGGTTGGGACCTTTTGTTTCTCACCGGCGAATTCCAGCTGCTGATTTTCTCCACGGTTTTGATCGCCCTGATGGTGCTGTTGCCGAATGGCCTGCTCAGCGTGCGGCTGCCGGGACGCGGGAGAAAACCATGAGCGCGATCCTTAACGTCGATGCCGTGACAAAGAAGTTCGGCGGACTGACGGCGGTTAACAATGTCAGCTTCAGTGTTGCGGAGCGTGAGATCCTTTCGGTGATCGGACCGAACGGCGCTGGAAAGTCGACCTTGTTCAAGTTGATTGCGTCCTTCCTGCGCACAAGCGCGGGTGAGGTCAGATTCATGGGAGAACGCATAAGCAATCTGTCCCCGCATCGGGTGGCGCGCATGGGTGTGGTCCGGACCTTTCAGGAGACCACCATCTTTCGCGGCATGACTTTGCGTGAAACCGTGATCGTCGCTCACCACCTCAGGGCGAAGGCGTCGCTCATTGGGTATTATCTGGGGTCTGCGCTGGCGCGTCAGGATCAGCGGGAATTCGGGCGGTCCGCCGACGAAATCCTCGAATTCCTGGGGTTGGGCGACCTGCGCAACGAACTTGCCAGCAATCTGCCGCAGGGCCACCTCCGCGCTCTTGGGATCGCCATAGGCCTGGCGACGAACCCGAAAGTACTTCTCCTCGATGAACCCTTCGCCGGGATGAACCACGACGAAACCATGAAGGCGGTCGACCTGGTGCGCCGAGTGCGCGAGCGCGGCGTCACCCTTTTGCTGGTCGAACACGACATGCCGGCGGTGATGACGATCTCTGATCGGATCGTGGTTCTCAATTTCGGAGAAAAAATTGCCGAGGGCACGCCCGTTGAGATCCAGGCGAATGAACGTGTCATCGAGGCTTATCTCGGAAGCGAAGATGAAACGATTGGTTTGTGATCGATGAGCTCAATGTTGCAATTCACCGACGTCGAACTGTTCTACGATCATGTCTATGCCTTGAAGGGCGTGTCGATCGATCTGAACGAGGGCGAAACCGTCGCATTGATCGGGGCCAATGGTGCCGGAAAATCCTCGATCCTGCGGGCCATCACCGGATTAAACAGAATCAAATCCGGTGAAATCCACTTTCTCGGAAACCGGATTGATGGCGTTGCTGCCGATGAGATCGTCAAACGCGGGATCGCCATGGTCCCCGAGGGGCGACGGGTTTTTCCGCACATGTCGGTCAAGGACAATCTCCTCATGGGCGCCTTCACACGCAGCGATGCAGAAGGGGTTAGGAGATCGCTCGACCAGGTCCTGGCGCGGTTTCCGCGCCTGCAGGAGCGCTACACCCAGTCGGCCGGAACCATGAGCGGCGGGGAGCAGCAAATGCTGGTCATCGGCCGCGCTCTGATGGCCAAGCCCAGGTTGCTCCTGCTCGACGAACCGTCCCTCGGCATCGCACCGAAACTGGTTCAGGAAATCGCTCGGTCCATAGTCGAAATCAACCGGGACGAAAAGGTGTCGGTGCTCCTGGTCGAACAGAATTCGCGTATGGCGCTGCGAATTTCGCACCGGGCCTATGCCTTGTCGACGGGCACTGTCGCCCTTCAGGGAAACTCTGCCGATCTTTTGCGGGATGAGCGTATCAAGGCGCTCTATCTCGGCGGCGAGGTATAGGGCGAACCAATGCGTGTCTTGATGATCAATCCCAACACAACGGCCTCCATGACGGACAAGATTGCCGCCGCCGCGCGGCGGGTGTGCCGGCCAGATACCGAAATCATCGCAACAAATCCAACGCAGGGACCGGCAAGCATTGAAGGATTTCACGACGTGGCGACGAGCATTCCCGGCATGCTCGCCGAGATCCGCAAACACGCCGACATTGACAGCGTGGTGATTGCCTGTTTCGACGATACCGGTCTCGACGCGGCACGCTGCCAGACCCGTGTGCCGGTTGTCGGCATCGGCGAGGCGGCCTTCCATGCAGCCAGTTTCCTGTCGTGCAAATTCTCCGTCATCACCACTTTGCGCCGGTCGGTGCCGGGAATCGAAGCAAACCTCCAGCGCTATGGACTTGCCGCCCGCTGCGCCAGGGTTCGGGCAACCGAGATTCCGGTTCTCAAACTCGAAGAAAACGATCCAGCCACCTTGAACCAGATTTCCCGGGAAATTGAACGAGCGATCGATGAGGACGCGGCCGAGGCGATCGTGCTCGGATGCGCCGGCATGGCGGATTTGATGGAGAACCTGAGCGCAGCTTACGGAATCCCGGTGATTGACGGCGTCGCCTGCGGAATAGCCTTTGCCGAAGCGCTCGGAGCCCTGAAGATGGCGACCTCCAAGATCGGCGGATACGCGTCACCTGCGACATTGTGAGACCATCAGAAGGAGTATTTCTCCCCTGACGGGTACACATGGTCCCCGAATTCCGACATACTCCGGTCGTCTCGATAAGAAAATCGTCCGCATCAGAGAATTCTTGGGGAGGAATATGAAAGCTCTCAACACCACGCTTCTTGCCGCCGGGCTCACCATGCTGACAACGGCAGCGTTCGCGCAATCGCTTGACGACCTGAAAAACGACGCATCCACGCCGGAGGACATCCTGACCTACGGCATGGGCTATGATCTCAAGCGACATTCGCCGCTCGACCAGATCAATCGGGAAACGGTCAAGCGGCTGGTGCCGGTCTGGAGTTACAGTCTGGCCGACAATCGCGGACAGGAGAGCTTTCCCATCATCCATGAAGGCGTCATGTATGTGACCACCCATGCCGCGACAATGGCGCTCGACGCCCTGAGCGGTCGCCAGATCTGGAAAACGACCGTTGATTATCCTGCCGAGACCCCTCGGGTCGCCTGCTGCGGCATCGTCAATCGCGGTGTGGCAATCCATGAAGGCAAACTATACAGAACCACCCTGGATGCTCACGTTGTTGCGCTTGACGCGGCGACAGGCGCCGAGATCTGGAAGTCGAAAGCCATTGATTTCAAGGCCGGCTATTCATTCACGGTCGCACCGCTCATTGCCAATGGCGTGCTTATCACTGGCATTTCCGGCGGCGAATATGGCATTCGCGGTTTCATCGACGGCTGGGACCTTGAAACCGGCGAGCGTTTATGGCGGACGTATACGATCCCCGGTGCCGGCGAGAAACACTCCGACACGTGGCCGGGCGACACCGCCAAAACCGGTGGAGCGCCAGCCTGGCTGACCGGCTCCTATGATCCGGAACTTGACCTGGTCTATTGGGGAACCGGCAATCCCGGGCCTTGGAACGCCGAGTTCCGCAAGGGCGACAATCTCTATGCCAGTTCGGTCCTGGCGATGCGCCCAAAGACCGGCGAGATCGTCTGGCACTTCCAGTTTTCGCCCAACGACCCCTATGATTACGACGCGACCAACGACCTGGTGATTGCCGACCTGGAAGTCGATGGCGCAATGCGCAAGGTCGTCATGCAGGCCAATCGCAACGGCTATTTTTATGTCATCGACCGAACCAGCGGCGAATTTCTCAAGGGCAATGCCTTTGAGCGGGTGACCTGGGCCGACGGATTGGATCCCAAAACCGGTCGACCGATTGAGTCCGAACTCACCAGGAAGATCCGCGCCGGTGAAAAGATGGAAATCTGGCCGTCTGCGTTCGGCGGCAAGAACTGGTCGCCGATGGCGTTCAATCCGACGACCGGCCATGCCTACGCGAACACGCTGCATATCGGCTGGACCTACAAACAGGTCGAACCGCAATACAGGGCCGGTGTGTTTTATTTCGGTGC
>JGI12316J15310_10000039_pt24 | contig 16844 bp, 9 predicted proteins | sample MarCyaLeptolynsp_FD_15310 | JGI IMG/M metagenome (IMG submission 15310)
TCGGGCACTGCCGATGTTGTCCATCGTTTTACCTCTGTTTGATTCACTCGAACCACAACTGAATAGGTCCGTTTATGCACATCAATGCCAGCATAAGCTGATTCACCGGTATATAATCTAGTTTGTGTGGTGGGTTTCATACAAATCTCCCTCGCTTGATGGTTGGATTATTCAAGCTTACGGGATGGTTGTCTCACCGCACTTCCTTTTTCATCATAGGGACAACCTACGTCTGGAGCGTCAATGCAAGCCTAATTCAGCTATAATCAGTCTATATTCTCCTGCGTTTAGGCCCTCTGGCTCTTAAAAAAATGTCCCAGTTGCCCCACTCTCTCACTGAAGCCGACATTTTTGCCCGGATCGTTGATCCCAACGACGGCACCCTGCCGCACGACATCTCGCGGCTGATTCTCGATCTCCGCTTCGAAGCCGAAGCTGGGGCGCGAATGAACGAGCTGGCAGAAAAAAATAATCGCGGCTTGCTGAGCGAAACTGAACGCCAGGAAATGGACAAATATCTACGGGTGGACAATTTTCTGAATTTGCTCCATGCCAAAGCCCGACAATCGCTACAGCATTCCAGCTCGTAGGATGGGCAAAGGGCAACGCCCGTGCCCATCACAGAGCCTCTCGCGATGGGCATGTTTCGCTTTGCCTCTCTACCCATCATCTGGTGATGGGCACGCTTCGCTTTGCCCATCCTACGAGCGAACTTGGGATGGATAACGAGCCAGCAGGCGTTCTCTCAAACCAGTCAGGTTATGGTTTTGGGCCAGGTGCTGTCGCCGTTGCTGGGCGTGTTGATGGCGTTGCTCCAGATAGGTTTCGATCTGCTGACGATGAGTGAGATAGTAAGCGATAGTCGCATAAATCTCTGCCAGGTGAAGCACTGGATACTGAACTGCAATCTCTTCGGGAGTGGATCCCGTGCTGTAAGCTGCGAGCAGGCTATCGAGAGTCACCCGACTCTGACCGATACGGATACCTCCTGCTTCGTCCCACCGTAAGGGGGGAGCGATCGCTTTAAATTCGACTTGAGCGTTCATCATAATCCTGGTGGAGGAATGCATCTGTATTTTACGACTTCCTGAAAAGGGCAACAAGTTCCATTATCCCTGCTTTATCTTGCGAGACGGGCGCGGCTGGAACCGCTGGGCGAGGGCGACCAGAATCTGGTCATGAGGGATCGGGTGGGAATAAATTGGAGCTTCCCGTTGTTATAGAGTAATGCCATTCTATAAAAGAAATGGACTTTGCAATTGTAGAGTCATACTACTCTATTGAGAAAATTTGTTCTTCTGCTATTACAGAATATCTTTCTTCGATACATCAATATTTCCTTATGGAGAAAAGTTATTTTCCTACTACAGTGCAATGCCTTTTTCTGTAATATTAATGCTGCTCCATAGAGAAGCTCCGCCTCTCTATCATCATGTAATGCCGCTCCTCTATACCTCAATGCCGCTCCATAGAGAAACTCCGCCTCTCTATAATTGCGTAATGCCGCTTCTCTATACCTTAATGCCGCTCCATAGAGAAGCTCCGCCTCTCTATAATTGCGTAATGCCGCTCCTCTATGGATAGAGTTGGCAAGCACGGTGTGGATGGCAGACGAACGGCAGGGTGGGAGCTGAAAAGACGGGTAGATTGGAGGCGAGGGGGTGAGGGGCGCGTTTTGCTTTGCCTCTCGACAAATCATCTGGCGATGGGTACGCTTCGCTTTGCCCAGACTACGAGTAAACTACGATAACGACAAAAGGGTGTTCGTTATATCATGTCTGGTTGATTGCGATCGATAAATAGTGCCATTCAGTCGGTTGGGTTGAGTCCGCGAAACCCAACACCAGAGGACTTTGGGTTGGGTTTCCACTAGCGCTGCAACCCAACCTACAAATTGTTTTCAGTCTTGCTGACTTGATATTACAGACAGTTTTACCTGCGTCGGCACCGAACACCTCCAAGTAAGACCGCAACCAGGGCGATGAATGAGGTGGGTTCAGGCGTCGTAGCTGTCGGATCGCCGGACGGATCGGCAGGGAGTAAACTGAACTGGGTCGAAGCAGAGGCAGGGCCAAATTGTATGCCTACAGTGCTGCTACCATTGAAGAATTCAGTCGCGGCCAGACTGGCACTGTTGTTGGGAAATGGACTGGCCAGCAGATCGGCAAATACGGTAGAGAGGTCGTTGACGTTAGAAAAGAATGCGGCACCGCTCGTCTCCAGTTCAAGTTCCCCAGCCAGGACGGGAGACTGACCTGCCGTCGCACTACTGGGAAGTCCAGTAATCTCCAGGGCATCCTCTTCTACGATCAGCGATAAGCCGCCCAGATAGGACAGGGTAGCACCGCTATCTTTGCCAATCAAGGTCAGAGTGGCGCTGGCATCGCTATAGTTGCCCGCATCCGCATCCGCATCCGCATCCGCAATCGCGTCGTCGAAGCTAAACTGCATCAGCAGGCGCTCGTCCATGATGAATCCGGCAGCCGCTTCGGGACTCCCGGCATTGATGGTGTGAATAATGCCGACATCATCCACCTGGAAAGAAAGCGTGGCAGCGTGGGCAACCTGGGGCAAGAGCGAACTTGCCAGAACGGTAAGCGCAATCGATAGCGGACGAACGAATGTTGACATAATGTTTCTTCCCCCATGGTGTAGATGATTGACATCGATGATAATGTTGCGAAATGGGTTGCGAAATTGTAGTGTCGCGCAATTAAAACGCTTGCGAGACGACGGAACGCAGAGACAGTTTGATAACAATTTGCAAGACAGCCCCGCACAGATCTCTGAGCTGGAATCCGTGTGGCAAAATCCTTGATGAGAATGTGTACCGAACGAGAGAACAAACCCTGATAATGGTCATCAAGATGCTCAGGATGCCGATGATTGGACTGGACTACAAGGGGTTTGGACAGGGGATCTGAAATTTCCGGATTTTTGTTACTATTCTTCACATTATACGACAAGGTTATTTTGAAAGCCTTGCTCCGCAAGGCTTTCAAAATAACCCATTTCGCAGTCCAGCACGAAAAATCAAGGGTTAGCAACCTCGAAGGGGTTGCTAACCTTCCACATGATGTCTGTAGATAAAGTGGCGCGATCGCAGCAAAAAAGGACAAAAATTTGCCATCTGTACGTTTCATCTCGAAGCAGATCTACTCCACCGCAAACCCAGTGAACTGGCGCTTGAACGGAGAATGAAAAGCCAGCACAATGTCAGGCTTGGGAACGCCGCAATCCACCAACTCATTCGCAATGCCGCCTTCAGTGCCGTCATGTTGAATCCAGATTTTGCCTGCCTTAATATCCAGATGCAGCACGCAACCATAGATCCGCCGTTTATTCGACCAGCCAATATGGACAACCTGATAGCGATCGCGCTCTACGTCAAAAATTGCCTCCGCTTCCACCGCTTCGTTGCTGGCTTTAAGTTCGCTATAAGCTTGCAGCAGATCCTGAACCAGTTGACGATATCGATCTACAGCTGCCATTTCACAATTTCCTCCTCTTCTGGCTCGTAAACAATCAGGTGAACTTGATAGCGTTCGATTAAGCGTCGAGGCAGTTCTAAAGCGAAAAAGGTACGGTAGGTATCCCAAGGGACAGCCAGGTACAGCACCCGATTCGGCTGTTCTTCAGCATGCACCAAATTAGCTGTGTCAGTCAATGTAGTCACTGCAGAGTGGAATGGCACTTACATCAACAAGATGGAATTACTATTTTGGGATTACTATATTAATGCAAAGTCGGGGAACCTATTTTGCCCCAACCCATTCACAATAGGGATCCGGGTGCTTGCCGGCTTGTCCCGGCATCAAAGCTGGATTGACTGCTGTTGCGCTGGAGCGATTATGAAACGCGCTTTCCTGGCCGGCTGGGGGTTGCTTTGCCTGCTGCTAACCGCAGCCCCTGCGACTGCCCAATCGATTATCCCTGCTGCCGATGGCACCGCGACGCTGGTGACCCCCAACGGCCAACGCTACGACATCACGGGTGGCACCCTTTCAGGCGATGGGGCCAACCTGTTCCACAGTTTCGAGCAATTTGGCCTCAGCTCTGGGGAAATGGCCAACTTCCTGGCTCAACCCGGAATCCTCAACATCCTCGGTCGCGTCGTTGGTGGCAACGCCTCCATCATTGACGGCCTGATTCAGGTCAGTGGCGGCAACGCCAACTTATACCTGATGAACCCGGCGGGAATTGTCTTCGGCCCCAACGCCAGCCTCAACCTGCCCGCCGCCTTCACTGCCACCACCGCCGACAGCATCGGCTTCGGCAGCCACAGCTTTAACGCGCTGGGCGCGAACAATTACCAGACCCTGACCGGGACACCCAATACCTTCACCTTCCTCAGTCCCCAACCGGGAGCGATTGTCAACGCCGGTCACCTGAGCGTCAACGACGGCGACCTGTCCCTTCTGGGCGGCACCATGATTAACACCGGCAGCCTCGCCGCCCCCAATGGCACCCTCACCGTCGCCGCCGTTCCTGGAGAAAACCGCCTCCGTATCAGCCAATCCGGCATGCTCCTGAGCCTGGAGATCGACCCCATTGCCCCTGGTCAAATTGTCCTGGATCAACTGGATAAGATCGCTCCCCAGAGCCTGCCCGCCCTGCTGACCAGTCCTCAACTGCAACAGGCCACGGGCATCATTGTTGATGGTAACGGTCAGGTCCGCCTCAACGGCTCTGGCGTCACCATTGAGAACGGCAGTCTCACCTTTTCCGGCTCCATCAGCGGCGGCAGCGTTAATCTGGCCGCTGCCGAGCGTGTCCGTCCCGTCGGCGATCCTCTGGCACTGGTGCGAACGGGCGACGGCAGCGACAGCGCCCCCACGGTAACCCACTTTGCCCAGAGCCTGGCCGACTCCAACGCCTACATTTTCCTGGATACCAGCATCCCGGACTATCTCAGCCTGCTCTACAGTGGCAAAGCGGGCACGACTACTGTCGCTGTCACTCCCCAGGAAAGCGGTATCGACAAAGTCACCGCCCTGCTAGGCCTGGTGGCAGGCATTGACGAACTGCACCTGGTTTCCGAAGGAGACACGGGTAGCTTCTGGCTGGGCAACGATTACATCACCGCTGAGACGATCGAGCAATACCGCAGTCAGTTCCAGTCCTGGACTCCGTCCCTCAATCCCGGTGCCGATATCCTGATCTACGCTTGTCTGGCGGCGCTGGGAGACAGCGGTAGTGCCCTGCTCAACGCCGTCGCGGAAATAACGGGGGCTGACGTTGCGGGTTCCACCACCCTGACGGGCAGCGCTGCTCGGGGCGGCGACTGGACGCTGGAGCAAAGCGTCGGCAGCATTGAAGCTGCAGCCCCGTTCCAGTCTGACGCTCTGGCTGCCTACGACGGCCTGCTGCAGGTGTTTACCGCCAGCACAGTTGGCGAGCTGATTAGTCATATTACCACAGCCAATAGCAACGGTCAGTCCGATACAATTCGTCTGACCCCAAATACCACGTTTACCCTGACAGCGATTGCCGATCTCATTGATGGAGAAAATGGCTTGCCGTCCATTGACTCAGATGGGTTCAATAGCCTGACTATTGACGGCTTTGGCTCGATCGTTGAACGAGATCCAGGGGCAATCAACTTCCGCCTTTTCAACATCAGGCTTAACGCAGATTTGCGGCTGAATAACCTGACCCTGCGAAACGGTCGGGCGACTGCGGCTAATCCTGGCAATCGAGGGGGCGCGATCTTCAGTCGGGGGGCGTTGACAGTGACCAACAGCACGATCTCTGGCAACTTAGCCAATGACAATGGCGGCGGCATCTTCATTGATGATATGGCGGCACGTACAACGGTAACTGATAGCACGATCTCTGGCAATGGGGCTGTTAACGAGGGGGGCGGCATTGCTAATGGGGATGCGCCCCTTACGGTGACCAACAGCACGATCTCTGGCAATACAGCGGGAACAGACGGAGGGGGGATCCACAACGATGATGCCCAGTTAATTGTGACTAACAGCACGATCTCTGGCAATACAGCGGGAACAGATGGGGGGGGGGTCGTCAATGAGGATGGACAGCTGACGGTGAATAATAGTACGATCTCTGGTAATGTAGCAAACGCTGATGGGGGTGGCATCCGCAGTCGGGGAGAAAACACCGACCCAGGGACTACAATCGTTAACAACAGCACAATTTCGGGTAATATCGCGGGTGCTAACGGCGGCGGCATCTCCAATTATGGCCAAAATGGTACTGGAGCTGTGACGTTGTACTTCAATAACAGTACGATCTCGGGCAATATCGCGGGAGGAAGCGGTGGCGGTCTCTTCAATTATGGTGACAATGGTGCTGGTGCTGCGATCGCAACCCTCAACAACAGCACGATTTCCAATAATTCAGCAACCAGCAGCGGCAGCGGCATCTTCAATCAGGGGAATGCAGTCAACGCAGCCAACGTGACTGCAGCCAACAGCATTATTGCCGGGAACGCCACTGCCTCTGGCCCCGAAGTAGATCTTAATGTCGCAGCCAATGCGAGCTTTACCGACCCGGGCAACAACTTGATCGGCAGCGACGGTACCGGAGCCTTCACCACCAGCGCTCTGGTGGGCACGGTCGCCAATCCCCTCGATCCGCAGCTCTTTCCCCTGGGAAACTACGGCGGCTCTACCCAGACCCATCTGCCCCGCCCCACCAGTGCAGCGATTAATGCCGGGAATAATAGTCTGGCTTCCAGTGGCACCGACCAGCGCGGTGTCAGCCGTTTTGTCGCAGGCACGGTCGATATTGGTGCGGTGGAGTCCCATGGCTTCTCGCTGCAGTCGGTTGGCTCCACTGCGTTGACGGTTTCCAGCCCCCTGCCCGCCACTGTTGATGTCAGCGTCCGCACGGTGGAAAATGCTTTCCAGCAGCCAGTGCCCCTGGAGAATGTGTCGGTTGGCTTTTCGGTCCTGGACAGCACGGTTTCTGGCTTCTTCACCAACGGCACTACGGTACTCACGGATGCTCAAGGGATCGCGACCAATTTTTTCACCCTGAACAGCGCCGCAGCAAATTTTCAAATCCTGGCCACGAGTAGCCTGGGTAACGTTGCCTTCGATCTGGACATCCCAGCTGCCATTGCTACTTCTGATGTCGCTGAGTCGGCATTGCCTGCGATCGACCTGAGTCTGCTGGTGCCGCTGCGAGAGCAGCTGGGGTCGCTTTTCATCGGTGCTATTCCCGAATTCGAACTTGATGCCTTGCCGGAGCAGGAGGGCAGTTTCACGGTGGAATTTGAGACCTACTGGAGTCTGGCATCGAGTCCGATCAAAACCCTGACGGCTGCTCGCGCTGCTTTGAATGACATTGAGCAGGCAACGGGCATTCGTCCGGCGCTGATCTATGGGATCTGCGTTCCCCAAGGAGATTTTGGGGCAATTGCAGGGGACGAAACACCAGCCAACAGTCCGGCTCCATCAGCTCCAGAGAACAAAACCTTGTGGCAATTTATCGATCGCGGTGGAGCGGTTCCACCTTCTCCAGATGCGGTTCCTGCTCCAATCCGGCCTGATTCTCGCTTGCAGTTGGTGCTGGTTACGGCGAAGGGCGAGGTGGTTCGCAAGCAGGTGCCAGTGACCTGCGAGGAGGTGCAGCGAGTGGCGCAGCAGTTTACGAGCGACGTGACCGATCGGCGATTTTTGGGAAGCAGGCGCTATCTGAAGTCGGCGCAGCAGTTGTATCAGTGGTTGGTGGCACCTCTGGAGGCGGCGTTGCAGGAGCGGCAGATTGAGAATCTGGTCTATGTGCTGGAGCCGGGGTTGCGATCGCTGCCCCTGGCGGCGCTGCACGATGGTCAGGGCTTTTTGGTGGAGCGCTATAGTGTTGGTTTGATGCCGACGCTGTCGTTGACGGATACGCGCTATACGAACGTCAAAAATATGCAGGTGCTGGCGATGGGAGCGACGGAGTTTAGCTCTGGCAGTGCCCAAATGCCGCTACCAGCTGTGGCGGCGGAGCTAGCGAGCATAGCCGGGCAAATCTGGCAGGGACAGTCGTTCTTGAATCGAGATTTCACCCTACCGCGGTTCCAGCAAGTGCGTCAGCTGAAGCCGTTTGGGATTCTCCATTTAGCGACCCATGCCGACTTCAGGGCGGGCAAGCCGGAGAATTCTTATATCCAGTTCTGGAATGAGCGGTTGCCGCTTGACCAGATGCGGGAGCGGCTGTCGTTGTACGATCCGCCTGTGGAATTGATGGTGTTGAGTGCTTGTCGCACGGCGGTGGGGGATCCGGAGGCAGAGTTGGGGTTTGCAGGATTGGCGGTGCAGGCGGGGGTGAAGACGGCGATGGGCAGTCTGTGGGTGGTGAGCGATGAGGGGACGATGGGTTTGATGACCAGTTTCTATGAGGAATTGCGGCAGGCACCGATCAAGGCGGAGGCGCTGCGACAGGCGCAGTTGTCGATGTTGCGGGGGGAGGTTCGCATTCAAGGAGATAATCTGGTGACGCGACAGGGACTGTTTCCTTTGCCGCCGAATCTATCTGGTTTAGGGAATATTGGGTTCAGCCATCCTTACTTCTGGAGCGGTTTTACGATGATTGGAAACCCTTGGTAAGACCATTTTAGTTTTGAGATTTTGTTTTTTTAGATGAAGCCGTGCATTACACCCGTTAGTTAATGCACCTTACTGGTTTAACATAACTAAAATAGTGCAATATACGACTTGGAAGATTAACGCCTCCTTCAGGGGCGTTAATCTTCCTTTATTCGTATCGATATTAAGAAATAGGTTCTTTTGAAGGCTTTGCTAAGCAAGGCTTTTAAAATAACCTTCCCAACGCACCAAACGCGTTGTGTCAGGTTGGGTAGTGTTGCGCGAATCTTCAGATCTCCCTGTTTGCTTCCCAAATAGGGGGCAACATTCTTGCCCTCTGTAGGACTACCGCTTTCTACACCTTGTGTTCTAATTGTGCTGGCGCTGTGTTTGCAGTTCGCGAATCCGTTCTGGACTGCCTGTGGGGATAGCGGCAATCAGTTGCTGGGTATAGGGTTGCTGGGGTTGGCGATAGATCTGTTCAGCGGGGCCAATTTCTTCAATTTTGCCTTTGTTCATGACGATGATGCGATCGCTCATAAACTTGACGACGCTCAAGTCGTGGGAAATGAAAATATAAGTGAGGGAAAATTCATCCTGGAGTTCCTTCAGCAGGTTGAGTACCTGGGCTTGGACGGAGACGTCGAGTGCGGAGACGGATTCGTCGCAGATGATAAATTTGGGATTGAGGGCCAGGGCGCGGGCGATGCAGATGCGTTGTCGCTGGCCGCCAGAGAATTCGTGGGGGTAGCGGTTCATGGCGTCGGCGGTCAGGCCCACGCGTTCCAGCAGATAGGCGGCGCGATCGCGCCACTCCTGTTTCCCAGAGCCAAAGCGATGGATGCGCAGCGGTTCCATCACTGCTGCGCCCACATTCATGCGCGGATCCAGGGAACTAAACGGATTCTGAAACACGATTTGCAATTGCCGACGCAGGGTACGGAATTCTTCTGCACTCAGGGTCGCAACGGATTGATGGTCGAAAATGACCTCACCGCTCATAGGCTTGACTAACCATAACAGCGCCCGAGCCAGGGTTGTTTTGCCGCACCCCGACTCGCCCACCAGACCCAACGTCTCACCTGGATAGACTTCGAAGGAAACGCCACTCACTGCCATGAAATAGCGTTGGGTCTGACCGAACATCCCCCGTTCTGGGAAACCCACCCGTAAGTCGCGTACTGAGAGTAATGGAGCTTCTTGTTGCAACTCAGTTAGCCGTTGAGCGAGTGCCGCTGTACTGACTTCCTCCGGGATTGCAGGCTCTTTGGCCTCGATCTGTAATCCTGCACCAGGTTCGCGCTCCACTGCCATAAAATCAGAAACGGTGAGCAGCGATTGAGGTCGTCGATTCAGGGGCGGACGACAAGCCAGGAGACCCTTGGTGTAGGGATGCTGAGGCTGAGTAAAGACTTGCTCAACTGGACCTGATTCGACTAGTTTGCCTTGATACATGACGGCCACCGTATCCGCGATCTCGGCAATGACGCCCAGGTCGTGGCTGACGAAGATAATTGACATATCATGTCGATCGCGCAGTTTCCGCAATAAATTCAGGATTGTGGCTTGGACCGTAACATCCAGCGCAGTGGTCGGTTCATCGGCAATCAGCACGGTTGGATTGCAAGAGATGGCCATGGCAATCATCATCCGTTGCATCTGACCGCCGGAAAGTTCGTGGGGATAGCGGTTTAACATCTCTCGTTTGCGCTCAGCAACCCGTTGCTGCAACTCCCGTACACCGGGTGGACGGTCGCCAAATTGTCGCTTCCAGACGGTTAGACACTGCTCTTCCAGAGTTTCATCGCTGGGCAGCAGTTCGACTTCTTGCAGCCGAACAATGGCTTGCTGTTCGGCTTCGCTCTGGGAAACGGTCTGGTGCAATTGGATGGCTTCGGTGAGCTGGAACCCGCAGGTATACACTGGGTTGAGGGAACTCATCGGCTCCTGGAAAATCATCGCCAGCTGGCTGCCGCGATATTGCCGCATTTGTGCTTCCGGTTGCGATCGCAAATCTACCGCCTCCGCCCCATCCTGAGCGGCCCGAAACCAGATCTCGCCCCCCGTCACCTGCCCTGGTGGCGTTGGCACCAACCCCATCACTGCCAGAGAAGTGACTGACTTGCCCGATCCAGACTCGCCCACCAGACCCAGCGTCTGGCCCCGTTTCAGTTGAAAGGAAATATCATCAACCGCTTGAATGCGTTGCTCGTCGGTCTGAAATTCAACGGCAAGGTTGCGAACGTCCAGAACAGTATCAGTCATTGAAAATCGGGAATGGAGGTGAGTTGGAATGAATTGGACAATTAATTGGATTGTAGCAGGAACGATGCTCAATCGGGTTGTACTTTGAGGTATATGGAGGAGGATGAGCAATGCGCATCTCGATTTCCAGTTCATTGACGAGCGCTTGTAAGTCTTGTTTGAACAAGTATTGGCGCGAACGGTTACTGCCACTGCCATCACACAACAGCAGCATCGAGGCTGCATTGAGGGATGCCTGTGAGCCAGGCTGCTGCCAACCCTGGTCAATCGCATCACCAGCGATCGCACCCTATCAATAATGCGATCGCACTCTCCAAGAGAAATATTGGAAAAAGTTAGTCAATACCCTCAATCCGGTCTTCAACTTCCTGGTACAGCTCCTGCAGCAGTTGCAGATTGCTCTCGCTGGTCTCCCAATAGCCGCGCCCGTGAACCTCCAGCAACGTCCCCACCACCTTGCGGAAGGAATGGGGATTCAGGTTCAGCAACCGCTGCCGCATCGCTTCGTCTTTGATGAAGGTGGTATTGGTATCCTCGTAAATCCAATTGTCAACTGCATCTGCCGTAGCCGACCAGCCCATGGTATTCACCAGTCGCTTTGACAGTTCCCGCACCCCTTCATAGCCGTGGTTCAACATACCCTCGTACCATTTGGGATTGAGCAGCTTGGTGCGGGCATCCAGGCGCACTGTCTCAGATAGAGTCCGAACCTGAGCATTTGCTGTAGTCGTATCAGCGATGAAGGCAGTCGGCGTCTTGCCGTCGTTCCGCAGCTTGCTGACAACCTTGGTCGGATCGGAATCGAAATAATGGGAAACGTCCGTCAAACTAATCTCAGAAGAATCCAGATTCTGGAAGGTGACGTCTACCCGCTTCAGGCTGCTTTCAAAGATCTGCTGGGATTGCTCCATGGTGCCGGGATTGTCGGCGCTGAAGGCGAAGGATTTGCGGCTGACGTACATGTCTTGCAGTTCTGTCTCGTTTTCCCAGGTGCTGTTCTCTACCGCAAGGTTGACGTTGGCAGCGTAGGAGCCGGAGGCATTGGAGAAAACGCGGGTGGCCGCTTGCCGCAGATTCACTCCCATTTCTTCTGCTTGCTTTAAGGCATGTTTGCGCACAAAGTTCATGTTTACGGGTTCGTCTGCCTCGGCGGCCATTTTCACTGCCCGATCCAACAACGCCATCTGGTTAATAAACAGATCGCGGAAGACGCCAGAGCAGGTGATGACGACATCAATGCGAGGATGGCCCAACTCTTCCAGGGAGATCAGCTCTAACTTATTCACTCGTCCCAGAGAGTCGGGGACGGGACGAACTCCCACCAGTAGCATCACCTGGGCCAGGGATTCGCCATAGGTTTTGATGTTGTCGGTGCCCCAGAGGACGCAGGCGATACTTTCGGGCCACTGGCCGCCGTTGTCGGCTCGATAGCGAGCCAGCAGGCGATCGACGACGATTTCAGCCGATTTCACCGCAGCCATGGTGGGGATGGATTGGGGATCCAGGGCATGGATATTTTTGCCTGTGGGCAAAACGTCGGGATTGCGGATCGGATCGCCGCCCGGACCGGGGAGAATGTACTCACCTTCCAGGGCACGCAGCATGGCCCCCAATTCGTTGTCGGCAATCACTTGCTTGAGGCAAAATTCTAGATATTCGAACAGGGTTTTGAGGGCCTCTGGCTCAACTTTGTCGTAACCAGCAGCTTGTAGGGCTTCAACCCAGGGTTCCTTGCGGCCCATGTTGAAGAAGTTGAGCTTGGAGACGCGGGAGACTCTGCCGTCGGCGTCGACTTGGGCCTGCACCAGGGCGGTGACAGCAGCTTGAGTGGCCTGGTTGATAGTTTGGAGCAGCTGGACGTCCTCTAGAACGCCGCGATCGCAATTGCGATAAATCTCATCAATGTTGCGGTCAAGGCTGTTGGCGATCAGACGCGGCAACCCCATCACCTCTTCCTCTGAGCGATCGATGCTGGCAATATTGACCAGGGTTGCGATCGCTTCCTCAGCAGAAGGCGGTTTACCAATAACGTGCAAGCCACAGGGCAACAGGCGAGATTCAATCTCCATCAACTTAATATAGACTTGCCCGACGATCGTATCGCGCTCCTCAGCAGTCATATCCTTGGCATCGCGATCGGGAAGTTCAATGTCTTTGTCCAGGTTCACCAGACGACATTTATCCAAAATCGTATTGACGATAGGAACGCCTCGTCCGCCATCCTTAAGAGTCTGATAAGAACCAATCAATTCGCTCAGTTCTTTCAACCCTTTGTAAAGGCCAGCATTTTCTGCTGGGGGCGTTAGATAAGAGATCGTCTCAGCATAGCTGCGCCGTTTAGCAATGGTGGCTTCACTGGGGTTATTAGCGGCGTAATAGTAGAGGTTGGGAATGCTGCCGATTAAATTATCGGGATAGCAGTCCCCAGACATGCCCATTTGCTTACCAGGCATAAACTCCAACGACCCGTGGGTACCAAAGTGCAAGACGGCATCTGCTTGCCAGAGATGTTCCAGGTAGGTGTAATAGGCCGCAAAGCCATGGTGGGGACTGGCAGAACGAGAGAATAGCAACCGCATCGGATCGCCCTCATAGCCAAAGGTGGGCTGAACACCAATGAACACATTGCCAAATTGCTTGCCGTAAATTAGCAAATGTTCTCCATCAGTGTTGAGGTGCCCTGGAGGTGCTCCCCAATTGTCTTCTAATCGCTCCGAATAAGGGGTTAAGGATTCGTACTCAGGTACGGGCATGCGGTAGGCAATATTCAGCTCTGGGCTACTGTACTGGGCCTGAGCATCGTGAATGACGGTGTGCATCAAAGTCTCAGCGGAATCAGGCAGATCCTGGACATCGTAGCCATTGTTTCGCAAGGCTTCCATAACGGTGTAAATGGAACCAAAGACATCCAGATAAGCTGCAGTGCCAACATTGCCTTTATCAGGCGGAAAGCTGAAAACAGTAATAGCGATACGCTTCTGCAGCTTAGGTTTGCAACGCAGGTTAGCCCATTTGAGCGCCCGTTGTGCCACAGCTTCAATGCGGTCTTGCAGGGCGATGGATTTGCCCGTTGTGCCATCTCGACCCGACATAATAATCGGTTCAATGGCACCATCTAGTTCCGGGATAGCGATTTGCAGAGCAACCTGAATCGGGTGCAATCCCAGATCGCTGTCCTGCCATTCCTCGGTGGTCTGAAACACCAGGGGTAACGCCACCATATAGGGACGATTCAAGCGTTTGAGCGATTCAATTGCTTTCGGATGATCTTGTCGAGCCGGACCGCCGACGAGGGCAAAGCCCGTGAGGGAAACGACGACATCAACCAGGGGTGTGGCCGTTTGGTTATTCGTCAGCGGAAACTGGAACGACAGTTTTCGGTTGGCCATACCGCCATTATCGGTCTCCGCATCCAGGTTAGTCGTACCCGGCCCCCAAAAGAAAGCATCCACAGGTTTGGAGAAATCGAGGCCACCTGCAAAAACAGGAATGACGCGCGCCCCCATCGCCTCCAATTCTTGAACCATAGCAACGTAATGAGCATCATCGCCCGTGACGAGGTGGGTCCGTTGCAGGACGAGACCGACACAGGGTGCCAATGGATCTTTAAGGTCGGCAGGGATATCTTTGCGACTCTGGTACCAGTTCAGGTATTCTTTGACATCCTCGAACATTTGGGTAGCGAGAGGATGCCAGATACCCATGTCAGGATAGGTGACGGGATCTTGATATTGCAGAAATTTACCTTGAGATTTATCCTGCCCCTTAAAGACATATTTGTCGGCTAACATTAAGAGGAAGTTTTGCAAATTCTCAGAAGATCCACCCAGCCAGTATTGGAAACTGAGCATAAAGTTTCGGGCATCCTGGGCCTTGTCCATAGGCAGGTATTTCAGGACTTTGGGCAGGGTTTGTAGCAACTTCAGCATGCCGTCCTGAAAGGAAGAGCCAGATTTCTCTTTGCGCTTGCGCATGAACTGGGCAATGGCACTTTTGGATTGCCCGAGTTGGGCCATGGAGAAGCTGCCCATTTTGTTCAGGCGCATGACCTGGGGCATGGAGGGGAACACAACCGCAACGTCGAGGCGATCGCGATAGGGTTGCACGGCTTCCACGACCTTCTCAGCCAGGTCTTCAATAAAGATCAATGATGCAATGAAGACATTGGCTTCTGAAACAGCCTGTTTGAAATGCTCGTAGTTTTCGGCATCGCGAAGTTCTTCAATCAGGTAACCGCTAATCTGAATGGCCAGGTCGGGATGATCCTGGTTGATGGTCCGCACTGCTGCAGAGAGGGCGCTCTGATACTGGGGCTCCAACACGACATAGACCACCTTAATAAGCGCGCGCCCTTGCAAATTATCGGGGCTGATGTGTCGAATGGTGGACTTGACGTTGGTGAACATGCAGATGGACTCCTTACTAATGCCGATTCTGGTTGCACAGATACTTAAGCTGCGATCGCAAATTGTTGCTAGGCGCAACAGGTTTCGCTGTCATTGTCACCAATGAGGCCAACAACCATAAAGAAACTTTAGGATTTTTTTGGGATGGTTCCTAGTTAAGCATTCAGGGTTCGGGGTTCATAGCTCAACAAGCTTAAGCCTTTTGGCAGGGAAAGTAGATTGTTCAGGTGCGATCAGAATGAAACACTGACTAAACTGAGCGATCGATTCAGAATATCTTGTGCCATCAGGCCATAGATATCCAGCGCCAACCCCCTGCTATCTGAAAACTCATAGAGCGACCCATCGGAAAGCTCTAGAGATCGAATAGGGTAGGGATTCACATCAGTTTTCTACCAGAAAAAGCGAATCAGGAAACAGTCCTGCCTTCCATCTGACACAATTCGACAAAAAAATTGAGTATTTTGTTTACTTTTCTTAATCAAAAAGTGAGTATTTACTTCAGTCATCATGCTTCTGCCTCAAGACTGCGAAAATAGACAAAGCGTATTAGAAGTCCGGAGGCAGAAGTCCGGAGGCAGAAGTCCGGAGGCAGAGGGCAGGCAGCAGAGGGCCGGAGGCAGAGGGCAGGCAGCAGAGGGCAGAAGGGAAAGGTTGAATCAATTTGGATTGTCACTTTTTGTCATGTCCTAAATCTATTTCTCGTAGTGCTATCAATCGCAGTAGCATTGTTGGGCAGCGCGATCGCGACTCAATCCAGACCCAACTCATCGAAACCGAGTTCTCTCTATCAGTCCAAAGCGGGATGCAAAATCTCATTGGCGAGGAAACACACCCACACCAAAATCCAGATCTGTTAAATAACCGCGACAAAATCCACCGCTGTTAACGGCTCCTTTATGCCCTGCAGGATCGCCAGCGTCTCTGCATTCAGACCGAGCAGCAAATCATCTCCCCGCTGGCTCTGCGACAGCTGCCCAAACTCCAGCCTTCCCGCCAGCCCAATCGCATCCTCACCCCGCTCAAAATCCACAATCGTGTCCGTCCCCTCCCCCATGGCCAGGACAAAGGTATCGCGTCCCTCACCGCCAGAAAAATCATCTCCGGTCAGCGTATCGTTGCCCAACCCTCCTCGGAGGATATCATCACCATCATCACCCCAGATCTGGTCATCTCCCGCCTCGCCTAACAGCCAGTCGTCGCCCCCCTTGCCGCCGATGCGATCGTTGCCCGCACCGCCGTAAATGATATCGTCGCCGCCCGCCCTGCCCCCAGCATAACGACTGTTCAAATCCCCCCGCAGCACATCATCGCCATCGCCGCCCCAAATCTCATCATTTTCCAGACCACCACTGATAATATCCTCCTCGTTGCTGCCGCTCAGAGCATCGGGCTGCGGCGTCCCCACCAGCCGAATGCCATCCTGGTCATTGAGACGCACGGTAAACGTCTGCTCCACAAAACCGCCCAGACTATCCGTCGCCCGCACCACAATCTCAATCATTGCGGTGGTCTCAAAGTCCAGCACCGCGCCTTCAGCCACCACCAAATGATTGCCATCGAGGGCAAAGCGGCCCCCGCCATCCTCGATCAAGGTAAAACTGTGCAGGTCAGCTTCAGCTTCATCGAC
>JGI12316J15310_10000087_pt11 | contig 16824 bp, 17 predicted proteins | sample MarCyaLeptolynsp_FD_15310 | JGI IMG/M metagenome (IMG submission 15310)
CATTTTCATAAAACTGTAATCAAATTGTACCTGAAGCGTCACGAATTTTGGTGACTGTCTCTCCATGGAAACCTCGCATGTGGTCGCCGCGCTCAGTGCGCTGGCGCAGGAAACCCGCCTTGGCATTTTCAAACTCCTGGTGCAGACCGGGCCGTCGGGGATGTCGGCCGGCGGCATCGCCAAGGAACTGGGCGTGGTCGCCTCGACTCTGTCGCATCACCTCGGACTGCTGGAGCAGGCCGGGCTGATCCGTTCAGCGCGGCGGGGCCGCAACGTGATCTATACCTGCAATGTCGAGGGTGTCCGGCGCCTGCTGGTGTTTCTCGTTCACGACTGCTGCGACGGCAATCCGGAGCTCTGCGGCGACCTGCGGCAGGTCGCGCTGGGAGCGGCCGCAGGATAAAGTGCCGGCGCGTTAACCTTGCCTTCACGGCGGCGTGCCACACTTACTCACCATGAGCCGGGTCCCGATCCAGTCCGACGAGATCGAGCTGCCGCCGGAGCTTTGCGGCCCGGCCAAGCTCGCTTTGCTGTCCTTCGCCTACCTTTGCCTGGCGATCGGGATCCTCGGTATGGTCCTGCCCGGGCTGCCGGGCACGGTCTTCCTGCTGGTCGCGCTTTGGGCCTTCTCCCGCTCATCACATCGGGTTCATGTCTGGCTCTACACCCATCCGCGCTTCGGTGCCGGCCTTCGGGCCTGGCACCGGCACCGGGTGATTCCGACCCGGGCCAAGATCGCGGCGGTCGCGGCGATGACGCTGGCCGGTGCTCTCCTCATCGCCTCGTTCCCGGCAAACGCATGGATCCCGGCGGTCGGCATTGCGGTCATGGCTGTTGTGGCCGCGTGGATCGTCACCCGCCCCGGGCGTGTCGCCGACCCCGGCTGACGGGCTGGTCCAGGGGCGTCAGTTCGGCTACACCGGTCTCGACCTGTCGCAAGGAGAGACCGTCCGATGTTCGCCAAGTCCGTTTCCCTGCCGCTGTTCGCCTCGCCGGTCTGGGGCTTCGATCTGCCGCCGGAGGATGCCGACCGCGTTAATACCGCGATGAAGCAGCATCTGGAGGCGTGGTTCACCCCCCGCCCGGAGATCCCCGTCGGCGAGACCTGGCAGACGACCCAGGATCTGCATGAGCAGGAGGCGTTCGCGCCGCTGTATCCGTTCGTCGACGGCGCGATCCAGAACGCGATGAAGGCGTTCGGCATCGATGACGGCGCCTATGTGATCACGGGATGCTGGGCAAACATCAACCCGCCGGGCAGCGCCCACCGCCCGCACACCCACCCGAACAACGTTATTTCTGGCGTCTACTACGTCCAGACCATCGGGGAGGGCGACGAGATCGTGTTCCACGACCCGCGGCCGCAGGCCCATGTGATCCAGCCCATCACCAAGCGTCCGGTGGCAGAGCGGCAGTCGGCGATCGGCGTCGAGGCCAAGCCGGGCCGCATGCTGCTGTTCCCGTCCTGGCTCCGCCACAGCGTGCGCCAGAACCGCACCGAGAACGAGCGGATCAGCCTGTCCTTCAACGCCATGCTCTCGGACTACGTGGCCAATCACTCGACGCCGCAATGGCGCGGATTCAACCGCGAAGGCAAGCGGGTCTGAGCGGCCATGCCGTCCCGCCGCAAGCGCGGCCGTCCGACGCCGATGAAGAAGGGCCGGGTGCCGGCCAATGCCGCGCCCGTCGAGGTGGAGATCGACAGCATCGGCGGCCGTGGTGACGGCGTCGGCAGCGCCACCGTGCGCAACGGCTACGATGAAAAGCAGCGGCTGATCTTCGTTCCGTTCACGCTGCCGGGCGAGCGGGTCCGGGCCCGGCCGGTCGCCGATCGCGGCGAGGGGCTCGCGGCCGAGCCGGTGGAACTTCTGTCGACCTCCGCCGACCGTGTCGAGCCGCCCTGCCCGCACTTTATGGCCTGCGGCGGTTGCGCCTTGCAGCACTGGCGGGAGGAGCGCTATCGCGATTGGAAGGTCGGCCAGGTCCGCCAGCATCTGCGCCGCACGGGAATCGAGGCGTCGGCCATCGAGGCGTCGGCCATCGATCCGTTGGTTCCCGCCATGCCCGGCACCCGCCGGCGCGCCGACCTGGCCGCCCGTCGTCTCGCGGGGGGGCTCGTGCTCGGTTTCCACGAGCGTGGTGGCACCAGGATCGAGCCGATCGAGACCTGCCCGGTGCTCCTGCCCGCACTGCAGGCATTGCTTCAACCCTTCGCCGCCCGCTTGACCGCGGCGCTGGCGCCGGGCGAGGGCGCCGACGTGATCCTGAACCATCTCGACACCGGGACCGACGCGCTGGTCGTCCTGCCGCGGGCCCCGGATCTCGGCGATCGCGAGGCCTGGGCGGCGTTCGCCGAGGACTGCGACCTGGCCCGGCTCTCCATGCGCGTCGCCGGCGATCCGGATCCGATGGCCGAGCCGTTGGCGGTGCGCCGCCCGGCGACGGTGCGCCTCGGTGCGGTCGACGTGACCCCGCCGCCGGGCGCGTTCCTGCAGGCGACCGCGTCGGGCGAGGCCGCGATCGGCGCCGTGGTCACCGACGCCGCCCAGGGCGCCGGCCGCCGGCTCGACCTGTTCGCCGGGATCGGCACGCTCTCCCTGCCGCTGGCGGGCGAGGCCCCGGTCATGGCGGTCGATGGTGACGGGCCGGCGTCGGGCGCGCTCAGGGCAGCGGCTGACGCCGCCGGCCTCGGCCCGCGCCTGGTCACCGAGCAGCGCGATCTGTTCGCCCTGCCGCTGGAGGGACGGGAACTGGACGGCATCGACCTCGCGGTCTTCGATCCGCCGCGCGCCGGGGCCAAGGCGCAGGCGGCCGCCCTGGCCGCCAGCGCGACCCCGGTCGTGGTCGCGGTCTCGTGCAATCCGGCGACCTTCGCGCGCGACGCGGCGCTGCTGATTGCGGGCGGCTATCGCCTGGATCGCCTGGTGCCGATTGATCAGTTTCTCTGGTCCCCCCACATCGAGCTGGCCGCCGTCTTCCGGCGCTGACGTCCCGACTTCCAGGAGACCCCGATGGCAGAGACCCGCCAGGAGACCGACAGCCTCGGCCCGGTCGCCGTGCCCGCCGACCGGTACTGGGGCGCGCAGACCCAGCGCAGCCTGGAGAATTTCCCGATCGGCGGCGAGCGCATGCCCGTCGCCCTGGTCCACGCATTCGCGTTGCAGAAGCAGGCCGCCGCGCTCGCCAACAAACGGCTGGGCGAGATCGAGGGCGGGCGGGCCGACGCGATCGCCGCGGCGGCCGCCGACATCGCCGCCGGCCGGCATGACGGCGAGTTCCCGCTCGTGGTCTGGCAGACCGGATCCGGGACCCAGACCAACATGAACCTGAACGAGGTGATCGCCAACCTGGCGAACGAACGGCTCGGCGCCGGCCTCGGCGCCAAGGCACCGGTGCATCCGAACGATCACGTCAATCGCGGGCAATCATCCAACGACAGCTTCCCGACCGCGATGCACATCGCCGGCGTCCGCGAGATCGAGGCCCGCCTCCTGCCGGGGCTCCGCCGTCTGCACGCCGCGCTCATGGTCAAGGCGGAGGCGTTTCGGGACATCGTCAAGATCGGCCGCACGCATCTGCAGGACGCCACGCCGCTGCGCCTCGGCGATGCGGTCGGCGCCTGGGCCCATCAGGTGGAGACCGGCATCGCCCGGGTCGAGGCGGCCATGCCCCGTCTGCTGGCGCTGGCCCAGGGCGGAACGGCGGTCGGCACCGGCGTTAACACCGCCCCCGGTTTCGCCGACGCTTTCGTCGAGGAGCTCCGCGCGCTGACCGGGCTCGCCTTCGCCTCCGCGCCGAACAAGTTCGAGGCCCTGGCGACCCACGACGCGGTGGTGGAGATGTCCGGCACGCTGAACACCCTGGCGGCCTCGCTCATGAAGGTGGCGAACGACGTTCGCCTGCTCGGTTCCGGGCCGCGCTGCGGCATCGGCGAGCTGATTCTGCCGGCCAACGAGCCGGGCTCCTCGATCATGCCCGGCAAGGTCAACCCGACCCAGGCGGAGGCGCTGACCCAGGTCTGCGCCCGGGTCATCGGCAACCACGCGACGATCACCGTCGCCGGCGCGTCCGGGCATTTGGAGTTGAACGTGTTCAAGCCGGTCATGGCGGACGCGCTGTTGCAGTCGATCCGGCTGTTGGGGGACGCGGCGGCCAGCTTCGCCGAACGCTGCGTCGAGGGCATGGAGGCGGATCGCGCGCGGATCGAGGCGCTGCTCGGCGAGAGCCTGATGCTGGTCACCGCGCTCAACCCGCATATTGGCTATGATAACGCCGCTAAGATCGCCAAGAAGGCCCATGCCGAGGGGACGACCCTGAAGGCGGCGGCCCTGGGGTTGGACCTTGTCTCCGACGCGGACTTCGACCGGTGGGTGCGTCCCGAGGCGATGCTGGGACCCGACGGGTGACGGAGGCCGATCCCAGCACGCCGCGCAAACGCTCGGTCATGATCGCCGGCCACGCGACGAGCGTATCGATGGAGCAGGCGTTCTGGGATCAACTGACCCGCCTCGCCGAGGCCCGGGGGGTGTCGGTCAACGCGCTGGTCACCGAGATCGATCGCGCCCGCACGTCCAACCTGTCGAGCGCCATCCGGGTCTGGGTGCTGCGCGAGGTCGCCCGGCCGGCTGACGGAGCGTAGTGCCGCGCCCGGCGCGGTGAAGGAAGACGTTACTGGTTGAGGATCCCCCTGAGCAGCCCTTTGGCGGCGTCCTCGAGCTGCTGCTGCTGACTGCCGCCACCGGTGTCCGAACCGCCGGTGTCCGCCCCGCCTGAGCCCGCCCCGCCGGCATCGGTTCCGCCGCCGGTCCTGTTGTTCAGCAGGTTGTCGATCTTCTCGACGGTGCCGCTGTTGTCCAGCTGCTTGAGGGTGCGGGTGCCGACCTGACGGACGATGTGGCGCTGCATCTCGTCCACGTCCAGGATCTGGCGTGGGTTGTCGAACGGTCCGACCAGGCGCATGCCGACCGGCGGCGCGTTGGGATGGTCGGTCAGCCGCGCCTGCGCGTTCACGTCCATCTGGCGTGGCGGCAGATCGATCACGGCGGTGGCGGCGCCGGTCGCCGCATCGGCCTGAAGCGCGATGTCGTTGGAGCGCAGGACCCCCTGCTGGACCGTGTACGTGCCGGAGAGGGCGGTGAACCTGGTCTCGCCGCCGGACAGTGCCCGCTGGGTCAGGTCGACGAAGTCGGCCGCCCCGTCCAGCGCCGTCAGCCGGTCGGAGAACGCCCGCAGGTCGAAGCCCTGGACCGTGCCGTCGCGCACCTGGAACGACCCGGTGCCGTTCAGGTTGGAAACCAGCTCATACTGCGAGCCGCCCTTGGCCGTCAGGTCGGTATCGTAGGTCAGGATGCCGCTCACCACGTCCGTCTCGGCGGCGGTCTGCGCCGCCTGGCGCACATCGGCGTCACGGACCTTGACGGTCACCCCCAGCTCCGGGGTCGGGCGGTCGGCCAGCATCGCCGTCATGTCGAACGTGCCGCCGAACATCCCGCCCGCCAGCTTGGAAACGGTCAGCGTGCCGTCCTGCAGCAGGGCGACCAGTTCGGCGTTGTCGACGATGTAGCTGCCGTATTCGATCGCGGTTATCCCAACCGTCACGTCGGCGTCGATGGCCGACAGGCCCGAGGTGTCGATCGGCTCGCGCGACCAGCCGCCGTCGGGCCCGCTGCCACCGGCCGGTGCCGCGGCCGGCGCCGCGCCGGACGGCGTCGGCTGATCCGGCGGCAACCACGGATCGACCGCGATCCGGTTCGACGTCAGCGCCAGCTGGAGGTTCGGTCGCGCGCCAGTGCTCGTCACCGTGCCGCTGCCGGTGATTTCGATCGGCCCCGCCTGGATCGCGGTGTCGCTCAGCGTCAGTCCGTCGATCGGTCCGCTGAAGGCGGTTCCGGCCGAGAACCCGCCAAGATCTCCGCCGCGCGGGCGATAATCCGGCACGGCGAGCCGGATCGCCGCGACGGCGTTCGGATGACTGATCGCGACCCGCATGTTCACGTCCGGCGTGGCAGCGAACGGATCGATATTGCCGGCCAAGTCGAGCTGACCGCCGGCGGTGTAGGCGGCGACCTTGTTGGCGTAGCGACCGTCGTCGCGGGTCCGGAGCTCACCGTTGACCAGCAGCGCCCCGAGCTTGCCGAACCCGTCGAGCGCGCCGGGGGACAGCGTGGAGATCAGGCGGTTGGTGTCGGCGTGCTCGACCTTGTAGGTGACGTTGACGGTCGGTGGCGTGGTCAGCGGCTGGGCGGTGCCGTCGAGGTCGACCGTGCCACCGGCGGCGGCGAGGCGGACCTGCAGGGCGACGTCGTTCATGTCGCCGGCGGCCGACCCCTTGAGCGACACCGTCCCGAGCTGGGCGGCTGGGATCGGCGCGTCGGTCGACAGCAGGCGGGCGAAACGGTCGGTATCCTTGACCGAGACGTCGAAGGTGATGTCGACGGACGGGTCGCGCGCCGCGTCGTTCAGGGTCCCGGACACGGTGGCCGCCGCGCCGCCCATGTCACCGACGGCGACATTGCGCAGCGTCAGCGTGCCGTTCTGCAGCAGCGCATCGACACGGGCGTCGGAGATCGGCACGCCGCCGGCCGTCGCCTCGCCGACACGGATGTCCACATTGGCGTCGAACGTGTCGAGCACGGCCAGCGGGTTGGTGGCGCCGCCATCTTGTCCGCCGCCATCACCGTCGGCCGCCGCCTGTCCCGCGCCGTCCGCCGCGGCCGGCGCGTCGCCGGCGCCCGCGGCCATGTAAGCGTCGAGGTTGATCCGGTCCACGGCAAGGCTCAGGCCGAACGCCGGGCGGTCGCGCAGGGCCAGCGTCAGGCCGCCCTGGGCCCGGGTGGCGTCCAGCTCCATGGTCCAGTCGGATACCTGGATCTCCTGCTGAGAGGCTCTGAGGGCGGCACTGACGACCGCCTTGCGCAAGCGGTCGGCGGGCACGCCGGCAAGGTCGACCTTCAACCACTCGAGGGTGGAGCGCAGGTTGTCCGAGGCGGCTTCCAGGCGGCCGACGAAAGCTGGCACGTCGCCGCCCTCGATGCCGCCGATGACGGTCACGTCGGTTCCACCCGGCAGTTGCGCCGTGGCCAGCCGGAGATCGCCGGTGCCGTCGCGCAGCGACGCGTCGAGCTGCACGTTTCGGATGGCCGATCCGTTGTACTGGACGGCGTCGATCTTCAGGTCGATCCGGGCGTCGATCTCGGTCGGGAGTCCGGCGGGCGCGGTGTCGGACGACGGGGCGGCGGCGTTCCCGGCGGTATCGGTGGGCGCCGACCCGCCGGCCGGCGCCGGGGATCCGGACGCGGCCGGCAGCAGCGCGTCGAGGTCCAGCCGGTTGCCGGACAGTTCGGCCTCGACCGAGACCCTGGGATCGAGGGCCGCCGTGACCTGCCCCTGGAATCGGGAATCGCCCACGGTGACGACCAGGCCCGTGGCGGTGACGGCGGCGGGCGACCCGTCGATATCGGCGCCGACGGACGCGGCGCTGGTCGGCAGGCCGGGCGGAACCTCGGCGCCGAACGCGCCGGCCAGGCCGGCGAGCGCGGAGAGGTCGGGGGCCGAGACATCCAGGCGGCCCTTGAAGGACGGGCCGGCATCCATGTCGAGCGTGCCGGCGACGGCCAGGTCGACGGCCCCGTCCTGACCTGACGCGGCCAGTTTGACGGCGGTCGCTCGGCCGGAATCCAACGTCCCGACGGTGGCCGCGAGGGTCAGGGGTATGCCCTGGTAGCCGACGCCGCCTTCGATCTCGAACGGACCCTGGAGCCCCCCTGCCGAGACCGTCAGATTGATGTCCGAGACCGTGTGCTCGGCGCCGGTGGCGGCGTCGCGATAGACGACCTGCCCGTCCTCGATCACCGCCTCATCGACCGCGAGCGCCGGCGTCTCGCCGCCGCTGCCGTCGCCGGCCGGGGCCGCAGCCTCGCCGCCGCCGGTCCCGGCGTCGAAGGACCAGTTCGCGCGGCCGTCCGCGAGCTTCTCCAGAACGATGACCGGCTTGACCAGCGTGACGGAGGTGACCCGGATCTCGCCGGACAGCAGCGGCCCGAGGGCGACGGCGACGTCGAGCGCCTCCAGGCTCGCCATGTCAGCGGTCGAGCCGCCATCCATGTTGGCCAGGCTGACGTTGGCGACCGACAGGGTCGGCGAGGGCAGGATGGAAAGCGACAGGTCGCCGTCGATCCGCAGCTCTCGTCCGGTGGCGTCGCGCGCCGCGGCCTGGATCTCCGGCTTGTAGCCGTTCCAGTCGATCAGGCTCGGCACCACCAGCACGGCGGCGACCAGCACCACGACCAGTCCGGCGATCGCAATCAGGACCTTACGCACGATCATTCTCCCAACGGGCGGGTATCAGGGGCTGCCTACCGCTCGACGCGGTCCGAGCGTCATACGATGCTGCAAACCTCGTCGAATGCAAAGCGCGGCAGGCGCTGGTACACCGACTCGGGCGCCCCGTAGCCGAGGTTGCACAGGAAATTCGACTTGATCGTGGTGCCGGAGAAGAAGGTCTCGTCGACCAGTGCCTGGTTGAAGCCGGACATCGGGCCACAGTCGAGGCCCAGCGCCCGGGCCGCGATGATGAGATAGGCGCCCTGAAGCGTGCCGTTGCGAAACGCCGCCGTCTCCGCGTTCGCCGGGTTGTCCTTGAACGGACCGGTCATGTCGCGGTGCGGGAACAGGAAGTCCATGCGTTTCCAGAAGTCCACGTCGTGGCCGATGATGGCGCAGACCGGTGCCGACATGGTCTTGTCCAGGTTGCCGGCCGACAGCGCGGGCTTCAGCCGCTCCTTGCCCTCGGCGCTCTTCACGAACACCAGGCGCATCGGCGACCCGTTGGCCGAGGTCGAGCCCATCTTGGTGATGTCGAACAGCGTGTGCAGCAGCGCGTCGGGCACCTCGCGGTCCTGCCAGGCGTTGAAGGTCCGCGCCTCGCGGAAGATGAGATCCAGACCGTCGTCGTCGAGTGACTGGATCCGCGCGTGGAGGGACCGGACCGCTTCCTGGGCGGCGGCAACGGCGGCATCGGCGGCGGCATCGTTCATGGAGAGTCCTTCGGCTGGCTCGCGGGTTGTGACGCAAGGGATATGCGTGTTTAGTGCCGATCGTAAAGGCCACAGAACATGCCCAGGACAGCAGGCCGATGCCGCCAATGATCGATCAGCCCCGCTTGCGTATCCCTCTCACTTTCGTCCGGACGTCGGTCGCGCTGCTGTTTCTCGCCGGCGCCGTATCCCCGGCGCTGGCCCAAGACGAGGCCCCGCTGACCGGGCGCGAGCGCGCCCTGATGGGCATCGCGGCGTCCTGCGTGGCGTTCTATCAGTCAGCGATGACCGAGCTCGGATTGCCGGTCGAGGGAAACGAGGCCAAACGCCAGACATTCCTCGACGTGTTCTCGGCCTTCGCCAGGCGTGGCGCTTCCCAGCAGGACTTCGAGGCGGCGTTCCAGCGCGACGTGATCATGCGCACGATCGAGGTGACGACCATCATCGAGAACGACCGCGAGAAAGCGGGGCCGAAGGTGATGGAGAACCTGCCGAAATGCGACGGCCATCTTGACGAGATGAAGACCGCGGCCGGCCTCGGCTGAGGCCGGGATGCTGGAGGCTCTGTCCGCCGCCATCGTGCCAGCGCCGTTGAGCGACGGCGTGGCCATGGCACTGGTCGCGCTCAGCTTCGCGACGTCGATGCTGACGGCGGCGCTCGGGCTGGGCGGCGGCATTCTCATGGTCGCGGCGATGGCTAGCGTCGTGCCGCCCGCGGCCCTGATCCCGGTCCACGGACTCGTCCAGCTCGGCTCCAACAGCGGACGGGCGGTCTTGTTCTTCCGCCATGTCCGTCGTCCGATCGTGCTGTGGTTCGTGCTGGGGGCCGCGGTCGGTGTGACGGCGGGCGCCCTGGTGGCGGTGCGCCTGCCGCGGGAGGCGCTGCTGATCCTGGTCGGAGTCTTCGTCCTGGCCACGACCTGGATGCCGGCGCTGGGCCGCTACCGGGTGCCGGACCGGGGCTTCACGGTCGTCGGCGCCGCGACCGCGTTCCTGACCATGTTCGCGGGCGCCACCGGTCCGTTCCTCGCCCCGTTCCTGGCGCCGGAGCGGCTTGGCGACCGCTACGCCACGATCGGGACCTTCGCCGCCTGCATGACCATGAAGCACGGGCTGAAGGTCGCCGCTTTCGCGGCTGTGGGCTTCGCCTACCTTCCCTGGCTGCCGTTGGTCGCGCTGATGATCGCCAGCGGCTTCCTTGGCACGCTGGCCGGGCGACAGGTCGTGGCCCGGCTTCCGGAGGCGCGGTTCCGCACCGCGTTCAAGGTTCTGCTGACCGTTCTGGCGCTGAGGCTGCTGTACCAGGGCGTGACCGCCTGAACGCGCTTGCCGAGGCCCCGCGCCCACGGCACCATGCGCCGCCCGCTGGGACCGGGTTCCACCAAAATGAGATGACGGGAGGACTACCGCCATGAGTGCCAATACTGCGTTCGAAATCTCCGTTTTTCCGGGCGATGGCATCGGACCGGAGGTGATCGAGCCGACCGTGGCGATCCTCGAGCACGTGAAGAACCGAATCGGTGGGTTCGACCTGCGCTTCCACTCCGAGGCCGCGGGGGCCGCGCATTACAAGGAGACCGGCACGGCGCTGCCCGAGGAGGCGCTGGCCCGGGCCGACAAGGCCGACGCTATCCTGCTTGGTGCGATGGGCATGCCCAGCATCCGCTATCCGGATGGCCGGGAGATCGCGCCGCAGCTCGACCTGCGCGAGACCTTCGACCTGTTCGCCGGCGTGCGCCCGGTGCGCACCCTGCCCGGTGCGCCGGTGCCGCTGGCCGATCCGCGGGCGCAGAAGCTCGATTTCATCCTGATCCGCGAGAGCACCGAGGGCCTGTTCGCCGGGCGCGGCAAGACGGTTTATGACGGCCCGGCGGACCGGCCGACGGCGGCGCACGACACCCAGACCATCACCCGGGCCGGCTCCGAGCGGCTGTTCGACTTCGCCTTCAACATGGGCGCCAAGCGCAAGGCGCGCGGCTATTCCGGTGAGGTCACCTGCGTCGACAAGGCCAACGTGATCGGCGGGTTCTTCTACTTCCGCCAGATCTTCGACGAGGTCGCGGACCGCCACGGGGCGGATGACCGGCAGTACATGTATGTCGACGCCTGCGCCCTCAACATGGTCCGCCGGCCGTGGATCTTCGACGTGCTCGTCACCGAGAACATGTTCGGCGACATCCTGTCCGACCTCGGGGCCGGGCTGATGGGCGGCATGGGCATGGCCCCGTCGGCCGATATCGGGCCACGCCACGCGGTGTTCCAGCCGTGCCACGGCAGCGCGCCGGACATCACCGGCCAGGGACTGGCGAACCCGACGGCGACGCTGCTCTCGGCGGCGATGATGCTCGAGTGGCTGGCCGATACCCATGCGGTCGCCGATTGCGGCCGGGCCGCCCGGGTGCTCGACAAGGCCGTCGAGATCGCGTTCGACGACAACGGGCTGGTTCCGACGGAGTATGGCGGCTCGGCCGGCACGCGGGAAATCACCGACGCGGTCGTCGCGGCCATCGACGACGGCCGGGCGGAAGCGCGCGTCGACCTATGAGCGGCCGGATGCATCGCCGCGTGGCGGACTCCGGACGGTAATGGTAGCCTCCGCCGTCGACAACCGAACGGCGATCCCGATGAGCGCGTCCCGAACCGCTGAGCATGCCGACGCTCCGGGGTTTTCCGGCGATCTCGTCGCGGGGCCGGAGCAACGCGCCCAGGACCGCTACCTCACCCGGCGCACCGCGATCGACATCGACCGTCAGCGCAACAGGGTCTACGACATCTCCACCGGCGGCGTTCGCATGAAGGCGCCGCCGGACTGCCGGCTCCTGGGGGATGAGATCCAGGGCATGCTGGTCTGCAAGGCGGGCGGCGCCGACATCCGAGTGCGGGTGCGCGGCCGTGTCGTCCGGGTCGAGGCGGATGGCGAGACGGTCGGCGTTCAGTTCACCGGCATGCCAGCATCGCATCGCGAGGCGATCGATGCCGTGATCACCATGATGGAGCGCCTGGAGATCGAGGCGGCCTTCGAGAAGGCGCGCGAGCCGAAGAAGAGTTCACCGATCCTGCGCGCCGCGGTCGCCACGGCGGTGTTCAGCGCGAGCTTCAGCTTCGCGGCCCTGTACCTGTGGATCCGCTGACCGCCGGTGTCCACATCTGACCCTCACGCCATGACAAGGATCGGTTCATGCAAGCGGTGATCGACTCCCTCCTGTCCGGGCTGCCCTTCCTGGTCCTTCACCTGGTTGTCACGCTGGCGATGCTGGCGGCCGGCGCCTGGCTCTACGAGAAGATCACGCCGGTGCGGGAATGGACGCTGATCAAGGCCGGCAACGTCGCCGCCGCCGTCTCGTATTCCGGGGCCCTGCTCGGCCTCGCGGTGCCGCTGGCAGCCTCCATGGCGGTCAGCATCAACGTTCTGGACATCGTGGTCTGGGGCATTGTGGCGCTGGCGCTTCAATTGGGCGTCGTGCGGCTGCTGGAAGCCATGCTGGGTGGGCTCTGGCACCGGATCGAGGCGAACGAAATCGGGCCCGCGATCCTTGTCGCCGCGGTCAAGCTGTCGGTCGCGGTGATCAACGCGGCGGCGATCTCCGGCTGAGCCATGCGCTGGGGCAACGACACGCTCGGACTGCTGTCGGTCATCCTGGTCTTCCTTGTCGCCGGCCTGTCGGCGGTGCTGGACGGCGAGGAGCCGAGCATCCGGCAGGCGCCGGACACCGCGGTGCGGCGGCCGCCCGTGACGGCGCCCCGCCAGGACCTAGCAGCCCTGCCGCAGATCTCGATCACCGTGGATGCCAAGCGGGACAGTTCGGGTACCGCATTTGCCGTCGGCGATGGCGTCTGGGTCACCGCCCGGCACGTGGTGGACGGTTGCGACGTTGTCGGCGTCCTCACGCCGCCGGGGCGTGGGGATCGGGCGAGCAGGATCGCAGTCCACCCGAATGCCGACGTGGCGACCATGTCGACCGGGCGCTCGGGACCGCCGGTGCGGCTGGCCGATACTCTGCCCGCGCGCGGTGATATCGCCTATCACATCGGGTACCCGCGCGGTCAGCCGGGCGCCCTGCGGTCCCGGATGATGGGGTTGCGGACCATGAATGTCGGCGGCCGGTACAGCACGCGCGAGGTTGTCATCGCCTGGGCGGAGATCGAGCGCTTTCCGGACGATCCGCGGCCGCTCTCCGGTCTGAGCGGCGGTCCCGTCTTCGATGCCGAGGGGCGCGTGGTCGGCGTGCACGTGGCCGGATCCGTGCGCCGTGGCCGGTCGTTCACCGCGCATCCCGACTCGCTGCGGACGATGGTGGAGGCGGCGGGCGTCGGCGACGCCGGGCGTTGGGCCGAAGCCCGATTCACGCCGGAATCGATGGTGAGGGTCGGCGACGAACTGCGCGGCGCGTGGTCGGTCGCCAAGGCGTTATGCGACGTCCGCTGAGGAACCATCTGCGACTATGGGATCGGGAACGCCGCTCTTCCGCCCGGCGCCGCCCCGCCGTACCCTGAGCCGCAGGTCAGCAGGAGCGCCGTCAGGTGGTTTTTCACACCGAGATCCGAGATGCGATAGACCGGCTCGTGGACAACCGGACGATCCGGGGCCTGTTCCGGGAATGGGTCGACCTGTCCGAAGCGGGCCGGCTGCCACCGTTCTCGGCGTTCGATCCGGAGTCGCGGCCGCTGCTCAGCGCCAATCTCATGGTGCTGGTGCCGGAGGGGCAGGGATATCGATACCACCACTACGGCGTCGGGATCGCGCGTGCCTCCGGCTTTGACATGACGGGCCGCACCACGGCCGATTTCGACAGCGATGTCGGACGATTCTTCGCCGAGAAATACGCCCAGACGCTGGCCGATGGGCGTCCGCTCTACACCCTTCACCGGGCGAGCCACGCCCGCGGCGTCCTGCTGTGGGAACGGCTGATCATGCCGGTCGAGGGGCGCGATGGCGCGCCGGTCCTGGTCTGCTACAACACGCCGGCCGACAACAAGTCCGACGCCTTCGACGCGCTGATGGAGAGCAGCACCGAGGGGTTGCTGTTGCTGCGTCCGTCCCAGGACGCGCAAGGGACGGTCGTCGAGTTCGTGATCGCCGTCGCCAACCGACGGGCGGCCGAGATCTTCGAGGTCGAGGGCTCGCTGGACGGACAGCGGTTCGCCGACGCGTCGCCGCGCATGCGCGACCTGCTGTTCGATGTCTGCGCCCGGGTGTTCGCGACCGGCACGAGCGAGCGACTGCAGATCGATGACAGCGCTCCTGGCGGGCAGGACGGATCTGGGCGGACGTACCAGGTCGGTGTGTCGCGCGCCGAGGAGCGGGTGATGCTGGCGATGTCCGACGTGACCGAGGTCGCGCGCGCCAAGGAGGAGGCGGAACGGGCGAACGAGGCGAAGTCGCGGTTCCTGGCGATGATGAGCCACGAGATCCGCACGCCGATGAACGGCCTGATCGGCATGCTGGGCCTGTTGTTGCGCTCGGACCTGAACGAGGAACAACGGCCGATGGTCGGGCTGGCCAAGCAGTCGGCGGACAACCTGTTGGTCATCCTGAACGACATCCTGGATTTCTCGAAGATCGAGTTCGACCGGCTGGAACTCGAGGCGGCGCCGTTCGAGCTGACCGACGTGCTGGCCAGCGTCGCCGAGCTGTTCGCGCCACAGGCGACCGCGAAGGGCATCGAGATCGCGACCTTCATCGACACCGGCATGGCGCTGGAGCGCCTCGGCGACGACAGCCGGCTTCGCCAGGTGCTCATGAACCTGGTCGGCAATGCGGTCAAGTTCACCTCCGAAGGTGGGATCGTGATCACCGTGTCGCCCGGCGATGGCGACCGCGTGCGTTTCGACGTGTCGGACACCGGCATCGGCATTCCCGAGGACCGCCTGGACGGGCTGTTCGAGGAGTTCGCGCAGGCCGACCAGAGCATCTCCAGGCGCTATGGCGGCACCGGGCTCGGGCTGGCCATCAGCCAACGCCTCGCCAGGCTCATGGGCGGAGAGTTGACGGCCGAGTCGCGGGTTGACGAAGGCAGCGTCTTCCGGGTCGAGCTTCCCCTGCCGGAAGCGCGGGCGGAGGGTTCCAAGCCACTGAATATCGAGCGGTTGCGCGGCCTGAAGTGCCTCATCGTCGACGACATGCCGCTGAACGTCGAGATCTTCCGGCGTCAGGTCGGCCTTTGGGGCGTGGAGATTGCCAGCACCAACGACCCCGCGGCCGCACAGGAAATCCTGCGGCGGGCGGTCGATGCGGGTCATCCGTTTGACGTGGTCCTGCTCGATCACCAGATGCCGGGCATGAGCGGGGTCGAGCTGGCGCGTCGCCTGCGCGGCGACCCGGCGCTGGCCGACATTCGCCTGGTCCTGGCATCATCGGCCGACGTCAGCCTGGAACAGGGCCGCGACGCGTTGCACATGCTGGACAAGGTTCTGCGCAAGCCGGTTCAGCCGCTCGACCTCATGGCCGCGCTGGTCGAGGCCGAGACGACGCCGGCGGAGGGCGTCATGGAGGAGAATCAGCCTGTGTCTGGCCCGTCGTACAATCTACTCGTCGCCGAGGACAACACCATCAACCGGGTTCTGATGCAGACCGCGCTGACCTCGCTTGGCCATTCGGTCTCCCTGGCGGCCGACGGGATCGAGGCGGTCAACGCGACAAGTCAGCAACGGTTCGACGCGATCCTGATGGACATCGAGATGCCCGAGATGGATGGCGAGCAGGCGGCGCGTCGAATCCGAGAGGTCCGCGGCGCGGCGGCGCCGCCGATCGTTGCCCTGACAGCCCATGCCGGGCCCGGTCAGCGCGAGCATTACATCGAACTCGGCTTTGACGACTACCTCGCCAAGCCGATCGATTTCGATGTGTTGCAGGAGCGCCTGCTGTCCCTGGTCGGCGCGCGCGGCGGTGTGGCACCGCCGGCGAACCCGCCCCTGCCGGCGGAGAGCGGGGCGCCGGACGCGATCGACCGCGCCCGGATCGACGTGCTCACCGAGGCGCTCGATCCGACGGTGGTCGCGTCGATGATCGACAAGTTCGCCAGCGGCATCGAGGAGACGGGCACCGCGTTCTCGGCCGCGCTGGATTCCGGCGATCTGCGGGCGGCGGCGCGGGCCGCGCATACGCTCAAGGGCATGAGCCTGAATTTCGGTGCGACCCGCCTCGCCGAAGTCGCGGCACGCTCCGAGGTCACGCTGCAAGGCGGCCAGGGTCAGGACAGCGCCGAGACACTTGCCCTGATCGGTGCGATCGACGATACCCGTGCCGACGCCATGGGGTTGGCGGCACGGCTTAGGGAAGATCACGATGGCGCGCATTGAGGCTCAAGGGCAGAATGATGGCCGCATTGTCCCGTTTCCACAGCGAGATGGACTTCGCATGACCGACGAACGTCGAAGCTTCCTGCGCCGGGCGACCAATACACGGGCCGCCGTCGAGACCATGAGCGGACAACTTCTCGACGAGGCGGCGGGCGTGATTAACCTGTCGATTGCCGGCGCGCGCATCGCAAGCCGCGCCGAGCTCGTCGCGGGTGCGCATTACCGCCTGCGCCTCGAAGGCACGAATACCTGGTTCGAGATCTCCGTCCAGGAGCGGATCGACGGCGAGTACCGGTGCAAGATCGAGACGCCCTGGGACGATCTGCACGATGTGATCCGCCAGAGCGATGACCTCACGCTCCTGGTTCTCGAGTCGACGGACCCGGAGGAGGAGGACGACAGCCGCTGATCGGTTGGCCCTGGAGCGGGACGACATACACGTGTAATGATTCAATGGTAGTTGAAGGGTTGAAATGTTAGAGGAACAGGC